>JAESGP010000020.1_pt1 | contig 303210 bp, 307 predicted proteins | sample 9269741 | NCBI WGS metagenome assembly JAESGP01 (sample SAMN15720684, study PRJNA650882) | algae metagenome | isolation source: Desmonostoc vinosum HA7617-LM4 and co-occurring heterotrophs from cave wall | place: USA: Waikapalae cave, Hawaii | collected 2011-05-27 | reverse complement strand
CAGGCGTCGTCGACGACAACCCGGCGCGCGGAAGGGTCAAAAACCCGCGCCGGGATTTGTTCTCACCCGGAGCGCCGCGCGTCCGGCGGAAGCAGTTGAAAGTCGCCGATCGGCGCGATAAGCGGACGACCCCGTAGCGTTTCCTCTTCGTCGATCGTCGCTATAAGGGGCTCTTGCATCGCCTTCCGATCCAGCGGCTCGTACTTCACCAAGACGACGGGGTTACGCTCGACACGTTCGTGGATCCGCTGGAGAGCGGCGAGGACGTCGTGCGGACCGTTCAGGGCGCTTCCATCGAACAGGGTGGGCCCCCCGACGTGGTTGAGGCGCGGGATCCTCAGCGTCTTGTACAAAGGCGGCACGCCATCCGCCGGGGCGAAGTGCTGATAGGTGATCTCGGTGAACTTCCGCTTGTGCGCGGTAACGGTCGGTTCGCGAGTTTGATCCACGAACGGGTTTCCGCTGGGGTCGACCCAGAGTTCGACAACCTTGGTGCTCAAGATCTTCTCTGGCACCGGCGGCCGCCACCGAACTGTCATATCGGGATTGCCAATCCACAAATCGCCAGGATCGAAGTCATCCGGCATCTCACCGACTACCTGCTCCGTGGCAATCTCCGCACTCGCGATCGCTTCGAGCACCCGTGAGAGTATGTCCCAAGCCTTCGGCAGTTCAGACCTGATGAGATCGGTCACTGCGGCATTTTCCTTCGCTTGCGCCTCAAAACGACAGCGAAACCGATCGGATCTGGCTTTGGCATCTGCGATCGCCGCTTCCGCCTCGAGTTGAGCGACGAGCGCCGTGGCGCGCGTCTCATCGGCATCGGCCAGTTCACGATCCCGGTGCCAGCTAACCCATGCTTCGTTGCTCTCATGCAACGCGATGAGTTTTCGAGCGGCGATCTCCTGCACGCGAAGCCGAGCGGCGTCTAGATCCAGCCGAGCCGCCTCCAACGGTGATGGCTTGGCGGGCCGACTAGCCATCTCCCGTACCCCCGTGCAGGACGGCGCCGCGGTTCAGCACCTCAAGCCCGGCTTGCTCGTCTTTGGTGAGGACGATGTTATCCTCAGCGATGCCATAACGCTCGACGAGGGATCGCGCCTCGTCGTCGGGCAAGTCCAACTCGAAACCCGGCGGGCGATATGCGCCCCGGTAGAACGTGGTTATCGGCAACCTGATCTTCATCGTAGTTTCCTCCAGCTGAAGGTAAGCGCGCTCTCGCAAAGCGGTCAGTCGGCCCGACGCATGTCCGCAGGAAGCCCCGCGGCAATCTTTTTGCCTTGCTCGAACTCCCCTGCGGGTTCTGCGGGACCCGCCAGTCCTGCGAGTGCGTCGCAGATCTGCTTGGCGGTCATGCCGGTGTCGAGCAACATGCGTGCGGCCGCCGCCTCGCGGCCCCTGTAGGTTGCGCACGACATCACGGATTTGAACCGCTCGCGCTCCGCAACCGCTGCGGGGTGAAGACTAGTTTGGCTGATCTCGGTGCTCATGTGCTCTCCCGTTCGGTTTCGATTTGACCGATCGAGCCGTAGCACAGGATCTCAGGAGGCGGGCTCGGCGAATGTGACCGAAAACTCGGCGAATGTGACGCCAGCTATCCCTGACGTGCCGTCGGAGGAACGACGATCGCATGCTGGATGAGATCCAAGTTCACCTGGCGGCGCTTCCCATACATCCTAGAACAGCCCGGAATATTCTGAGCCCGCGTCCATGTCGCCCGCACGGACATCCCGATATCGTGCGCTGCTACCTTTACCGGCACCCAAGGATCTCGGGCGGCCGATCCGCGCGCGCGAACCTCGTACAAGAGGTTCATCGCCTCAAGCAGTTTCGCCTCAACCAACTTCAGGTCATCGTCATTACGCATTGAGATCCCCCCTTCACGTACTTTCCCGCGCGTCCGTCCCCACTGCCGCGCGTCGCGCGCCTTCGCCGGCTGCATCGGCTCACGGACGCGCCTCCGTCAGGCTGAAAAGTTTCCAGCGCCGACAACGCCCTTCGCTGGCAACACGCCCCCGGGCGACCAGGCGACGCAACGCGCGCCGCACCGAGGTGACCTGCGAAACGGTGACGTTCACGCCGTGCCCCGGCCGGACGACGATCCGCGCGCCTCCGTAGGCAATCTTGGCCAACTCGGCCGAGGATAGCCGGCTGCGTCGCTCGAGGATCGTTAGCAACGTCCGCCGCAATCCCAACGGTCGCCCTGCAAAACCTGATCGATGCCTAGATACCGTCACAACGGTCGCTCCCCGCGCCAACCAAACCGCGAACTTGTTTTTCCCAAATATGCTGAAATGACAGGCTCGGCCCGAGCGCAGGGCAAGCACTCGAAAATAGGGTTCCTAATCGCTCTTGCATCAGAACGCCCCTGTGTCGCGCAGCGCGGCCCGCTGAGAGGCCGTTGCATCCCGCCGGCCCGTACCAACGGATCGAGTACGCGAGCGCATTGCTGGCCCGCGCTCGCAGCGGGCGGGCCGGTCGGCGGCCCGCATCGCCATCGCGTAGAGGCGTGTAATGAGCCGAGCGCCAACCGTTGCGGCTTTGCATGCATGCAATCGTTGCAGGGCGCGACCGCCAACCGTGGCAGCGCACGGCCGGCGTGCTCGATGCTTTGTCGCGTTGCCGAACGAATGCGGTTGTCGTTCGCAATCCCTTGGGCCGTTGTTGTGCCGATCGTTGTGAGGAGCGCGCCCGCGGGGGCTCTACCTTCACGGATGTTGATCTCCCGGTATTCATGATCTCCTTCAATCGCGTCAGCGTCGGCATGGTTGAAAACCCATTCGAGGAATAACGAGGAATGACGAGGGGCGCGCGCGACACGCGCGCCTCCTTTCATAGGGGGGTCTAGGGGGGTCAGAGGGGGTCACTTTCAGCCGTACCTACAGTATTTGGCATTGCCAAACCCACGCGTAGGGGTGGAAACTGACCCCCTTTGACCCCCCTTGACCCCCTCATATCGGTTCCAACCACCACTTCGATTTGCCTTTGTCGTTCGGATCGCTCTTGAAGCAATGGCCGCCCAGAACCCGATCTTTGTTCTTGCGAAACCACGAACCGAGTGATCGGGCTTCAGCTTTTTGCTTCTTCCCGGCGACAGCCTGGACTGCGGCGGCAATGCAGTCGTCGGGTTTATCGATGACGTCGGCGAGCGTGCAGCGGTTGCTATACCCCACACCGATCGCCTCGGCCCATCCTTCCATCATCGCTTGCAACTCAAGACGCTCCGGGTCTTGCGCGGTCGCCAACTCCATCGACGCAACCGGGTCGGCGGCACCGAGCCAGATCAATGCGGAACGGACGACGTCGCTCCATCCTTCAAATGAACCGAGCCGTTTGGCCGGCTTGGGCCGGCCTGCTGCCATGTACGCACGGCAGATGGTGAGGGCCGCAGCGATGCAAGCGCCGCGGTTACTCATCACGTTCGCCACCGGATTGCCGTTGAACTCGCGAAGTTCGGGGCGATCCATGCCGGGGTTGAGCGTCACGGTGATCACCCTTCGGCAGACGTCACCAATAATCGAGATATTGTTGCCGCTCGCGTAAAAGGTCGTTCCGCGAGCCTCGATCCGCGCCTGCTGCGATAGTCCGAGAATGCGCATGTTGACGCTCGATCGTTCGACGACAATGCAGAGTGCGTCACCGCCGAGCCCGCCGGTGACGTTGTCGATACTGATCAGCGGCTGGCCTACCATCAGGGCAGCACCCAGTCGCTTCTCGGTTTCTTCCTCGGTCCGACCGGCGGCCATCACCGGCATCGGTTGACCGATAGCGATGGACGCGACCACGTCCCATAGATAGCTTTTCCCGCTGCCGGAGTTCGGTGCCGTGCAAACATGCATAGGTGCGACCGAATATGCGCCGCGCGCGATCGGTGTGATGATGGCTGACAACGCCACCGCTTTTGAAACCTCGTCGGCAAACGGGAACTCGCGTAGCAGATCCTCAAGCGTTGAAAGCGCCAGCCTAGCGTCCTCCATTGTCGGCTCATCTGGTATTTGAGGCATGGTCGGCGGCCCAACCAGCAACAACTGCGTTGCGGGATCGAAGCCCGCTTCCGTCAACAGCGACCCGTCGGGTCGCATGGTCGGCGTGGTGATCACGCCGACGATCACCGGAAACTTCCACTCGCCCGAACGCGCCAGGATCGTCTGCGCGATCTCCTTGGGCGGGTCCCTTTCAACCCATTTCTTCTCGCGGATGTTGAATGCCTGCCAGAGTGCTTGCCTGGATAGGAGGTCCCGCAGATATGTGAACTCGACTGGCTTAAGGCGCGCGATTTTTGTCTTGTGGCCGTTCGCGGCAGTGACCGTTTCGACAATCGGGCGAACAAGCGTGCCGGCGTACTGATAGATTTCAACGCCGGCATCCAGGAGAACCTGCTCGCCCTTCGTGGCTGCGTCGGAGATGTTTCCAAGCTGGATAATGGGAAGGTCTGATTTTGCTGATGACACAAGCGCCACGATCTTCTTCGGTTTCGTCATGCTACCCCCGCCTTGACGGTCCGCAGGCGTAACCAGATCTCGCGCGCGGCCGTGAAGATGTACTTTTCGATTTCTGGATCAGGGATGCCCTGCGCAGTAAGCCGGCGGTCCTCGATCTCGAAGTGAGAGACCAGGAACTCCTCCGCCTTCACGTCATCGAGCGTCGCCATGTAGGCGACGATATTGTTGATCATTCTCAGATGCCGTGTGCCCGGAAAGGCGTGAACGATGCCGGAGCCACCGCGTATTCGACGTTCGGCGCGGCCTCGTCGCCGCGCCGTAAGCGTCACAACGTCACCCATTCGAGAGCCTCCCTTGCTGCCGTTCAACTTGCCGATGCCATGCCCAGCCTGACTTGAACCCGAGCGCCAACGCTGCGATGCGCAATTTCCGCTCGTCATCAGCCCATTTGAGAAGTTCATGGCGACGCATCGAGCGCAGCCGGCTCGCAAGGCCAGGCTGTCGAACAAGATCGAGCCAAAGTTCGAGATCGTCACGTCGAAAGGGCTTCGGAGGAGCACCACAGAACGCACAAGGCCCGCAGTGCTCCGCCACAACAGCACAAGCGGCGCAGACTGACCCGCTGTGATCCTCGGGCTCGCTCGGGGGAGCATCGAGCGACCATCGTCGCTCATCCTCCACCAAGCCGTGGCGGGTGTAGTTGCCGACGAGGTCGAGCACGATCGCAAACGGCTTGCCGACGGCGACCCTTAGGGCGCGGCCGATCATCTGCCGGTAGAGGCCAAGGCTCTTGGTCGGCCGGAACATCACGACCGCCTCGATCACCGGCACGTCGAAACCTTCGGAAAACAAGTCGACGTTACTCAAAACCAGCGTCTGACCGCACTCGAAGCGGGCAATCGCCGCATCGCGTTCGGCGGCTGGCTTCTTGCCGTCAACATGCTCGGCCGGTATGCCGGCGAGGTTGAACAGATCGACGACGCGCCGCGACTGCTCGAGCGAGTTCGCGAAAGCGAGAGCGCGCTTGCCGCGCGCGTAGCGCAGGTATGCCTCAACCCCATCATGGTCGATCGAGGAGCGGTCCACGGCGATGCTCAAATCGCCCTTATGATAGTCGCCCAGCCGCGTCCGCACTCCGGTAAGGTCCAGCGTGCTCCCAGGCGAGATGTGCCGGCAGTCCGACAGGTGACCGCGCTGTTGAAGCCAGCGCACCGAGGGACCGGACACCATGACGTCGAAGTGGTCGCGCAACCCCTGCCCGTCCAGGCGACGCGGCGTCGCCGATAGCCCGAGATGGAATGCGTCCGGGAAGGCGTCCTGAATGCTGGACCAACCTGGCGCCGGAAGGTGGTGGCATTCATCGAAGCAGACAAATCGCGGCGGTTTGATATTGCGCACTTGGCGCGCGAGCGTGCCGATCGTCGCGATCTGGACCAGCGGCTCCGGGCACGGCGTGACGCCGGCCGCGATGATGCCGTGCTCGACCCCGTTTGCAGTGAAGGCGCGGCTTGCCTGCTCCAACAATTCACGCCGGTGAACGATGAAGATCGACCGGAAACTTCGCTCGGCCGCAGACCGGAACATCTGACTGGCCACCACCGTCTTGCCGAAGCCGGTTTCCGCCCGGAGCAGCACCCGCCGTTGCCCTGCCCGATACGGCGCACTCACGGCCTCCATGACGTTCTGTTGATCCGGGCGGAGGGTGATAGTCACGCGGCGGGCCGTCACGCAGCCGGCAAATCGCGAACCAGCGCAAAGATTTCCTCGCCGGTTATGCTGGACTTGGCGCCATTCTTCCTGATGGTCAGCTTCTTTTGCTTCACCAGCTTGTAAAAATGGTCGTGCCCGCAGCCTAACAGTTCGCAGGTTCGCTTCACGGAATTAAGTGGGGCCACATTGTAGGCCCGGGCCCACCGCTCGAAACCGTCATCCATCTTTCCACTCCATCGCTAACGACGGTTTCGGACATAGACGGATCGGGTGGACTTGCTAAGGACAGACCACCTAGCGAATTTGACCTAGGGTCTGCCTCCAGCCCTTACCTTTGTGCTTGATCGCGGTCTTTATTTGACGTTCCCAGCTCCACTCTTTCGGAGCGGGATCCTCCAAGCTATTCCATGCGGCCTCGACAAATTCGACGAAAATGCCCGTAGCAGTCGGTGCCTCGCCAACCATCCGCACCCACGCGTCTCCGAGTTCGGACACGAACGTAACGCGCCAGACATCACCGGCGCCGGTCTGTGCGTGAGCAGCACTCTGCTCCGTGATCTCGTCGATCGACGCGGGCAAGATTGCGTTCAGTTCAGCCAGCAGCTGCGCAACACGGCTCGTTGCTTGCAGGCCAGAGAGGTTGGGCTCCAGCAACTTATTGTGCGACGTGCGCACCGCAGCCAGCTTGAGGACTTTGACTATCTGCAGCGAGGTTGCTTCCACAGGCTCGCGCAGTGACGTAAGCAATGTTCTCGCTCCGCGCATCTTCGGCCTGATGCCATCTGCAATGGCATCAGCCTTGAGCTGCTCGGTGCAGGCGTGGGAGACGGCCCAGTCCGTGTAGCGGCGCGCGATCTCGTATGGGCACATCAGCTCCGTTTCCCCACCCACCCAGATCGAGAACGCGTCGGCGGATAGCTTGATGGCTGACTTGCCAGGGACTGGAATGCCGGCAAACAGCCTCGTTACGAACTCGTCAAGCGGGATCGGGTTCGCGGGTTGGCGCCCAGAAATCCAGTTCGGCGGTCGGCGCGATAGAAGGATGTCGGGATACTCGCTACTGTTCGGGTCGCCCCAAAGCCGGTGAGCGATCCGACCTTCCGACCACTTCATCCGGCGGCTACCGAAGATCGCAGGTTCTGAATAGCGTCTCGTTCCCACGGATCGCACCTCCTCGGGCGGTGTGTGGAGCCCCGTCGGCGTTGCAGCGCCGGCGGGGCAACTTCATCCCTTCTAACCTCGTATGCCCACCACCCGCGGACCGCTCTCGGCCCTCGCTGGCGAAGCGCAGTACTTCGCCCAGTCGGACATCATCCGACGCCGCTTCTCCCGCATGTCGCCGCGGCGGTACGCCGCCTCGACCCGGTCGGACACAGTGTGACCAAGCGCCATTTCGGACATCTCGTTGGGATAGGCGGTCCTCTCGCTGGCCCAGTCCTTGAAGGTCGACCGGAAGCCGTGCGGGACAATGTCCCGATTTAGTTTCGGGTCGATCCAGCGAGCCAGCCCTCGCGTTTCCCGCTCCTCGTTTATTCGATCGATGACAGCGGCCATCGCAGCGTTGCTGAGGGACCCTCCGGCTTCGTCTCCAGGAAACAGGTGCTCCCCATCTGGCACCCCGTCGAGGATCTCCAGTGCGCGATCTGAAAGCGGAATGACGTGGTCCCGCGTCCGTTGACCCTTCCTGCCCTTCATGACAGCCGCGCGAATGGTCCACGTCCGCTCCTGCCGGTCGATCTCGGATCGCTGCCCGCCGACCACATTGTGGCTTCTGGTGGCGGTCAGGATCAGGAATTCGAGCGCGCGGGCCCCAGTACCGTTGCGCTTGCGCAAGTCGCTGATGAATTCGGGAAGCTGGCTGTAGGGCAAGGCCGGATGAGGTTCGGTCGGAGCGACCTGCGAGCCGGCCGGCAGCAGTTTGTCGAGAAGCCCCTTCCACCGTGCCGGGTTGTCGCCTTGCCGCAGCTTGCGTGCCGTGGCCCAATCCAGAATGTTCTCGATGCGGCCCCGCACCCGATTGGCCGTCTCGGTCTTGGCGACCCAGAGCGTCGGGGCCTCGTTCCCCTCGCCCACCCGCTGCTCGAGCACCTTCATGACGAGGTCGGTCGTGATGGCCGCTACGGGCAGCTTACCGATGATCGGATAAGCCCAGGTGCGGAGGGTCGAGCCCCACTGCTCCGCGTGCTTTTCGTTCTTCCAGCCCGCCCGCCGACTGTCGATGTACCGTTGAGCGCACTCCTCGAACGGGACCGCCTGAGCCTTCGCCAGAGCCGTCTCCGCCTGCTCGGCCCTGCGGTGATCGATTGGATCAATGCCGTCGGCTAGCCGTTGCCGCTGGAGGCGCGCTCGCCCGCGCGCCTCTGCGAGGGTGAACGTCTGCACCGACCCCAAGCCCATTTCGCGTTGCTTGCCGGCGAGCATGTACCGGAACAGCCACGACTTGGTGCCGGTCTCCGAGACCTGCAAATAGAGGTTTCCCCCATCCGCGTATCGACCGGGCTCCTTCATGCGGGAGACGCCCAGCGCGGTCAGCTTGTTCGTTACGGCCATTCCTTCCGCCTAACCTTTTCGTCCCCAGTCCTAACCCACAAACCGGTCTCAGATTTGAACGGATGGAGGCGGAGAGGTAAAGACGGATTTTGGTCAAGTGATTGATTTTTTGTGCAAATCGGACGGTTACGGACGGGCGCGGACGGCAGATTAAGTTCTCCGGCTCCGCCATCAAGCAAATGTCCCGCCCGGACACATAGGTAACAGGTCGTACCTGAGACATGGGTGACAACCTCGTGCCGGACAGTTGTCGAGCGTCGCAGGCGGCTGCCGCAAGCTTGATGTGAGCCCGCGGTTGCAGCGGTGCGGATAGGAACAGGCTCCGGTTCGACGCGTTGACGCGCGCCTCCCCCGACAAGGAGCTTTCTCATGCGGTTGATCGTATCGATAGCAGTACTCGCCGTATCGACTTTGCCGGCGCTCGCCGATCGCCAGGTCGTCACCGAGGACGAACGTACAAAACTGGTCGCCGCGGTCCAGGCTGAAGGATGCTCCGGCGGCAAGCTCGAGTTCGATGACGATGATCAGCAGTTCGAGGTCGACGACGCCGTGTGCGCGGACGGAAAGAAGTACGACCTCAAGTTTGATGCGCAAATGAAGTTGAAGCGCAAAAATCTCGATTGAGAGTGGCCACCGCGCCTGGTCGTCGGCGTGCCGTTGCGAACCGGTGACGACGCCTCGCTCCGCACCCGATGGAGACAGCCGCGACGGCGGCTGTCTCTCCACAGGGTGTCAGCGAATCGAGGACGCCTCATCCGTCGTGACAGCGTAGATCAGTGCGAGATCATCCACGCGCGGGCTTCGCGCTGTGCGGTCGCGATCTCTGCCTCCGACATCATCTCTGCGACCTCGCGGCGCATGGAGATCGCGTCGGCGCGTCCCTTCAGGGCCGCCAGATTGAACCATTTGTGCGCGGCCACCAGGTTGACCACGCCAGAACGGCCGCTGGCCCAATACAGGCCGCGCTCGAACAGCACGTCCGGTATGGCGGTCGCTTCGACCGGCGTCGCCGCGTCGAGATCAAATTGCCCCTGAAACATCTGCAGCACCCCTTTTTATCGTTGCCGCCCTCCCCCGAGGGCGGCCCCTGTCCACTGTTGAAACGCCTGTTCATCCCGGCGCGCGATCCTTCAGACCGGATCGGGCGCGTGCCGTTTACCGGCTTGTTGGGTGATCATGGCCGATCAAATTTGAAGGGCAGTTTAAGGTTCGCGATAAACGGGGTGTAAACGTGCGCATGGCGCGGCCGAACACGGAATCGCAGAAGTGCCTGCGGCACAGCGGGAAATCGCGATTGGTGAAGTTCGGTTTACCCTGCCGGTTGGCGGAACGATAACCATTGCCGCAAACGTCGGCGATATCGTCCGACGTATCGCGAACAGGATGAGCGGCAGTGTCCCGAAATCGGTCGACACCTGCGGGCAGTCAAAATGAAATCGAGGGGATGACAGCCGGGCGCCGGATTTGCGGGGCTATCGGGGCAGGCGCTCCGGGGAAAAAACTCCCGGGGAAACACGAAGGTTCCGGAGAGCGAGGGCGTCGGCGAACACGTCAGGACCAGATCTCATTCCGGGCGTTTGGCCCGGTGAAATTGCGAACCTCTTTGGGAGGTCCGCACCGAACGAAGAAAACCTGTTTCTTCTGCCGGACCGGTTTGAAGGAGCGAACTCCCCGAAAGACGATCCAGCCGTTTGACCTGATGTCTCGCCGACACCCTCTTTCGTCGACCAGAGCCTTCAGACGTTCATCCGGGGCTCGTGTGACGCGCCGGCATCAAGCCGCCGGCAATTCTTGAAGAAGCAAACTTACTTCTTCTTCTTGGCGACCTTGCGGGTCTTCTTCGCAGTCTTCTTCACTGCGCTCTTCGCCTTCTTCGCCTTCTTCGCTTTCTTGGCCATGTTGCCCTCCTAATAAAGAGATGACTTTAGTCGCTGCGTGCATTCGGGAATCGAAATGCACTACATTCCGAATACACCAACGCACTCAAAAAAACAGCGTCCCGCTTAAGGAAGTGTTGACGAGCAAAAGTGAGAGCGCGCGAAGCGGTGAAATCGGCGACACATCAACACGTACGCATGCCGATGCAAAAAAGGCCGCAACGATCGACGTCGTCACTCGTCAATATTGAAGGAATCGCTTTCACTGCAGTGCTTTTTTGAATCGCGCAGTTGACGATCGACATTCGATCGATGTCGCTGCGACTCAGCGGGAGTGTCAAAATGACGTTTGCACGGACTCTGAGTCGCAAGCTTTGGCAATAAAAAAATTTTCACAGTTAATGCGCTCGCGTCTCATCGACCGCTCGCCAAAACCGGATTCTCGGGCGAAACGCGACCGCCGATTCGGAGGCGCGTCTTGAATTGCGATGTTGGATTTCGGATCGCGAAGAACGATCGACGCATGCTCGCGTGCATCGATCGCGGTGTCACCAACGATGGAGTCGTCCCGTTACGGGACGCTTTCAGATGCCGAGCTTCGCCTTCAGGAGATCGTTGACCGCTTGCGGGTTGGCCTTGCCGCCCGATGACTTCATCACCTGACCGACGAACCAGCCGGCGAGTTGCGGCTTCGCTTTCGCCTGCGCGACCTTGTCCGGATTGGCGGCGATGATGTCGTCGACGACCTTTTCGATCGCCCCGAGATCCGTCACCTGCTTCATGCCGCGCGCCTCGACCAGCGCACGCGGGTCGCCGCCTTCGGTCCAGACGATCTCGAAAAGGTCCTTTGCGATCTTCCCGGAGATGGTGCCCTCGCCGATCAGATCGACGATCGCGGCGAGCTGCGCCGCCGACACCGGCGAGGCCGAAATGTCGCGGCCCTCCTTGTTGAGACGGCCGAACAGCTCGTTGATCACCCAGTTGGCGGCGAGCTTGGCGTCGCGCGCCTTGTCGGCGAGGCCGATGAGCACCGTCTCGTAGAAATCCGCGCTCTCGCGCTCGGCGACCAGCACGCCGGCGTCGTAGGCTGAAAGTCCAAAACTCTCGATGAAGCGGGCCTTCTTCTGGTCCGGCAATTCCGGCAGCTGCGACTTCAGCTCATCGACATAGGCTTGCGTGAACTCGAGCGGCAGCAGGTCGGGATCCGGGAAATAGCGATAGTCGTGCGCCTCTTCCTTGGAACGCATCGACCGGGTCTCGCCCTTGTTGGGGTCGAACAGCCGCGTCTCCTGGTCGATCGCGCCGCCATCCTCGATGATTTCGATCTGGCGCCGTGCCTCGTACTCGATCGCCTGGCCGATAAAGTTGATCGAGTTCATGTTCTTGATCTCGCATCGGGTGCCGAGCGGCCCGCCCGGCTTGCGCACGGACACGTTGACGTCGGCGCGCAACGAGCCCTTCTCCATGTCGCCGTCGCAGGTGCCGAGATAGCGCAGGATCGAGCGCAGCTTGGTCACATAGGCCTTGGCCTGCTCGGCGTCGCGGATGTCGGGCTTGGAGACAATCTCCATCAGCGCCACGCCGCAGCGGTTAAGGTCGACATAGGACATGGTCGGCGACTGGTCATGCAGCAATTTGCCGGCATCCTGCTCCAGGTGCAGCCGCTCGATTCCGATGGTCGCGGTCCTGCCACCGTCGAGTTCGACCACGACCTCGCCCTCGCCGACGATCGGCGACTTGTACTGGCTGATCTGGTAGCCCTGCGGCGAGTCCGGATAGAAATAGTTCTTGCGGTCGAACACCGAGCGCAGATTGATCTGCGCGTTGAGGCCCAACCCGGTCGTGACAGCCTGCCTGACGCATTCCTCGTTGATTACGGGCAGCATGCCCGGCATTGCGGCGTCGACCAGCGACACATGGCTGTTGGGCTCACCGCCGAACTCGGTCGAGGCGCCCGAGAACAGCTTGGACTTCGAGGTGACCTGGGCGTGCACCTCCATCCCGATGACGACTTCCCAGTCGCCGGTCTGGCCCTTGAACAGTTTTCCAGGTTTCACAGTCGCGTTCATGCTTTTCCACTCCCGAGCAGCGCGGACACGATCCGCTCCCATTCGGCTTCCAGAGAATCCTTCGCCACCGGCTGGCTCGCCTGTCGATACCAGTAGCCGGCATTGCCGAGATCGCCTTCGACCCGATGCAGATAGGCGTGCACCCAGGCGGAGTTGGCACAGCTCTCGTCCTGTACGATCTTGTGCGCGCGATCCCAGTCACCCTTGGCCGCCCACCACATGGCCGCGAGCGGCGGCGGCAGCGCCTGTTCCGGCGCCGCGTCAGCGAGGCTGGCGCGGAAATCCGCCATCGCTCACCACCATTTCGGCGGCGTGAACCGTCCGGCCGCCTGTTCGATGATTTCACCGAGCGAGAACAGCGTCTCTTCGTCGAACGGACGCCCGATCAGTTGCAGGCCGAGCGGCAAGCCCTGCGCATCCTTGCCGGCCGGCACGGCGATGCCCGGCAGCCCCGCCATATTCACCGTCACGGTAAAAATGTCGTTGAGATACATCTCGACCGGATCGGCGCCACCCTTCTCGCCGACACCGAACGCGGCCGACGGCGTCGCCGGCGTCAGGATCGCGTTGACGCCCCTGGCGAAGCAGTCCTCAAAATCCTTCTTGATCAGCGTGCGCACTTTCTGCGCGCGCAGATAATAGGCGTCGTAATAGCCCGCGGAGAGCACATAGGTGCCGATCATCACGCGGCGGCGCACTTCATCGCCAAAGCCTTCGGCGCGGGTATTCTCATAGAGTTCGCCGATCGAGCGGCCCGGCTCGCGCAGGCCGTACCGCACGCCGTCGTAGCGCGCGAGGTTCGACGATGCTTCCGCAGGCGCGACGATATAATAGGCCGGCAGCGCGTATTTGGTGTGCGGCAGCGACACCTCGACAAGCTCGGCACCGGCCGCCTTGAGCCACGCCGCGCCCTCGCTCCAGAGCTTCTCGATTTCCGCGGGCATGCCGTCGAGGCGATACTCCTTCGGGATACCGATCTTCATGCCCTTGACGGATTTTCCGATCGCGGCCTCGTAGTCCGGCACCGGGCGATCGACGGAGGTAGTGTCCTTGGGATCATGCCCGGCCATCGAGCGCATCAGGATCGCGGCGTCGCGGTTGGTGCGCGCGATCGGCCCGGCCTGGTCGAGCGAGGATGCGAACGCGACGATGCCCCAGCGCGAGCAGCGCCCGTAGGTCGGCTTGACGCCGACGGTCGCGGTGAACGCCGCCGGCTGGCGGATCGAACCGCCGGTATCGGTCGCGGTCGCGCCCATGCAGAGCAACGCCGCCACGGCGGACGCCGATCCGCCGGAGGAGCCGCCCGGCACCAGCGTGGTGTTCGAGCCTTCGCGCCGCCACGGATTGACCACCGGGCCGAAGCACGACGTCTCGTTCGACGAGCCCATCGCGAACTCGTCATTGTTGAGCTTGCCCAGCATCACGGCGCCATCGCGCCAGAGCTGCGAGGTCACGGTCGATTCGTAGGGCGGCACGAAATTGCCGAGGATTTTCGAGCACGCCGTGGTGCGAACGTCTTTCGTCGCGAACAGGTCCTTGATGCCGAGCGGAATGCCCGCGAGCGGACCGCCCTCGCCCCTGGCTATCCTGGCATCGACGGCGCGCGCCATATCGCGCGCCTGATCCGGCGTCTCCAGGATGAAAGCATTGAGCGAACGCGCCGCCTCGATTGCGGCCAGATGCGCATCCGTCAGTTCAAGCGAGGTGAAAGACTTGCTCGCGAGGCCTTCGCGAGCCTCGGCGATCGTCAGCGATGTCAGGTCGGTCATTTATTGATCGGGCTGCAGAAGAATGGAGAAAGCGTCTTGTCGTTGGCCGGGTCGTCCGATTTCGGCCGCGTCCGTTCATCGGCCTCGAGCGCATCGAGGAGAACGTCCATCGCCTTGTCGGGATCGACGGCCTTGCCCTGCCGCTCCATCGCGTCGAGGTAATTCATGTAGGCCTGATAGGCCTTTTCATCGTCGCAGAGCAGACACATCGGAAGACTCTTTTTGTTTGACGCGTTTCTTCACGCGAACCGGTACCCACTTCGCTTGAAAACGCTATGCCCTACTCCACCACCTTCGGCACCAGGAAGAAATGGTTCTGCGTTTCAGGCGCGTTCCTGACGATGTCGCCGGGGATCTCGCCGTCATTGACCACGTCGGCACGCTTCTTCATTTCCATCGGGGTCACCGAGGTCATGGGTTCGACGCCGTCCACATTCACTTCCGAAAGCTGCTCCACGAACGCGAGCATGGCGTTCAGCTCGCCCTGAAGGTGGGGAACTTCGGCCTCGGTAACCGCAATCCGCGCCAGATGCGCGATGCGGCGGACGGTGGCGGCATCAACGGACATATATATAGGCCTCAAACGGGGAATTCGCATCCGCCGTATAGCAGAGCCCGCTTTTGCGCCGCAACCGCGGGAACAGGTCACACCGCCCGAATATCTGGCTTTCGGGGTCGAAAGGTGCTCCGCGCGGGGTGTCAGCGGCCTCACGGGGATTTGTGCCTGAAGCACGGAATCCTCGGCGCTGCCCCCCTGAAGAAACCATTTTCGCGCCCCACGTAGTCGTCCTGAAACAGTCGGGGGGTGTAGTTGCGGCCATAACATGGGAGGCCGTGTCATGACGCCCATCGAAAACGGTGGCGCCGGGTCGGAAAGCTGGGATCCCGCCCTCTGGTCAATCGGGACCGTCCTTGGCGCTGCGATCGTCTACCTCGCCTGCCTGAGCTGACAAATGTGAGTAAGTGCAATGCCCGAGACCCAGGCCAAGATCCTTCGGAAAAAGGCGGAAATGTTCGAAGCGCGCGCCGAGAGCGCGACCGATCCAATCTCCCGCCAGCACTACAAGGAGATGGCCGCGCATTACCGATCGCTGGCCGCCGAACATCTGGACGTCAGGCGGGACGAACCGGCGCACTAGCTAAAGCGGATGCCTCCGCATTTGTGTCCTGCGGACGGCCATTCTGCCGCTGATTGGCGCGGCGCCAAGCTGCAGGCTGCGGCCATGGCGGCCGATAGCGTGCTTCCTCAGCCCAGGAATTGGAAATCCATATCGGCTGCGCTATCGTGCCCCCTCGAACTTCGAGGCTGACCGGCCATCCGCTCGCCACGACAAACAACAAGAAAAACACCCGGGGGGCGCAGGATGGATTTCATTGAAGCCAATGGCGCCGGACTGCGCTGCGAGGTGACCGGCGGCGGCGACCGCACGCTGGTGCTGGTTCACGAAATGGGCGGCTCGCTCGAAAGCTGGGACGAGGTCGCGCCGCGGTTTGCGAAATCGCGCCAGGTGCTGCGCTATGACACCCGCGGTGCCGGATTGTCGCAGAAGGTGCGCGGCAAACTTGCCCTCGATACGATGGCCGACGACATCGCAGCCCTGCTCGATCACTTTGCGATCGCCGGCAAGGTTGCACTGGCGGGTGTCGCCGTCGGCGGTGCGATCGCTCTCCACTTCGCGGCCCGCTATCCGCAGCGCACCAGCGCGGTTGCGGTCGGCAGCCCGGCCACCGGCATCGCCGCGGAACGCCGCCCGGCGGCGCTGGAGCGCCTCGCCCGGATCGAAGCCGGCGGGATGACGGTCGCGGTCGAAGACGCGATGCTGAACGGCTATGCCCCGGAGCTACGCGGCGACAGCGGCCGGTTCGAACGCTTCCGGGCGCGATGGCTCGGCAACGATCCCTCCAGCTATGCCGCGGTCTGGGGAATGCTGGCGGCCGCCGAGATGCAGGACGAACTCGCCCGGCTGAATTGTCCGGTGCTCGTGATCGGCGGCAGCCTCGACCGCGTGCGCCCGCCCCCGCTGGCGGAAGCCGTGGCCAGAATGATCCCCGGCGCCCGCTACAGTGAACTTCGCACCGGGCATTACATGTCGGTGCAGACCCCCGATCTGCTCTCCGACTGCATCGATGCGTTCCTGAATTCGGTCGGCGCCTGACCCTCGAGCCTCAAGGTCTTCCCATATGAATGCACAACCGGCAGCGCAGATTCCCGGCGTCTATCATCGCAAGATCGGCGACATCATCGTCACCACCATCAGCGACGGATACCTCGACGGCACCCTCGACGTGATGCGCAACGTCGATCTCGACAAGGCGCGCCAGATCCTGACCGACGCGTTCCGGCCGGCGCGGCGGACCAGCGTCAACACCTTCCTGATCCATTCCAAGGGACGCACCGCGATCGTCGACACCGGATCCGGCAACTATTTGCAGCCCACGGCCGGCTTCGTTCAGCGCAACCTCGCATTGGCCGGCATCGATCCGAAATCGATCGATACCGTGCTGCTGACCCACATGCATCCGGATCATTCCGCAGGGCTGACTGACATGTCGAACGGGCAGCTGCTGTTTCCGAACGCGGAACTCGTCATGCACGAGAACGAACTGGCGCACTGGTTCGACGACGGCGCGATGGCGAAGGTCGATGAGCGATCGGCCCAACTCTATTTTCAGGCCGGCCGCGAGCAGGTGGCGCCCTACAAGAGCAGGACGCGGTTGTTCAAAGAAGGTGAAGTGTTCCCCGGCGTCACTGCCATCCCGAGCCACGGCCATACGCCGGGCCATACCGCCTACCTGATCGCCTCCGGCAACGATCAACTAATGATCTGGGGCGACACGGTGCACGTGCCGGAGGTGCAGACGGTGTTTCCCGAAGCCGGCATGGCCTTCGACACCGATCTCGCTGCAGCCGCAGCCGCACGAAAGCGGATGTTCGATCGCGTCTCCGCCGACGGCATTCTGATTGCCGGCATGCACCTGCACTTCCCGGCGTTCTCGCGGCTGGCCCGGCGCGGTGACGCTTACGCGCTCTATCCCGAGGCCTGGGTGCACGCGCTGTAGCGGCTAGCCGCTCAGCGCGCCCATCCGGGCCAGCGCACTGCCCGCGAGCGCGCGCGTCAGTTCGGCCGCTGGCATCTCCCGGCCCATCCGCACCGCCTGCCCGGCCCAGAGGTTGGTGAAGTCGACCCTGCCGAGCTTTTCGGCGGCTGCCTTCAGCGGCCCGAGCGCGGTGGCTGCGTGCGGGAATGCCGGCGCGTCGGGAGAAATCGGGCCGACCTCGCGCATGACGCGGTTGGCAACGCCGCGCGCGGGGCGTCCGGTCATGACATTGGTGATGACGGTGGAATCGTCATGTGCCTGGGCCAGGGCGACACGCGCCGGCGCAGTCACCCTGGATTCCGGGCAGCGCAGATAGGCGCTGCCGATCTGCACGCCGGATGCGCCGAGCGCAAACGCCGCCGCGATGCCGCGCCCGTCGGCGATGCCGCCGGCGGCGATGACAGGCACCTTCACCGCGTCGACCACCTGCGGCACCAGCGCGAAGGTGCCGGGCTGCTGCGCGATGTTGTCGGTCAGGAACATGCCGCGGTGGCCGCCCGCTTCGGCGCCCTGCGCGATGATGACGTCGGCACCGTTCTCCTCCAGCCAGATCGCTTCCTTCACGATGGTCGCCGACGACATCACGATTGATCCCGCCGCCTTGACGCGCTTGACCAGCGCCGGATGCGGCAGGCCGAAATGGAAGCTGACCACTTCCGGCTTCAGCTCCTCCACGACCGCGCACATTGCCTCATCGAACGGCGCCCGGTTGGCCGCGGTGATGGGCGCGGCGGGATCCACGCCGTACTCCTTGTAGTAAGCGCCAAGCCGGGTCTTCCACCCCGCTTCGCGTGCGGGATCGGCATCGACCGGCGTGTGGCAGAAGAAGTTCATGTTGACCGGCGCGGAGACGCGCTGGCGGATGATATTGACCTGCTCGCGCGCCTTCTCGGCCGAGATCATCGCGCATGGCAGCGAGCCGAGCGCTCCGCCCTGCGCCGCAGCGATCACCAGCTCGGCGTCCATGATGCCGGCCATCGGCGCCAGCACGATGGGAAATTCGGTCTTGAAGAGGTCGATGATCCGGCGGTTCGGCCACATGGTTCTGCTCGCTTGGATGATGAAGTGGGATTGCGGATCAGGCCGCAAAGGAATTGCGTCGTCCGCTCAAGATCTGCTCTGCTTCGGTGACGATCCTGTCAACAATCTCGCCGGCCGGCGGAATATCGTGGATCAACCCGACGGCTTCGCCGGCGATGACGGCGGCGATGTCGAAATTTCCAGCCGCCCTCGCCGCCGCATATTCCTTTGCAACGACATTGATGTTCTGCATCAGTTCGACCTCGCGGCCGATCCAGCGGCGCGCATGATCGTTGATCAGGCAGCGGCCGGTGAACGGCGCGGGCCAGACATTGTTGCGCGACAGGTCGAAGATGATGCTGCGGACGCTGTTGCCATTCGTCGCGGCACAGATGCGCCTTTTCGCTTCCTCAGGCCCATCGCATTCCTGGCTGGCATAGAAGCGCGTGCCGAGCAGTACGCCGGATGCGCCCAGCATCATCATGGCCGCGAGCCCGCGGCCGTCGCCGATGCCGCCCGCCGCCGCTACCGGGACGCGGCCGGCGACGAGATCGACGATCGCCGGCACGATATCGAGTGTGGTGCGCGACGCGCCATGGCCGCCGGCCTCGGTGCCCTGCGCAATCAGAATGTCAGCACCCGCGTCGAGCGCCTGCCGCGCCATGTCCTCGGCTTGAACCTGGCAGATCAGAAGCGCGCCTGACGCCTTGATGCGCGGCGCGAACGGCGCGGGATCACCGAACGAAAGCATGATCGCGCGCGGACGGGCAGCGAGTGCGATGTCCAGCAACTCCGGCTGTTTGGCGAGGCTCCAGGTGATGAAGCCGATGCCGAAGGGATCGGAGACGCCGGCGAGCTTGGCGGTCTCCTGCTCCAGCCACGCTTTGTCGCCATAGCCGCCGCCAAGAATGCCGAACCCGCCGGCCGCACTGACTGCGGATGTCAGGCGCGCGCCTGAAATGACGTCCATCGGCGCCAGCAGGATCGGATGCCGGATACCCAGGCGAGCAGTCAGTGCCGTTGCGATCGACATATCCATCCTCTGCAATCTGGACAGCCAATCTAGGCCGAACTATCATTCTATAAAAATGCATACTAGAGAATGCTTCCATCTATAAAATGAAACGATATCCGCCATGGAATTGAGCGATCTCCTGACCTTTTCGACCGTCGCGCGCCTCGGCGGGATCACCCGCGCCGCCGACGAACTCAACACCGTGCAGTCCAACGTCACCCAGCGGGTGAAGGCGCTCGAGGCCGAGATCGGCACCGCGCTGTTCGAGCGTCACAGCCGCGGCATGACGCTGACCGGTGCCGGCCGCCGCCTGCTTCCCTATGCGCAGCGGATGGCGGCGCTGTCGCGCGAGGCGCTGCTCGCCGCGCGCGACGATGGCGAACCGAAGGGTCCGCTCGCGATCGGATCGATGGAAACGACGGCTGCCGTTCGCCTGCCCTCTTTGCTGGCCGAATTCCATCGTCGTTTTCCGGCGGTTCGGCTGAGCCTGCGGACCTCGACGACGGCAGAGCTGGTGGCCGGCGTGCTCAACGGCACGTTCGACGGCGCGTTCGTCGCTGGCCCGATCGATCATGCCGAACTCGATGCGACGGTGGCCTTCCGGGAAGAACTCGTGCTGGTCACCGCGCGCCGATGGTCGAGCCTTGCGTCACTGCGCGCGGGCACGCCCGAATCCGGGCCGACCGCACTGGTGTTCCGCACCGGCTGCACCTACCGGCAGCGGCTCGAGCAGGTGTTCACGGAGTTCGGCTGGCCGTCTTCGGCCCGGTTCGAACTGGGTACGCTCGACGGCATGATCGGCTGTGTCGCCGCCGACATGGGCGTGACGCTGCTGCCGCGCGCCGTCGTCGGGCGGAACGACACCGTGAGCGTCCACACGCTCAGCCCCACGCAGTCGCGGGTCGAAACGCTGTTCATCACTCGCCGCAGCGCACATCAATACAGCGCGCTGAAGGGTTTTGCCGATTGCCTGAACAGCAACGGCGACGTTATTGCCGCCTGACATACCAGCGCCGCAACGCGCGTCGTTCCGCCGTGCGAAACGCCTCCGCCATACTTTTGTAGCAATGCGACTGTCGCAGCGCATTTTCCGCGCTGCGACGTTCAATCGCAACGCGAGCATCGAATTCAAATTCTTCTGGCCGCCGCGCACTCCTACGTTAGTATGAGGCGCTAGTTGCCAAAAACCATAACGTCAATCTGGGAGGGACCACGATGCGCCTTGCGTACGTATTGGGCTGTTCTGTTGCCTTGTTAAGTGCGGTCGGAACAGCGAGTGCTCAAGACTGGACGAAATCGAAATGGGGACCGAACGACGAGATCGGCGCGGCCAATTACATGACGCCCGAACTGGTCGTGAAGGCCGCGGGGCTGGTCAAGACCGGCAAGACCTACCCGCTCGGCATTCCCGTCGACACCACGACCCCGGCCTACCCGCCGCGGGCTTTCAAGATCACCGTCGTGCAGCCCGGCCAGGCCGGCATTCCGGGCCTCGGACCGACCAAGACGACCTATAATGACGACATCATCGAGGGTTGGGTCGGCGTCGGCAGCCAGCTCGACGGCCTCGGCCATATCGGCGTCGAGCACGTCTACTATAACGGCAACAAGTTGCTCGAATTCGCCGATCCGACCGGGCTGAAGAAACTCGGCGTCGACAAGATCCCGCCGATGGTGACGCGCGGGGTGCTGCTCGACATGGCCGCGCACTACGGCACCGACGTCGTCAAGGAGGGCACCGCCTTCAACACCAAGGAGATCGAGGAAGTCGCCAAGAAACAGGGCGTCGAAATCCGCCAGGGCGACGTCGTGCTGTTCCACACCGGCTGGCTCAGCCTGATCGGCAAGGATGACAAACGCTTCGGGGCCGGCGAACCCGGGCTCGGCGTGGAAGGCGCCAAGTATCTCACCGGCAAGGGCGTCGTCGCCATCGGCGCCGACACCTGGGGCCTGGAAGCGGTGCCGTTCGAGACCAAGAACATCTTCGAAGTGCACCAGATCCTGCTGCCGATGAACGGCACCTACATCCTCGAAAACATGAACACGGCCGACCTCGCCAAGGACAAGGCCTATGAATTCATGTTTGTGCTCGGCCAGCCGCGCTTCAAGGGCGGCGTGCAGAGCATGATCAACCCGGTCGCCATCCGGTAAGGCGATAACGACTGATGGCGTGGCGTTACCGCATGGACGCCACGCCATCACAGGCTTTGCCTGCGCCGCGCGCGGCGTGTTAAGCGGGGCCATGCCCGCCCCCATCCTTCCCCTGATCGAAGCCGTGGCGCACTGGCCCGAGCGCGGCGCCCTGATCGGCCTCGATCTCGGCACCAAGACCATCGGCATCGCCGTATCCGATCCCGATCGCAGGCTCGCCACCGGCGTCGAGACCATCAAGCGCAAGGCGTTCAAGGCCGATGCGGCGCGGCTGCTGGCCATCGCGGGCGAGCGCAATGCGACGGGCTTCGTGCTGGGATTGCCGATCAACATGGACGGCAGCGAGGGGCCGCGCGCGCAATCGACCCGCGCCTTTGCCCGTAACCTGGCCAACCTCACCGGTCTTGCCATCGCGCTGTGGGACGAGCGGTTGTCGACCGCAGCCGTCGAGCGCGAACTGATCGGCATGGACGTCAGCCGGGCGCGGCGCGCCGAAGTGATCGACGAGCACGCCGCGATCTTCATCCTGCAGGGCGCACTCGACCGGCTTTCGAAGCTGCGCGGGAATCGCTGAAGATGGCGGTCGTCCTTGCGGCGCTGCTGCCGGTGTTCCTGCTGATCGTGCTCGGCTTCATCCTGAAACGCACCCTGATCCAGCCGGAGACGCAGTGGCACGGGCTGGAGCGGCTGACTTATTACGTGCTGTTTCCGGTGCTGCTGGTGCAGACGCTGGTCAAGGCTGACCTGAGCAAGGTACCGGTCGCCGGCGTCGGCGGCGCGCTGCTGCTATCGGTGCTCGCGATGTCGCTGCTGTGTCTCGCGCTGCGGCCCCTGCTCGCCCGCGCGGCGGTTGATGGCCCTGCCTTCACCTCGATCTTCCAGGGCGCGACCCGCTGGCAGACCTATGTGGCGCTCGCCGTCTCCGACAATCTGTTCGGCACGCACGGGCTGGCGCTGGCCTCCGTTGCGATGGTCGCGATCATCCCGCTGGTGAATGTGTTCAGCGTCTCGGTGCTGGCCCATTACGCTTCTTCCAAGAAACAGTCGGCCGGCGCCATCGTGATGACTGTCGCCCGCAATCCCCTGATCTGGGCCTGCGCGATCGGGCTCGCGCTCAACGTCGCGCACGTGCCGCTTCCAAAACTCTGGCACGAGGTTGCGGACGCGCTCGGGCGCTCTTCGCTCGCCATCGGCCTGTTGGTGACAGGCGCCGGCCTGCACCTCGAAGGCATGTTCCGGCCGAGCCTCGCCGCATCAGTGGCCGTGTTCCTCAAGCTTGTGCTGATGCCCATCATCGCGGTGGTGCTGGCGCTCTGGTTCGGCATTACCGGTTCCGACCTCGCCATCGTCACCGCCTGTGCCGCGGTGCCCGCCTCGTCCTCGGCCTACGTTCTGGCGCGGCAGATGGGCGGCGATGCCCCACTGTTGGCACAGATCATCACGCTGCAAACGATTTTGGCCGCAGTGACGATGCCGATCGCGATTGCGCTGGCTGCGATGAGCTAGCTGGATCCAGCGAGCCAGAAAGTCTGGATCGTCGCGGCCAGATTGTTGATGCCGTGCAGGACGATCGTCAGCCAGGTCGAACCGGTGCGATAGCGGAGATAGCCGAGCAGCAGGCCGATGGTGAAAACCTCGCCGAAGAAGAACCAGTCATACTGCAGGTGCAGCGAGGTCCAGGCCAGCGAGGACAGGAAGATGGCGCCGGCGACGCCAAGCCGTGATTCCGACCAGCCGCGATAAAGGAAGCCGCGCGCAAAAATCTCTTCCCAGACCGGCGCAGCGACGCAGAACGCGATCACCAGAAGCCACAGCGCGCCGTCGGCCTGGGCCGATTTCATCACCTCGCCCATGAAGCCGGGCGTCACCTCCCGCCCGAGCGCGCGTGACAGCAGGTCCCAGCAGCCGACGAGCAAGGCGAGCGCGGCGATACCGAGCACGAAATTGCGCCACGAGGTCCAGCGCAGCGCCAGATATTCGGCAAAGGGCGTGCGTGTCGGGCGGATCGCGATCCACGTCGCCGCCAGCACCGCCGGCAGTCCGAAGATCACCGACAGCGAGATCGTCATTCCGCCGCCGATGACGCGGATCGCCTCGGCGAAGTCGAGCGAACCGTGTCGCAGCACGAAATAACCGATGACGCCGACCTGCCCGACGAACACGCCGGCAAAGATGAACAGGCCCCACAACGCGGTGCCCCAGAATTTCCAGACCCGCGGCGGCCGTTGCGGCTTCGGGATCACCGGCGGCACGTCGGCGGGACTGGCAGGATTGAGGGTGTCCATCACATGGCTTTCTCGCAAATGGCTTTCTCGCTGTCGTCAGCGATGATCACGGCGAGCCACGCTGGAGCAGACTCCTTGCGTGATCGTTAACGAGTTCAATTGCGCCGCACGATCGGGAAATCATAGGCCTGCCGGCTCACGCCCGGCAGCGAAAAATGCCACCACTCCTTGGAATAGTTTACAAATCCTCGCCGCGCCATCACCAGAACCAGTCTCTCCCGCCACTTGCGTTGGGCCGCGGTGATGGATTTCGCCGAAGTGTGCGACTTGACGTCGGCGCAGTCGTAGCCGGTGCCCATGTCGACGCTGCCGTCGGGTGCGCGCTGGTTCACGTTGGCAGTGCAGTCGCCATAGTCCTTGGCCGGATCGAACACCGCCGAATTGTCTGCCTTCAGATCAACCAGGCTGAGGTCGAGCGCGGCGCCGGTGGAATGGCCCGAACGGGTCGCGATGTAGCCCAGCCGAAACAGGTCGGCCTTGCTGAACGCCGGATTGTAGCGCTTCTGCGCCGGCGTTTCGCGGCCGTCGCGCGACCACGCCACCATGTCGGCAACCGCGCGCGTCGGGCGGTAGCAATCGAACATCTTCAAAGACAGGTTCTGCAGCGCGAGTTCTTCCTGAATGCTCTTCAAGAGCGCGCCGACTTCGCGCTTCACCACGCATTCGGCGGCGTCATAGCCCCTCAGCGGCCGGCCGACAAAATTGTTCGAGCCGGCATAGCGCATATCCTGAATGATGGTCGGATCAACATCGCGCAGATAGACGAAACCCGCCGGCAGTTTTTGCGCGCGGGCGGCGACACCCGGCAGGCAACAGGCCACGCAGAGCGTAGCGAGCGCCGTCCATCTCGCGATATGCGAGGAAATCTTCTTGCGGATCACTGCGCCGGCTCCGAATTGACCACCAGCTTCGTGATCGCCGTGTCGGTGTATTTGTTGCCGGCCCAGACGTCATCGATGATGAACTTGACCCAGTAGGCTTTGACTGGCTTCGGAAGCATCAGGGTGTCCGATCCGTTTCGATCCTGCAGCGTCAGGGTCTGGGTCTCACCTTGCGAGAACACCGCCCGCAAATACCGCACGCGGTTGTTCTTGCCGAAGATGTCGCTGCTCTTCTGGTAGCCGTTACGCACGACGATCGAGCGCACGGTGCGCATCCCCTCGAATTCGATCGTGATCCACTCCCCCACGCCGTTGCCTTGCTGGCCCTCCACCCATGCGTCGCTGGCCGTCCCCCTGAAAAGGTTCTCCGGGCCGTAGGAATTGCCGAACTGCGGCTTCAGTACCGAACTGACGCAATAGATCTCGTTGCCGTTGCGCGCACAGCTTTCGCCAGGCGCGGACGGACGCTGCGGTCGCACCGCTGCCCGCTCGGCCACCGCAGGCGCTGCCGGCGGCGGCACCGACATGGCGGCGAGTTCGGGGGGCCGACTGGCGGTCGATAGCCCTGCCAGATAGATGCGCCCGCCCAGGGTTTGATCGTAATAGGCCGGCGTCTGCTCGTGCGGGGCTGGCTGGCCGCGCGCGTCGGTCGCTTTCAGCGCCAGCTCGGCGACGCGTTCGCGCACCTCGACGGCGAGGTCGCCGAGATGCAGTTCCGGCCGCTTCAGCTGCTCGGCGAATATTCGCGTGAAGACCGAATTATGCGCGGTGTCGTCCCCGCCGAGCCGATCCAGCGCGGTCTGGCCGATGCCGGCGGAGTACAATGTGAAGATGCCGCGGGCGGGCTTCGCGTCCGCCAGTCCACGCGTGTTGCCGATCGAACGGCCGGCGGCGCGCGGGAACGGATTGTCACGGCAGGCGTCGATCACCAGCAGCGCCACCCGAACCGATCTCGCCTGCAACTCCGCGATCAGATCAGGCTCGGCGAGCGAGGCGCCGCGCACGCGCGCCTCCGCGCCTTCGGTCACGGCCGGCACGTCGCTCGGGATCAGATAGTTGACGCCGCCGATCGCCACGCCGTGCCCGGCAAAGAACAGCGCGGCGGTGTCGCCCGGCTGCAGTTGTGCGGTGAACTCGGCGAGCTTGTCGATCATCGCCTGGCGGCCGAGATTAGTGCCGACGATGACGTCGAAGCCTAGCGACTTCAGCCTCTCCGCGATCGTGGTGGCGTCGTTGGCGGCCTTCCTGAGCTGCCGGTCGGCGGGGAGGTTTGGATAGAGATCGTTGCCGATGGCGAGCGCGATGCGCTTCTGCGCCACGGCCGGCGTGGCAGCGATCCCGGCGCCAGCCAGCAACACGACCGACATCACCAGCAGCAGCGACGCGATCCGAACGGATTGAATGAAATGCCCCACGGTTTCCATAGCCCGATGCAGCGCTCGCCGATCCCGCCATCCTAGCCGAAACCCGCGGCGGGCAATACCTTGCGAGGCCGTTTACCCTGTCGCGGAAGCCCTAGTGGATAAGTCCGGACAGGGGATTTGAGGCTTGCCCTAGGTGGCATCTCTGCCTATAGCTCTGGCTTTAATGACCCCTGCATCGAAATCGACCTTCGTCCTCGGGCACCGGCATCTGCTGGGAATCGAGGGGCTTTCCGCTGCCGATATTACCGGCCTGCTCGACCTTTCCGAGGAATATGTCGAGCTCAACCGCCAGGTGGACAAAAAGCGCACCTCCTTGCGCGGTCGCACCCAGGTGAACCTGTTTTTCGAAGCCTCGACGCGGACCCAATCCTCGTTCGAACTGGCGGGAAAACGGCTGGGCGCCGACGTCATGAACATGTCGGTGTCCTCGTCCTCGATCCGCAAGGGCGAGACGCTGATGGATACCGCCGTCACGCTCAACGCCATGCACCCCGATATCCTGGTGGTGCGGCACCACGCCTCCGGCGCGGTGGAACTGCTGGCGCGCAAGGTTGACGGTTCCGTGATCAATGCCGGCGACGGCGCCCACGAACATCCGACACAGGCGCTGCTGGATGCGCTGACCATCCGCCGCAACAAGGGCCGGCTCGAAGGCCTCGTCATCGCGATCTGCGGCGACGTGATGCATTCGCGCGTGGCGCGCTCCAACATCCTGCTGCTCAACACCATGGGTGCCCGCGTCCGCGTGGTGGCCCCCTCCACGCTGCTGCCGCGCGGCATCGAGCGGATGGGCGTCGAGGTGGCCCGCGACATGCGCGAGGGCCTCAATGGCGCCGACATCGTGATGATGCTGCGGCTGCAGCGCGAGCGGATGAACGGTTCCTTCGTGCCGTCGTCGGGCGAATACTTTCACTATTTCGGCCTCGACCAGAAGAAGCTCGCCTACGCCAAGCCGGACGCGCTGGTGATGCATCCGGGACCGATGAACCGCGGCGTGGAGATCGACTCGATCGTGGCAGACGGCGCGCAATCGCTGATCCGTGAACAGGTGGAAATGGGAGTGGCGGTGCGGATGGCGGTGCTCGAAGCGCTCGCCCGCAACCTGCCGAATGCGTAAGACCATGCTGACCGACCGACGCCCGATCCTGCTTGCCAACGCCCGCGTCGTCGATCCCTCCCGGGATTTCGACGGCCCTGGCGACGTCCTGATTGCCGATGGCGTGATCCGCGACTCCAAGCGCGGCATCGGCGCGGCCGGCGTGCCTGAGGGCACCGACATCGTCAATTGCGCCGGCAAGATCGTCGCCCCCGGGCTGATCGACATGCGCGCCTTCGTCGGCGAGCCCGGCGCCAGCCACCGCGAAACCTTTGCCTCTGCAAGCCAGGCGGCTGCCGCCGGCGGCATCACCACCATCATCTGCCAGCCGGACACCTCGCCCGTCATCGACAATTCGGCGACGGTTGATTTCGTGCTGCGCCGCGCCCGCGATACCGCGATCGTCAACATCCATCCGATGGCGGCGCTGACCAAGGGCCTGGCCGGCCAGGAGATGACCGAGATCGGACTGTTGAAGGCCGCCGGCGCGGTCGCCTTCACCGATGGCGACAGGAGCGTCACCAATGCGCAGGTGATGCGCCGGGCGCTGACCTATGCCCGCGATTTCGATGCGCTGATCGTGCATCACACCGAAGACCCGGACCTCGTCGGCGAAGGCGTGATGAACGAGGGCGAGTTTGCCGCCAGACTCGGCCTGATCGGCATTCCCAACGCTGCCGAATCCGTGATGCTGGAGCGCGATATGCGCCTCGTGGCGCTGACCGGCGGGCGCTATCACGCGGCGTCGCTGTCCTCGATCGAGTCGCTCGAGATTCTCAAGCGTGCGCGCGACGCCGGCCTCGACGTCAGCGCCTCGGTCTCGATCAACCACGTCACGCTGAACGAGAACGACATCGGTCCCTATCGCACCTTCCTGAAACTGTCGCCACCGCTGCGCACCGAGGACGACCGCCTCGCGCTGGTTGCAGCGGTTGCTTCCGGATTGATCGACGTCGTGATGTCCGATCACAATCCGCAGGACGTCGAGGTCAAGCGGCTGCCGTTCGCGGAAGCAGCGTCCGGCGCGGTCGGGCTGCAGACCATGCTGCCGGCGGCGCTGCGCCTGATCCACAATGGCGAGATGGATTTCAAGACGCTGATCCGGGCGATGTCGACCCGGCCTGCGGAGTTGCTCGGCCTTCCCGGTGGCACGCTGCGCGCGGGTTCCCCCGCCGACCTCGTCCTGATCGATCCCGATACGCCGTGGGTGCTCGATCCCGCCGATCTCAAATCGCAATGCAAGAACACGCCGTTTGACGAAGCCCGCTTTTCCGGCCGCGTCGTCCGTACTATCGTGGGCGGACGAACGGTCTATGAGCATGTCTAGCGCGCCGGATGCGCGCTTGCGGGAGGAACGGTGATGACGGACGCATTCCTCGTGCTCGCATTCCTGTTCGGCTATCTGCTCGGCTCGATTCCGTTCGGGCTGGTGCTGACCAAACTCGCCGGCACGCAGGACCTGCGTTCGATCGGCTCGGGGAATATCGGCGCCACCAACGTGCTGCGCACCGGCCGCAAGGGCCTCGCGGCAGCGACCCTGCTCGGTGACGCGCTCAAGGGCACGATCGCGGTGGTCATCATGGGTTACTACGGCGGACCTTACGCGGCGATGCTGGCCGCGCTTGGCGCCTTTCTCGGCCACCTGTTTCCGGTCTGGCTCAAGTTCAACGGCGGCAAGGGCGTCGCGACCTATATCGGCGTGCTGATCGGGTTGTTCTGGCCCGCGGCCGTGGTGTTCTGCCTGATCTGGCTCGCGATCGCCGTCACCTCGCGCTACTCGTCGCTCTCGGCGCTGGTCGCGGCCTTTGCCACGCCGCTGTTTCTGTGGTGGTTCGGCCATCCCGCGCTGGCGTCGCTGTTCGTCGTGCTGACGCTTTTGCTGTTCTGGAAGCACAGCGAAAACATCAAGCGCCTCCAGGCGGGTACTGAAGGCCGGATCGGGGCGAAGTAGCCATACCGTTGTAGGGCGGATCAGGCGAAGCCGTAATCCGCCGGTCCGGTCGGTAGATTGGCGGATTACGCTGCGCTAATCCGCCCTACGATTTCAGCGCCTGTTCGACAAACCGCGCCGCCGCCAGCGCTTCGGCATCCGCGCCATATCGCGCGATGACCTGCACGCCGACCGGCAATCCGCCGTCCGCAATGAGTGTGGGAATGTTGACGCAGGGCACGCCCATCAGCGTCCATAACCGGTTGTAGCGGGCGTCGCCGGTCGAGCCCAATCCCCTGGGCGCCGCACCGGGCGCCGACAAGGTCAGCAGCACGTCGACATCCTCGAACGCTTTTGCCAGCGCCTGTCTGGCGCGAACGGATATTGCCATCGCTTCGTCATAGGCCGCTGGCGTCGTGCCCCGGCTTTCATCCAGCCTTGCGCGCAGGATCGGCGCGATCTCGTCGTGATGCTCGCGATACTCCCAGGCCAGCGCCTGATGCGCCTCGAATTCCTGCACGACCGCATGAATGCGCCACGCCTCGGCGACGATCTCGGGTAACGCCAAGGCGCGCACCGACGCTCCCGCGCGTTCTGCGGCCCTGGTCGCAACCTGCAGCGCCTCTCCGCCTGACGCATCCGGAGCGCCGGCAAAATCCTGCGTCACGATGCCGATGCGCGGTGTCGGAATGGTCGTCGGCAGCAGCAGCTCAGGCCGGCCGGTCATGGCGGAAAGCCCGCGCGCGACGTCGTCCACGCCGGCAGCGAACAGCCCGACCGTGTCCAGCGTCCACGAATAGCATTTCACGCCGACGGTCGGCAGCAGGCGGTAGGACGGCTTGATCGCGGCCACGCCGCAGAACGATGCGGGGCGGATCACCGATCCGCCGGTCTGCGTTCCCAGCGCGAGCGGGATCATGCCGGCGGCCACCGCGGCCGCCGAACCCGATGACGAACCTCCGGGCGTGTGACCATGGTTGCGCGGATTGAGCGTCGGCGTTGGATCGAGCGAGGCAAACGCGGTCGTCGTGGTCTTGCCGATGATGCTCGCGCCCGCCTGCTTCAGCAACATCACCACGGCCGCATCGCCGCGCGATCGAAATCCGCGGTAGATCGGCGATCCCATCTCGGTCGGAAAGTCCTGCGTGTCCATGATGTCCTTGATACCGACCGCGATGCCACGCAGCGGACCTGCGCCTTGCGCGCGGACGTTCGGGTCATGGCAGACGAAGGCGCCGACGGACTTTTCGTGCGCAGCGATCGCGTCACGGGACTGGGCGATGGCTGCATCAGCAGAAAAATCGCCGGCATCGATGCGGCGCTGGAGATCGGCAAGTGAGATCATGAAAACGCTTCCTGTGATGGCGGGGCAGACTATGGAGAGCTATCGCATGGAGCAAGCTTTGGGCCACCTCCGAATCAAACAGGTTGATTGCAATCTAAGGTTGGGCGAAGCTGCGCCCGCATGCATGACCGTACCCTCAAAACGCTCCAGCTTTCCGACGCCGAACGTCTCGACCGCTTGCGGCTGATACGTTCCGACAATGTCGGACCGCGCACCTTCAACTCGCTCATCAATCACTTTGGCGACGCCCGCACGGCACTGGAGCGATTGCCCGATCTGGCGCGGCGTGGCGGCGCCGCACGTTCAGGGCGGCTCTGCAGCGAGGCGGAAGCGCGGGCTGAAATCGCCGCCGCCCAAAAAATCGGCGTCTCGCTGGTCACCCCCGGTGAAGCCGCCTACCCGCCGCGGCTGGCGACGCTCGACGACGCGCCTCCTTTGCTCGGCGTGCGCGGCGCGCCCGAGACGCTGATGCGGCCGATGATTGCCATCGTGGGCTCGCGCAACGCGTCGGGCGCCGGCCTGAAATTCGCAAGCCAGCTGGCGCGCGATCTCGGCGACGCCGGCTTTGTCGTGATCTCGGGACTGGCGCGCGGCGTCGACCAGGCCGCGCATCGCGCCACGATCGCAAGCGGCACGGTTGCGGTGCTGGCCGGCGGCCACGACCGGATCTATCCGGCGGAGCATGAGGATCTGCTGGCGGCGCTGCTCGAACGAGGCGGCGCGATTTCCGAAATGCCGCTCGGCCACTCGCCGCGCGCCCGCGATTTTCCACGTCGTAACCGCCTGATCTCGGGCGCCTCGCTCGGCGTCGTCGTGATCGAGGCCGCGCATCGCTCGGGCTCGCTGATCACGGCGCGGATGGCGGCCGAACAGGGCCGCGAAGTGTTTGCGGTGCCGGGCTCGCCGCTCGATCCGCGCACCGCCGGCACCAACGATCTGATCAAGCAGGGCGCGACACTGACCACGGAAGCGTCCGACGTCATCAACGCAGTGGCGCCGATCATGGAGCGGCCGATCATGCTCGATGCGCGCGAGAGCGACGACGAGCCGCTCGATTTCGACGCCGGTACGAGCGAGCGCGCGGGCATCGTCGATTTGCTGGGGCCGAGCCCGATCAGCCTCGACGATCTGATCCGGATGTCGGGCGCCTCGCCCGCCACCGTGCGCACCGTACTGCTCGAACTCGAACTCGCCGGACGGCTGGAGCGTCACGGCGGCGGGCTGGTGTCGCTGATCTGATCAGCCCTTGTCGCTGCGCGCGTCGAAATTCGTTCGCGCGCCCTGAATCTCCGGCAGGTGCTCGAACGCCCATTTACCGAGCGCCTGCACCGGCTCGGCAAGTCCGCGGCCCAAATCAGTCAGCTCATAGTCGACCCGTGGCGGAATGGTCGGAAACACGGTGCGTGTCACGAGGCCATCGCGCTCCAGTCCACGCAGTGTCAGGGTCAGCATCCGCTGCGAGATGCCGCCGATCATGCGCTTGAGTTCGTTGAAGCGCAGCGGCCCGTCGATCAGCATCATGATCACGAACACGCTCCATTTGTCGCCGACGCGCGCCAGCACCGAGGCGACCGCGCGGCAGTTGCCGTCGGCGTGCGGTCCCGCCGGAGAGGCAGGCACATTCTTGTGCTCGGGTGTCATCGCTGTGCTCGGGTTTCAAAATTGTGCGTTCTTGCGGGGTTTTAGGACAGTCACTCATATAGCGCCAGTTACAAACTTATACCAAGGGTGACCCTCATGAAGCTTCTGCATCTGGATTCCAGCGTTCTCGGCCCCCATTCCGTCAGCCGCCAGGTTTCCGCCGCCATCGTCGACCGGCTGCGCCAATCCACGCCCGGCCTTGTGGTCAGCTACCGCGATCTCACGCTGACGCCGCTGGCGCATCTTACCGGATCGCACCTCGCGGCAAGCCAGGGCACCGCGCCCGAGGCCTCGCTGCAGGCGGACATCGCCGCCGGTCAGGCCGTGCTGGAAGAATTTCTCGCTGCCGACATCGTGGTGCTGGGCGCGCCCATGTACAACTTCACCATTCCGAGCCAGCTCAAGGCCTGGATCGACCGCATCCTCGTGGCGGGCAAGACGTTCAAATATTCAGCGCAAGGCGTCGAGGGGTTAGCAGGCGACAAGCGCGTCATCGTCGCGATCTCGCGCGGCGGCTTTTACGGCCCGGGAACACCGGCCGCGGTCGGCGAACATCTGGAGACCTATCTGCGCTGGGTGTTCGGCTTCATCGGCATCAAACATCCGGAATTCATTTCCGCCGACGGCATCCAGGTCGGCCCCGAGCATCGCGAAAGAGCCGTGGCCGGCGCGCTGAAAGCCGCAGGCGATCTGAACGCCGCCTGAGTTCTGCGGCAAAACGCGGTTGCCGTCATCAGGCGGCAGCCGCTCCAGCCAGAATGTATCTTTGGGGTCACGGGGCCAGCCTTACCCCCGATAGATCGGCGCGCCGCTGGGAGATGCCGTCGCACCACCGTCGACGAACAGTTCCTGGCCCTGCACATGCGCGGCATCGTCAGAGGCGAGGAATAATACCGTCTTCGAAATGTGATCGGGTTCGCCGAGGCGGCCGAGCGGTGTCGACAGCGCGATGCGTTTTTCGAAAGCCTTTTCGGCTTCCGGCGTTGCGATCGCCGCGCCCCAGATGGGCGTGCGGATGGCGCCGGGCGCCACGACGTTGACGCGGATGCCGCGCGGCGACAATTCCGACGCCATGATCCGCGCCATCGCCCGCACGCCGGCTTTCGCCGCGCCATAGGCCGAATAGCCGGGAATGCCGAGTACGGAGATAACCGAGCCGTTGAGAATGATCGAGGCGTTGTCGTTGAGATGCGGCAGCGCGGATTGCACAGTGAAGAACACGCCGGTGAGGTTGGTGCTGATGACCTTTTCGAACGCCTCGACGGTTGAGCCACCGAGCGGCGTGCCGCCGGCGATGCCGGCATTGGCGAACAGGATATCGTATTTGCCGAACTGTGCAGCCCCCTTGCGGATTGCGGCTTCCGTCGCTGCAACGTCGGTCGCATCGGCCACAAGCGCGAGCACATTCGGCCCCAATTCCCCGGCCGCGGTATCGAGCGTCGCCTGATTGCGACCGGTGATGACGACCTTGGCCCCCTCGGCGACGAACAGCCTTGCAGTCGCAAGCCCGATGCCGCTGTTGCCGCCTGTGATCAACGCCGTCTTGTTCGCGAGCCTCATGGCCGCCTCCATGGTTGCATAATTAAACTAGATTGCCTAGCTAGGGCATCTGGTTTAATATTGCAACCACACAAGACCGTGATCGCCCACCTTTCAACGGAAGACTGCCCATGGTGAAACGGACTAGCTTCGAACGCGACGATTGCCCGGTCGCACGCTCCCTGGACGCGCTCGGCGACTGGTGGTCGATGCTGATCATTCGCGAAGCATTGTTCGGGACCACCCGATTTGGCGAATTTCAGAAGCGGCTCGGATTGGCCAGGAACATCCTGACGGTGCGGCTGCGCGCGCTGGTGGATCAGGGCATCCTGAAAACCGCTCCCGCATCCGACGGCAGCGCCTACCAGGAATATCTGCTGACGCCGAAGGGCCGCGGCGTATTCCCGATCCTGGTCGCGCTGCGGCAATGGAGCGAGGAATTCGACGAACGGCCGGATGAGATCGCCACCATCCTGGTCGACAAGGAGAGCGGCCGGCCGGTCCGCAAGCTCGAGCTCCATTCGCAGGACGGGCGGCTGTTGGCGGCGGGCGACACCGCGCTCAAGCCGCGGCCGGCGGGGAAGCGCGCCACGGCATGAAGATGCCTGAACGATCTACGACAGCCTGTGCTTGCTCCGTGTCCGCAGCCGCTCTTCCGCCTCGAGCTGCGCCATGCCGAGCAAGTGGCTCAGCACCTCGAGCCGGTGGCGCTCGGCCAGCTTGACCAATTCGGCAACAGTCTCGGCAATAAAGGCCACGGCCTCGTCCGGGCCGCCCTCCTCACCCCGTTGATCGGTGGGCGATGTCCGAATCTTGCCCGAAGCTGTCCGCTTCCGGCCGCCCCCAGCCTTGCTCAAACAATTTGCATCCAATTGCATACAATATTTGTCAGAAATACCCCCTTTGGAGCCGCAACTCTAGGAAGTAATTCGTAACTCCGTAGATACAAAGTCGAATCAGTGTGATCCCTGGTCACGATCTGCCGATTTGACAGTGGCCGCCTCACCACCCATGTTCGGGGCGACACGGCGGGCCGCGAGTCTCGCGGAACCCGCCTTATCTTTTCCCGTAAGCCATTGGAATGACATGAATATCGTCATCGTGGAGTCGCCGGCGAAAGCCAAGACGATCAACAAGTATTTGGGCGCCTCCTACGAGGTTCTGGCCTCGTTCGGCCATGTCCGCGATCTCCCCGCCAAGAACGGATCGGTCGATCCTGAAGCCAATTTTCAGATGATCTGGGAGGTCGATCCCAAGGCGGCTGGCCGGCTCAACGACATTGCAAAGGCCCTGAAGGGCGCCGACCGCCTGATCCTGGCAACCGACCCTGATCGGGAGGGCGAAGCGATCTCCTGGCACGTGCTGGAGGTGATGAAGGAGAAGCGCGCGCTCAAGGATCAGAAGATCGAGCGCGTGGTGTTCAACGCCATCACCAAGCAGGCGGTGACCGACGCGATGAAGGCGCCGCGCCAGATCGATGGCGCGCTGGTCGACGCCTACATGGCGCGCCGCGCACTGGACTATCTGGTCGGCTTCACGCTCTCGCCGGTGCTGTGGCGCAAGCTGCCGGGCGCCCGCTCGGCCGGCCGCGTGCAATCGGTCGCGCTGCGGCTGGTCTGCGACCGCGAACTCGAAATCGAAAAATTTGTCCCGCGCGAATACTGGTCGCTGGTAGCGACGCTGACGACGCCGCGCGGCGAGAGTTTTGAAGCGCGCCTCGTCGGCGCCGACGGCAAGAAGATCCAGCGGCTCGACATCGGCTCCGGCGCGGAAGCCGAAGATTTCAGGAAGGCCATCGAAGCGGCGAACTTCACGGTTTCGACCGTGGAGGCCAAGCCTGCGCGCCGCAATCCCCAGGCGCCCTTCACCACCTCGACGCTGCAGCAGGAAGCCAGCCGCAAGCTCGGCTTCGCGCCGGCGCATACGATGCGGATCGCGCAGCGGCTCTATGAGGGCATCGATATCGGCGGCGAGACAACCGGCCTCATCACCTATATGCGAACCGACGGCGTGCAGATCGACGGCTCCGCGATCAATCAGGCGCGCAAGGTGATCGGCGAGGATTACGGCAGCAGCTATGTGCCGGATGCGCCGCGCCAGTACCAGACCAAGGCCAAGAACGCGCAGGAAGCGCACGAAGCGATCCGCCCCACCGACCTGTCGCGCCGGCCCGCCGAAATGCGCCGCCGCCTCGATCCTGACCAGGCCAGGCTTTATGAATTGATCTGGATCCGCACCATTGCCAGCCAGATGGAATCGGCCGAACTCGAACGCACCACGGTGGACATCGCGGCGAAAGCGGGCTCTCGCGTGCTGGAGCTGCGCGCCACGGGGCAAGTTGTAAAATTCGACGGCTTCCTTGCGCTCTACCAGGAAGGCCGCGACGACGAGGAAGACGAGGATTCCCGCCGCCTCCCCGCCATGAGCGAGGGCGAAGCGCTCAAGCGGCAGGATCTCGCCGTTACACAACACTTCACCGAACCGCCGCCGCGCTTTTCGGAAGCCTCGCTGGTCAAGCGGATGGAAGAGCTCGGCATCGGCCGCCCCTCGACCTACGCCTCGATCCTGCAGGTCCTCAAAGACCGGGGCTACGTCAAGCTCGAAAAGAAGCGGCTGCATGGCGAGGACAAGGGCCGCGTCGTGGTCGCGTTCCTGGAGAACTTCTTCACCCGCTACGTGGAGTACGACTTCACCGCCGGGCTGGAAGAGCAGCTCGACCGCATCTCCAACAACGAGATTTCCTGGCAGCAGGTGCTGAAGGATTTCTGGACCGGTTTTGCCGGCGCGGTCAGCGACATCAAGGATCTGCGGGTCTCCGAGGTGCTGGATGCGCTCGACGACATGCTCGGGCCGCACATCTACCCGCCGCGTGCCGATGGCGGCGATGTCAGGCAGTGCCCGACCTGCGGCACCGGCAAGCTGAATCTGAAGGCCGGCAAGTTCGGCGCCTTCGTCGGCTGCTCGAATTATCCGGAATGCCGCTACACCCGCCCGCTGGCCGCCGATAGCGAGGCCAGCGCCGACCGCGTGCTCGGCAAGGACCCCGAGACCGATCTCGACGTAACGGTGAAGGCCGGTCGCTTCGGCCCCTACATCCAGCTCGGCGAGCAGAAGGATTATGCCGAGGGCGAAAAGCCCAGGCGCGCAGGTATTCCGAAGAACATGTCACCCGGCGACATGGAATTGGAGCTGGCGCTGAAGCTGCTCTCCCTGCCGCGCGAAGTTGGAAAGCATCCGGAAACCGGCGAGCCGATCACAGCTGGCATCGGCCGCTTCGGCCCGTTCGTGCGTCACGAGAAGACCTATGCCAGTCTCGAGGCGGGCGACGAGGTGTTCGACATCGGCCTCAACCGCGCGGTGACGCTGATTGCGGAGAAGATCGCAAAAGGGCCGAGCGGCCGCCGCTTCGGCGCCGATCCCGGCAAGCCGCTCGGCGAGCATCCAAGCCTTGGCGGCGTCGCCGTCAAGAATGGCCGCTACGGCGCTTACGTGACGGCCGGCGGCGTTAACGCCACGATCCCGAGCGACAAGACGCCCGAGACGATCACGCTGGCTGAAGCCATTGCGCTGATCGACGAGCGCGCCGCCAAGGGCGGCGGCAAGCCGAAACGCGGCGCCAAGAAGGCTGCAGCCAAGAAGACCGCGCCGAAGAAGGCGGCCGCAAAGGCGGCCGATCCCGACGCGCCAAAGCCTGCCAAGAAGACGACGGCGAAGAAAACCGCGGCAAAGCCGAAATCGGAAGCCGTCAGCAAGGCCCGCGCGCCGGTCGCCTCCGCCGCCAAGACATCGGCGGCGAAGCCCACTGCACCCAAGACGCCTGCGAAGAAGAGCGCGGGCAAGGCCCGGGGATAAGTGAAGAGAAAACACGACAATGGTTTTCCGGGCCGGGACGCCATCGTCGCCTTCATCCGTGGGAATCCGGGCAAGGTCGGCACGCGGGAAATCGCCCGCGAGTTCGGCCTGAAGAATGCCGACCGTGTCGAGCTGAAGCGCATCCTGCGCGAACTCGCCGACGAAGGCACCGTCACCCGGCGCCGGCGGAAAATCCACGAGCCCGCCACCCTGCCCCCGACTGTCGTTGCCGACATCACCGGCCGCGACACCGACGGCGAACTGCTGGCGACGCCCACCGAGTGGGATACCGAGGAAGACGGCGCCGCGCCAAAAATCCGCATTCACGTTCCGCGCCGGCCTCAACCGGGCACAGCTGCCGGCGTCGGCGACCGCGCACTGATGCGCATCGAGAAACTGGATGAGGGTGACGGCGCGCTTTACCGCGGCCGCGTCATCAAGGTGCTCGATCACGCCCGCACGCGGCTCCTCGGCATCTTTCGCAGGACCCAGGACGGCGGCGGGCGGCTTGTACCCGTTGACAAGAAGCAGGCCGGCCGCGAACTGAACATCGCACCTTCAGACACCGGCGGCGCGGAGGACGGCGACCTCGTCAGCGTCGATCTCGTGCGCACGCGCGGCTATGGGCTTGCGTCGGGCAAGGTGAAAGAGCGGCTCGGCTCGCTTTCAAGCGAGAAGGCGATCAGCCTGATCGCGATCCATGCCCACGAAATTCCGCAGGCGTTTTCGCCCTCTGCCGTGCGCGAAGCGGAGCAGGCGCAGCCTGCGACGCTGAAGGGCCGCGAGGACTGGCGCGATTTGCCGCTCGTCACCATCGATCCGCCCGACGCCAAGGATCACGACGATGCGGTGCATGCCGCGCCCGATGACGATCCGAACAACAAGGGCGGGTACATTGTCCACGTCGCCATCGCCGACGTCGCCTTCTATGTGCGGCCGGGCTCGGCCTTGGACCGTGACGCCCTGACGCGCGGCAACTCGGTGTATTTTCCGGACCGCGTGGTGCCGATGCTGCCCGAGCGCATCTCCAACGATCTCTGCTCGCTGGTGCCGGGCGAGCCGCGCGGCGCGCTCGCGGTGCGGATGGTGATCGGCCCCGACGGCCGCAAGCGCTCGCACAGTTTCCATCGCGTGCTGATGCGCTCCGCCGCCAAGCTGCACTATGCACAGGCGCAGGCCGCCATCGACGGCCGGCCCGACGACACCACCGGGCCGTTGCTGGAGCCGATCCTGAAGCCGCTCTATGCGGCCTATGCGCAGGTCAAACTCGCGCGCGACGAGCGCGATCCGCTGGATCTGGATCTGCCCGAACGAAAAATCCTGCTCAAGCCTGATGGCACCGTCGACCGCGTGATCGTGCCCGAGCGGCTCGATGCACACCGCTTGATCGAGGAGTTCATGATCCTCGCCAACGTCGCCGCGGCCGAAATGCTTGAAAAGAGGGCCTTGCCGCTTATCTACCGGGTGCACGACGAGCCGTCGCTGGAGAAGGTCCACAACCTTCAGGAATTCCTGAAGACGCTCGACCTGCCGTTTGCGAAGAGTGGCGCCTTGCGCCCTTCCCTGTTCAATCGTGTGCTCGGCCAGGTCCGCGGCGAGGATTACGAACCGCTCGTCAACGAGGTGGTGCTGCGCTCGCAGGCGCAGGCGGAATATTCGGCGGAGAATTACGGCCATTTCGGCCTCAACCTTCGCCGCTACGCGCATTTTACGTCGCCGATCAGGCGATACGCCGACCTGATCGTGCATCGCGCGCTGATCCGCGCGCTCGGCCTCGGCGAAGGTGCGTTGCCGGAAACCGAAACGCTGGAGACACTCAGCGAAGTCGCGGCACAGATTTCCGTGACCGAGCGGCGCGCGATGAAGGCGGAACGCGAGACGGCCGACCGGCTGATCGCGCATTTCCTCGCCGACCGCATTGGAGCCACGTTTCAGGGCCGTATTTCCGGCGTTACCCGCGCCGGGCTGTTCGTGAAGCTGTCCGATACCGGCGCCGACGGACTGATCCCGATCCGCACGCTGGGCACCGAGTACTACAATTATGACGAGACGCGTCACGCGCTCATCGGCTCACGCAGCGGTGCCATGCACCGGCTGGGTGACGTGGTCGACGTGCGTCTGGTAGAAGCTGCACCTGTAGCTGGCGCGCTGCGCTTCGAGTTGTTGTCGGAAGGCCAGGTCATTCCGCGCGGTAGAAAGCGCGAAGGGACGCAGGCATCGACAAAAGCGTCGAAATCGCGCCCGGGCCGCAGCCCGCGCGAAAAAGTTCGCAAGCCCCCCAAGGGCAAGGCCGGGAAGACCAAGCCCGGCAAATCGAAGAGAGGCAAGTCATGGAAACGGTGAGCGCCGCGACGACAGTCTGGACCCGGGATGACGTCAAGGGCGAGAAGCGCGACCTCTGGACCGCGATGAAGCGCGGCTTTCGCTGCCGCTGCCCGCGCTGCGGCGAAGGCAAGATGTTTCGCGCCTTCCTGAAGACCGCCGACAACTGCTCGGTCTGCGGGCTGGATTTCACGCCGCATCGTGCCGACGACCTGCCGGCCTATCTCGTGATCGTCATCGTCGGCCACATCGTGGTACCGGCGGCGCTTTGGATCGAGACCAATTACTCGCCGGCCGTGTGGCTCCAACTTGCCCTCTACCTGCCGATGACGTTCCTGATGTCGCTGGTGCTGTTGCAGCCGATCAAGGGAGCCGTGGTCGGCCTCCAGTGGGCACTACGTATGCATGGCTTTGACGAGAATGCCCCTAGCGACATCCCCCCGGTGTAGCTAAACCGGGACGACAATAAGCAAACATGGGGACGGAATGACCGAAGCTGCGACCGCCGAAAAAGAAGAAAAAGAAGCCGACCACCATCCCTATTTCCGGCCAAAGGACGCAGCGACGCTGATCCTGATCGATCGTTCCGGCGAGAAGCCGAAGGTCCTGGTCGGCAAGCGCCACGACAAGGTGGTGTTCATGCCGGGCAAATATGTCTTTCCCGGCGGCCGCGTCGACAAGACAGACAACCGCGTTCCCGTCGCCGCGCCGATCTCCGGCGAGCTCGAAGCCAATCTGCTCAAGGGCAGTCCGAAGATCGCAGCCTCGCGCGCGCGTGCGCTCGCGGTTGCCGCGATCCGGGAGGCTTGCGAGGAAACCGGCCTTTGCCTCGGCCGCAAGGTCGACAAGCCCGTGAAGCTCGAAGGCCCCTGGCAACCGTTCTCGGAAGCGGGCCTGCTGCCCGATCCGTCCAGCCTGTTCCTGATTGCGCGCGCCATTACCCCGCCCGGCCGCGTTCGCCGGTTCGATACGCGCTTCTTCACCGCAGATGCTTCCTCGATCGCCCATCGCGTCGAAGGCGTGATCCACGCGGATGCCGAACTGGTCGAACTGGTGTGGGTCGAGATCGGCTCCCAGCCGCTTGCCGACGCGCATGCCATGACCAAGAACGTGCTCGCCGAACTCGACCGGCGGCTGGCCACCGGCCCCTTGCGCCACGACGCGCCGGTGCCGTTCTTTCATTTCTACGGCGGCAAGATGCAGAAGGACGTGCTGGGGGCGTAGCCGCTTCCCATCCTCCGTCATTCCGGGGCGACGCAAAGCGGCGAACCCGGAATCTCGAGATTCCGGGTCTGCGCTGCGCGCATCCCGGAATGACAGCCGTTTTGAGTCGCTGCCTAAAAACAAAATAATCTTCTGCACCTCACCGATGGCGCAGTTCCTGCCCGTGCCTATCTGTTCCCCAACAATAACAGCTACGGAACGGGGCAATGGCACAGCGGCAACTCAAGCTCGGCGCGTTCATGCGGCCGGTCTCCATCCACACCGGCGCTTGGCGCTATCCCGGCGCATGGCCCGATGCCAACTTCAATTTCCCGCATATCAAGCGGCTGATCCAGAAACTGGAGGCGGGCAAGTTCGACGCCTTCTTCATGGCCGATCATCTGGCCGTGCTGAACATGCCGATCAATGCGCTCAAGCGCAGCCACACCGTCACTTCGTTCGAGCCGTTCACGCTGCTGTCGGCGCTGGCCGGCGCCACCGAACATATCGGCCTGATCGCGACGGGATCGACGACCTTCGACGAGCCCTATCATGTCGCCCGCCGCTTCGCCTCGCTCGACCACATCTCGGGCGGCCGCGCCGGCTGGAACATCGTCACCACCTCCAACCCCGACGCCGCGCTGAATTTCGGGCTCGACGACCATATGGAGCACGCCGAGCGCTACAAGCGGGCGCGCGAATTCTATGACGTGGTGACGGGCCTGTGGGATTCCTTCGCCGACGACGCCTTCGTGCGTGACGTCGAGCAAGGGCTCTACTTCGACCCCGCCAAGATGCACGTGCTCGATCACAAGGGAAAATATCTCTCCGTGCGCGGGCCGCTCAACATCGCCCGCCCCGTGCAGGGCTGGCCGCTGATCGTGCAGGCCGGCGCGTCCGAAGACGGCAAGCAACTCGCTGCGGAAACGGCGGAAGCGGTGTTCACCGGCGGCGGCTCCCTCGCCGACGGACAAAAGCTCTACGCCGACATCAAGGGCCGCATGGAAAAGATCGGCCGCGATCCCGAGCACCTGAAGATCCTGCCCGGCGCGTTCGTGGTGGTGGGCGACAGCGTCGAGGAAGCCAGGGAGAAACGGGCGAAACTCGACAGCATGGTGCATTACGACTCAGCCATCGCCTCGCTCTCGGTGCAGTTGGGCACCGACGCCTCCGGCTTCGATCCCGACGGCCCGCTGCCGCCAATCCCCGAAACCAACGCGAGCAAGAGCGGCCGCCAGCGGCTGGTCGATGCCGCCGCGCGCGACAAGCTCACGGTGCGCCAGCTCGCCCAACGCGTCGGCGGTTACGGTGGACTGTCCTTTGTCGGCACGCCGCAAACCATCGCCGACCAGATGGAGGATTGGCTGATGAGCCGCGGCAGCGACGGCTTCAACATCATGTTCCCGTTCCTGCCCGCAGGGCTGGACGATTTCGTCGACAAGGTGGTTCCGGAACTGCAGAAACGCGGGATTTTCCGCAAAGAGTACGAGGGTAGGACGTTGCGGGAGAATCTGGGGCTGCCGAGGCCGAAAAACCGGTTCTTTGAGGGTTAATCACCGCGAATTGGACCGGTTTGGGCCCCGAAAACCTTGACTTTGGGCGGATCGAGGCTAGGTTGCCCGGCAAATGCAGGCCGATTTGGCCGGCGCCTGATATCCCCTATTTGAGGTTTCTGAACATGGCCAAAGCGGTCACCATCAAGGTCAAGCTCGTTTCCACGGCGGATACCGGCTTCTACTACGTCGCCAAGAAGAACTCGCGTACCATGACCGACAAGCTGGTCAAGAAGAAGTATGACCCGGTCGCGCGCAAGCACGTCGAGTTCAAGGAATCGAAGATCAAGTAATTTCCAGCCTATCGCTGGCGGTTCAAACGGGGTCCCTTTGGGGCCCCGTTTTTGTTTCAGCGCGCCGTTACATAGCCGCGCGGCATTGTGTCGAAAGCCAATCGATATTTCAGGTCGCGCTCGCGCACCTGCACTCTCCTCTCATCGCTCCGCACAACCTGTCGCGGGGCACATCAGGGAGAGCATCCATGTCATCCATCAGGATCGGCCTCGCCGCGATAGGTAGCCTCATCGCGCTCACGGCATCCGCTTCGGCTGAAGTTCGCTACAACGGCTTCCCCAAGCTCGGATATTCCGTGGTGTTACCGCCGCCTGCGACCGACAAATCGACCCATCTCGACGCCCGGGCAGAATACCCGAAAGCAGAACTCTCGCTTCCGCAATCGCCGTTCCGCAAGGGTGGGATCAACTCACGCGGCATCTGAACGGAGCATGGCGTTGAGAACCGCTCCGATTCTCAACGCCTTGGGTCTCGGCGAATTCGTCCCTCTCAACGATCATTCCGCCGCCACCAGGCGACCTTTGGATGGGGGGAGATTCGTCGTTACGTTTCCATCCACGTCCGCGCCAAGATCATTGCGCCAGGGCCTCATTCTCTCCATCACGGCGAGGACGACGACTATCACCACGGCCAAAGCAAGCGCACCCTGCCAATAGGGAATTCCTGCCAGTTCAGAAAATATCTGTTTGGGTCCGGTACCGATGAGCGAACGGGCCAGCCAGGGCTGCGCATAGGAGAACGCCACCGCGCCCGACAATCCGCCAAGCAGCGTGAAGATGGCGTCACGATAGCCTACGCCGATCTGGGCCAGCGTCGTGCCAGGACAAGCCCCCGCCAGCGCAATGCCGGCGCCGAGAATGAGACCGCCGACAATGTCCGCGGCATACAGCGCCGCCTTCGGCTGCAGCTTCACAAAGCCAAATCCATTGAGACACGCCAACACCACGGCGCCGGTGGCGACGGCGCTGAGAAACACCTTGAGCATGATCCAGTTGCGCAACTGCATCTGGCCGACGATGATCCCCGGCTCGAAAACGCGCGACTTCTCCAGCGCAAAGCCGAAGACAACCCCCATCAGCAAGCCGCTGATGATCCCAACTGCAACGGACGACATGACAGCCCTCCCCGGTTAAATGCGACGAAGCAGAAGCAGGGCGGTGGCAATCCCTCCGGCGAACATCGCCGCGACGGCTACCGTCGAACCCGCGGATAATTGCGCCATTCCGGACAGGCCGTGACCGCTGGTGCAGCCGTCGGCGATCCGCGCGCCGAACAGCATCAGGAAGCCGGCGGCAAATGCCACGGCATAGCGAAGACCGCGGGACGACGAACCGAGCGCCCTCGCCCAGATCGGCGAAACCGGCGCGCGGACGGCGCCTGACATTCTCATCGATATGAAGGCGCCAAGGGCTATGCCTGCGACGAGCGCCACCTGCCAGACATTCTTGGCATTCGCCGCAACGTGCCTGGCGACATAGTCGATATCGAGGACCGAAGCATCGGGCAGACCCGCTATCGCCGCTCCGACCGTCACATACGACGAAGACGCTCCGAGCGCGGTCTCGATGATCAGAAAAGCCGGAATCTGCAACAGCCCGATAAGAATGCCGGCAGCATAGGGCGACCACGCCTTATCGAAAGGAGACATCGTAAACCTCCCTGTTCTATATATTAGCAAATTATAATATAAATGTGAGAGCCACATTGACCTGGATCAACTGATTCCGACGGGCGATGAGCATTGGTAAGGCTGTTGCGGATCAATGCGCGCAATCGATATGCGGCAAGCGTGCGATCAATCTCAAGCGGTGGACATGCCAATGTTCGAGATGTCGTTTCCCGTCCGGGCCAAGTTGGGCACAGCGCCTGCGGGAACGGCCGGAAGAAATTTCCATTCCCGATTCTGATCGGCTTTGTCATCGCATGCCGCTCTCATATCTGGTCGCCGGAAAGATCGGCGCATCGCCGACCCGATAACACGAAAGCAAAAGCCTCATGGGCGACACCATCATCGAAGGACCGTTGTATGCGCCCCGCAAGAAGGTGTATCCGCAGGCCGTCCATGGCCGGTTTCGCCGGATCAAGTGGACGTTGCTGGTGGTCGGACTGGCGGTTTATTATCTACTGCCCTTCGTGCGCTGGGACCGCGGCCCCGGCATGCCGAACCAGGCGGTGCTGCTCGACCTGCCGCACCGCCGCTTCTATTTCTTTTTCATCGAGCTGTGGCCGCAGGAAGTCTATTACTTCACCGGCCTGCTGATCATCGCAGCGATGACGCTGTTCCTGATGAATGCGGTCGCAGGCCGCATCTGGTGTGGCTATCTCTGCCCGCAAACGATCTGGACCGACCTGTTCTACGCCGTCGAGCGCTGGGTCGAAGGCGACCGGCGCGACCGCATCCTGAAGGACAAGCACGCCTGGACTTTCCGCCATGTGCGCGAAGTCGCGACCAAGCACTTCCTGTGGCTGATGATCGCCTGGTGGACCGGCGGCGCCTGGGTGCTGTATTTCGCCGATGCGCCGACGCTGGTGAAGGAACTGGCGACCTTTCAGGCGCCATTCATCGCCTATCTCTGGATCGGTATCCTGACAGCCACCACCTATGTCTTCGCCGGTCATGCGCGCGAACAGGTTTGCATTTACATGTGTCCATGGCCGCGCATCCAGGCAGCGCTGACGGATGAATGGGCGCTCAACGTCACCTACCGCCGCGACCGCGGCGAGCCACGCACCTCCATCAAGAAGGCCGAGCAGTTGCGCCTCGCCGGTCAACCGGCCGGCGACTGCGTCGACTGCCATCAGTGCATCAATGTGTGCCCGACGGGCGTCGACATCCGCAACGGCATCCAGCTCGGCTGCATTCAGTGCGGGCTGTGCATCGATGCCTGCGACACGATCATGCAGCAGGTCAACCGGCCGACCGGTCTGATCGCCTACGACACCGATATCAATGCCGAACGCCGGCTTGCCGGCAAACCGCCAATCTATCGCCTGATACGGGCGCGCACCGTACTTTATGCCGCAATCATCGCCGTCGTCGGCGGCATCATGCTGTACACGCTGGCAACGCGCAGCACCATGAGCATCAGCGCGCTGCACGAACGCAGCCCGCTCTCCGTCCGCTTGAGCGACGGCAGCGTCCGAAACGACTACACCATCCGCTTCCTCAACAAAGCCGGGGTGTCCCGCTCCTTTGCGCTGGAAGTGGTCGGCCTTCCCGCCGCCGAGATCCGGACTTCCGGGATCGACCGAAACGCGGATGGAAAGTTGATCGTCGAGGTCGGACCCGACCAGACCAGGGAACTCAGGGTATCCGTGCAGGTGCCGGCAACGGAACTGCCGACAGACGCCGCTGAGATCGAATTCAAGTCGACGGATATCGCAAGCGGCCAGGCGACCTCGGTGCGCGATCACTTCATTCCGGCCGGCCGATGACCTCCGATTGCCCAGCGGCGGCCTATCGTGCCACCGCCATCGGCGGCTGGCTCGGCCGGATCAGCGCGAAAGCCACCTGGATGATGCCGCCGGCCAGACCCAGCGCGACGCCGATCCGCCATGCCATGGTGTACGAGCCGAGTGAATCGTAGATCAGTCCGCCGCCATAGGCGCCGAGGAACGAGCCGATCTGGTGGCTCATGAAGGCGAGACCCTGGATCATCGCCTGCCATTTCAGGCCGAACATCTCGGCGACGGCGCCGGCAACCAGCGGACCTACGCCCATCCAGAGGAAACCCATGATCGCTCCGAACAGCAGCGTCGTTGCCGGCGTCGCCGGCAGCATGAAGTACCAGGCGAGCGCGAGCGAGCGCAGGATGTAGATCATCCCGAGCAGCGCCAGCTTGTTCCAGCGCTGGCCGGCCCAGCCGAAGAACAGGCTGCCGAGCACGTTGAAGCCGCCGATCATGCCGAGCGTCTGCGCGCTGAGCATCGGATCGAGGCCGCAGATCAGGAGATACGACGGCAGATGCGTGGTCAGGAACACGAGCTGCATGCCGCAGACGAAATAGGCGCAGGTCATCACCACGAACGATGCGTTGCCGAACGCAAGCCTGGCGGCCGTTCCGGCCGAAGCGTCGCCGATGTCGTCGGCAGACTTGAGCAGCGGCAGCGGAACCTTGTCGACCCTGCCGGCATACCAGGCCGCCGGCAGCATGAACAGCGACAGGATGACGAAGCCGGCGACGCCGACGCGCCAGCCGAAACCTTCATTGAGCAACTGCCCGATCGGCGCCGCCAGCAATGCACCGAGCGATCCCGCCGCCGAGACGATGCCCATCACGGTGCTGCGTACCATCGCCGGAACCGCGCGCGCCGACACTGACATCGCAATCGCATTGGCCGTGCAGGCCAGCGAGGCACCGATCAGCAGACCCGCGCCGATCAGGATCGGGATCATCCCCTGCGCGGTCGCCATCAAAGCGAGGCCCACGATATACAGCAGCGAGCCCACGATCATGATCGGACGGAAGCCGTAGCGCACCGTCAGGGCGCCGGCGACGGGCTGCAGGAATCCCCAGGCGAGGTTTTGCACAGCCAGCGCCAGCGTGAACTGCGACACCGAAATTCCGATGTCCTGCGTCAGCGGCTGCATGAAGATGCCGAAGCTCTGTCGCAGGCCCATGCTCAGGGTCAGCATCAGCGAGGCGCCGATCAGAATGGGAAGCGTCGGACGCAGGGCTTGCAGCAGGGACATTATTTTTGTTCTCCCGATCGGCCGCGATTCGAACGCCGCGTCCTGCAATTGATATCTGAAATAGGTACACAGGTCTGTGTAACTAGGCTATAAGGGGCGCAGACTGTCAAGCAAACCATGACCCCCGCATTCGCATGGCTACCCTGCCCGCCAAAACGGCGATGAAGGACCGGATTCTCGAAACTGCAGACAGGCTGTTCTACCTGCAGGGGATTCGCGCGGTCGGCGTCGATACCATCGCGGCCGAAATCGGCATCAGCAAGCGCACGCTCTACAATCATTTTCCGTCCAAGGACGCGCTGATATCGGCCTATCTGGCCCGCCGCTTCGTGGCCCCGCGCGCTTCCGACAAGTCGCCGGTCGAGCAGATTCTCGGCACTTTCGATTCGCTGGAACGGCGCTTCTCGGCAAAGGATTTTCGCGGCTGCCCGTTCGTCAATGCGGTCGCCGAGCTCGGCGGCGAGGATCAGTCGGTGCGCAGGATCGCGGTCGAATTCAAGGAAAGCCGCCGCCTCTGGTTTCGCGACCTTCTCGTGCAGCTCGGGGTCACCGAGGCGGAAGCGTTGGCGACGCAGCTAGCGCTGCTGGTCGACGGCTCGATCGCGCAGGATCTGGTCCGCAACGATCCGTCGATGGCACGGGCGGCAAAGGAAGCCGCGACGGTGCTGCTCAGGAATGCCGGCGTAAAGGTGAGCAATACTCCACCGAGCGGAAAAAAGCCCCGATCCTCGACGCAGGCTTGAGACCGTCGATCGGCGCTTCTGCGAAGCCAAACCGCACGCCGTGGCCATTTACCGAGGCAATGTGGTAGTCACCGCTGCAGCAAGCCGCAACACCAGAGAACGCGGCAAAAGGGAGCGACCATGCAAGACCTGACGGTGACCGCAAACGGTTACGACTTCAAGCCGGCACAGGCAGCCATGCAGCGATACGTCGATGGCAACCTGCTCTCCGGCATTTCCTGGGCTGTGATGGTCGGCCGCGAGCTCGTCGACGTGAACTGCGTCGGCTGGGCCGACAAGGAAGCGCAGACGCCGCTCCGCACCGACCACATCTTCCGGGTGTTTTCCAACACCAAGCTGATTACCTCCTGTGCGGTGCTGCTGCTGGTCGAGGAAGGCAAACTCGGACTCGATGACGCAATCGAGAAGCATATTCCGCAGCTCGGGAACCGGAAGGTGCTGCGGCCTGGCGCGACTTCGCTGGATGATACCGAGCCGGCGCAACGCCCGATCACCATCCGCCAGCTCCTCAGCCACAGTTCCGGGCTCAGCTACGGCTTCTTCGATCCCGGCACCGTCATCTTCAAGGCACTCAACGAGCGTGGTGTGCACGATCCCCGAACGACACTGGCGCAGATGGTGGACGTACTCGCCGACGTGCCGCTGATCTATCAGCCGGGAACGTCCTGGGAATATTCGCTCGCCATCGACGTGGTGGCGCGGCTGGTCGAGGTCATCAGTGGCCAGAGCTTCGACGCGTTCATCAAGGCGCGTATTCTCGATCCGCTCGGCATGGTCGACACCGGCTTCGTCGTTCCCGAAAAGGATCACGGCCGTCTCGTCGCCTACTACGCCGGCGCGGACCTGATGGAGCCGATGAAGCCCGGCCTCACCCGGACCGACAACGCCCCCTTCCCCGGCGCCTATCTGCGCCCGATCGCAAGGCTCAATGGCGGTGGCGGCCTGGTCTCGACGATGCCCGACATGGTCGCGCTGATCCGACGTCTGCTGCCGGGTGGGCCGACCCTGCTGAAGCCCGAGACGATCGCCCAGATGATGACCAACCAGTTGCCCGACGGACAATGGATCCGCTTCGCCTTGATGGGCGAACAGCCGGGCAAGGTGCACGGCCTAGCGGGTGGCATCATCCAGACGCCGTCGAAGTTCGACCATCCCGACGCGGCAGGCGAATTCTACTGGGGCGGCGTCGCGGGTACGCAATGGTGGATCTCGCCGAAGCGCAACCTGGCCGGCGTGATGATGGCGCAGCGCCAGATGTCTTTCGTCCATCCGTTCTCGTTCGAGTTCAAGCGGCTGGCGTATGAGGCGGTGAAACAAGGGCGCGGAGAAATACGCGCGTCGGCGTAAATATCCGCACAACTGTCGTCAGCCGCGCAGGCGGGTGACCCAGTATTCCAGAGGCGTCATTGTAGAATTGTGAGGCCGCAGCGTACTGGATCACCCGCCTGCGCGGGTGATGACATCACTTCAAATGGTGAGAGCCACTTAGGCCGCCGCTGAAACCACCCGGTTTCGCCCGTCATTCTTCGCCCGATACAGCGCGGTGTCGGCGCGTTTGAGCACGTCGGCGACGGGCTCGCCCTTGCGATCGAGCGTCGACAGGCCGATCGAGATCGTGACCTCGATGCGCTTGGCGCCCTTGCTGACGGCGAAGCTTTCTCCGGCGATCGAGCGGCGCAGGCGTTCCGCGACCATGCCGGCGACGTGGAGGTCGGTTTCCGGCATCACGATCACGAACTCCTCGCCGCCGTAGCGGCAGGCGAGATCGATGCCGCGGATCGATTTGCGGATGCGGACCGCGAACTCGCGCAACACGTCGTCGCCGGCGTCGTGGCCGTAGGAGTCATTGATGGCCTTGAAGTAGTCGATGTCGAGCATCATCAGCGCCAGCGGCTTGCCGCGGCTCGAGGCCTGCTCGGCAAGCGTCGCCAGATGGGTTTCCATGTAGCGCCGGTTATGCAGCCCGGTCAGCGCGTCGGTGATCGCCATTTCGATCGAGTTCTGCACGTTGTCGCGCAGATGATCGGTGTAACGCCGCCTGCGGATCTGCGTGCGCGCGCGCGCCAGCAGTTCGTTCTTGTCGACCGGCCGCAGCAGGTAGTCGTTGACGCCGATTTCGAGCCCGCGCAGCAGCCGCGCATTGTTGTCGGCGTCGGAGATGGCGAGGATCGGCAATTGGCGCGTCCGCTCCAGCGAGCGCGCCTGGCTGCACAGCCGCAAGCCGTCGTAATTGTCCAGGCTGAGCGAGACGATCAGCAGATCGTAATTGCCGTCGGCGGCGTGAAACAGGGCTTCCGCCGGGTTGGTTTCGACGTCGACCGTGTGCTCGGCGGAAAGGATCGGCGCCAGCCGCTCGTAGGACGAGGGCCGGTCGTCGACCAGCAGGATCCGTCCGCCGAGGCCCTTGTCGGCGACGGCACTGCGCTCGGGCGCCTCCATGCCGATTTCGAGCGAGGTGATGGCGCGCATGCGCAGTTCATCAGTCATCATCTTCAGCCGCGTCAGCGAACGGACGCGCGCGATCAGGACGACGTCGGATACCGGCTTGGTGAGGAAATCGTCGGCGCCGGCCTCGAGCCCGCGGACACGGTCGGCCGGACTGTCGAGCGCGGTGACGATCACCACCGGAATGAAATGCGTGGCCGGATTGGACTTCAACCGGCGGCAGACCTCGAAGCCGTCCATGTCGGGCATCATGACGTCGAGCAGAATGATGTCGCATTCCGAGCGCGAGCAGACCTCGAGCGCCTCGGCACCATTGGAAGCGGTCAGTACGTCGAAATACTCGGCCGACAGCCGGGCTTCCAGCAGCTTGACGTTGGCTGGAACGTCATCGACGACAAGAATACGCGCAGACATCGAAACTCACCCCTACCCGATAAAACGCCGTACTGTTTCAATGAATTTGCCGACCGAAATTGGTTTGGACAAATACGCTTCGCAGCCGCCTTCGCGGATGCGTTCCTCGTCGCCCTTCATCGCAAAGGCCGTGACCGCGACCACCGGAATGGAACGCAAATCCGGATCGTCCTTGATCCAGCGCGTTACTTCGAGGCCGGAGACTTGCGGAAGCTGGATATCCATCAGGATCAGGTCGGGGCGCAGCTTGCGGACGAGATCGAGCGCCTCGAAACCGTTGCTGGTACCCGATGTCTGATAGCCATGCGCTTCCAGAAGGTCGCGAAAGAGCTTCATATTGAGCTCGTTGTCTTCCACGATCAGGACGGTTTTTGCCATCCCGCCCTCCCTGATACTCAGTACGCAACTACCGACGCCGGCTTGTCGAAAAGTGAATTTAAACTAGCGGCGGATTTGCCCTAAACCGTTAATCCGATGCACCGACTTTTGCGGATTGGTTTCCACTTCCTTGAACCCATTCCGCAGACTCGGGCATGATGGTTCCCAAAGTAGAGCCCAGAAGTTAACGGAAAGGCAAATCCGCTGTCGAAAAAGCCTGTTCACAACCCCCGCGAAGTGGCTGAAATCGTTGCAGTTCAGGCGCTAGGTTTTATTGCCGGCGACCCCGAGCGGCTGGGCCTTTTCCTGGCCGAAAGCGGGATTGGCCCGGAAACGCTGCGCACGGCGGCCGCCGACCCGCAATTTCTGGCCTCGGTACTGGACTTCGTGTTGCGCGACGACGCCACCGTGAAGGCGTTTGCGAATGTCTCGCAACTGCATCCGACCAATATTGCCGCCGCCCGGGAAGTCCTGGGCGACCCCAAATGGGAGCGCGACGTGCCGTGAGCGTTCCGGCGCCAACCTTTCACGGTCCGCGCGCCTTCTGCCGGGATTGCCTCGGTGACCTCGATATCAAGGCCAGGCGATGCGGCGAATGCGGCTCGCCGCGGCTGGTTCGCCACCACGCGCTGCCGTCGCTGACGCTGGCGCATATCGATTGCGACGCGTTCTACGCCACCGTCGAGAAGCGCGACAACCCCGACATCGCCGACAAGCCCGTCATCATCGGCGGCGGCAAGCGCGGCGTGGTGTCGGCCGCCTGCTACATCTCCCGAACCTATGGCGTGCGCTCGGCGATGCCGATGTTCAAGGCGCTGGCGCTCTGCCCCTCCGCGGTCGTGATCCCGCCCGACATGGCCAAATATGTCCGCGTCGGCCGCGAGGTGCGCCATGCCATGCAGACGCTGACGCCGCTGGTCGAACCGCTGTCGATCGACGAGGCATTTCTCGATCTTGCCGGCACCGAACGGGTCCACGGCATGATCCCGGCCAAGGTGCTGGCGCGCTTTGCCCGCGACGTCGAGCGCGACATCGGGATCACGGTTTCGGTCGGCCTGTCCTGCAACAAGTTCCTGGCCAAGATCGCCTCCGATCTCGACAAGCCGCGCGGCTTTGCGGCGCTTGATCAGGACGAGGCCCGCGAGATGCTGGCCGACAAGCCGGTCGGCTTCATCTACGGCGTCGGCCCCGCGACGCAGGAGAAGCTGCAGCAGCGCGGCTTCCGCACCATCGCCGACCTGCAGCGCGCCGACGAAGTCGAACTGATGAAGCAGTTCGCCGGCGAAGGGAGGAGGCTGTGGCGGCTGGCGCGCGGCATCGACGACCGCAGCGTCGTCGCCGACCGCGGCGCCAAGACCATTTCCAACGAGACCACGTTCGATAACGACATCCGGGATTTCGCAACGCTGGAAAAGGTGCTGTGGCGGCTGTCCGAGAAAGTTTCGTCGCGATTGAAAAGCAGCGAGCTGTCGGGCCTCACCATCACCCTGAAGCTGAAGACCGCCGACTTCAGGCAGCGCACGCGCTCGCAATCGATCCAGGCGCCGACGCAACTCGCCGCGAAGATCTTTGCGGTGTCGCGCGAGATGCTGGCGAAGGAGATCGACGGCACGGCGTTTCGCCTGATCGGCACCGGCGTCAGCGCGCTGCGCGAGGGATCGCGGGCCGACGATACCGACATGCTGGACCGCCGCTCGGCCCACGCCGAACGCGCGATGGATGATCTGAGGAAGAAGTTCGGCAACGCGGCCGTGATCAGGGGCATCGCCTACAAGGGACCGGCGAAGGAAGAAGACGAGGAGGAAGAGGGGTAGCCAGCTCCCTCCCCGTCATTGCGGCGAGAAACGCAATATCAATCCGCGACGGCAACCGCCTCGATCTCGATCAGCCATTCCGGGGCCGCCAGCGCCGTCACACCGACGAGTGTGCTCGCCGGCGGCTCCATGCCTTCAAAGAATACCGAGCGCGCCTTGCCGATGATGGGACGAAGCTCCGGCTTGTAGCCGACGACGAAGGTTGTGATCTTCACGATGTTGGAATAGCTCGCACCGGCGGCTTTCAGCGCCAGGCCGAGATTGTGCATCACCTGCGTCGTTTGCGCGGCCAGATCGCCCTCGCCGACCACCCGTCCCTCGTCGTCGGTGGACACCTGTCCCGAGATGTAGATCGTGCGCGCGCCAGAGGCGACCACGACGTGGGAGTAAGCCGGATTGTGGTGAAGTCCGCTGGGCCGAAGATGGTCGAGCTTGCTCATGTTTGTGCCTCCCTGATCTGCGGGCCGCAGCGTATCCGGGTCCGGCGCGCTCGACCAGAGCGTAAGCGCGATGTGCGTGGAGTGATCGGAGGGAGGCAGAGGACGATCAAAGTGCGGTCATTCCGGGATTGTCCAAAGGACCAGACCCGGAATCTCGAGATCCCGGGTTCGCGCTAAGGCGCGCCCCGGGATGACCGGCTTTCGCCGGTCACTTGCAGGGCTTGGTGTCCCTGACGTCGAATTTGCCCATCGCGCCCGAGATCACGAAATCGTTGTAGTCGAGCACCAGCGCACGGGAGACGCCGTTTTCGAACAGCTCGAACGACATCGCGTAGACCGGCGTCTGCTCGCCCTCCTTGGCCTTGGCGTCGCGATCGTAATAGCTCACCGTTACCGGCCAGCGCGTCAGCGCCTTCATCTGGTCGCTGTCGGTCGAGGGGTCGGGCGAAGCGATGCTGCGGGTGCCCGGGATCGGCTGCCCGATGATGGACAGCGTGTTGTAGACCTTCTCGCCGTTGTCGGAGCCGTCATAGACCATCAGTTCCAGCACCGTTTTGCCCTCACGGGCGGCGGCGATGATGTGCTGGATCTGCTCGGTCGGGAACACGGTCTTGCCGTCGAGTTCGAACGTCTTCGCCACCGGCTGCTTGAGCTTGACCGTGATGTGGTCGCCGACCCGCTCCGCCATGCCGTCGATCGGAGGGGAAGCGGCATCGTTCATCCGCGAATCGATCTTGAAGCGATAGCTCTTGCCGGCGCCGTCTTCCCAGGAATGCGAGCGCAGATCGCTCAGCGTCAGCTTGCCTTCGCCACTGTCGAGCTCCGACACCTGGCGGAATTCGGACGTGTATCCCTCGCAGGCACTGCCCGAGAAATTGTAGAGGATGCGTCCGCGCGCCCCGCTGATCGCATTGCTCCCGCGGGCCTTGACGAGTTTCAGTTCATAGAGCGCCTGATGGGCGAGAAACGGCCCGCTGGCGCCTGCCTGCGCCGATCCGTTGGCGAAACCGGCCCCGAGGGTAGCGGCAACCGAGAACACCAGGGCACGGACCGGAATCGGGAACGAGCTAGCCATTCAGTTTTTTCCTCGGTGGAGATTCGTCACATTAGTGACGGCTCCATTGCGTCGCAACTAGGGCAGCTCCATCAAACCGTCCGAAATTGACGGGGAATGCCATGTTATCGGGTGTTTTCGGGCAGGTTTCGTTCCACCGGACGTCACGCACAGCCGGACTGCCGTCGCTTGCAACAGCGGGCACGATGCGCGAAACAATGCGCACCTGATCGCACGGATCGGGCACGGTCAAATCAATCGGGGACGGAAACATGGCGGGTACGGTCGAACAGAAGCTGGCGGCACAAGGCATCGTCCTGAACGATCCGCGTACTCCGATGGCCAACTATGTCGGCTTCGTGCGCAGCGGAAATCTGCTGTTCGTGTCGGGCCAGGTCTGCGCCAATGCCGAAGGCAAGCTGATCGCCAAGGGCAAGCTTGGAGCTGGCGTCACCATCGAACAGGGCTACACCGCGGCACAAGGCTGCGCGGTCAATCTGCTGGCGCAGGTCAAGGCCGCGCTCGGCGATCTCGACAAGGTGGTGCGCGTGGTGCGCCTCGGCGGGTTCATCAATTCGGCGCCCGACTTCCTCGACGGTCCCAAGGTGCTCAACGGCGCTTCCGACCTGATGGTCACGGCGTTCGGCGACAAGGGCCGCCACGCGCGCACCACCGTCGGCGTTGCCTCGCTGCCCTCGGACGCGGCGGTAGAGGTCGATGCGATCTTCGAGGTGTCCTGAACGGAGTACGGCTTCGTGCGTGCCCCCGACTGGCTGACGGCGCGTCCCGTTGCGCATCGCGGCCTGCATGATATCGCGCGCGGTATCGTCGAGAACATGCCGGCGGCCGCGCAGGCGGCCATCGATGGCAACTTCGCCATCGAATGCGACATCCAGCTTACGTCCGACGGCGAGGCGATGGTGCATCACGACAATGCGCTCGGCCGGCTGACCGAAGGCTCCGGCGCGCTGCTCGGCAAGACCGCCGCCGAACTCAAGACCATTCGGTTCAAGAACACGCCGGAGCGGATGATGACGCTCGGCGATCTCTGCGCGCTCGTCGCCGGCCGCGTACCGCTGGTGATCGAAGTCAAAAGCCATTTCGACGGCGACCGCCGGCTGGTGAAGCGGATGGCCGATGTGCTCGCTTCCTATTCCGGCCCCGCGGTCGGCATGTCCTTCGATCCCGACCAGGTGCTGGCGCTGCGCGAGCTGATGCCGGGTCTTGCCCGCGGCATCGTCGCCGAGCGCGAATATACCGCCGAGGAGTGGCCGGAGGCCTCACCCGAACAGCGCCAGGGCATGACGCAGCTCCGCCACGCCTTCTGGAGCCGGCCGCATTTCGTCGCCTATTGGGTCAACGAACTGCCGGCGGCCGCCCCCTGGATCGCCCGCAACATTTTTGGACTGCCGCTGCTCGCGTGGACCGTACGCACGCCGGAACAGCGCCGGCAGGCCGCGCGCCACGCCGACCAGATGATCTTCGAGGGGTTCCTGCCGGGAACCTGATGCGCGCCGGGCCACCTTGAACTCATGCCCCCGATGCACGATCTTTGGGGTGGTCACCATTGGCGATGGCTGATCGCATCATGGGACCGGCTCGAATTTTCTAGATGGCGTCATCCGAAATCACCCTCGAAGCCGTCCCCTCCGCCAGCGACATCGATGCTGCGGACTGGGATGCCTGCGCCAATCCGGCCGGCGATCCCAACAGTCTCGATAATCTCGACACGCTGGCTTCGAACGCGGTGCGAACGGGCTTCTGCGCCAATGCAAAGCCGGCTTATAACCCCTTCGTTTCCCATGCGTTTTTCGCAGCCGCCGAAGCTTCCGGCTCGGCCAGCCCACGCACCGGCTGGGGGGCTCGGCACCTGCTGGCGCGGCTTGGCGGCGAGATCGTCGGCATTGTGCCCTGCTATCTGAAATCGCACTCGCAAGGGGAATACGTCTTCGACCGCGGCTGGGCCGACGCCTATGAGCGCGCGGGCGGACGCTATTACCCGAAGCTGCAGGCCTCGGTGCCGTTCACGCCGGCCACCGGCCCGCGGCTCCTGATCCGCGACGGCGTCGACCGCGACCGGATCGGAACTGCGCTGGCGAGCGGACTGATGGCGCTCTGCAATGCGACCGACGCCTCCTCCGTGCATGTGACGTTCGCCCGCGAGGCCGAGGCGAAGTTCCTGGGGAGCCACGGCTTCCTGCTGCGGAACGACCAGCAATTCCACTGGCACAATAATGACTACGGCAGCTTCGACGATTTCCTCGCCTCGCTGAATTCACGCCACCGCAAGGCAATCAAGCGCGAGCGGCGCGAAGCCGTCGCCGCCGGGATCACGATCCACCACCTGACCGGCAGTGACATCACCGAGGACGCCTGGGACGCGTTCTTTGCGTTCTACATGGAAACCGGTTCGCGCAAATGGGGCCGGCCATATCTCACCCGAAAATTCTTCTCGCTGATCGGCGAGACCATGAGCCGCGATGTGCTGCTGGTGATGGCCAAGCGCAACGGCCGCTGGATCGCGGGCGCCATCAACTTCATCGGCTCGGACACGCTGTTCGGCCGCAACTGGGGCGCCGTCGAGCATCATCCATTCCTGCATTTCGAGGTCTGCTATTATCAGGCGATCGACTTCGCGATCCAGCGCGGCCTCAGAATCGTGGAGGCCGGCGCACAGGGCGAGCACAAGCTGGCGCGCGGCTACCTGCCGCAAACCACCTACTCCGCGCACTTCATCGCCGATCCCGATCTGCGCCGCGCGATCGCGGACTATCTGAAGCGCGAGCGCGCCTATGTCGCCGAAGTCGGACGCGAACTGACCGAGGCCGGCCCGTTCCGCAAGGCCGCCGACGAGGCTTGACCTCGCCCGCTGTCCGACGTGAGATTGAGACCAAACCTTGAGGAAAGAAGCCATGCCCGCCTACGACACGAACAACCCCTTCGCAAAAATCCTGCGCGGTGAGTTTCCCTGCCACAAGGTCTACGAGGACGAGTACGTGCTGGCGTTTCTCGATATCATGCCGCGCTCGCCCGGGCATACGCTTGTCATCCCGAAGGCCCCTGCCCGCAACATCCTCGACATCACGCCCGACGATTACGCCCACGTCGCCCGCACCGCCCACAAGATCGCCGCCGCCGCGATGAAGGCGTTCAAGGCCGACGGCATCACCGTGCAGCAGTTCAACGAGCCTGCCGGCGGCCAGGTGGTGTTTCATCTGCACATGCACGTGATGCCGCGCCACGACGGCGTCGCGCTACTGCCGCCCGCGAGTCGCAAGGAAGATGTGAAGGTGCTGGAGGACAACGCGACGAAGCTGGTGGCGGCGCTGGGGTGATTTCTCACCCGCCCCTCGAGGGGCGGGTGAAGCGCGTCACTCCGTCTGGAAATCCCCAGGCTGCGGCGGCGCCAGCGGCGTGAACTCGCAGCGGTCGGGCTTGATGTCCAGCAGTGGCGTTTCGTCGAGGCAGTCGAGGCCGCGCACCAGTATGACGTTGCCCTCGATCTTGACGAATTTCACGATCGAGGTGCCAATCGGATTGGGCCGCACCGGCGAGCGCAGCGAGAACGTGCCGCGGGTTTTCTGGTTGTTCTTCGGGCTCTGCAGCACCAGGTCGCGGCGCGACTGGTGCAGCCAGTAAATCACTTCCAGACTTTCGTAGAAATCCACGCCCTTGATCGCGGGCACCCAGGGCTCGAAGATTTCCAGCCGGCAGACAGGGCCGTCGAGACGACCCTGCCGCGGGGTATCCAGCCGCGATTTCCAGGGCGTGCGGATGCGGCCGACGAACACCAGCCCGGCGTCGCGGGCGGGGGGCATATCGACGGTGAGTTCGCCCTCGCGGACTTCGCTTTCTCGGACCATGTCCTGACAGGTATCCTAATCCAGTGAGATGTTGAGCGCTTTTATCACACCGGCCCATCGCGCGCGATCCGTCGCGACGAACTTGTCGATTTCGGCCTGGCTCTGCGGACGCAGCGGCGGGAAGCCGACCTTTTCCAGCGAGGCGCGGAACGCGTCGTCGTTCAGCGCCTTGTTGAGGCTGGCGGTGAGCTTTTGCGCGACGTCATCAGGCAGCTTGGCCGGCGCGGAGACGCCGTACCAGACGCTGACGCCATAGTCCGGATAGCCGCTCTCGGCCATGGTCGGGACATCAGGCAGATCGGAAATGCGCTTTGCCGAGGAAACCGCCAGCGGACGCAGCAAGCCGCCCTTGACCGGCGGCAACGCGGTGCCGAGCGTATCGAACATCAACTGGATATTGCCTGACAGGAGATCGGTCAGAGCGGGACCTGCGCCCTTGTAGGCGACATGGACCATGTCGACCCCGGCCATCTGCTTGAACATCTCGCCAGCCAGATGAATGGTGCCGCCGGTGCCGGCCGATCCGAAATTGAGTTTTCCCGGATTTTGCTTGGCGTAGGCGACGAACTCCGCGACCGTCTTGGCCGGCACGGAAGGATGCACCTCCATGACCACAGGCAGGTCCGTGACCAGCGCCAGCAGGCGGAAATCCTTCACCGGATCATACGGCAGCTTCTTGTAGAGCATCGGGTTGAGCACGAAGATCGACGCCGCCGTGAAGAACAGCGTGTAGCCATCGGGCTCCGAGCGCGCAGCCGCCTCGGCGCCGATCGCGCCCTGCGCGCCGGCCTTGTTCTCGACCACGACCGGCTGCTTCAGGTCGCGTCCGAGATATTCGCCGACCATGCGTCCGAGCACGTCCGTCGGCCCGCCCGCGGCATAGGGCACGATCAGCTTGATCGGACGGGTCGGATATTCCGCCGCGTGGGCGTGCGGCGCCGCGCAAACAAGAGCGCAGGCGAGCGCCGCTACTTTCAGCCAGTTCATTTTGTTTTTCCTTGGGTTTCCTCGGGGCCGACAGTAGCGGATTATCCGCCGGCTGCAATCAACCGAGCCACCATTTGCCGACCAGCATGACGATCTCGCCGCAGACCACGCCGGCGAAGATCGACCGCCGCGTCAGGAGAAACGCCGCAAAGCCCGCGGCCACCGCGCCGTAACGCAGCCAGTCCGGCACGCTGGCGAGCACGCCCGGCGGCTGCACCAGGATCTGGGCGATGACGCCGGCAAGGATCGCGGTCGCCACCGCCCTCACCCACACCAGGACTTCCGAGCCCTCGTCGACGCCGCTGCCGAACCACAGCCCGGCCATGCGCCAGATTTCGTTGGGCAGGAAACCCGCCAGCACCAGGATCAATAGCGCGTGCGGGCTGCCGAAGAATTCGCTCATGCGCGCGCCCTCTCCCGCCACCAGTGCACACCATAAGCAATCGTGCCGGCCGCGATGCCGCTGATCAGGATATCGACGCCGGTCTGCAGCATCGCCACCAGCGGAAACAGAGCGAGCCCGAGCACCAGCGCCAGCACATCAGAGATCTGCCGGCAGTTGCGCGCGGTCGACAGCAGGAACGCCAATGGCGTCAGTAGCAGGATCGCGGCTGCGAACAGCGGCGGCAGGTTGGCAGCAAGGCCATAGCCGAGCGTGGTCGCGACCATGCAGACGGTGACGAGTCCGCAGCCGAGCCCGTGCGTGAACGCAAGCCGCCGCTCGCGCGGGACCTGCGGCAGCAACCGGTAGCACTCGACCCACAGGGTGACGGCGATGAAATGCGTCGCCAGCACCAGGTGGCGGCGTTTGGTCTCGGGCGTTTTCAGCAGCGGCAGCACCGACACCACCATCGGAAACAGCCGGATCGCGCTGACCGTCACCGCAATCGCTGCCTGCACCGCGGTCGCGCCGGAGCCGAGCGTCGAAATCAGGATGATCTGCGCCGGTCCCGCCCAGACCAGCAGCGTCGAGCCGAGCACCCAGCCCAGGCTGAAATGGCTGTCATGAGCCAGCGCGCCGATGCCGAGATAGGTCGCAAACAGCACCAGCGACAGCACCGTGGTCGCGACCGCGCTCATGCCCCATGCGAACGCGCGCAACGGGCTTTGCCATTGTGGAGAGTCGAGAGCGGGTAGCGCCAAGGTGACCGGGTGGGGTTTTGAGACGTCGCGGGCATAGGGCTGGCGAATACCGCCCGCGTCAAGCAAGCGGGGGTCAGGGCAGTTATGCAGTGCAACAGCAGTCCCGTAGCCCGGATGCAGCGAAGCGTAATCCGGGAATCTCACAAGTGGATAAGCTGGCCCCCGGGTTTCGCTTCGCTCCACCCGGGCTACGGATTATCCCGCCACGCCCCTGTTCTTCAGCACGAAGCACGCGCCGCCCGCCTTGCGGATGCGGTTGCAGAGATCGTCGGCGGCGGGCCGCGTGTCGGCGCCGATCCGTACCTGGTAGAACGCGCGCGTACCGCGGCTGCGCATAATCGACGACAGCAGGCTCGGATCCCGGTCGCCGATCACGGCGCTGAGCCGCTTCATCGCGCGGGCATACATCGCCAGCGCCTTGTCGCGGCTGAAGCCGGCCGCGAGTTGCACGCCCCACAATTTGGCAGCGCTCAAGGTAATACGTTGTTCGAGTTCGGTGATGAAGGGACTGGGCGCCTGCTTCAGCAGCGCCATCAACTCGCGGCAGTTCGACGTCGGCCTCCGCTCCGGCGTCTTGCCGCCCTTCTGTGCCTTCGCCCAGTCCTCGACGGTGGCGCCGGTGATGGCGAGCACGTAGCTGCGTGTCTCCTGCGGCATCCCGCCGGTGCCAGCGAGCCACTCCTGGACGCGCCGCGGGCCGGCATTGTAGGCCGCAGCCGCCAAGCCCAGGTTGCCGAACTGGTTGCGCAGTTCGTCCAGAAACTCCGCCGATTTGGGCAGCGCCTGCACCGGATTGAACGGATCGAGCAGGCCGCGCTCGCTGGCGGTTCCCGGCATGAACTGTGCGATCCCCTGCGCGCGCTGGCCGCTGCGCGTCACCGGCCCGATCGCGTCCGAGCGGAACCGGCTCTCCTGCCAGATCACCCGGGCGAAGAATTCCAGCGGCAGGTCTGAGGCCCTCGCCGCCGATTCAATCATCAGGCACATGGCCTCGCGCGTGTCGCTTTCGCGCGCAGGTTCGCCCGGCTTCTGGAAGGTCGACCGGGTGGCCTCGCCTGCGTCCTCGGCGACGGCAGGCGCAGCCGCGCACAGCAGCGACGCGGTGCACCAAAGGGCGCGAAGAAACCGGACCTTTTGCATGGCAGTCGGAGGCCGAAAGGCTGTGCGTTGCGGTCAGAGCGCTGGTCTAACGATCATGGTTTACCTGTGGGTCCATCTCCCCGGCCGCGGCATATCGCTTTTGCCGATTGATCGCCCGAAATCCGGGCCGCCGCCGCCGCCGTCAGTTTACGTTAACGCCGCATTTTACCCGAGGCGGCCTTTCGCAGGGAACAAAGCCGCGTAAAAGTCTCCCTCTTTGTGGGGAGATTTCAATGCATGACCGACGCGAAAGCGTGCGCAACAAGGTGATGCTGGGCGGCGTCGCCGAGATCGGCGAGCGTGGAACGACGCGGGACTGCATCGTCCGCAACCTCTCCGACAACGGCGCCACCATCGAATTCAGCAACGTCGTCGAGCTGCCGAGGGAGCAGCTTTCGCTGCGCATCGCCCGCAAGGGCCGCTCCTTCATGGCCAAGGTGATCTGGTGGCGCGACAACTTCGTCGGCGTCGCCTTTCGCGCCGAGAGCCCTACTGAGCCCGTCTCCGATCTCGAGGAACGGCTGCGCAAGAGCGAGATCAAGAAGCGCCAGCTCCAGCGCAAGATCGACGACCTGCTCGGCCACCGCTAGGCCTTGTCCCCGAGGGGCGTCCCCCTAAACATAAGGAAAAGGCCGGCTCTCGAGCCGGCCTTTTCGTATCTCTCGACGATCGATCCGCGGATCAGACCTTGACCAGCGGTCCCTTGGAGGCCGGTCCCTTGGACCCGCCGCCGCCGCCTCCGCCACCACCGTTGGGACCGCCCGATTTCGGCTTCCGCGGCGTCGAACGCTTGCGGGCGCCGGGCAGCTTTTCAGGCTTCGGCGTGACCGGGCCTTCGACGAACTCGAAGCCGATCTTGTTCCTGCCCTCGGTGCTGGCTTCGTCCGGAACCAGCACGACGCGGACATGGCCGCCACCCTTGAGGTGGCCGAACAGCACTTCATCCGCCAGGGGCTTCTTGATGTGCTCCTGGATGATGCGCGACATCGGCCGCGCGCCCATCTGCTCGTCATAGCCATGCTCGATCAGCCAGGCCTTGGCGGGCTCCGACAGCTCGATGGTGACGTCGCGGTCGGCAAGCTGCGCCTCGAGCTGCAGCACGAACTTCTCGACCACCATGCCGATGACATCGGCGTTGAGGTGGGCGAACGAGACGATCGCATCCAGACGGTTGCGGAATTCCGGCGCGAACTGACGGTTGATCGCCTCGTGGTCGTCGCCTTCCCGCTTGTTGCGCGTGAAGCCGAAGGCCTGACGCGCCAGGTCGGCAGCGCCGGCGTTCGTGGTCATGATCAGGATCACGTTGCGGAAGTTGACCTGCTTGCCGTTGTGGTCGGTGAGCCGGCCGTGATCCATGATCTGCAGCAGCACGTTGTAGAGATCCGGATGCGCCTTCTCGATTTCGTCGAGCAGCACCACGCAATGCGGATGCTGGTCCACGCCATCGGTCAGCAGGCCGCCCTGGTCGAAGCCGACATAGCCGGGAGGCGCGCCGATCAGGCGCGACACCGTGTGCCGCTCCATGTATTCGGACATGTCGAACCGGATCAGCTCGACGCCGAGCGAGGCCGCGAGCTGCTTTGCCACTTCGGTCTTGCCGACGCCGGTCGGGCCCGAGAACAGATAGGAGCCGATCGGCTTTTCCGGTTCGCGGAGGCCGGCGCGCGCCAGCTTGATCGACGCCGACAGCGCCTCGATCGCCTTGTCCTGGCCGAACACCACGCGCTTGAGCGTCTGCTCGAGATGCTTGAGCACCTCGGCGTCGTCCTTCGACACGCTCTTGGGCGGAATCCGCGCCATCGAGGCGATCGTGGTCTCGATCTCCTTGATGCCGATGGTCTTCTTGCGCTTGTTCTCGGCCACCAGCATCTGCGCCGCGCCCGACTCGTCGATCACGTCGATCGCCTTGTCCGGCAGCTTGCGGTCGTGGATGTAGCGCGACGACAGTTGCACCGCCGCCTCGATCGCCTCGTTGGTGTATTTCAGCCGGTGGTAGTCCTCGAAATACGGCTTCAGGCCCTTGAGGATCGCAATCGCGTCTTCGACCGTCGGTTCGTTGACGTCGATCTTCTGGAACCGGCGCACCAGCGCGCGGTCCTTTTCGAAGTGCTGCCGATATTCTTTGTACGTGGTCGAGCCCATGCAGCGGATCGTGCCCGAAGCCAGCGCCGGCTTGAGCAGGTTGGACGCATCCATCGCGCCGCCGGAGGTGGCGCCCGCGCCGATCACGGTATGGATCTCGTCGATGAACAGGATGGCGTTTGGATGCGCCTCCAGTTCCTTGAGCACCTGCTTGAGGCGTTCCTCGAAATCGCCGCGGTAGCGCGTGCCTGCCAGCAGCGTGCCCATGTCGAGCGAGAACACGGTAGCCGCGGCCAGCACTTCCGGCACTTCCGAATCGACGATGCGCTTGGCGAGTCCTTCGGCAATCGCGGTCTTGCCGACGCCGGCTTCGCCGACGAACAGCGGATTGTTCTTCTGGCGGCGGCACAGCACCTGGATGGCGCGGTTGATTTCGGAATTGCGCCCGATCACCGGATCGATCTTGCCGTCGCGCGCCTTCTTGTTGAGGTTGACGCAATAGGTCTCGAGCGCCTCCCCCTTCTTCTTGGAGTCGTCGTTGCCCTTGGTCTCGGTCTCCTCGTCGACGCCGCGAACCGGCCGTGCCTCGGAGACGCCCGGACGCTTGGCGATGCCGTGGCTGATATAGTTGACGGCGTCGTACCGCGTCATGTCCTGCTCCTGCAGGAAATAGGCGGCGTGACTTTCGCGCTCCGCGAAGATCGCGATCAGCACGTTGGCGCCGGTCACTTCCTCGCGACCGGAAGACTGGACGTGAATCACCGCGCGCTGGATCACGCGCTGGAACCCGGCAGTCGGCTTGGCATCGTCGGCGCCGTCAGTCACCAGGTTTTCGAATTCGGTCTCAAGATAATTGACGAGGCTGGTGCGCAGCTTGTCGAGATCGACGCTGCAGGCACGCATCACCGCCGCCGCATCCGAGTCATCGATCAGCGAAAGCAGCAGATGTTCGAGCGTCGCGTATTGATGATGACGTTCGTTTGCAATCGCCAGCGCACGATGCAGGGATTGTTCAAGGCTTTGGGAAAAAGTTGGCATTCGCGTCCTCTATGGCCCCGGGTCATCATGATCGCCATTACCCGGTCAGGCAACAACAACCTTCGTCATTCCTTGTCATATAGTTACGTCCGATCGTGGCGAAAGACCGGTTCCGCAAATGTGGTTTTCCTCTAAATTCAGCCACCATCGCGACGCGCGACCATCCCCGAAAAACTACCGGGAAAAGCTCGCATTCCTTCAGAACCAATCGATGCAAGACCCGTTCCTCTTTGGCCGGGCCGACAGATGCGCGCGGCTACTTCTTTTCCATCACGCATTGCAGGGGATGCTGATGCTTGCGCGCGAAGTCCATCACCTGCGTGACCTTGGTCTCGGCAATCTCGTAGGTGAACACGCCGCACTCGCCGATCCCGTGGTGATGGACGTGGAGCATGATCTTGGTGGCCGCCTCGGCATCCTTTTGGAAGAACTTCTCCAGCACATGAACGACGAACTCCATCGGCGTGTAGTCGTCGTTCAGGATCAGGACGCGATAGAGGTTGGGACGCTTGGTCTTCGGCTTGACCTTGGTGATGACCGACGTCGACGGTCCACCGGTCCCGGTATTGCGGTTCTCGTCGTTGCTCATGCGGGGAGCGAAAACGGCCGACCTGGCCGACACGGACGAACAAGCTGTGGATGATAACTGCAACATGGCCCAGGCGTTCAAAATCGAAAGGGAAACCGGACAGCGCATCTTGGCCTGCTTCGCGACCGACGTGTGACTGCGATCGCAAAGTACCCAGCAACGCTTTCCAGATCGCCGCTCCCGGTCCGACCCGTTGACGGGATCGGCTACTGGAATATGGGACTGCCGCCGGATCGCCGCAAGCGCCGAGGGGCTGCGCTGGCGCGACCTGCGACCGACCCGATTCCCGGCCCGGCTATCCGGAGCAAGGTTAATCTTTTCTGCGCGATTTGACAAAGGATCGCACGCGCCGGCTTGGCGGTGCGATGCATTGGCGCATCTGGGGGTAACCGGCGCTGCTGCGCTCTCGTCGTTCTCGCTGGAACCGATTTTACCGGCGTTTCTGCGCGCGCCGTTCGAGCAAGGATCTCCGCGATCGCTGCGCCAAGAAAAAAGCCCGGCCGAAACGGCCGGGCTTTTGCTTAAGGAAACGCGAGTTCGAATTAGTTCGCAGCCGGGGTGAACTTCGCGACCAGGCCTTCGTAGGGCTTGAAGGTCTGCTTGGCGAGATCGGTGTAGAGGCCGGCGATCTTCTGCGACTCGGCGACGAAGGTCTCGTAGGACGAGCGCGCAAACTCGGTCTGGGCTTCGAGCGCCTTGTCCAGCGACTTCACGCCGGAAAGCTTTTCAACAAACGACTTGGTGTCTTCGAACGACTTCTTGGCGTAGTCGCCATAGGCGGTCGCGATCGCCTGAACGCCGCTCTGCAGGTTGCTCGCGGAAGCGGCAGCCGATTCGAGTTGCTCTTTGCCGTAGTTCTGAATGTCTTCAACCTTGACCATCATGGAGTCCCTTTTTCCCAGACTGATAATGCAATCGATGCCGGGAGGTCCCGGCTCCCTGACACACCCTTTATATGTGCAGTGCACAATTGTGTCAAGATATTTTGTGCGTCGCACAAATATATCGCTTTAGGTAGAAATCGGAGGGTGTTAGGCAACGGTTGCTTAATCTTTTGGAAACCCGCTCGGCCTAACCTGATTCTTGGCCCGCTTGCGTTCCGGCAAGCAGACCGAAAGCTGTTCATAAACAGCAACTTAGCTAGAGCATCGACCTGATCGGCCGATTGGGCCGCCCAAAACGGCCGGATCGGCACTTCGAGCAGGGAACGTCAGGGGTTGTTGGGCACAATTTTGCCTCACGAGCCGGTGATCAAGATAGAAATTGGGACGGGGAAGTAAATGCTTCGTACAACCTTCGCTTCCTCGCGCGCGTTGCGTATTTGCGCGCTGGGGCTGGTTACCATCACGACAGCGATCCTGATCAGCAGCGAGAGCGCGGAAGCGCGCCGCGCCAAACATCGCCGCCATCACGTCGTCCGCGAAAGCTACAGCCCGCAGTTCTCCTCCATCATCGTCGACGCCAATTCCGGTTCGGTGCTGTCTTCGAACAATCCCGACGGTATCCGGCGCCCGGCGTCGCTGACCAAGATCATGACGCTCTATCTGCTGTTCGAGCGCCTCGAATCCGGCAAGCTGAAGCTCGATAGCGAAATGGACGTATCGGAGTTCGCATCCGAGCAGGCGCCGACCAAGCTCGGCCTGAAGCCCGGCCAGACGCTGAAGGTTGAGGACGCGATCAAGGGCCTGGTGACGCGTTCCGCCAACGACGCCGCCGTCGTCATCGCCGAGACCATCGCCGGCTCCGAGGCAGATTTCGCCAGGATGATGACGCGCAAGGCACGCGCGCTCGGCATGAGCAAGACCACCTACCGCAACGCTTCCGGCCTGCCCAACGACGAACAGCTGACCACGGCACGTGACCAGGCAACGCTCGGCCGCGCGATCCAGGACCGCTTCCCCCGCTACTATCGTTATTTCTCGACTTCCGTGTTTGCCTACCGCGGCCAGTCGATCCGCAACCACAATCGCCTGCTCGGCAATGTCGAAGGCGTCGACGGCATCAAGACCGGCTATACCCGCGCCTCCGGCTTCAACCTCGTCACCTCGATGCGCCGCGGCAACCGTTACCTCGTCGGCGTGGTGATGGGCGGCCGCAGCGGCGGTTCGCGCGACGCCATCATGCGCAACCTGCTCGCCGAGAACCTCGACAAGGGCGCGACCAAGCGCACGGTCGCTGCGATCACCGAACGCAACGCGGGCGACGGCGCGGTCGACGTGGCAGATGCCGAGACAACTCAGGTCAACGTCGCGGCCGCCGAACCGACGCCGATGCCCACGACCCGCTCGATAGCCCCTGCCAAGCCGTCGCTATTGGCCGCTGCGGCTGCCGCCCTGCCCCCGCCTGCCGCAAAGGTCGAACCGCAGGCCAAGCCCGAACCCGCCCCGCTGACCAGCGGCGTCATCCAGACCCAGTCGATGGGCGCGATCCTGGGCTCTGCCGAGCCGATGAAGCCGGTCAAGGTCAAGACTGTCCAGGTGAAGGCGGGCTCGATGAAACTGGCGTCTGCTGGCGCATCCCAGCCGGCGCCCACGGTCACCCATACCGTCCCGGCCCGTCCGGAAGTCGCCGAAACGTCCAGCGCCGTGGTGGCGAAGGCTGCGGAGACCAACAGGACCGACGTCCCCAAAGTCGCAATGCCGCCGCAGCCGGCCAATCACGGCACCGGACAGGGCATCCTTGGCGTGCTGCCCGCCTCGAGCCTGACGCAGGGTGCCCCGCAGGCACACGCATCGCAGGCGTTGGCCTATGCCGACCCGACACCGCACGCCCAGCCGCATGCTCCGCAGCAGCCGGCCGTGCAACAGCAGGCCACGCAACAGAACGGCGCGATCAAGCCGCCCGCCCCGGTCGCCGTCCGTACCGGATGGATCATCCAGGTCGGCGCGCTTGAAAGCGAAGGCGAAGCCAAGCAGCGGATCGACCTTTGCCGGAACAAGGCGAGCAGCCTGCTCAGCAAGGCCGATCCCTTCACCGAACCGGTCGTCGCCAAGGACAACAAGACGCTCTACCGCGCCCGCTTCGCCGGCCTCGAGCGCGATCAGGCCGAAGCGGTGTGCCGCACGCTCAAGCGCGCCGATATTTCCTGCATTACCGTTCGCAACTGATCCATCCTTCCATTCGAAATGACAAAGCCGGCGCTAGAGCCTCCGCTCCGATTGAATCGGAACGGAGGCTCTAGTTTTATGTTTTGACGCGTTTTCCTCACGCGAACCGGTTTCCACTTCGCTCGAAAACGCTCTTGGCGCCGGCTTTGTTGTTTTCAGACCACAGCCGCGAATGCCGTTCACATGTCGGTGGTCAATCGCTCCGACGAAAACTTCTCGTCAAGAAATTGCGGTTAGTTTTCGAGCATGAACGATCGACCACGCCGGACAACGGCGGGCGATGACGGGGCTGCACACAGAGACCGACACGGAAGCAGCTCTCGGTATGTCGCGTTTGGTAGCGTGAGCCGGAGTTAGCTGAGATGCGTGCGAAGCAGAGTATCCTTGGCCTCGTTTACACGGGCGGCGAGATACGTCGACCCCCCCTGGTCGGGATGCAGTTTCTTCATCAGGGCGCGGTGAGCCCGGCTGATGTCGTCGCGCCCCGCCCCCGGCTGCAGGCCAAGGATCTGATAGGCCTCCTCGTCCGCCATTTTACCGCTCGTCGCCGTGCGACGCTGCCCCCCTGTCGCGTCACCCTGCGCGTTCTGACGCCAAGCGGGAAACCGGCGGTCCAGATAGCTTTCAAGTAAGGCCACGCTCTCGGCGTCGAAGCTCGCTGTCATCGCGAGCAATTGCGCCAGATCGAATTCGTCGAGCGAGCGCCCGGCATTCGGCCCGTCCACGATCTGGCCAGAGAGCGCGCCGCTGTCATGATCGAGGCTCATGTCGAGAAACTGCGAACGCACGCGCGAGGCCTGTCCCGCCGAACGCTTCGCGCCGCCGCCGAAGATTCCCCCGATATTGCTGAAACCGCCCGGCCCGAATGGCGACCAGCCCAGCAGGCCGGCGCCGAAGATGCCGAGCGGGATCGCTACCGCAAGTTCGCCGCGCAGGCCGGTAAAGGCCGCGACCGCGAGCGCGACAACGCCCCCCACGATCTTGATGCCGCGCGCGAGCACGACCGGATTGGCTGCACGAAACATCTGCAGCAGCAAATAAAGCAGGACAACGGCGACGACGCCGGCGATCAGGGTTGGCATGGCTTCAATATAGTGACTTCTGCGCTGAAAAGCATCGCAGGCCATTCGTAGCGAGCGACGCTGTCATCACTTCATCTGGCCGATCAATGCGGCCGCGCCGCCTGCGGTTTTCGACAGCCGCAGCAGCGCCTCACGCCCGCCGGCGGCATAGGCCGCTGCGGCGCGCAGCAGTTCGCGCAATTGCGCCGCGGCGCCGGGGTCGAACCTGCACCAGGCGCCGCCGGTCAGCCGCGCAATCTCGCGGAACGCCTGTTCGGCGGTCGCGTCGTGGCCTTCCTGGAACATGAAGACGGGTACTTTCAAGAGGCCGAGTTCGCCCGCCTTGGCGCAGAGATCGTCGACCAGCTCCTCCATGGCGTCGCCGACGAACACCACGGCGCGCACCCCCGACGCCACCGCCTCGCGGCGCGCTTCCGACAGTACCTTGCCGATCTGCGTATTGCCGCCCTGGCAATCGATCTTGCTCATCAGCCGGGCCAGTTGGGCGGAGTCAGAAATCCAGCCCGTGGCCCGGCATTCGTTCAGGCCGCGATAATAGACCAGGCGGATGTCGAGACTACCCAACGCCGCCGCCTCGCGGAACATGTCGGCCTGCAGCGTGCAGGCCATGTCCCACGTCGGCTGCCGGCTCATGGTGGCATCGAGCGCAAATACCAGCCGCCCCCGGGCACCGGCGCGGTGCGGCGACATTTCCCGCGCCCTGGCGACAAAGGCGGCGATGTCTTCGGCCGCGGATGTCCTCGCCTCCGGCAACGGACGCGCGTTGCGCGCCTCGGCCCCTTGCGCCGAGGAGACGTCGCCTTCCGACTTCGGTTTGATGGGTTCGCCAACCATGAGCGCTCGCAATTGTGCAGCACGCTCTATGTGGGCCGGCGCCCGAGGCTGGTCAATGCGTCCAAAGGCGATCCCGGCGGGACCCGCGCGGTCGCAGCCGTCAGTTGGTCACCGGCTTGTTCTTCGGCGCCGGATTGCTGGCCAGCGGGGTCGAGAGCGGCACCGGTCCCGGGCTCGAACTCAGCGCATCAGGCACCTTGGTCGGCACCGGCTTGAGCGCGCTCTTGTCGGCATCGTCGAGGAACTTGTCGAGCATCGACTGGATCGACGATTTGGCGGCGTCGGGTCCGGTATCGCGCATGTCGTTGTGCTGGAAACCGGTGTTCACGACCGTGATGCCGGACTGCTCACACTGCTCGTCGTCAGGCACGACGCCGGGGTCGGCCTTGAAGTGCGTATCCTTGGAGCGGAACGACAGGATCTTGAACTTGCCTTCGGTCAGGAACGGCACGCGCAGATTGTCGAGCGTCACGACCTTCTTGATCTCGTCCGGATATTCCTTGGCGAAATACATCGAGATGTCGCCGCCCATCGAGTGGCCGACCATCGTGACCCTGTCGTAGTCGGCGTTGGGCTGGACCTTCTTCATCTGCCCGATGGCGAATTGGATGTTGGCAACGCCGCGCTGAATCTGCGGCAGGCGGCCGACATAGAGTTCACCGACCTTGGTTACCATCGGCGGATCGGTCGGCAGGTCGTGCTGCGGAGCGATCGCGAGGTAGCCGCGCCACGCGAAGATGTTGGACAGGAACGAGTACTCGGTGCTCTTGACGGTGTTGCCGTGGTTGAGGATCGCAACCGGCAATTTGATCAGACCGGCGTTGGCCTGCATTTCCTTGTCGCGACGAACGGCAACAGTGACCGCAACCAGGCGATTGTCGCGCGCGGGATCGTGGAATGCGATCGTCTCATGGCGGATCGCCCACTTGGTCGCGGTGAAATACCCGACGGCAACCAGCACGGAGAGTGAAAGCAGAATGAGTATTCCACGTTTCATTTTCGCCTCGCGCCCCAATTCAGGGCCATCCCATGTTCAGGACTCTTCGGTCCTGTTCTTAATGATATATGTCACGGTGGAGTGACATAAAGGCCAAATCTTGTGTATTGACCGCCTTATCGTTGTGCGCTGCACCTATCCATTGTGCAGATGCTCAAAGGGCGCAATTTCCGGCCTCCTTTATCTTAGGACGCCTCCAGCCAAGCTTTGGTTCGAGGTTTCATTAAAAGTCTATGGAAACCCGCTTGCCCGGTCGTTTGTTCCACGGCCGGCCTGGCACGGCAACCCCGTACGATACCGGAACGAGGCTTCGCGGGGGTCCACCAGTCCGCAGTGAGCGGTATCCGGCTCCCTCTCAGCCGGCGAGCGTTGCCTCGCGCAGCGACAGCCACACCATGCCATTCTCGACCTTGGTTGGATGCACGCGGGTGCACCCGGTGTCCGGGGCGACCGCCTCGCCGCTCGCCAGTTCGATGACGAAATTATGCAGCGGACAGGTGACGCGCTTGTTGTGGACGATGCCCTGCGACAGCGGTCCGCCCTTGTGCGGACAGCGGTCGTCGAGCGCGAAAACGTCGTCGTCAGCCGAACGAAACACGGCGATGTCTCCCGACGCGGTCCGCACCACGCGCGAGCCGAGCCTTGGAATATCGTTCAGGGCTCCGATTTCGATCCAGCGGGTCATGCCAGCTCCAATTCAGCCATCGGCGCGAACTCGTTGCGATCGACGCCGCGCTGGGCGCGCTCTGCCCACGGGTCGCTCTGCGAGAACTGCTGCGAATAGGCGAAACGATCGTGAAGCGCCTTGCGGTTGGCGACGTCCTCGACCACCTGCTTGCGGATGGCATCGAGGCCGACGCGGTCGCACCACTTGTACATGCGCTCCAGGTACCAGCCCTGCTCGCGATAGAGCTGCGTCACCGCCGCGATCACCTCGAGCGTCTCGTCCTCGGTGGCAACCTTGGCGAGGAATTCCGTCCCCTTGATGTGAAGCCCCGCCGCTCCGGCGAAGTGAATCTCGTAGCCGGAGTCGACGCAGATCACGCCGACGTCCTTGCAGGTCGCCTCGGCGCAGTTGCGCGGACAGCCGGATACCGCAAGCTTCACCTTGGCCGGCGTCCACGAGCCCCACATGAATTTTTCGATTCTGACGCCGAGTCCCGTCGAATCCTGGGTACCGAACCGGCACCATTCCGAACCGACACAGGTTTTCACGGTGCGCAGGCCCTTGGCGTAGGCGTGGCCCGAGACCATGCCGGCCTCGTTGAGATCGGCCCACACCGCCGGCAGATCCTCCTTCTTCACGCCGAGCAGGTCGATGCGCTGGCCGCCGGTCACCTTCACCGTCGGGATGTTGAACTTGTCGGCGACGTCGGCAATGGCACGCAGTTCGCTCGGCGTCGTGACGCCGCCCCACATCCTCGGCACCACCGAATAGGTGCCGTCCTTCTGGATGTTGGCGTGCACCCGCTCGTTGATGTAACGCGATTGCTGGTCGTCGCGGTATTCGCCGGGCCAGGTGGCGAGCAGATAGTAGTTCAGCGCCGGACGGCAGGAGTGGCAGCCATTGTCGGTCTTCCAGTCCATGAACCGCATGACGTCCGGGATGGTCTTCAGGTTCTGCTCGACGATGACGCGGCGGACGTCGTCGTGGCTGTGATCGGTGCACTTGCACAGCGGCTTGACCTTCGGCGCCGTCGAATAGTCGCCGCCGAGCGTGAAGGCGAGCACCTGCTCCACCAGCCCGGTGCACGAGCCGCAGGAAGACGACGCCTTGGTGTGGGCGCGGACGTCGTCGAGCGTGAACAGCTTCTTCTCGGTGATCGCCTTGACGATCGTGCCCTTGCAGACGCCGTTGCAGCCGCAGATTTCGGTGGCGTCGCTCATCGCGGCGACCGAATTCTGGCCGGCGTGGCCGCCGTCGCCGAGATTGGCGGCGCCGAACACCAGCCGTTCGCGCATTGCCGATACGTCGGTGCCGTCGCGCAGATGCTGGAAATACCAGGGACCGTCGATAGTATCGCCGTAGAGCACGGCGCCCACGATCTTCTTGTCGCGCAGGATGATGCGCTTGTAGACGCCGCGGTTGGCGTCCTGCAGCACGATCTCCTCCTTGTCCGGTCCCGGCGCGAAATCGCCGGCGGAGAAAAGGTCGATCCCGGTCACCTTCAGCTTGGTCGAGACCACCGAACCGTCATAGGTGGCAAAGCCCTTCATGGCGAGGTGATTGGCGCAGACCTTGGCCTGGTCGAACAGCGGCGCGACCAGACCGTAGGTCTGGCGGCGGTGCTGCACGCATTCGCCGACGGCGTAGATGCGGCCGTCATAGGTCTGCATGGTGTCGGAGACGACGATGCCGCGCTCGCAATGCAGTCCGGCCTTCCTGGCGAGTTCGAAATTGGGCCGGATGCCGACTGCCATCACCACGAGATCGGCCGCAAGCTCCGAGCCATCGCCGAAGCGCACGCCGGTGACGCGCCCCTCGCCCAGGATCGCCTCGGTCTGGGCCGGCATCTTGAACACCATGCCGCGTTCTTCCAGCGACTTGCGCAACAGCCCGCCGGCGACGGCATCGAGCTGTCGCTCCATCAGCGTGTCGAGCAGATGCACGACGGTGACGTTCATGCCGCGTTTCATCAGCCCGTTGGCGGCTTCCAGGCCGAGCAGCCCGCCGCCGATCACCACCGCATTGCGGTGGCTGGTGGAAGCTTCGACCATGCGCTCGACGTCATGGATGTCGCGGAAGCCGATCACGCCGGGGAGATCCTTGCCCGGCAGCGGCAGCATGATCGGGTTGGAGCCGGTGGCGATCAGCAGGCGATCATAGGGCACTCGCTCGCCGGCCGCGGTGACGACCTCGCAGGTGCGGCGGTCGATCATCGTGACCGTTTCGCCCTTGCGCAGCGTGATGTTGTTGTCGTCGTACCATTGCACGGTGTTGAGCATGATGTCGTCGACGGTCTTCTCGCCGGCGAGCACCGGCGACAGCAGAATCCGGTTGTAGTTGCCGTAGGGCTCGGAGCCGAAAACGGTGATGTCGTAGAGATCCGGCGCGCGCTCAAGCAGCGCCTCGACGGTCCGGATGCCGGCCATGCCGTTGCCGATGACCACCAGTTTTTGCTTGCTTACCTTCTCGAGCATGGTCTGCCTTTCAATCCGACGACACCCCTCGGCGACGCGACACGCGTCGTCGACGATGGAATAATGCTGGGAGTTTTGGGGAGCCCATCCGCGGGCGGCTGACCGTCATCGATGACGACCGATAGCCGCATTACTTCAAACTTCATGCCAACTTGGCGCAGGTAATTCCGCGAGCAATATCAACCGCTTTTTCGGCCCAGCTAAAGTGCCCCGATGTAGGCAGCGCACAAAAAAGCACCAGCCTGCGCGTTTGAGTGGCTTAAGGTCTTGGATGCGGAATGCCGGAAGCGCGCACAATTCCAGCTGGAGCTGGCCCTTCCTGCGATCAGCCAGAACCCTCCGGCCGGGCCCAACAGCGACTCGTTCAGGATGACCGTCGTTCAGCCGCGATAGGCAGAAATCTCAAGCGGAGCGTTCAGGCGCTGACGATGTCGCCGAAGATATCGTGGACTTCCAGCGGCTTGTCGACCTGGGTGAACCATTCGGCGCGGTTGGCGGCACGGCGGCGGCCACGCTCGTCGAGCGGCAGCTTGAGCTGGCGCAGCAGGCTCGTCACCTCCTCGCGTGCCGTCACGTGTCCCATGCTCGGCCGCGTGCCCAGCGTCGCCTCGTCGATGTCGTCGAGCGCGGTCAGCCCGCGCGGGAAGAATTCGCGGTAGACCACCCGCTCGGCAAACCCGTCAATCGAACGGAAGCCAAGCCGCAGCGAAAGTTCCTTCAGGCCCTCGGCGACGAGCTGCTTGTTGCGCGAGCCGATCATCGATAGGCGGTTGCGCACCACGATCCAGTCGGTCGTGGTGCCGTCGACCTGCCGCCGCTTGCGCCGGACGTCGCGCACCATCTCCGCGTAATGGCTCTCCCCGGTCACGGAATAAGTGGCGGGGTCAACGGTGCCGAGCACGTCGACGTCGAGGAAGCTGTCGTTGATCGGGGTGACCAGCGTATCGGCCATCGAATGCGCCAGGCGCATGAGATAAGAGTCGGAACCCGGCGTGTCGATCACGATGAAATCGTAGGCGCGTTCTACCGCGCTCACCGCTTCCATGAATTGCTGGAACTCGGAATTTTCATTGTCGGCGATCTGCATCGTCTCGCCGAGCTTGATGCAGTAGTGCACCGGAATTTCGAGATCGAGACCGGTCCGGCGTGCCCATGCGTTGCGGTTGCCGATGTAGCGGGTGAAACTTTGCTGGCGGCAGTCGAGGTCGATGGTCGCAACGCGCTGTCCAGCCTTCATCAGGGCGACGGCGATATGCAGGGCGGTAGTGGATTTTCCTGACCCGCCCTTCTCGTTGCCCAGCACCACGACGTGCGCTGAACCGGACTGCCCCTGACTCGCTTGAACCAACATGACTCGTTCCCCGTTGTCATCTTCAAATCAACGCGCCGCTTCGGTCAAGTGAAATGCGCGACGACGTGCGCAAATCGCGCAACGTGTGTCTTCATGATGAATCGCCGTCGGTGCTTCGAGCACTTCGACAGTCCGGCGACGACTCAAACGCCGCGCGTGCGCCTTGCTCTCGCGTCGAGCTGCCGCAAGTTTGCCATTGCTGAGTTATCTTGGCGGCAACTCGCTCGCCTTATAAGGTCGGCCTGCCCGCCGAAGCCCCGGGGCCCGTGCCCTAACCGCAAGAGATCCATTTCCGATGTCGCGAAGTCCCATGGTCGTCCGTACCGTTCCCGCCTTGCGCCGCGCCACCGAGGCGTTGCGCGCCCGAAAGGCCACCATCGCGCTGGTGCCGACCATGGGAGCGCTTCACGACGGGCATGTGTCGCTGGTGCGGCTCGCCAAGCGCCGGGCGCAAAAAGTCATCGTTTCGATCTTCGTCAACCCGACGCAGTTCGCGCCGACCGAGGATTTCGGTTCCTACCCGCGCACCTGGAAATCCGATGTCGCCAAGCTCGCCGCCGAGAAGGTCGACCTGATCTGGAATCCGGACGTCAAGACAATGTATCCGGACGGCTTCGCCACCCGGATCTTGCCCGAGGGTCCGGCCGTCGCCGGTCTGGAGGATCGCTTCCGGCCGCATTTCTTCGGCGGTGTCGCGACCGTGGTCGGCAAGCTGTTCACCCAGTGCCGGCCGGATGTTGCGATCTTCGGCGAGAAGGACTTTCAGCAGTTGCGGGTGGTGGCGCAGATGGCGCGGGATCTCGACCTCGGCGTCCGGGTGATCGGCTCGCGCACGGTGCGCGAACGCGACGGGCTCGCGATGTCCTCGCGCAACGTCTACCTGTCGGCGGAGGAACGGCAAACGGCGACGACGTTGTACCGCGCCATGAAGGAGAGCGCCAAGCGGCTCAAGGCCGGCGAGAAATTGGAGACCGCCATGGCACCCGGTCGCGAGATGATCGAAGGTGCCGGCTTCGTGCTGGATTATTTCGAAGCCCGGCATGCCGAGACGCTGGCGCCGGTTGCCTCGGTCAAGGACGGCCCGGTGCGGATCCTGGTCGCGGCCAAGCTCGGCAAGACGCGCCTGATCGACAATATCGGGGTTTAGAGCGTTTTCGAGCGACGTGGATACCGGTTCGCGTAAAGAAAACGTGTCAAAACTAGAAGCTAGAGCTTCGGTTCTGATTCAATCAGAACCGATGCTCTAGTTCCGTCAGAGCAGCCCGAGGTCGCGCAATTCGCGGCGCATCGGCTCGGGCATCGCGGCCACGCTGGCGGCCGACGATCTGGTGAGATCTGGCGGGGCTGCGTCCTCGGTCAGGTATCGCCAGCCCTGGAACGGGCGCATCGGCCGCGGCGAAACGGCGAAGACTTTTGGCTGCATCACCAGGCGGCACCGGCCGATGCCGTCCTTGTCGCGAAACGGCTCGATGGCGATGATCTTTTCGCGGGCGGCGATTTCACCCTTGATCACCCAATAGAGCGAGCCGCCGGCCAGCAGCTCGCCATCGCGCTTCGGCGTCATCCGCGTGACGTGGACGTGGCGAAGCGGCAGGCCCTTCCTTTTGGCGGTTGCCATGCGTTCGGCAACCCAGCCCTTGAGTTCCTTGACCGACTCGCAGCCGACGGCAAGCTTGATGAGATGAAGCGGCATGATCCCGCCGATGTAGCGGCCCACGCACGCTTTGAAAAGATCACTCGTTGTTATCAGCTGTGGGTGCCGCAGCGGTCGGCGCGAGTTGGACCGGCGCCCGTTTCGCGGGTGGTGGCGGCGGCGGCTTCTTGGCAGCGGCCTGCGCCGGCTGTGTCGCAGCCGGCGGGGCCGCCGCTGGACGCGCCGCTGCCGGCGCTGCCGCGGCGGCCGTCGGCGGCTTCGGCGCGGCGAGCGGCGGCTCGGGGTTCATGATGCTGATCGCAGGGGTCGATGCCGAGGTGGGGAATTCGGCGTTGGTCGGTTTGCCCGTGGGCATCGAAGGCGGCAACCCGGCGAGCAGCCCCGAGGCAGCCTGCGGCGGCGCGTTCCAGGAAGGCGCATAGCGCGTGACCAGGCTCTCGTAGAGGCGCTCGTCCATGTTGGCCGCAATCTGGTTCTTGCTGGTCAACGAGCGGAACAGCGGGCATGACTGGGCCGTACAGCGATCGCGCGTCGTCAGCACGTAGGCCATCAATCCGTAGCGGTCGCGCTCCACGGCGCGGCGCAGCGCCATCAGGTCGGACCCGGCGCCCTTGTTCGCGGTGGCGACGTCGCCGAGCGAGATCAGCAGCGTGATCTGGTTGGCCGCGTAGGCCACCGCCGCCGCGGCCGATTCAGCCGAGCCGAACAACGCCTTCTCGCAAGCGCTCAGGACGGCGTCACCGGCGAGGTCGTCGATACAGGAAAGCTGCGGCAAGGCCGCGCTGGCCGGCGGAACGTAGCGGGCCTCTGCGGCGGGCGCGCTCCGGCTGCCCCCGCTGAAGCCCTGGACGACCATGGTCCCGGCGACGGCAATCGAAATCAATGTGAGCACGGCCAACGTGGTGTTGGCCACGGATCTGTCGGCGCGAAGCACCATGACCAGAACGACGAGCCCAAAGAACGCCGCTGCGGCGAGCGTCAGCCACATCGGAAAGCTCGGTGAACGCCAGATCTGATCCAGCGAAGCAGGCAAGGCCCAGTTCATGCGCGGTGTCCTTCAACGCAGCATAAGACGCGATCGGCGCAAGGCGAATGCGTTTTTACGGCATCGCCTTGCGGCAGAAGGTCCCTTGAACGGGGCCATTTGACGGCGTTCGAAATGGAACCGCGTCGCAGGCTTGCTTGCGCACAAGTGTTTCAGGTAATCGCGAGCTGGCTTTCCTTGGCGACCCGTTCAAACGCTTCGGTGGAACTCTTGATCCGGTACTGGCAATCGTCGCCATCGGTGGGAAGCAGACGGATCACCTCGTAGGTGCCGCTGGCGGCCGGACGGGCAACATTGCTGGCAGTAAAATAGACAGTCTCTCCAACGGAGTACTTATGCTTCAACGCCCTCTCCATCACGCAAGAACACCGGCCGTGCTCACGGTCCCGCTAGCTTTCGGCCTATTTGAGAACCCTGCGGCAACCTAGCACACCGGCCGGCGCAAACGCCAGCCGCATCGAGGCATGGCAAACACGCGAATTCTGCATATTTTTCAGAGCGATAAACCGACGCCTTTGGCGGTTCCCGGAAATCCGCGTGGCGGTATTCAGACCCGCCTCGCGGCACATGCCACACCCCGGCGCCGACGGGAACCCGCCCTGCCCGGAGTGCGCCACGCCCAGGGCTAGACCGTCTCGAACTTTTCGATGACGAGCGTCTCGGCAAGGCCGGCGCGGGTCCATTCCTGGAACGCGGGCAACAACTGCATCGCATCGAAATAATGCCGGGCATCGCCGGGCACATCGACCGCATAGGTACGGAACCGATGCACCACCGGCGCGAACATCGCATCCGCGCCGCCGAAGGCGCCGAACAGGAACGGCCCTTCCTTTCCGTAGCGCCGGTTGCAGTCCGCCCAGATCTCCAGAATGCGCGCCACGTTTGCTCGCGCGTCATCCGACAGTTCGACCGCGCCAACCGGCCGATGCAGGTTCATGCCGCACTCGTTGCGCAGCGGCATGAAGCCGGAATGCATCTCGGCCGAAATCGAGCGCGCGTGCGCACGACGGACCCGGTCTTCCGGCCACAGCCGGGTCTGCGGGAATTTTTCGGCGAGATACTCGATGATCGAAAGCGAATCCCACACCGTGACATCGCCATCGATCAGCGCCGGCACCTTGCCAGCCCGCGAAAAGCCGAGGATGCGGTCCTTGTCGGCCTTGTTGTCGGTGTAGAGCGGAATGAACTCTTCTTCGAAGGGGATGTCGTTGGCGCGAAGCGCCAGCCACGGCCGCATCGACCATGACGAATAGTTCTTGTTGCCGATGACCAGTTTCAACATGTGCAGGGATTTCCAGTTTGGATAGCGATCTTGCCATAGTGCGCCGCGGGCGTTCAACCCGGATACCTGCATGATCGGACGCTCGTCGTTCGCCGTCACCCGGCGGTGGAATAAATCTCTGATCGATCAGGACGCGCCGAAATCCCGCGGCGTAAAGCTGAGATCGAGCACCTTCCACTCGCCATAGCGGTCCGCCGGCAGCATCGCATAGGGCTGGCAAGCCGAAAGTGCCTGGACCGCGCCCTGCATCAATAGCGGCCCCTTCATCGACGCGCTGGCTTCGATCAGGATCGGATCGGCGGCGAGCCGGCCCTCCGGTGTCATCAGCACGCGCAACTTCACCCTGACGTCGTCGGCACTCTTCAGCGACGCCGGCAGTTTCGAGCAGCTCCTGAGGTGGCGCCGGAATTCCGCGACCAGGTTGCCGGCGATATCGGCCGACTGCGTCGCCGGCGCGTCGAAATTGTCGTCGGCCTTGTCGCGGCCCTGCGGCGCAGCCGGCGGCAGCGTTGGCGACAGGTCCGGTGGCAAGCCCAGCAGCACCTGGTATTTGATCGACAGGTCCGGCTCGGGCGGCCTGTAGCCAGGCGACGGCGCCGGAGGATTGGGCTGGGCAAGCGCTGGCGGCTGCACCGCCGCAGCCGGAGCAGCCAGGGCAGCCTGCTTCTGCAGCGGCGCAGCCTCGGGAGGCTGTGCTGACGGCGGAGGCGAGCTCGCTGCAGCAGGCTTGTCGAGCAGCGAAAGATCCGGCTGCGCCGTTGGCGTTGGTTCCGGCTTGCCGGCGGCTACCTGTTGTTCGGCAGGTTCCTGTTTTTCGGTTAGGTCCTGTTTTTCAGTCAAGTCCTGCATGGTGACGATTTCGACCGGTATCTCCTCGGCGGTCACCGAACCAAACGGCTGCACTTCGGAAAACAGGACCATCAGCGTCAGCAACGCGAGATGCGCAATCGCCGATGCGGTGATTTCCGAAGGTATGATCCGCCGCAGGTCCATCGCGTCAGAAGGTTCTTGTTGTCTCTCCTGCCAGCATAGCTTCCGGCGCGAGCGTTGCTCAATCCCATTTCGGCGCCAGCCCGAAATCCGTCAGCCGGCAGCCGGCGCCATGCTGGAAATCTCCTGCATGTCCTCGTCCGACAGTTCGAAATCGAAGATATCGATATTCTCCGACAGCCGCTCCAGCTTCGAGGTGCGCGGAATCGCCGCCACGCCCTGCTGCACCAGCCAGCGCAGGCTGACCTGCGCGGCCGACTTGCGATAGCGGTCGCCGATCCGCAGCAGCGCGCGGTCGTTCCTGACGCGGCCCTTGGCGATCGGACTGTAGGCCACCAGCCCCATGCCATGACGCGCGCAAGCCTCGGCGACCCTACTTTGGTCAAGATAGGGATGGTACTCAACCTGATCGCATACCAGCGGTTCCGGACAGGCCGCCACCGCCTCCTCGATCAGGGCCACGGTGAAATTCGACACGCCGATATGGCGCGCGAGCCCCTGCTGCTTGACCCGCGCCAGCGCGCCGAGCGTTTCCACCAGCGGCACCTGCGGGTTCGGCCAGTGCAGCAGCAACAGGTCGACCTCCGTCAGCCGAAGCCGCACGAGGCATTCCTTCGCGGAACGCTCCAGATCGTGAGGCGCGAAATGCGAGGGCCAGATCTTGGTGGTGAGGAAGACCTGGTCGCGCTTCACGCCCGACGCGCGCGGGCCCTCGCCGACCTCGCGCTCATTGTCATACATCTGGGCGGTGTCGATGTGGCGATAGCCGAGCCGCAGCGCCTGCTCGACAATGCGCGCGCAGGTTCGTCCGCGCAGTTCCCAGGTGCCGAGCCCGATCGCCGGGATTTTTGCACCGTTGGCCTCGATGAAGTTCATCAGGATTGTCCCGGGATCGAACCGCCATTATGGCCCGCGGGAACCGCCGTGCCAACTCAACCGGGCGCGGATTCCGTGGCCAGTGCGGCGAAAACGGTTTCCGGCGAATGCGCGATCACGGCCAGCAACGCGCGCGCCGGGCCGCGCGGGGCGCGCTTGCCCTGCTCCCAGTTGCGGATGGTCTCGACGGGGACGCCGAGCCTCGCTGCGAATTCGATCTGCGTCAGCTGCGCGCGACGGCGAAGGTCGCGTACGGCCGGCAGCGCGGTGCTCTCGCAGGTCGCTGCAGTGGGCACTGCCGGAGAGATCGAACGTGCAGGCATCGCCGGCGCGAGCGGAAACTCCTGCCCGTCCCGCAGTTCGACGATCCGTCCGTCCGCTTTCAACCGCAAGCGCTGCATGTCGACCCCGTGAGCCAACATCATGAACCAAGCGCGTTAAGGCCCGATTAACGATAAAAAAGGCGGCTACTTCAGCCCGAACCACAGCGTGGCGATGCCGAGGAACGAGAAGAAGCCGACCACGTCGGTGATGGTGGTGACGAAAGTGCCCGACGCGACCGCGGGATCTGCCCGCACCCGCTCCAGCACCATCGGGATCAGGATGCCGCCGAGCGCGCCCGCAATCAGGTTGCAGATCATGGCAAGCCCGATCACGATGCCGAGGCCCGGGATCTTGAACCAGGCCACGGCAGCGACGCCAGTGATCACGGCAAAGGCGAGACCGTTGACGAGGCCGACCATCGCCTCGCGCATCACGACGCGATACGCGTTGTTGGAACCGAGTTCGCGGGTGGCCAGCGCCCGCACCGCCACCGTCATGGTCTGGGTCGCGGCATTGCCGCCCTGGCTCGCCACGATCGGCGCCAGTACCGCGAGCGCCACCATCTTTTCGAGCTGGCCCTCGAAAAGGCCGAGCACCGCGGACGCCAGAAATGCCGTCGCCAGATTGACCAAGAGCCAGTTGAAGCGGGCGCGCGCGATGGTCCAGACGTTGTCGGAGAGTTCTTCGTCGCTGGTGACGCCGCCGAGCGCCTTGAGGTCCTCGTCCGCCTCCTCCTCGATGACGTCGACGACGTCATCGATGGTGATGACGCCGACCAGCCGGTTGGTGGTGTCGACGACGGGAGCTGCGACCAGATTGTACTTGCCGAACATCCGCGCGACTTCCGCCAGGTCGTCGAGCACCGGTACCCTGCGGCGGTCTTCCTCGATCAGTTCGGAGAGCGGCACCGGCCGGCGGGCGCGCAACAGCGTGTCGAGCGACACCGCGCCTTGCCAGTGCTGCTCGGCATCGACCGCGTAGATCTCGTAGAAGCGATCGGGCAGATCGGGAGTGTCGCGCATGTAGTCGATCGCCTGGCCGACGGTCCAGTCCGGCGGCACCGCGATGAACTCCGACTGCATGCGCCGGCCTGCGGAATTCTCCGGATAAAGCAGGCTGCGCTCCAGCGGGGCGCGCTCGGCCGGCGGCAGCTTGTCGAGGATCTCTTCCTTGTCCTCAGCATCGAGGCCTTCGAGCAGTTCGACGGCGTCGTCGGACTCCAGTTCACGCACGCCTTCAGCGACCGTCTCGGGCTCGAGTTCCTCGAGAATTTCCTCGCGGACGGCATCGTCGACCTCGTTCAGCGCCGAGAAGTCGAAATCGGTGCCGGTCAGTTCGACGAGCTTGACGCGGTCGTCGGCTTCCAGGGCCCCGATCAGATCGCCGAGATCGGCCTCGTGGAGTTCTGCGACCACTTCGCACAGCAGCGGCCGGTCGGCAGCGGCGATGGCGCGGGCAACCGCCTCGACGAATTCGTGCCGGAGTTGTCCTTCTTCATCCCGCATCGGCTGGTCGAGCGCAGAGCCTTCAGAAGTGCCCTGCCCAGGTCGCGGTGCATCGGCTTGGGCAACGTCGATATCCTCGGCCATGCCGCGCCTCGCCGGTTTGACAGAATGAGAGAACTCGTCTGAGCTATTGCAGCACGCATTACCCAATCGGCGACACACAGCGCAATGCCAAATATGTCGATCTGCGAATGACCGGAAAGTTCATCACCGCGCTGTGCTCGGCGGTCAGGGCATCGATCGTCCTTGCTTCGGCAGCAGCGGCCGCCGAGTGCCCGCGCAGGGACGCACTCGGCACCTCGCGCGTTCTCACCGTCGATCCCGCCGCCTTCCCGCGCGTGGGCCTGAAGAGCTTTCCGCAAACCCTGCCCCTCGAGGATCGCGAAGTGGTCCTCACTTTCGACGACGGGCCATGGCCGCGCACGACGTCGCGCGTGCTGGCGGCGCTGGCACACGAATGCGTCCGCGCGACCTTCTTCCTGATCGGCAGGCCCGCCTCGGCACGCCCCGAAATGGTGCGGCATTGGCCGCACAGGGGCACACCGTCGGGCACCACACCTGGACCCATCACAATCTGAAATCCATGAAGCCGGATAACGCGGCTGCGGAGATCGACAAGGGCATCGCCGCGGTCGAGATGGCGCTGCACGGCAAGGCCACGACCACCCCGAGCACGCCGTTTTTTCGGTATCCGTTTTTTGCCACGACCCCGGCGACGCTGGAAAACCTGCAGCGCCGCGGCATTGCCGTGTTCGGCGCCGACGTCTGGGCCAGCGACTGGTTGCCGATGACGCCGGATCAGCAACTGAAATTGCTCACCGAGAGGCTGCAAGCCACCCGCAAGGGCATCATCCTGCTGCACGATCCCAAGACGCAGACCGCGGCCATGCTGCCGGCCTTCCTGCGCTGGCTCCGCGACAACCGCTACCGCGTGGTCCACATCGTTCCACCCAATGCCAAAACCGTGACCGGCAAGGCACATTAAAGCCAAAATCGGCGTGGAATTCATGGGTTTGAAATACGATTCTCGATGCCTCGTGTAAGCATGGCGTTCTCAGACAGCGATTTCGAGCGAAGTGGTTCGCGTCCAAATAGTTATTGAACCCAGGTTCTGATTCATCAGGCCCGGGTTGGGGAATGAAGCCGGGGTTGTATGGTTGCTAGCGTATTTGGGGAGCGTCGGCTGCGGTCCGCGGCCGTTTTGAGTCTGGCCGCATTGGCCTGCGTCGCCGCGCGGACCGCCTCGGCCGCCGACTGCCCGGGCCACCCCGATGCCATCGGCACGTCGCGCACGATTGTGGTCGACCCGCGTCAGTATCCCATCATCGGCACCATGCAATATGGCAAGACGCTGCCGCTGCGAGACCGCGAGGTGGTGCTGACGTTCGACGACGGGCCACTGCCGAAATACAGCAACCAGATCCTCGACATTCTCGCTGCCCATTGCGCCAGGGCGACGTTCTTCCTGGTCGGACGTCAGGCCAACGACAATCCCGAAGGCGTGCGCAAGGTGCGCGGCGCCGGGCACACGGTGGCGACCCACACCCAGAACCATCCCACCGGCATGGATCGCCTGCCGCTCGACCGCTCCAGGCAGGAGATCGAACAGGGCATCGCGTCGGTGACCGCGGCGCTGGCCGACGGCACCGCGCCTGCGCCGTTCGTTCGCTTTCCCGGCCTGCGCACCAACGACGGGATCGAGCAATTTGCACGCGCGAAGGGGCTTCAGGTCTGGAGCGCCGACTTTCCCGCCGACGACTGGCGCGACGTGTCCGCCGCGCGCGTCTATGAGCTTGCGATCAAGCGGCTGGAAGCCAAGGGAAAGGGCATCCTGCTGCTGCACGATATTCAGCCGCGCACCGTCGACGCGCTGCCGAAGATTCTGCGCGAACTGAAAGTGCGCGGCTATCGCATCGTTCACGTCGTGCCTGCTGCACCAGGACGGCCGGCGACGCCGACCGAGCCGCAGCAATGGCAGTTGCATCCGGCAGCGGAAACCGTGGCCACCTCGCACTGGCCGAAAATTCCGAAGTTCGCATTTGCCGGCACCGCCGCCCTCCCCGCCCCGGCGCTGTCCGACTTCGATTGGCGCAGCACCGATCCCGGCGCAAGCACGCAGCGGCGCGCGCGCGGCATTCCGTTGCCGCGCGCCACGCTGTGGCCGAGACAAACGATATTGGCCCAGCAACAGGCGCTTGCCGCGCTGCCGGTACCGGCCGCGAGCATTTTCAAGGTTCCGGAATCAACCCGCGTGACGATGCTGGCTACGACGGAGACGCCCCAGACCGCGCGGGCTACGGAAGTTTCCGCCAAGCTCGCCGGCAAGCCGCGCCGTCAACGCGGCCCGGCGGCAGTTCAGCCGGCGGCATCCGCAGCGCAGCCACCCGAGGAAGCCAACGGGACCGCGCCGAAGCCCGCGGCGCCCGCAAGGAGGAACGGGCGATCCGCTCGCGTTGCCGGCTAGAAGAGCGCTGACGCGTGGCCGTTGCGGCTCAGTTCGTCACGATCTTGGCGATGCAGAGCAGGATGACAAGCGCGAGGAACAGCAGGTCGATATAGGCCTTCATCTCGCCGGCGTAGCGGAGCGCGGTGACATCGCCGACGATCTGCTTGCGCGGTCGCCGCGTTCGGGCCCTCGGCGGCCGCTACCGCCAGGCGCCGCGCCTCGCCCTCCAGCCGCTCGATGCGCTGGAAGAAGTGAAACGACCGCAGCGCGGACGCCGCGTGCATGCCGGCATAGACCAGCACGAGTACCGCCACCACGACGCGATGCTGGTACTTCTCCAGGAAGTTCAGAGCGAGATAGACCAACGCCAGGAACACGAAGTTGGACAGGAACCGGTAGGCGTAGCTCAGGAACAGCATGGAAATGCTCCGGGTGGTCTTTTGGGAGTGCCGAACTGCGGCGGGCGGACCGGAATCACCGGCCGGCGGCTCCCCTAGATTACGCGAACGCCACTAAAGCAAGGTATCATCCGACACCCTGCCCCAAAGGAATCACGCGCCGTGTCATTGCGGACACGCGTACTTCCGGTTGAGTCGTTCTGGTTGCGCCATCTGCAGGATTTATGGTGCGATCGGAGGGCAGTCGCGTCTGCTGCAATTTCAATAGCTTGCCTCGTCCCCTACCAAAATATCGAAAACAACCCCATGCAAAGTAGGATTGGGTGTCCGGCGTTCCGCGGCCCGGCGCCGGATTTGTATCGTCTCTCAAACAGCAACCGTGACTGTGGCGACCGTTCGCGCATCGAGTGAGCTCTTGACCTCGAATTTTCCGACAAGCATCTCGACCCGTTCGCGCATGCTCAACAGGCCAAGTCCACCATGTTCAACCGATCGGCTGGCGTCAAAACCTCGTCCATCGTCACTGACGCGCATCACGACCTGCGCAATGGAGGTAGACGTGCCGGATCGTCACCACGCTAGTTGATCGTACCCTTCCGGATCAGGAAACAGCCGAAACTGCGCGTGTCGCCGACCTGCACCACGCCGAAGCTGCGTTTCGCGCTGTCATAGAACGCAAAGCGCTCGATCGCCCCGAACGCTATGGGTTGGTCCAAGCCACGGTTGACCTCCTGCAGCACCGCGCCGTGAACCTCCGGCGTCTTGTGGGGCTCGCGTGCATCGATCATGACGCGGATCGGATCCGGTTCCGATGCATCGAGCGGAAGGACTCTCAGAATCGCGCCGATCACCTGCGGCAGCTGCAAGCCGGGCAGCCGGACCAGCCGGCCTGTGACTGACGCGCGGGCGATGCGCTCAGCCGGATGGTTGGCATCGACCACGGCCAGATCGTCGCCGTGCCCCATCGAGGCCATCAGCCAAAGCAGGTCGGGCGTCAGGATCGGATCGATACCCTTCAACATTCGATGGTCTTTCCGCGATGAGACAAGTACATGCCGACGGCGTTGCCGCCGAACACAAGCGCTTGCGCTGATACGTCGAGTCCGGCCATCAATTGCTCGGCAGTCGAGATCCAGCGGCGATAGTCCGCGGCGAGATTGACGACCGGCCAGTCGCTGCCCCAGATCAGTCGTTCCGGGCCGAAACAGGTCAGGAGGTGTTCGACATAGGGTCGCAGATCGTCGACGGTCCAGTTGGACGGGGCCTCGGTGACAAGGCCGGAGAGTTTGCAGGCGACGTTGGAAAATTGCGCAACGGCGGCGACGTCGCTCCGCCATGCCGCATCAGCGCCACTTCCGATCGCAGGCTTGGCCGCATGATCGACGACGACCCGCAACTGAGGGTGCCGTTCGAGCACGGCAATGAGCCGTCGCAGATGCCGGGGCTTCAGCAGCGCATCGAAAACCAGTCGATGCGCGACCATGGCGTCGAATGCGGGCGCGAGCTCCGCGCGCGTAAGCCAGTCATCGTCATCGATGTCCTGCACCATCGGCCGCAGACCGACGAGCAGCGGATCGGCGGCCAGTCTCGCGATCGCGGCATCGGCGCCGGGTGCGGCAAACTCGGTCCAGCCGACCACGCCGGCAACGAATGCGGTCTTGTCCGCAAGATCAAGCAGGAAGGCCGTCTCGGCATGCGTCGGTGCAGCCTGCACCAGGATGGTGGCGGCGATTCCATGCGCAGCGAGATGCGGGGCCAGATCTTCGGGATTGAAGTCGCGATAGATCGCGCCAAGCGCGGGCGTCAGCCACGCGTAGTCGCCGCGGGCGATGCGCCAGAAATGTTGATGGGCGTCGATCCGCGGTGTCATGGCTCTAAGCCGGAACCAGAACATGGGAATCGAGCAGTCCTTCCGCCTTGAGATCGGACCACAGGCTTGCTGGAATTTTGCGCGACAGCGAGGCGATGTTCCGGCGAACTTCCTGATCCGACGTTGCCCCCAGCACGATGCTGGAGACAGCGGGATGGGCGAGCGGAAACTGCAGCGCCGCGTCGGCGAGCCTGGTGCCGTGCGCGTTACATACCGCTTCGATCCGTTCGACGCGGGCCATGATTGCCGGCGGCGCTACAGCGTAATTGTAATGCGCCCCGGGCCGCGCACCGGTGGCGAGAATGCCGGAATTGAACACGCCTCCGAGCAGCACGCCCAGTCCCTTTCGCGCGGCGGTGGGCAGGAACTCCTGCAGCGCCGGCTGCTCCAGCAACGAATAGCGCCCCGCCAGCAGCATGACGTCGAAATCGCCGGCCTCTGCGAAGCGCTGGCACATCTCGGCTTCGTTGACGCCGACGCCGATGGCCGAAATCACCTTCGCGCTGCGCAGCTGATCGAGAGCACGATAGGCTCCGTCCATCGCCTCCCCGAAACGCCGCTCGATCGCGGCCGCGCCATGCGTCCAGACATCGACGTCATGGATGAGAAGGATATCGATGCGGTCGAGGCCCAGCCGCAGCAGCGACTGTTCGAACGAACGCATGGTGCCGTCATACGAATAATCGATCACGGCAGCGTGCGGCAGGCCGCCGACATATCCCGACCGATCGCCCCGCCCCTTCGGATCCATCCAGCGGCCCACTTTGGTGGATAACACGAAGCTTTCGCGCGGATGCCCGCGCAACGCGGTGCCGCAGCGGTGTTCAGCCAGGCCATGGCCGTAGAGCGGGGCCGCATCGAACAGGGTAATGCCGGAATCGATTGCCGCGGCCACCGCGCCGATGGCCACCGTCTCATCGAGACGCGCATAGAGGTCACCGATCGGAGCCGCGCCGAACCCGATCGCGCTGACGTTCAGCCCGGTGCGGCCGAGCGGTCGTGTCGGCAGACGGTTGCTGTCAGTCAAAGCGCCATCGTCCTTTGACTTGTCTGCGTCGAGGATCGCGGATCGATCGGCAGACGGGACAGAGCAATTTCGCGCTCGATCCAGGCGGCAAGATGAAGGAGATCGGCCTCGCGACGTGGATGGGCAAGAATCTGGATGCCGATCGGCAGGCCATCTTTCGAGAAACCGACTGGAATTGAAACCGCCGGGCAGCCGGTCAGCGACCAGATCGCCGTGATCGAGATCCAGTCGAGGTAGGTCGAGAGCTTGCGGCCGTCCAGTTCGGTCAGGAACAGGGTTTCGACCGGAAACGGCATGGCCTGTGTCGCGGGACAGACCAGGAAGCGGTGCGTATCGAGGAAGTCGATGGTGCGGCGGAACAGCTCGGCGCGATAACGTTCCGCAGCAGCAAGTGCCGTGCCCGCTTGATGCCGGCCGCGCTCGATATCCTCCATCACCGGCTTGGGAAACTGGCTGCGGTGTTCCGCCATGAACGGATCCCATGCGGCGAGGAAGCTTGACCCGCGCAACGCCCGAAAGGCGTCCATGGCGCCGGCGACGTCGGGTGAATCCGTCGCGACCGCGATGCCGGCGCGTTCGAACTGACGCTTCAGCTCGGCCATGGCGATGCGGATGTCGTCGCTGATCGGCAGCTCGCCGAGATCGACCGACATTGCGAGCCGGTCGGGCTTATGCGGCGATGCCGCCGCATCGAAGAACGGCGCCTCGGAGCTTGGCGATGTCAGCGGATCGCCCGGATCGAAGCCGACCATGGCATCGAACATCAGGGCGAGGTCAGCGACATCGCGGGCCATCGGGCCTTCGACCGCCATGGTGTCGAACGGATTCGCGAGGCGCTTGCGCGGCACCCTGCCTGGCGTCGGACGCAGTCCGCAAACATTGCAGAACGCCGCGGGAATCCGCAGGCTACCGCCGAGATCATTGCCGTGCGCGAGCCACGCCTCGCCGGTGGCAAGGGCCACCGCCGCGCCGCCCGACGATCCGCCGCAGGTGAGACTGATATCGTAGGGATTCCGTGTGGTGCCGTGCACAGCGTTGGTGGTCTGGGCGCCGCCGAGTTCGGACAGATTGGACTTACCGAGCACGATAGCGCCGTTGGATTCGAGTTTCGCGACGGTGCGGTCCGAAACCTCGGCGATCCGCGTCTTGAAAATCGGTGTCCCGCCGGTGGTTCGGACGCCACCGACATCGTTGTTGTCCTTGACGACGATCGGCAGTCCACCCAGCAATGTTTTCTGCCCTGCCCGACGCGCCCGGTCGGCGCTCTGCGCCTGCGCGCGGGCGCGCTCCAGGCACAGCGTCGGCAGCGCATTGACCGCAGGCTCAACGGTGGCGATCCGCCGGGCCGCAGCGTCGACGAGTTCGACCGACGTCAGCTCGCCGCTGACAAGCAGCCGATGCGCGGCCACCGCGCCGAGCTTGATGAGATCTTCAGACATCAGCGGCCTCGGCATTGGGCGCTGACGCGGGAGCGACGCAGGACTTTCGGACCATCAACCGCGGCTCCATCACGGTGGTCGTTCCCGAGCCGAGACGGGTGCCGGCAATGCGTTGGGCCAGCAGATCGAGCGCGGTCTCGCCCATGGCGCGAACCGGTTGCGCGACCATCGTGAGACGCGGGGCAACGGCCTCCGCCCAGGGAAGATCGTCGATGCCGATAATCGAAATGTCATCGGGGCAATCGAGGCCGAGTTCGGCAGTGGCCCGCAGCACGCCGATGGTCATCAGATTGTTGGTCGTGAAGATCGCGGTCGGACGTTCGTCGCTGCGCAACAGCTGAAGCGCAGCTTCATAGGCCGACTGCTCACGAAAGCCGGCGTCCTTCACCAGGGCGGGGTCGAACGCAAGGCCGGCCGCGAGCAGCGCTTCACGATACCCCTGCAGGCGATCGGCCGCAGTGCGGACCGTCTTCGGGCCATTGATCAGCGCGATACGCCGATGGCCACAACCGATCGCGTAAGACGCCGCCTCATAAGCGGCACGGTGATTGTTGAGCACGACGGCATCGTAGCCGAGCCCTTCCATGGCGCGGTCGACCAGCACGACCGGCATTTCGAGCGCGGCGAGCAAGGCCGCGCGGTTCATCGACGCGGTGCCCGTCGGCGCAAGGATGAGGCCGTCGATGCGCTGCGAACGCAGCATCCGCAGATGGGTCTCCTCGCGCTCGGTGATCTCGTTCGAATTGCACAGGATGACGGAGAAGCCGCGCGCCGCGGCAGCAAGCTCAATGGCCTCGAACAGCTCGGAGAAAAACGGATTGGTGATGTCGGCGACGATCAGGCCCAGCAGCCCGCTGGAACGCTTGCGCAGGCTGCGCGCGGCGGCATCGGGTGCATAGCCGAGCTTGTCGACCGCAGCGCGTACCCGCGCCAGGAGCTCGGGGCTGACCTTGGCCGGATTGTTGAGGACGTTGGAGACGGTGGCCACTGACACGTTTGCGAGATGAGCCACGTCGCGGATGGTCGCCATCGGCGCCTCTCTGAAACGATACAAGATCGGGAATCACATATCTTCATGACGCCTATATTGGCAAGCTAAATATAGGGTTGATACCGGTTTTGATCTATGAAACAGTCAAATTGAAACGATACAAAAATTTTGGATGTGCGGGAGGGAGCGTTGGCTCACAGCAGCAGCGCGATTGCGACAATGGTGGCCTGGTCATGACCGGCTACGCACTTCGCCGCATGCTTTCGACCGTGCCGGTCTTTATTTTCGTGGCGCTGTTCGTTTTTTTCCTGCTGCGCATCACGCCCGGCGATCCGGCCATCATGATTGCGGGCGACCAGGCGACCTCGGCGCAGATCGAAACCATTCGAGACCAGCTCGGCCTCAATCGACCCCTGGTCGATCAGTTTCTTGCATGGGCAGGCCAGTTGCTGCGCGGCGATCTCGGCCGCTCGGTGTTTTCCGATATCCCGGTCAGCCGGCTGATCGGCCAACGACTGGAACCGACGGCAATGCTGGCGCTGGTGGCCATCGTATTTGCGATCACGATCGCGCTGCCGCTCGGCACGCTGGCTGCGGTGCGCGCCGGCGGTATTGCCGATCGCACCGTGATGGCCTTCGCGGTGCTCGGCTTTTCCTCCCCCGTGTTCGTCATCGCGTTTCTGCTCGTCTACGTGTTCGCACTCACCCTCGGCTGGTTTCCAACCCAGGGCTACGTGCCATTGTCACAAGGCACCCTCGCCTGCCTGCACAGCCTGATCCTGCCGGGCGTCGCGCTGGCGCTGCTGTATGCCTCGCTGCTGGCGCGGGTGACGCGCGCGAGCCTGCTCGAAGTGTTGTCGGAAGATTACATTCGCACCGCGAACGCCAAGGGCCTGATGCCGGCACGCATCACCATCCGCCACGCGCTCAGCAATGCTGCAGTCCCGATCGTCACGGTGATCGGCATCGGGATGGCCGCGCTGCTCGGCGGCGTGGTCGTGACCGAAACCGTGTTCAATATTCCTGGACTTGGACGGCTCGCCACCGACGCTATTCAGCGCCGCGACTATCCAGTGGTGCAAGGCCTGATCCTGGTGTTCTCGTTTGTGTATGTAGTGATCAACCTTCTGGTCGATCTAAGCTACGTGCTGTTCGATCCGCGGGTCCGGTACTGATGTCGATGGCAGGCACCATGATCGATACGGCCGCCGCCGTGCGCAATCGCCCCGGTGCCGCTCGCAGGACCGCGTCGTTCCTGGCAAAACACCCGGCGATCCTGATCGGCGGCGCGATGCTCTTGCTGTTCGTCGTCGTTGCACTTCTGGCCCCGCTGGTGCTGCCGGATCCGGTGCGGCTCAATCCACTGCAGCGCCTGCGCACGCCGAGCTTGCAGCACCCCTTCGGCACCGATCAATTCGGACGCTCGACGCTGTCGCGGACGCTGAACGGCACGCGGATCTCGTTGGCCGTCGGTATTCTCGTGGCCATCGTGACGACGGCGATTGGTCTTATGTTCGGTCTGCTCGCGGGGTTTTTGCGTCGAGTCGACAACGTCATCATGCGCTTGATGGACGGCATCATGGCGATCCCCGGCATTCTGCTGGCCATCGCGCTGATGTCATTGTTCGGCTCCAGCATCCAGAATGTGGTGGTGGCGATCAGCATCGCCGAAATCCCGCGCATGGCCCGCATCGTACGCAGCTCGGTGCTGGTGATCCGCGAACAGCCTTATGTGGAAGCCGCCGTCACCAACGGGACCAAGCTGTCCCGACTACTGTGGCGACACGTGCTGCCCAACATCGCCGCGCCGGTCATCGTGCAGGCAACGTATGTCTTCGCCTCGGCCATGATCGTCGAATCGGTGCTGTCTTTCCTCGGCGCCGGCACGCCGCCGACCATTCCGAGCTGGGGCAACATGCTGGCGGAGGGCCGTCAGTATCTGCAGCGCGCGCCGTGGACGGTCGCATTCCCGGGCATTTTCCTCGCGTTGCTGGTGCTCACCGTCAATGTACTGGGCGACGCCTTGCGCGACGCGCTCGACCCGCGTCTGTCGCGGTCACGGCGGTAGGAGATGGCAATGCAGCAGCCGGTGCTCTCGGTGGAACAGCTCTGCGTCTCGGTGCAGACCGCCAACGGCTGGTGCCCGATCGTCCGCGACCTGTCGATCGAGGTGTCGGCCGGCGAAACGCTATGCCTGGTCGGCGAATCCGGTTGCGGCAAAAGCCTGACGGCGCTTGCGATCATGCGGCTGCTGCCGCGTGGCGCGCGCATCGACGGGGGACGGATCCGGCTTGGTGGCGTCGACCTTGCCGCGCTGGACGAGCCAACGCTGCGCAACATGCGGGGACGCGACCTTGCAATGATCTTCCAGGAGCCGATGACTTCGCTCAATCCGGTCATGACCATCGGCGAGCAGATTACCGAAGGCGTCCAGCGCCATGAAGGCGTGTCGTCCGCCGCGGCACGCGCCCGCGCGCTCGAACTGTTCAACAAGGTGCGGATTCCCGATCCGCAACGCAGGCTTGCCGCCTATCCGCATCAGTTGTCCGGCGGCATGCGCCAGCGCGTGATGATCGCAATGGCGCTGGCCTGCCGGCCCAAGCTGTTGCTCGCCGACGAACCGACGACGGCGCTCGACGTGACCATTCAGGCGCAGATCCTGGAAATGATGGCGGAGCTGCGCGCCGAGATCGGAACCGCGATCGTCTTCATCACCCACGATCTCGGCGTGGTAGCCGAGATCGCCGATCGCGTCGCCGTGCTCTATGCCGGCAAGATCGTCGAGCAGACCGACGTGTTGTCGCTATTCGACAATGCCTGCCATCCCTATACCCGCGGCCTGATGCGCTCGATCCCGCGGCTATCCCGGCAGGCAGGCGGCGCAGTGGTCGATCGCTTGACCGAGATCAAGGGCACCGTGCCGGCACCAACTGCAGTTCCGGCCGGTTGCGCCTTCTCGCCCCGTTGCACATCGGCAACCGTGCTGTGTGCTGCGGAGCCGATCGACAGGCCGCTTGCCCCGTCGCATGTGGTGGCCTGCTGGCATCCGGAAACCGCCGCAGTCGCGGCAAGCACCGGGGGCGCGCGATGACCGCTGTGCTCGAGGTCGATCGGCTGACCAAGCATTTTGCGTTTCGCCGCGGCCTGTTCGGCGGCGAAGGGGCAGTTCGCGCCGTCGATGACGTCACGTTTTCGCTGGCGCAGGGCGAGACGCTGGCGCTGGTCGGCGAATCCGGCTGCGGCAAGTCCACCGTGGCGCGGCTGGTGCTTCGGCTGACCGATCCGACGTCAGGCACCATCCGCCTTAACGGTGAAGACGTCACACACATGGCGGGCGAAGGCCTGCGCCGGGCTCGCCGCAATGTGCAACTGGTGTTTCAGGACCCGTTCGCTTCGCTCAACCCGCGCATGACCGCGCGCCAGATTGTCGCCGAGCCCCTGATCAATTACGGCGCGGCCGATGATGCGGCGTTCGGGCGCCGGATCGAAACGCTGTTCGATTGCGTCGGGCTGGCGCGGCATCAGTGGGATCGCTTTCCGCACGAATTCTCCGGCGGCCAGCGACAGCGTCTCGGCATCGCGCGCGCACTGGCGCTCAATCCGGCGGTGCTGGTTGCCGACGAACCGGTCGCGGCACTCGACGTCTCGATCCAGGCGCAGATCCTCAATCTGCTCGCCGACCTCAAGCGCGACCTGGGGCTGGCCTACCTGTTCATCAGCCACGACCTGAGTGTCGTGGAATTCATCAGCACGACGGTTGCGGTCATGTATCTCGGCACCATCGTCGAGATTGCCTCCCGCGATGCGTTCTTCAGAAATCCGCGGCATCCCTATGCGCGCGCCCTGCTCGACTCCGTTCCGGTCACCCATCCGAGCCGGCGCGGCCGGCGTGCATTGTTGCAGGGGGAGATTCCGAGCGCCAGCGCGCTGCCATCCGGCTGCCGGTTTCGAACGCGGTGTCCGATGGCGACGGCGATCTGTGCCGAACGGCCACCGCCGCTCGAGGAGAAGGCCAGTGGTCATCGGGTGGCTTGCCACCATGTCGAGCGGCAAATGTCCGCACCAGCCTATCAATGAAACCAAGAATCGTGTGAGGGGAGAAACCACAATGAACAGAGCTCTGGGAGTGATCACCGCGGCGGCATTGGCCATTACTGCCGTGCCGGCCTGGGCACAAAGCACCTTGAAGGTGCGGCCCTTCGGTGATCTCAAGACCATCGATCCGATGGTGACGTCCGACTACATGGTTCGCAATCACGGCTACATGATCTACGACACGCTGTTTGCTCAGGATGAAAAGGGCGCCATCAAGCCTCAGATGGTGCAAAGCTTCACCACCGAGCCGGATGGTTTGACCTGGACGTTCGTGCTGCGCGACGGCCTGAAATTCCATGACGGTGCGGCCGTCACCGCCGCCGACGTCGTCGCCTCACTCAAGCGCTGGGGTCAGCTGGATGGCCTCGGCCAGCAGCTGATGGCGCACACCGCCTCGCTGGAGGCCATCGACGCCAAGACCGTAAAGCTCACCCTTCGGGATCGCTGGGGACTGGTGCTGGAGGCGCTCGGCAAGCCGAGCTCCATGGTGCCGTTCATCATGCCCGAGCGGATTGCCAAGACGCCGACGAACGAGGCGGTGAAGGATCCGATCGGCTCCGGCCCCTTCCTGATGAAGCGAGACGAGTGGTCACCGGGTTCGAAGGTGGTCTACGTCAAGGCGCCGACCTATGTGCCGCGTCAGGACCCGCCGAGCGGTCTCGCCGGCGGCAAGGTGGCGAATGTAGATCGCGTCGAATGGGTGATCATCCCCGACGCGCAAACCGCGCTCAATGCGCTGCAAGCCGGCGAAATCGATATCTTTGAAGAAATTCCTCCGGACATGATGACGCTGCTGAAGGGCAATGCCAAGGTGGGTATTGCCAGGCTCGCCGCGCTGCAGGGCGTGATGCGGCTCAACCAGGCGATCCCACCGTTCAACAATGCCAAATTGCGCCAGGCGATCCTCCATCTGGTGGATCAGGAGCAGACGCTGCGCGCCTATGTCGACGACGCCTCGCTCTACACCAACTGCCCGTCGTTCTACATGTGCACTTCGCCCTACTTCACCGACGCCGGCTGGCCGAAGCCAGACGCGGCCAAGGCGAAGCAACTGGTGAAGGAAAGCGGCTACGACGGCTCGCCGATCGTGCTGCTCGATGCCACCGAGACTGCACTGCATCCGCAGACTCTCGTGGTGGCGCAGGCGATGCGCGATATCGGGCTGAACGTCGACTATCAAGCGATGGATTGGCCGACACTGTCGACACGACGCGCCAGCAAGAATCCGACCGCGCAAGGTGGCTGGTCCGCCTTCATGTCGGGGCCAGCGGCGCCGGACATGTTCGAGCCGGTCGGCCATTTGGCGCTGCGTTCGAACTGCGAAAAGGCCTGGTTCGGCTGGCCATGCGACGAAGCCATCGAGAAGCTGCGGGCGGAATTCACGATGATTCCGGATCTCGAGGGCCGCAAGGCCAATGCGCGTGCGATCCAACAGCGGGCCCTCGAGACCGTGCCCTATGTCCCGGTCGGACAGTTTTATCTGGTCCGGGGCTACCGCAAGGATCTCACCGGATTGCTCAGTGCGGGCGTCCCGGTCTACTGGAACGTCGGCCGCAGCAGGTGATCACGGCACGTCATGATCCCCGAGGCCGGAGAGGACAAAACGACGCACTGGATCAGACAACTACCTTGCTGACGACGACTGGTCGCCGAGCAGTCCGGACAGCGCCATCTCGCTGATCTCGGGCGGGTACTGCTTCAACAGGTCGACCAGATAGGCTCGGCGCAGCGCGGCGGCGCGTTCGTTGCGGATCCGCTGCACCAGCGCGTCGCGCACGTCGGTCAAGGTCCCGACGAACGCCAAGGTACGTTTCAGCCTATGCGGTGCATCAGTTAGGCGTCGATCGAGCCACCCCTCCTAACGCAGCGCCATCGCATTTGGCCGAGGCGCCTGGAGGCCATCCCACGCCCGTCGGCGCCGGCAAGATGGCGATCGACCTCGTTGGCCGAAGCGCGTGCGCTCGATTACGCTTGCTGCTGCATCGGTCCATGAACTGCAGCAAAACCCCATTCAAGCACGCCGCCAATTTACTGATTTCGATCAATTTTCTGGTTCTGCTACTTCAGGAACACCCTGCTCGCCAGCACGTCCGATGCCTCCAGCGACATGATGTTGTCCGCCGTCAGCACGCGGTCGAGATCGGCGACGAGGCGGTTTGCCTGGCGCAGCCGCATGCGGTCGAGCGCGTTGCGGATCGAGCGCGCATTGGAAAACAGCGGCTGGGTCTTGCGTAGCTCGATATAGCGAACGAAGGCTTCGAGCGCTTGGGGGCTGAACCTGTAGTTCATGTCCCGCAGCATCAGTTCGGCGATGGCCAGCAATTCGTCATCGGCATAATCGGGGAAGTCGATGTGGTGCGCGATGCGCGAACGGAACCCCGGATTGCTGCTGAAGAACTTGTCCATACGGTCGCCATAGCCGGCGAGGATCACCACCAGGTCCTCGCGCTGCGATTCCATGACCTGCAGAAGGATCTCGATCGCTTCCTGGCCGTAGTCGCGTTCGTTATCGGGCCGATGCAGGTAGTAGGCCTCATCGATGAAGAGCACGCCGCCCATCGCCTTCTTCAGGATCTCCTTGGTCTTTGGCGCGGTGTGACCGATATACTGCCCGACCAGTTCGTCACGGGTCACCGACACCACATGGCCGCGTCGTACGAAGCCGAGCTTGTGGAGGATGTCGGCCATCCGCAACGCCACCGTGGTCTTGCCGGTGCCGGGATTGCCGGTGAAGGACATGTGCAACGTCGGAACATCGGAAGTCAGGTTCATCCGCTTGCGGATGCGCTCGATCAGCAAAAGCGAGGCAATCTCACGGATACGGGTCTTGACCGGCTTCAGGCCGATCAGCTCGCGATCGAGCTGATCGAGCACCTCGCCGATGCCGACATCGTTGAATTCGCGGCGCAGGTCCACCTGTTCCGGTGGCGGCGGCTCAGCCGCCGCGGGCGATGCCGCTACCGCGCTCATTTGGCACCGTAGCGTCCGCCCTCGGGACGGTCGACGGCATACGACTTGGTGGTATAGCGGATGTTGCGGCCGGCAACCTCATGCCGCTCGAGCCGGAAGCCGGGCTCGTCCTTCGGCCGATTGACGATGAAGGACAACCGTACGGACTCCCAGCCATGGCTGGAGTCGTACGCGGACATCCTGATGTAGCGGTCGCCGTACACCTTGCGGCACTCTTTCAGCTCCATCAGCACGCCCGCGGCGTCGCGGAGGTCGAACATCGGCAGTCCCCACATCTCCCAATAGGTGTTTCGCGGGTGAGGATCGTCGGTGAACTCGATGTTCACGGCCCAACCATTGCCGAGGCAGTACTGCACCTGCGCAGCGATCTGCTCGTCGGTGAGATCCGGCAGAAAGGAAAAACATCCCTGGGTCACGCGCATGTCGCTTCTCCTCACATCGCCGGCGTGGCGGTCGGAACAAAATCGGGCGAGTCCGTGGACTCGTAGTTGAAGGTGATGTCCTTCCAGACTTCCAGCGCATCGCGAAGCGGCGTGCAGGTCTGGGCGGCCTTGGCGAGAATTTCCGGCCCCTCCTGGACGTAGTCGCGCCCCTCGTTGCGCGCGAGGATCATCGCCTCGAGCGCAACGCGGTTTGCGGTCGCCCCGGCCTGGATGCCCTTGGGATGACCGATGGTCCCGCCGCCGAATTGCAGCACGACGTCCTCGCCGAGATGGTCGAGCAGTTGATGCATCTGACCGGCGTGAATGCCCCCGGACGCCACCGGCATCATCTGGTTGAGGCTTGCCCACGGCTGATCGAAGAACACGCCATGCTCGAGCTTCGTCGGATTGAAGTCCTGACGGCAGATATCGTAATAGCCGCGGGTCGTCGCGGGATCGCCTTCGAGCTTGCCGACGACGGTCCCGGCATGGATGTGGTCGACGCCGGCCAGCCGCATCCACTTGGCGATGACGCGGAACGAGACGCCATGCAGCCGCTGCCGCGTATACGTCGAATGTCCTGCGCGATGCAGATGCAGGATCATGTCGTTGCGGCGCGCCCACTTCGCCATCGACTGGATCGCGGTGTATCCGATCACCAGATCGATCATGATGATGACCGAGCCGAGCTCCCTGGCGAAATCGGCGCGTTCATACATGTCCTCCATCGTCGCGGCAGTGACGTTGAGGTACGTGCCCTTCACCTCGCCGGTCGCGGCCTGCGCGCGGTTGACCGCCTCCATGCAATAGAGGAAGCGATCGCGCCAGTGCATGAAGGGCTGCGAGTTGATGTTTTCGTCGTCCTTGCAGAAGTCGAGCCCGCCCTTCAGCGCCTCGTAGACCACGCGGCCATAGTTGCGGCCGGACAGGCCGAGCTTCGGCTTTACCGTCGCGCCCAGCAGCGGCCGGCCAAATTTGTCGAGTCGTTCGCGTTCGACCACGATGCCGGTCGCGGGCCCCTGGAAGGTCTTCACATAAGCGACGGGAAGCCGCATGTCCTCCAGCCGCAGCGCCTTCAGCGGCTTGAAGCCGAATACGTTGCCGATGATCGAGGCCGTGAGATTGGCGATGGAGCCCGGTTCGAACAGGTCGAGATCGTAGGCGATATAGGCAAAATACTGCCCCGGCGAGTTCGGCACGGGATCGACGCGGAAGCACTTCGCGCGATATTTTTCGGCGGCGGTGAGCCGATCGGTCCACACGACGGTCCAGGTCGCGGTGGAGGATTCGCCAGCGACCGCTGCCGACGCCTCGATCGGGTCGACCCCGTCCTGTGGCGTGACCCGGAACAGCGCTATGATGTCGGTATCCTTGGGGGAATAATCGGGCTCCCAATAGCCCATCTTCTTGTACGCCATCACGCCGGACTTGTAGCGATCCTTGCCGCGGACGGTCATCGAATGCTCGTTCATGCTGCTCTCCTCATGTTGCGTGCGGCGGATGGCCGGGGGTCGTGGGGGATCAAACGGTCATGCGGCATGGGTCATCTCTCCGACATGAGGATCGAGCGCGCCGGAGCGATAGCGCTTCGCCATTTCGGCCAACGGAATGACCTTGATCCTCGAGGCGTGGCCCGCGGTGCCGAACTGCTCGAAGCGTTCGCGGCAGAGGTCGCGCAGCGCGTCCATCGCCGGCTTGAGAAATTTCCGCGGATCGAATTCGCTTCTGTTTAGCGTTGCCACCTTGCGGAATGCCGCGGTCATCGCCAGCCGGCAGTCGGTGTCAATGTTGACCTTGCGGACGCCATGCTTGATGCCGCGGACGATCTCCTCGACCGGCACGCCCCAGGTCTGCGGCATCTCGCCGCCGAACTGGTTGAACATGTCCTGCAGCGGCTGCGGTACCGAGGAGGAGCCGTGCATCACCAGATGCGTAGTGGGCAGCCGGCGGTGGATTTCCTCGACCACCCGCATGGCAAGGATATCGCCGTCGGGCTTCCGCGAGAACTTGTAGGCACCGTGCGAGGTCCCCATCGCGATCGCCAGCGCGTCGACCCTTGTGGCGCGGACGAAATCAACCGCCTGGTCCGGATCGGTCAGCAACTGGTCGTGGCTGACGTTGCCTTCGACGCCATGGCCGTCTTCCTGTTCGCCACCGCCGTGCTCGAGCGAGCCGAGCACGCCGAGTTCGCCTTCGACCGAGGCGCCGATCCAGTGCGCCATGACGACCACGCGGCGGGTGATATCGACGTTGTATTCGTAGCTCGCCGCGGTCTTGGCGTCGGCCTTGAGCGAGCCGTCCATCATGACAGACGTGAAGCCGTGCTGCAGCGCCGTGGCGCAGGTCGACTCCTCGTTTCCATGGTCCTGATGCAGGCAGAGAGGAATCTGTGGATGCATCTCCTCCAGCGCATCGATCATCTTCGACAGCATGATGTCGTTGGCATAGGAGCGCGCGCCGCGCGACGCCTGAATGATGACGGGCGCATCGACGGCGGCCGCTGCCTCCATGATCGCCAGCCCCTGCTCCATGTTGTTGATGTTGAATGCCGGCACGCCGTAGCCATGCTCGGCGGCGTGATCCAGCAACTGCCTCAGGGTAATTCGCGGCATCGCAGTTCCTCTTCGTTTCACACGAGCGTCATGAATGAATCACCGCCACCTTCGAGCGCACCAGGCAATTCATGGCGGCTCTTGCGACGGCCTCCGGCGTGATCCCGAACTCGCGGTACAGCACGTCGGCTGGAGCAGAGGCACCGAAGCCGGTCATGCCGACGAATTCCCCGCTGTCGCCGAGCCATTGCGCCCAGTCGCTCTCAATCGCGGCCTCGACGCCTATGCGTGGAACCCTTCCGAGCACGCTGGCGCGGTACTCGCGCGACTGCTGGCGAAACAGATCGAAGCAAGGCGCCGAAACCACCGCAGCGCGGACGCCGTCGCTTGCGAGCAGCTTTGCCGCCTTGAGCGCAATCGAAACTTCCGAGCCCGTACCGATCAAGGTGACGTTGCGACCACCCTCCGGCTCCACAATCACGTACGCCCCCAGCGCGACCTGGTTGACGACGCCGCCAGCGTCGCGAAACGTCGGCATCGTCTGTCGCGACAGGCACAACAGCGACGGGCTCGTCTGCGCCCGTAACGCGCAATCCCAGGCCTCGGCAGTCTCGACCGCATCGCCAGGCCGAAACAACAGCAGATTGGGAATGGCGCGCAGTGACGCCAGGTGCTCAACCGGCTGATGCGTCGGGCCGTCTTCGCCCAATCCGATGGAATCATGCGTCATTACATGGATGACGCGGACGCCCATCAGCGCCGCCAGCCTGATCGCCGGGCGGCTGTAGTCGGCGAAGGTGAGAAACGTGCCACCGTAAGGAATAAAACCGCCATGCAGCGCGATGCCGTTCATCGCCGCAGCCATGGCGTGCTCGCGGACGCCGTAATGGATGTAGTTGCCGTCAAAGGCAGCCGCATTCACCGGCTCGTGGGTCTTGGCCCGCGTCAGATTGGAATGCGTGAGATCGGCCGAACCACCCAGTAGGTTTGGCAAAGCCTCGGCGATCGTGTCGATCACCAGCTGAGATGCCTGCCGCGTCGCGATACTGGGCTTGTCGGCCGCAAAGCGATCGCGGATATCGGTCATCGCCTCGGCGTATCCGTAGGGCAGGTTTCGGTTCAACGCATCGTGGAACGGCGAGCGTGCAGCCGGGTTCAACTGCCTGGTTCGCTCGACCCAGCTTCGGCGGACCGCATGCCCGTGCTCACCGATCCTCCGCCATTGCTTGAGGACGGACTCCGGAATCCGGAACGGCTCGTAGGGCCAGTCCAGCGCGGCGCGGGTCCTGGTCACCTCATCGGCACCGAGCGGCGCTCCGTGGGCCTTTTCGCTGCCCTGACGGTTCGGGGCCCCGAAGCCGATCGTCGTGCGGCAGGCGATCAATGACGGCCGGTCGTTGCGGCGCGCCTGCTCGATCGCAGCTGCGATCGCTTCTGAATCGTGGCCATCGATCCGGCACGCCGACCACCCCGAGGCCTTGAAGCGCGCGAGCTGGTCGTCCGAGCACGACAGCGAGGTTGCACCATCGATCGAGATTTCGTTATCGTCGAACAGGACGATCAGGCGATTGAGACCGAGATGCCCGGCCAGCGAAATCGCCTCATGGCTCAAGCCTTCCATCAGGCAGCCATCGCCTGCGATCACATAAGTGTAGTGATCGACGAAGTCATTTCCGAAGCGCGCATTCATCAGACGCTCCGCCAGCGCCATGCCGACGGCGGTAGCGAGCCCCTGCCCCAACGGTCCGGTGGTCGTCTCGACCCCGGGCGTATGGCCGTATTCGGGGTGCCCGGGGGTTTTCGATCCCCACTGCCTGAAGGACTTGAGTTCATCCAGCGTCAAACCTTCGTAACCCGTCAGGTACAGCAGCGCGTAGAGCAGCATCGAACCGTGACCGGCCGAGAGTACAAAGCGGTCACGATCGGGCCATGCCGGATCGGCGGGATCGAATTTCAGGAAGCGCGAGAACAGCACGGTCGCGACGTCGGCCATGCCCATCGGCATGCCCGGATGTCCGGATTTGGCTTTCTCGACGGCGTCAATCGCAAGAAAGCGGATCGCGTTGGCCATTTCCGCATGCGACGCCTCCGGGCGGCCGCCAATGCGGGCGAGTGCTGGAGTGTTCATACCGTACGCCTCTTGCGTTCCATCAGTTGCAGGATCAGCGGGGTGAGGATGAGTTGCATCGCCAGATCGAGCTTCGACCCGTGGATTACGATCGAATTGGCCCGCGACATGAAGCTGTTTGGAATCATCGACAGCAGGTAAGGAAAGTCGATCCCACGCGGATTCTTCAGCCGGATCACGACCATCGATTCGTCCGCCGTCGGAATCCATCGCGCGATGAAAGGATTTGAGGTGTCGACGGTCGGCACGCGCTGGAAATTGATGTCGGTTTCGGTGAATTGCGGGCAGATGTAGTTCACGTAATCCGGCATCCGCCGCAGGATGGTGTCGGTTACCGCCTCGGCGGTGTAGCCCCGGGCGCTGCGGTCGCGATGCAGCTTCTGGATCCACTCCAGATTGATGACCGGAACAACGCCGATCTTGAGATCGGCATGCTGAGCGATATTGACCTTTTCGGTCACCACAGCGCCATGCAGGCCCTCATAGAAAAGCAGATCCGATTTTTCGGGCAGCGGGCCCCAGTCGGTGAAAGTGCCTGGGTCTGCGCCGTACAGCCTGGCTTCTTCGTCGTCGTGGACGTAGTGACGGGTGGTTCCGGTGCCGGATTCGCCGTAGTCGCGAAACACCTTCTCCAGTTCTTCGAACAGATTCGTTTCCGGGCTGAAGTGACTGAAGTGTTTATTGCCGCGCTCGGCCTCTTCAGCCATCTTCGTGCGCATTTCGAACCGATTGTAGCGATGGAACGCGTCGCCCTCGATATAGGCTGCCGCGACCCTTTCCCGGCGAAAGATGTTCTCGAAGGTCTTCTTCACCGATGTCGTGCCGGCGCCTGATGAACCCGTGATCGATATGATGGGATAGCTGCGCGACATCGATCCCTGCCCCCTCAACGAAACAGGCCGCGCCGCGCGAACAGTGGCGCGTCGCTGTTGTCGAACATCGGCTCGATGCCTTCGTGGATGGCGGCAACATCGCGGACGCCGCGCACCGACCCCATGATCAGCGGAACGCGCTGGTGCGGCGTCCTCGCCGAGAGTTCGAGAATGCGCCGGCGTCCGGTGGTCGCCGCCCCTCCCGCCCACTCCATGACCAACGCCATCGGATGGGCTTCATACAACAAGCGCAATCGACCTTCGCGATATCCTGGGCGGGCATCGGCGGGGTAAAGGAACACGCCGCCGCGGACGAGGATACGAAGGGTTTCGGCTACCAGCGAGCCGATCCAGCGCATGTTGAAATCAGCGCCGCCATTGCCATTGGTGCCGGCAAGGCACTCATCGATGTAGGCACGAACCGGACCATGCCAATGCCGCCGGTTCGATGCGTTGATCGCAAATTCCGGCGTGGCGGGCGCAATCTTTACGGCCTGTGCGGTCAGCAGGAACTCCCGTGCCCGCCTGTCGAGAATGAAGATATCGACGCGTTGATCGAGCGCCAGAACCAGTGTGGTCTGCGGGCCGTAAACCACGAAGCCGGCGGCGCGCTGGGCCGTGCCAGGCTCGAAGAAGGTGGAGAGGATGTCGTTGCCGCGCGGACGAATCGAAAAGATCGTTCCCACCGAAATGTTGTTTTCAAGGTTTGCAGAACCATCGAGCGGGTCGATCGCGACACAGAGCGGTGCCCCGGCATCGAGAGTTTCAGGCAGCTCCGCCTCCTCGGACAGAATGGCTGCGACGGGCGTTGCGCGGAGCGCGTTGCGCATCATCTCGTCGGCGGCAACATCGATATCCTTCTGCAGATCGCCGTCGGAGTTGACGCCGCTATGCCGTCCGGTGATGCCGGCCAGCGGTCCGTCGGCGATGAGGTCAGCGAGATCGATCGACGCCGTCGCAAGGGCTTCGACCACGGCGGCGATCGCAGGCCCGTTCGGCGCATCCTGCACCGAGCGGTCGAGATGCGAACGCAAGGTGACGCGTTCGTCCATGGCCGTTCCCCTGTAGGCGCCCTCTGCGGGGCCATTCCAAAGCGTCGTGCCGGTCGGCACCGCGCACCTCACAACATCCCAGTTTGCCAAATTAGGGAAATTTTCTTATCTTTGGCCAAGGCAAAGTTTTCCTTATAATGGGTGATGCCGATGGCAAGCCGGCTTCTGCGGGAACTGACCATTCGCCAGCTTCGCGCGCTGGCAGCCGTTCACAGCGATCGATCGGTGACCGCCGCCGCCAAGCGGCTGCACCTGACCCAGCCGGCCGTCACGCTGCAGATTCGGAATTTGCAGGCGCTGGCAGGCCTGCCCCTCATTCAGCGCACCAGCGAAGGAATGCTTCTCACCGATGCAGGGCGCGAACTGCTGACGCTTTCCGAACGCATCGAGGCGGCGATCGCGGACTGCGAGACCTCGCTGGAGATGATGGCGGGCAAGACCGCCGGCCGCATCTCGATCGGCGCCGTCAGCACCGCGAAATACTTCGTGCCGTTCATGATCTCCGGATTTTCCAGGCTCCACCCCAATGTCGATGTCACGCTTACGATCGGCAACCGGCAGGAGCTCGGCACCGCACTCCGCGGTTACGACCTCGATTTCGCGATCATGGGTCGTCCTCCCGCGGACATCGATATGGACGTGCACCTGATCGGCGACCATCCCCACGTCATCATTGCGCCGACCGGCCATCGCCTGGCCCGAAAATCCAACATTGCGCTTGCCGATGTGGCCGAGGAGACCTTCCTGACGCGCGAACCCGGCTCGGGCACGCGTGGACTGATGGAGCAACTGTTCGAAGCCGGACACGTCCGCCCCAAGATCGGCATGGCGATGAGCAGCAACGAGACCATCAAGCAGGCGGTGATCGCCGGCCTCGGCATCGCGTTCATTTCCCCCGCGCATACGGTGGCCACCGAACTCGACGAGCGGCGGCTGGTGACGCTCGATGTGATCGGGCTTCCGGTGGTCCGGCAATGGTTCGTCCTATCCCGCAAGGACAAGATCCTGCTGCCACCGGCGCGCGCGATGCTGGAGTTCCTCAGCGCACGCGGCGCGCAATTCCTGCCGCGAACCCGCGGCAGGGTTCGGCTCACCCGCCCATCGGCGCGCGGCAAGCGCTGAAGGCGCGGCCGCGCAGCCAATGACTCAAGCCGCGAGCTCAAGCCGCCTTGGCCAATCCAACCTCGGCCCAGATCTCCGCCAAAGCCTGCACCAGATGCTCGATATCGGCATCGGTGTGATGCGGCGACGGGGTGATCCGCAACCGCTCGGTGCCGCGCGGCACGGTCGGATAATTGATCGGTTGCACGTAGATGCCGTAGCGGTCGATCAGAACGTCGCTGATCTGCTTGCACAGCACCGGGTCGCACACCATGACCGGCACGATATGGCTGGGGTTGTCCAGATGCGCGACGCCGGTCTCGTTGAGCCTCCGTCGCAGCCGCGCCACGCGATCCTGGTGCCGTTCACGTTCGGCTGAGCTCACCTTCAGATGCCGGATGCTGGTCAGCGCTCCCGCGGCGACCGCGGGCGGCAGCGAGGTGGTGAAGATGAAGCCGGAGGCAAAACTGCGGATGAAATCACAGATCGTACTCGACGCCGCAACATAGCCGCCGATCACCCCGAACGCCTTCGCCAGCGTGCCTTCGATCACGGTCAGGCGATGGCTCACGCCCTCCCGGTCGGCGATGCCGCCGCCGTTGGGGCCATAGAGACCAACGCCATGCACCTCATCGAGGTAGGTCATGGCATTGTGGGCGTCCGCGACATCGCAGAGTTCGGCAATCGGCGCGATGTCGCCGTCCATCGAATAGACGGATTCGAATGCCACCAGCTTCGGCGCGTGCGGGTCGAGATCGCTCAGCTTTCGCTCGAGGTCTCGGGGATCGTTATGGGCGAAGATGCGCGTCGGGCTGCGGCTGTGCCTGATACCTTCGATCATCGAGGCATGGTTCAGTTCGTCCGACAGGATCGTGCATCCGGGCATCCGCGACGCCAGCGTGCTGATCGACGCCATGTTGGAGACATAGCCCGAGGTGAACAGAAGCGCGGCTTCCTTGCCATGCAGAGCGGCGAGTTCCTGCTCGAGCAGGACGTGGTAGTGGTTGGTTCCGGCGATGTTGCGGGTGCCACCGGCGCCGGCGCCGCAACTGTCGAGCGCCTCGTGCATCGCGTTGAGCACCGCGGGGTGCTGGCCCATCCCTAGGTAATCGTTGGAACACCACACGGTGACTTCGCCGGCGCCATCGGCGTGGTGATGTCTGGCACGGGGAAAGGCACCCGCCCTGCGCTCCAGATCGGCAAATACCCGATAGCGTCCCTCGCGATGAAGACCTTCAAGTTGCCGGCGAAAGTAAGCCTCATAGTTCATGACGTCCTCCCATTGATCGTTGCCGCCGGCTCGGTACTGATGTTGAGAGCCGTCGTCAGACCATCCCTTGCGTGTTGCTCACGGAAACTCTGACGGAACTGGTCTTCAAGCCGCTGCCGTGCGCAGGCCGCTTGCGTAGGTCTCGGAGGCGCCGCTTCAGGGCGCACGTTCGCAAGCACGACGAGATTGGGCGGAGCATTCGTGACCTTGGTGTCGCGTTCCTGTTCCATGGTGGTGTCCTCCGGCGGGAAACCCGGGCGCATGCCCCAGCCCCACAGCGTGATCGCCGGCAGGGGCAGCAGCATGAACCAATGCTCGACAACGCCGAGCGCAAACAGCGTGGAAACCAATGTCAGCCCGACGACATCGAACGGCGTGGCCGCCACTTCGACGATCCGCTGGATCATGATGACCAGAACGGCGGTCGCGAGCGTAACCGAAGCCGGAAAGAATGCGCTGACCGGTTTGCGGGCGAAGAAGCTCTTCAGGAATCGCACGGCATCCGGCATCAGTTCGTCATTGGTGACGGGAACGCCGAGGAAGAGGTTGATCTTGGCGCTCTGCCGAAGCGCCCAGAGCGCCGCAAAGGTCCAGAGCCCGACCTGGTTGGGCCCGTTCCAGGTCAGCGCGACGACCGCGGCCCCACATGCCAGCAGTGCGAATTCATGATAGAGGATGGCCTGCAACGCGTAGCTCAGGCGCTTCCAGCCGGTCACGCCGACCGGACAGGCCAGCGGCCGCGGTCCCGTCAGCCAGCCTGCGAGAAACGCGATCTCCTGCGCGCCCCATAGCAGGATAGTGCAGGTGAAGGCGATGTAGGCGCCGCCAACGCTGATGTCGCTGGCCGTGAGCGCCAGGCCGCCAAGCGATCCGGCGAGCAGACCTCCTGCCAGCAGCGCCCGCGGCGCCTCAAAGCGTCCCGGACGTGCCACCAGCAAAAGCACGGCCCCGGTGCTGAACCACCACACAAACGCGGCGTAGATGGGCGGGACCGTGTATGACGCTATCAACGCCATCTCCTCACCATGCCGGTTGCATGCAGATTTCGCGCGGCAGCGCATTCGGCTTCACAGGCAACAGGAACAGCCGCGCAAACGTCAGCGCAGCCCTCCCCGCCAGGCCAGCGCGCTTTACCTTTGACAGGAGACCGCCCTTCTCGCGTGCGTCGGCGATCGCCTCGGAGATCAGCCGCAGGCGCTCGAGACCGGCGAGGAAGCGCGGATCATCGAGGTCCAGCGTGACCGGAAAGACCTGCTTGGATATTTCCGAGGTGATGCGGAATACCCGCATATCGTAATCGGTCGGGTGCATCCCCAGCGCCTCGTGGAACGCCGGCCGCATGTGATCGCGCACATACATGGTGGCGAATACCGCCAGAAGGAAAAACCGGATCCAGAGCTTGTTGACACCGCGCAGCAGCGAGGGATCGGCACGCATCAGAAGCGCAAAGGCCTCGCCGTGGCGAAACTCGTCATTGCACCACAGTTCGAACCAGCGGAAGATCGGATGGAACTGGCGCTCGGGATGCCGTTCCATCTGCCGGTAGATGGTGATGTAGCGCGCGTAGCCGATCTTCTCCGACAGGTACGTCGCGTAGAAAATGAACTTCGGCCGGAAGTAAGTGTACTTCTTCACTTTCGTAAGAAAGCTCAGATCGACGCCGATACCGTGGTCCTTGAGAATTTCATTGATGAAGCCGGCATGGCGGGCCTCGTCGCGGCTCATGAAGCTGAACAGTTCCTGGATATCCTTGTTCTTGATCCGCTTCTTGATTTCCGCATAGAGCACGCAGCCGGAGAATTCCGCGGTGAGCGAGCTGACCAGAAAATCCTTGAACTCCTTGCGCAGCTCGGGCGGCAGAGATTCCAGATCGTTCTTGAATTCATCGGTCTTGATGAAGTGCGCCTTGTTATGATCGGCACGCAACTCCTTGATCACGGCGTTCCATTCGGAGCGCACCAGGCTGACATCAAGGCGATCCATCGCCTCGAAATCGGTGGTGTAGAAGCGCGGACTGAGGATTGTGTCCTCGCGCGCCTTGTCGAGGCTTTCGGCGCTGCCCTTGATTCCGGGTCGCGTCTGCAGGCTGCCTTGGGTGCCGCCTTCCATGGGGATCATGATGCCCTCCCATCCGAGAAGCTGACTTCGTAGAGTTCGGTCAATTCGAGATAACCTTCGATCCGGGCCCGCAGCCGGTCGAGCGGACTACCGCGGACGACCGTGGCGGTGCGGCGGACGACAAGGCGCTGGCCGAATTCGACGCCGGTCGGCGCGTCATGCACCCTGACTTGATCGCCGGGCTTGATGTCGATGTCGCCATCGAGAACGACATGGGCATGCAAGGTCTCCGAGGTCTGTTCGATCTCGACCGTGCAGGGCACGTCGAAAGACTTGCGCGAACCGGTCCAAGCCATGGTCATGTCGCGCCTCCCCGGAGCTTCATCAAGCGCGCAAAGGCTTCGGTGTTGGCCGATCCAAAGGCATCGAGATCTATCTGCTTGCCGCTCGAGGTGTCCGTCAACGTGATCTGGCCGTTGACAAAGCGGGTCAGCCGGAACGGTGGCTGCGAACCGATGTCGCCGAGCTTTCGTTCCCGCGCCAGCCCGCGCAGCACCACCCGGATGAAGCCGTTGCTTCCCGGCGCCAGGGTGTCGACCAGTTGCTGGTTACTGGCGTCGTACACCAGCACCGCGCCATTCTTGCCGTCCTCGAACCGGAAGTCGCGGCTTTCGACGGCCGCCGGCAGCGTCATCCGGACTTCGCCGATGCCCGTCAGCCGGACGGTCGTAACGGAGGCAAGGGCGAACAAAATCAGCCCCGCCGCGGCCAACACGCCACCTTTGGGGACGACGGGCTCGTGAATGGCCTGGCTCATGCGTTGTCTCCGTTTCAGGCTGCCACGGTGTCTGGTGAATGCGGGATGGTACTGGACACGAAATCGGACGCGCCGGATTGCACCAGCGAGATTGCGGACGGGCCCGGTTGTCCCGCCAGCGCCTCCGCCAGTTTCGCCGCGACCCCTGCCGCATCCGGTATTGAACTCAGCATCGGCTCCGGTGCCCGAAGCCTCCACGGGCGAATATGCGGCCAGAGCAGCAGGTACGAGACGCGCTTGTTGTCCAGGACCCGCAACGGGATGTCACCGCTGCCGTCGCGGTAGGTTTTCAGAGCCGCATTCGCGATCCTGGAGAGCGGGATGTTCATCGTCATCGGCAGCGCGACGCCGAACTGAAACAGCACCCGCTTGCTGGTGATGGTGTAGCAGGCCGCACGCCGGAACAGCCATGCCAAAGTGGCCAGCACGGCGATGGCGCTGGTTGCCGGGACGATCAGCCACAGCGCGGAGATCGCGGCGTCGGCCGGCGGCACGCCGTGCGACCAGCTCGACCACAGCCGCCATACAAGCAGCAGGCCGAAATAGATCGCGACCTCGCGGATGTGGAACGCGCGCCACGCCAGTCCCTTGAACGTGGGCTTACCCTGCCAGATCACGCGTTCGCCAACCGGCAATGGCGCCGGCAACTCCTTGAACTGCAAGTTCTTGAACTGTTGATGATCCTGTTTCACAGCAGCGGCTCCTGTCGCGCTGGCGTCGCGTAGAGCGTGCCGGCGCCATAATACCCAACGATCTTGTCTTCCTCGAGCTTCGTCACCTGATCGAGGCTCTTGGTGGCCGGCACGTCGGCGAACTGGCTGCCGAGAATGGCGTCCACCCAGACCCATTGGCGATAGCGATTGATCTTGGCGAAAGGCAGCGGCAGCAGCACGCGACGGGCGCCTTCAGCTGTCGTGACCTCCACTTCGAGATAACGGATCAGCGCTTCGGCGCGATCGACCCAGACGTCGGTGACCACCCCGCCGACTTCACTATCCGCGCCCATCACGCGCATGCCGCGCGGATCGGGATCGCGCGCTTCCAGATAGGTGCCTTCGGCCAGCCGCAGCGGAACGATGCAGGGGATGTTTTCCATGGTGAGTTCTGGAATGTCCTCGCGGTCGGCGTAGGAGCCGGGCCCGACGCCATCGAGCATTGGATTGCCGGTCGGCTCCTGCGGCGCACCCGGCCACACCGCAATCGGTGCCAGCGCCACGTCGCGGCGGTCGTTCTTGTGGTTCGGCAGCGTGGCGACGTGCCCGGTCCGCAGCAGATAGTTCTTGGGATCGGGCATTCTGGGGAAGCCGTGCACCACGCCACCGCCGCTTGCGGTCGAATCCAGCGGATATCCCTCACGCTTGTCTTCGCGGCGGAGGTAAAAGATCAGGCAGGCAAAGAAGATCCAGAAGACGTAGAGCGTGACCTGTGCCAGGTCCAAGTAAGCGCCGGATTGCATGAGAGACCTCCCTCTCGTTGACTAACCAGGAAATTCAGCGAGCCCGAACTTTGTTGGCGGCTGCGCGAAGCGCGTGCGTGACGTGCGCACGAGCGGGCCGATCGCAACCAGAGTGGCGAACAACAACGCAATTTCGATGTGGTAGACGACGCTGTATCCTGTAGACGGATCGGTCAGCGCGCGGCCGAGCGCGCCGCTTGACGCGAGCGACGAGACCGCGTCACGAATGCCGCCGCCCAGCGCAATCCCGCCACCGGCCGCAGTCGCCTGCACGGCGCCCCAGGTACCCAGCGCCAGTCCGCTTTCACCGTCGCGCGCGATCGCCATCGCCGCGGTCAGTGTGCCTGCCGCAAACAATCCGCCGCCAAATCCGATCAGGGCGGTGCCGATCCGGAATAGCAGGACCGATCCTAGCGGCGCAGCGAAGATCACCGCCGCGAATGCGAAGATGCCGGCCACCGCACCGAAGCCCGCGATGCGATAAGGATCGGCGTTCTTTCCCAACGTCCGTGCGGCCAGCCCGAACCCGGCGAGCGTACCGAGTGCGAAGAAGGCGGTCAGCGCGGTGGTCTGGCCGACGCTGAGTTTGAGGATTTCGGCCCCATACGGCTCCAGCAGAATATCCTGCATCGAAAACGCCGACGTACCCAAAGCGAGCGCGACAAGGACGCGGACCGACCCGCCTGATTTCCGGAACCGGGCCCAGGATTGCTGGAACTCCGGCCGCGCGCGCGAAACCGAAGTCCGCGAGGGATCGCGCGCTTCCTGTTTCCAGAGCGCCGCAATGTTGAGCAGCATCTGCGTGACCGCGACGCCCTGGATCACCTGGATCAGGCGGATCTCGTTGAAATTGCGCAGCAGCTCGCTGAAGATCAGCGCACTGCCGACCATTCCGATCAGCAGCATCACATAGAGGAAGGCGACCACGCGTGGCCGTGCATCCTCGGGCGCGATATCGGTTGCCAGCGCCAGACCAGCGGTCTGGGTCGTGTGCATCCCTGCGCCGACAAGAAGGAAGGCCAGCGCTGCGCCGAATTGGCCGTAAACGGCCGGATATTCGCCGGTGCCCGACAGCACCAGCAACGCGAACGGCAGGATGGCGAAGCCGCCGAACTGCAGCAGCGTGCCCATCCAGATATAGGGTACACGCCGCCACCCGAGCACGGAGCGGTGGTTGTCTGATTTGAACCCGATCAGGACACGGAACGGGGCGAACACCAGCGGGATCGATACCATCAGCGAAACCAGCAAGGTCGAAACGCCGAGTTCGACGATCATCACGCGGTTAAGCGTGCCGTTCAGCAGCACGATGGAAATCCCGGTGGAGACCTGGAACAGCGACAGCCGAAGCAACCGGCCAAGCGGAAGCTCCTTGGTAGCCGCGTCCGCAAAGGGCAGGAAACGCGTCCCGAGGCGCATCCAGCCCTTTGCAAATGTCGCGGAGACACGGCTCATCGCGGTATCATCTCCAACGCCTGCGATTTGTAGAATCCGCTGGCGACGCGGTGGCTGCGGCCGATCTGCCAGCGCTCCAGCCCTTCATCCGCCATGAGGAGCCGCCGCAACTTCCGCTCGGCTACCGGCTCGATCGCCGGTGCGCGATCGCCACGCGGAAAAAGCCGGCCGACGGCATGCATGACGGCCAGCGCCGGCGTCTTCGGCGCGAACGTAATAAGCAGCGAATTCCGGGTGCGCTCGGCCAACCCCGCCATGATCCGGCAGGTGTCCGCCGGGCGGTAATGGATCAGCGAGTCCATCGCTACGACGAAGTCAAACTTGCCGAGCCTGGGGTCGAGCATGTCGCCCGACCGAAATTCGATGGCCGAGGAGTTCAGATCCGACGGAAGACGTTCCCTCGCGACCGAAACCAGCGTGGGAGACAGATCGATCGCGATCACCCGCGCGCCGCGCCGCGCCGCTTCGATCGAAAGCGCACCGGTGCCGCAACCGGCATCGAGCAACCGCGCGCCGCTCATGTTTTGCGGCAGCCACGACAGCAGCGTGTTGCGCATCTCATCCCGCCCGGCGCGAACCGTGGCCCTGATGCGGCCGACGGGTGCATCCGAGGTCAGCTTCGCCCACGCATCGACCGCGGTCCGGTCGAAGTAGGTCTCCAGCTCGCCACGCCGTTCGAGATAGGTTGCGATGGACATCAGTCGAACCCCAACAGATCGAAGATTTCGCGGTCCTTGAGCGATTTTCCCGGTAACGGCTCGATCGTTCCCGCCCACAGTTCGGCGGCGAGCCGCATGTATTCGTCCGTGACGGCTTTCAACTCCGGCGTCTCGTCCATTTCGAACAACGTCGATTTCTTCAGGCGGCTCTTTCGAATGACATCGAGGTCAGGAAAGTGTGCAACCCGCTTCAACCCGGCCTGTTCGCTGTAGCGGTCGATCTGGTCGGTGTCCCTGCTGCGGTTGGCGATCACGCCACCAAGCCTCACGCCGTAGTTCCTCGATTTGGCCTCGATCGCTGCGACGATGCGGTTCATCGCAAAGATCGAGTCGAAATCATTGGCCGCGACGATCAGCGCCCGGTCCGAATGCTGCAACGGTGCAGCAAAGCCGCCGCAGACGACGTCGCCGAGAACATCGAAGATCACCACGTCGGTGTCCTCGAGCAGATGGTGCTCTTTCAATAATTTCACGGTCTGGCCGACCACGTAGCCGCCGCAACCGGTTCCCGCCGGCGGGCCTCCGGCCTCCAGGCACATCACGCCGTTGTAGCCCTCGAAGACAAAATCTTCCGGCCGCAGTTCCTCGGCATGGAAGTTGACGGATTCCAGCACGTCGATGACGGTCGGGACGAGGCGCTTGGTCAGCGTGAAGGTCGAGTCGTGCTTGGGATCACAGCCGATCTGCAGCACGCGCTTACCGAGCTTCGAGAAGGCGACCGAGAGGTTTGACGACGTCGTGCTCTTGCCGATCCCCCCTTTGCCGTAGACCGAAAACACCTTGGCGGTGCCGATCTTGACCTTGGGATCGAGCTGGACCTGAACGCTGCCTTCGCCGTCGCCGCAGCAGGACGGGCTCTTGAGCGACGATGGCCTGGTCTGGATGTTCATGCGGCAACTCCCACGCCTTCGAGGCGGTCTTCAAGCTCTTCGCCTGCCCTGCGCAGGACATCGAGCATCTCCGGATCGGGCGACCAGTATGCGCGTTCGTGCGCCTCGATCAGCCGGTTCGCGACCTTGGCCGAGGCCACCGGATTGAGCGACGCCAGCCGTTCGCGCATCGCAGGATCGAGCATGAACGTCTCGGTGAGCTGCCGGTAAACCCAGGGCGCCACCTCGCCGGTGGTCGCCGACCAACCCATGGTGTTGGTAACGTGCTCCTCGATCTGGCGAACGCCCTCGTAGCCGTGCTTGAGCATGCCTTCGTACCATTTCGGATTGAGCATCCGGGTACGGGTCTCCAGCGACACCTGCTCCGACAGCGTGCGAACCGTGCCCGTGCCGCGGGTCTGGTCGCCGATATAGACCGGCGCTGGCTGGCCGCCCTTGGCCATGCGAACGGCGCGGCTGATGCCGCCGAGCGTATCGAAATAATGATCGACGGTGGTCACGCCGAGTTCGACCGAGTCGAGGTTCTGGTAGGCGAGATCGACGGTGGCCAGCGCGTCCTTCAGCAGCGCTGTCTGCTGCACGGGCTGCCCTTTGAGACCGTAGGCGAAACTCTTGCGACGCGTATAGGTCTCCGCAAGTTCGTTTTCGTCTTCCCAGCGGCCGTTCTCGACCAGATGGTTGACGTTCGCGCCGTAGGCGCCATCAGCGTTGCCAAACACACGCAAGGATGCCGTTTCGAGGTCGCACTTGTTCGCGGCCTGGAAAGCCAGCGCGTGCTTGCGAACAAAATTCTGTTCAACGGGTTCATCCGCGGAGGCCGCCAGGAAGCAGGCTTCGGCCAGCAGCTTGATCTGAAGCGGCAGCAGGTCGCGGAAGATGCCGGACATGGTGACGATCACGTCGATCCGAGGCCGGTGGAGTTGATCGAGCGGCAGCAGTTCTGCACCGGTCAACCGGCCGTAACCATCGAAGCGGGGTCGCGCGCCAAGCAGCGCCAGGGCTTGCCCAATCGGTGCGCCTTCGTTCTTGAGATTGTCGGTGCCCCACAGCACGATCGCCACCGACTCCGGTATCCCGTGTCCTTCGCTGACGTGCTTGTCGATCAGCCGCTGCGCCTGCTGCGCGCCGTCCTGAACCGCAAAGGCGCTGGGAATGCGGAACGGATCGAAGCCATGGAGATTGCGACCGGTCGGCAGGATCGCCGGCGTGCGCAAGAGATCCCCACCCGGCGCGGGACGGACGAACTTGCCGTCGAGTGCATGCAGGATGCTCGGAATCTCGTGATCCTGCTGCAGGACGCGGTCGATACCCGATAGCTCCTTGTAGAGTGCAAGGGATGCTTCATCCCTGGCGGCCAACATCTCAGGCGCTTCGCCCCTCACCAACGCCTCAAGGATCGATTTGTCGGGGCGAACGTCATGCGATGCGTCCGCGAACGCCTGCAACATTTCGACGCGTTGCTCCGCCGACGGCGTTTCGCCGACCACGTGGAGGCCATGCGGGATCAGCGCGTATTCGAGCTCAAGCACCGTCGCCGACAGTTTTGCGACTGCTTGCACCGGATCGGTCCAGGCCGGTTCCGCCTCCGTCAATTCCAGCGCGCCGGCCTGAGTCTGGATGAGCGTCGCCAGACCGGCGCGCTCGGCATCGCCGTCCGGCGGCAAGCCGCGCCAGCGCTCGATGGATGCTTTCAGCTCGACCAGGCCCTTGTAGAGCCCGGCATGGGCGACCGGCGGAGTAAGATAGCTGATCAACGTCGCCGCCGACCGGCGCTTTGCAATCGTGCCTTCGGAAGGATTGTTCGACGCGTAAAGATAAAGGTTCGGCAAATCGCCGATCATGCGGTCGGGCCAGCAGGCGCCGGACAGGCCCGCCTGCTTGCCGGGCATGAATTCGAGGGCGCCATGGGTACCGAAATGCAGTACCGCGCTGGCGCCGAAATCCTCGCGGAGCCAGCGATAGAACGCCGAGAAGGCATGCGTCGGCGCAAATCCCTTCTCGAACAACAGCCGCATCGGATCGCCCTCATAGCCGAAGGCAGGCTGGACGCCGACGAAAACATTGCCGAAGCGCTCACCGAGCACGAAGATCGAGCTGCCGTCGCTCTGTTGCTTGCCGGGCGCTGGCCCCCATTGCGCCTCAATCTGGCGTAGCCACTTTTCGCTGCGAACGTGATCGCCAGCCGGGATCCTGGCGTGGACGTTGGCATCGGCGCCGAAGCGGGCCGCGTTGCCCACCACAATGCGTGCGCGCAATGCGTCGACATCTGCGGGCAGATCGACCTGATAGCCCTCGCGCTTCATTGCGGAGAGCGTGCGATGAAGGGATTCGAACACCGATAGAAAAGCTGCGGTGCCGATATTGCCGGCGTTCGGCGGAAAATTGAACAGGACGATCGCAACCTTGCGATCACTCCGCTCGGAGCGACGGATGGCCACCAGACGCGCGGTGCGCGATGCCAGCATCTCCGCGCGCTCGCTGCAGACATGCATCTCGCCGGCGACGTCGGAGCGGGAGAAGGTGCACGAACGTTCGCAGCCCGTGCATGGCATCCCTGCCCCGTCGGAACGACCGCCATAGACCATCGGACCCGCCGCGCCATCGAGTTCCGGGATCGCCACCATGATGGTGCTTTCCACCGGCATCAGGCCGCGATCCGATGCGCCCCATTGTTCCAGTGTCTGGAATTCCACGGGGTGCGCGGAAAGATAGGGCACGTCCAGCGTCGCGAGAATTTCCTCCGCCGCCCTGGAGTCGTTATAGGCGGGGCCACCGACCAGCGAGAAGCCGGTCAGCGAGACCACCGCATCGACCGCGCTGCTGCCGTTCTTCATGAAGAAGCGCTCGATCGCCGGCCGTTGATCGAGGCCGCTGGCGAAAGCCGGAATCACCCGCAGCCCTTTCGCCTCGAACGCCGAGATCACGCCGTCATAATGGCCGGAATTTCCGGCCAGCAGATACGAGCGCAACAGCAGGAGACCTACGGTGCCGCGCTCACCCGGCAATTCCGGCAGGCGTTCGGCGGCGTCGGCGATGCGACCCCTGAGGCGCGGATGGTAGACGCCGATATCGGCGTATTCGATCGGCGCCTCCGCCTTGACGACGCCGCGCAGGCCGCGGCGCGGGCCGTCGGCGTATCGATCGACCAGCAGGCGGATCATGTTGGCGATGTTCTGCTCGGACCCCGCCAGCCAGTATTGGAGCGTCAGAAAGTAGGCGCGTACGTCCTGTGCGGTTCCGGGAATGAAGCGCAACAGCTTCGGCAACTGCCGCAGCAACTTCATTTCGCCCTTCCCGCTGGAACTTGAACCTTTGCGATTACCGCGCAGCTTCTTCAGCCATGCGATGGCGCCCAGCGCCTCGCCGCTCATGTCGAACTTTCCGACCCGCGTCAGCTTCACGACCTCGGCAGCCGACATGCAGCAGACCATGGCGTCGCAGTCGTTGCGACGCGCGGTCAGCGTCGGCATCACGGCGCGGACGTGATCGTCGAGGAACAGCATGGTGGCGATAACGATGTCGCCGCGAGCGATGTCGGCCTTGCAACGGTCGAGCGCCACGTCGTCGGTGCCCCATTCGTCCGCGGAATGAACGACCAGAGACAGCCCGGGGAAATTTCCCTTCAAGCGCGCTTGCGCTCGCGAAGCCGCGCGGGACAGATGACCATCCATGGTCACGACCACCACCCTTATGGGCGTCGCGTCAGCGGGCGTAATGCGCTTTGGCATCGTAAAGCGTCTCGATGGTTATGGTGGCCAACCCGTTTTCATTGGCGAAGCGTTCGGTGTTGCGGCGCGCCTTGCCGCGAACGAAGAATGGAATCTTGCGAAGCTCCTTCTCCGCGTCCGCCGCCCAGATGATTGCGATGTCGGACGCCACGGCGGGAGCTGCAACCGGCGCGGCGCGCACTTCATCCGCGGCAACGGTGTGCCCCACGCCCAGATGAGACGGCACCGCGCCATCCCTGAACTCAAAATCATCCTTGAACATCCCCAGAAGATGCTCTTCCAGGCCCATCATCAGCGGATGCACCCAGGTGTCGAAGATCACGTTGGCGCCTTCGAAACCCATTTGCGGGGCGTAGCGCGCTGGAAAATCCTGCACATGAACCGGTGCCGAGATCACCGCGCAGGGCACGCCGAGGCGCTTAGCGATGTGCCGCTCCATCTGGGTGCCGAGCACCAGTTCGGGCTGCAGCTCCGCGACCTTGGCCTCGACCTCAAGATAGTCGTCGGTGATCAGCGGTTCGATGTCGTAACGCTTCGCGGCCTCGCGGATTTCACGGCCGAATTCGCGGCTGTAGGTGCCGAGCCCGACCACCTTGAAGCCGAGTTCGTCGGCCGCGATGCGGGCGGCGGCTACGGCATGGGTGGCGTCGCCAAAGATGAAGACGCGCTTGCCGGTGAGATAGGTCGAGTCGACCGAGCGCGAGTACCACGGCAATCTCGTCGAGGATGCCGTCAGCACACCTGATGCATCGACCCCGGCAAGCCTTGACACTTCTTCGACGAACGCGCGGGTCGCCGACACGCCAATCGGGATTGATCTGGTAAACGGCTGACCGAACGTGCGCTGCAGCCAGGATGCCGCCTGCCCGGCAATCTCGGGATAGAGCACCACATTGAAATCGGCATCGCCAAGCTTCGCGATGTCCCCAGGCGTAGCTCCCATGGGCGCCGTAACATTCACCTCGACGCCCAGCTTTCCCAGCAACGAGGTGACCTCGGTGACATCGTCGCGGTGGCGGAAGCCGAGCGCCGTGGGACCGAGTAAATTGCAGCAGGGCCGCGCGCCCATGGCGCGCTCGGCGCGCCGGGTGCCCGGGGCTGGGGCCGAAGGTCCGGCCAGTGCACGCACGAGCTGATAGAACGTCTCGGCCGCGCCCCAATTCTCCTTGCGCTGATACGCGGGAAGATCGACGGCCACGACCGGAACGGGAAGGTTGAGCGCGCGTGCCAGACCGCCGGGATCATCCTGGATCAGCGATCCCGTGCAGGAAGCGCCGACGATCATCGCCTGCGGCTCGAACCGGTCATAGGCATTCCTGGCCGCCGTCTTGAACAGTTCGGCGGTATCGCCGCCGAGGTCGCGCGCGGAGAATGTCGTGTAGGTCACGGGTGGGCGCCGGTCGCGGCGTTCGATCATCGTGAACAGCAGATCCGCATAAGTGTCGCCCTGCGGCGCGTGCAGGACATAATGCAGGCCGTCCATTCCGGTGGCGACCCGCATGGCCCCGACATGGGGAGGTCCTTCATATGTCCAGACCGTAAGCTGCATGGTCAGGCCACCAGTTTCGCGCGGCGCACGAGCGGGCGTGCAAACAGTTCTGCGAGATCAGCGGCCTGCTCGTATCCCTGGATCGGCGTGAACACGAGTTCGATCGACCATTTGGTAGTCATGCCCTCGGCCTCCAGTGGATTGGCGAGCCCGAGACCGCACACCACGAGATCGGGCCGCGCCGAACGGCAGCGATCGAGTTGCAGGTCGACGTCTTGCCCTTCGGTCAGCGCGACATCCGCCGGCAACAGCTTGAGCTCTTCGGCAAGATGCTCGCGATGCAGATAGGGTGTCCCCACCTCCACCAACCGCATCGACAATTCGCGCGACAAAAACCGCGCCAGCGGAATTTCGAGCTGGGAATCAGGGAAGAGGAAAATGCGGCGTCCTGCCAATTGATCTCGATAGCGCATCAGCGCCCGTTCCGCCCGCGCGCGATAGGGATGCGTCACGGTCTCGAACAGCACCGGATCGACGCCGAAGGCATCGGCCGCCGCAGAAAGCCATGCGGTGGTGCCCTCGACGCCCAGCGGGAATGGCGCGGCCAATCGCTTGGCGCCACGGTCTTCCAGGGCGCGCGCCGTGTCGGCAAGGAACGGTTGCGCCAGGAGGAATTTGGTCTTCGGCCCCACGGCAGGAAGCGCGGTGGAGTTGCGCGGCGGCAGGAACTGCACCTCACCGATGCCAAGCGCCTCGAACATCCGGACGAACTGATCCTCGACGACATCGGCCAACGATCCCACGATGAGCAGCCGGTCCTCGCCCGTCCCGCCCGGGGGAACCGCCGGAACGAGCGAGGCGAGACATGCATCCTCGCCTTGCGTGAATGTCGTCTCGATTCCACTGCCTGAGTAATTGAGGATGCGCACCGCCGGCGAGAACTTCTGCGAGAGCCGCAACGCGGCGCGCGACAGATCGAGCTTGATTACCTCGGACGGACACGAGCCGACCAGAAACAGCAGCCTGATATCCGGCCTCCGCGCAATCAACTGCGTGACGATCCGGTCCAACTCGTCATTGGCGTCCGTGAGCCCGGCGAGATCCTTTTCCTCCATGATCGCGGTTGCAAAGCGCGGTTCGGCGAAGATCATCACGCCGGCCGCCGACTGGATCAGGTGCGCGCAGGTGCGCGAGCCCACCACGAGGAAGAATACGTCCTGGATCTTTCGGTGCAGCCAGACGATGCCGGTCAGCCCGCAGAAGACTTCGCGCTGGCCGCTCTCGTGGCGAACTGTACCGGTTGCGATCCCGGCGCCGGCCATACATCCCTGCACATGCGCGTTCATACTCCGCTCCCGTTGAGGGAGTGAGCTTCCGGCGGCGCAAGCCGCTCGTCGCGGCGCGCCGTGCGCAGTTTCAGCACGAATTGCGTGGCATTGACGAAGTAGGATGCGTAGGCCGCCAGCGCGAGCAGCATCTGCTGGCGCGGGTCGCCGATCCCGGCAAACAGCGCCACCAGATAGGCGGTGTGCAGCGCCAGCACGAGGAAGCTGAAAACGTCCTCCCAGAAGAAGGCCGGCGCAAACAGATAGCAGCCAAAGACTTCGCGCTCCCAGATCGAGCCGGTGATCATGATCGCGTAAAGCAACAGCGTCTTGATAACGATCGACACCGTCGCGACGCCAAATCCCTCGCCAGTAGCGAGATAACGAAGCACGAGCGCCAGGCTGACGAGGAAGACGACGAACTGGACCGGCGCCAGGATGCCCTGCACCAGCGTCCACCTTGTTGCATCGCGGCGAATGCGCTGCTCGGGCGTGTACAGTACCTTAAGTGGTTGTGCGGACGATCGGACCGGGAAACTGGCGGTGGCGGCCTTTGGAATTTCGTTCGCAGTCGCAGCGACGGATTCCTCAACCAAACTGTAAAGATTGTTTGACAGTCTTTCATCGCGGTGATGCGATACCGACTGGGAAGAGCGAGCATCTGCCGGCGATCGGTCGCCGTATTGGGGGAATTCCTGCTTTGAAGCTGCTCGAAGCTGCACCGCGCCACTCCCTATGTGCGGGCTTGATGACACGAAGGCTAAACTTCGTTCCGAGAACTGTCAACCAAACCATACGTAAATTCGACTTGACGGTTTTTAGAGGCGAGGACTTAATGTTCGGGGGGAGTCAAAAATGACCGATGTGAACGAGCAATCCTTCTCAGCCGGCAGCGCCACCGACACTGCCCCGGCGCGTCATTCGAAATCACTTCGACAACGGATTCCGGCGCCGATCTGGCGATTTCGGCCGACGCTGCAGCCGATCCAGGTGGTCCGGACCCTCAAGACTCAGATCGTCCCAAAAATCGTCCTCGCGCTTCGTCGCACGCCGGCACCAAAGGTTGCAGAAAAGGCCGAGCAGCTTCCGACCGCAATCGAGCAATTCGCAGCAATGATCCTCGGAAGCGATGACGGTGCCGCATCTGCCTATGTTGACGAACTGTTGGCGAAGGGCAGCTCGGTCGAATCGATCTTTCTCGATCTGCTGGCACCTGCAGCGCGGCAACTCGGCACGCTCTGGGAATCGGACGCGGCAGATTTCGCAAACGTAACGCTGGGCGTCGGCCGTCTTCAGCTGATCATGCGCCGCCTCAGCGACCGCTTCACCGACGAGACCAACGCCATTCACGCCGGCGAATCGGTGCTGCTGACGATCATTCCGGGTGAACAGCACAGCTTCGGATTATCGATGGTGGCTGAATTCTTCCGGCGCGCCGGCTGGAATTTGTGCACCGGGCCCTTCTCGTCGCATCAGGAACTTACATCCCTTGTACAGAACCACTGGTTCGACATCGTTGGCTTCTCCGTCAGCAGCGACCGCCGGCTCGACGAACTGGAAAAGGATATCCGCGACATCCGGCGCGACTCACGCAACAGGCACGTCGGCATCATCATCGGCGGTCCGATGGTCATCGCCCATCCCGACCTTGTAGCCTCGATGGGAGCGGATATGATGTCGTCAGATGCGACCACGGCGCCGCAACAGGCGCATGGCCTGATCGAACAGATGAAGGGCCGGAAGTGACTGACCTTGGCATGCAAGGCCGGCGCAAGCTGACGCGACGAAGCTTTCCTTCGAAAGCGGCTTTGGAGACGAGGGGAATGGCAGCTGTGACGGCGGACGATCCCTTTCCGCCCATCGTCACCGCGCTTTATCTTCGCACCAGGACGCTCCATGTCGAAGCCGAGCGGACCGGCATCATCCGCGATCTGCTGCGAGGGGAAGCAACTCGCGAGGGGTACGTTCTCCTGTTGCGCAATTTGCTTCCCGCCTATCAGGCGATGGAGCAAGGGCTCGCGCGTCACCGCGGTTCCCCTGCCCTCGACCGGCTCATCGATTTCAGGCTCGACCGCGCGACCGCGCTCGAAGCCGACCTGGTAGCCCTCTGCGGCAAGCGTTGGAGCCAGGGCGTGCCGCTGCTGGCCGAAGGAGAACGTTATGCCAGGCGCATTGACAAGGCGGCGGAAGGCGACGGGACGCGGCTGATCGCGCACGCGTATACCCGCTATCTCGGTGACCTCAGCGGCGGCCAGATCCTGCAACGCTTGCTGGCGCGATCGCCTGGCCTGCAGCCTTCGGAACTATCGTTTTATGATTTTCCGCGATTTTCCGATCTTGACGCCCTCAAGGCAGATTACCGTCAGGCGCTTGATAACGCTGGAGCCCTCGCGGCCGACCCGCAGGCGTTGATCGAGGAAGGAGCGATCGCGTTCTCGTTCAACATCGATTTGTCATGCGCCGTAAAGTCGGCGCAGTCATCGGGGCTGATCGCAGCCGGCGGGGCCCAAGGGGCGCCTTGAGCAGCCGGCGATCATTTATCCGGCTTGTTCACACCTGAGGTGCGGGAAGCATGCCAGATCAAATGCTCCAGCACCTCGGCGGTACGCAGCGTCGAATTGCGGACACTCTCGAGCATCTCGGCAATACGGCTGGTTTCCACGCCGTAAGTGATTTCAAGCGCCGCGAGCTGGGCATTCTCGATCACCGATGACAACAGGTTCTGGTAGACGAGATCGGTCTTGGAATCGAGGCGGACGCTGTTGATGCGATTGCTCTGGATGATGCCTTCCTGGAACCGGCTCCGGGCGATCTCGGCGGCCTTGCGATCGGTAATGTCGGAAAAAATCAACACAAATCCGAGCACGCGGTCCCGCGACGGCTGCACCGGATCGGCCCTCACCATCAGCGGCTTTTCCCGGTTACCCTCGCTGCGCAACAGCAATTCGCCGCGCCATGCGCGATGATGGCCGATGAGGTCCGCCACGTTCTCGAGAAATCGCCCGGATTGCTGAAATGCCCCAGCCAGTCCGTGCAGCCGGCCGTCCCCGGCGTGATCCTTCGGCAGCAACGCCTTGAACGCCTCGTTCATCAGCAGGATCTTGCCGTCGATATCGGCGATGATCACGGGCTGCTCGGACACCCGCACATGGCGGCTGAACTGCTCGAGCTGATCCTGGGCGATGAGCGTGCGTACCGCCCGGAACTGCAGCACGATATCGGCCACCGACTGGCCGATCAGGCGTGCCGCAGCGATATCCGCCGGCGTCCACGGCTCCGACGTCCCCTCTACCTGCTGATGCCACTGTGCGAACGAGCGGCGCGGCGAAAGATCGGAAGGGTTGTCGCCGATCACGAACGGCTTGAGCGGATCACCGCCCCAGGTCACGGTGCGGATGCGCTCCGGACGAAACCAGATCAGATACTCACCCGGATTGCTGGAGATCGGCGTCACCGCGATCCCGCTCGCCACCTTGATGATTCCTGCGAACTGGGGAAGGTCCAGCCCGAGCGATGCCGTCGCTACCACGGACAGGTCGCGGTGCGTGTCCAGCCACGCCCCGATTTCCCTGATCTCCTGCGTTCCCGGAACCTCTCCGGTCGAGATGATCTGTCCCTCATAGATCAATGCGCTTCCGCTTGCGCCCAGCGGCTGAAGAATCGATTGCGAGCTGTCGAAGATCGCCGCCCGCCAGTCGCCTTCCCGCGACATCGCCTCGATCATTCGCTGCTCGAGCCGCTGCACGAAGATTTCAGACTGGCTCTGCGCAAAGCTTTCGAGCGCCGCGATGCGTGTCGCGATCGCTTCCGCAAGCAGTTCGCAGACCGCCCGCAATTCGAAATGGATGAAACGCGGTTCATAATGGTGGCAGGCGACGAGACCCCACAGCTTGCCGCCGACCACAAGCGAGATCACCAGGGTGGCCCCGACGCCCATATTCTTCAGGTATTGAAGATGAATAGGCGACATGCTGCGCAGGAAGCAGAGCGACATATCCAGATCCTGCCCCGTTATCGGAGACAGCCGCGGCCTCAGCGGGACCGGTTCGTAGTTCACATCGACCAGCACGCGTACGCGCGTACGCTCATAAAGGCGCCGCGCCATTTGCGGGATATCGGTCGCGGGGTAGCGATTGCCCAAATAGGCTTCGAGCTCAGGCTTGCGGCGCTCCGAGAACACCTCGCCGTGCCCTTCGTCGTCGAAGCGATAGACCATCACCCGGTCGTAGCCGGTACGGTCCTGAAACAGGGTTGCCGCTTCTTCGCACAGCGCGCGAAGCGACGACGCAGTACGGATCTTCTCGAGCGCGTTCGCAATCTGCCGGGATAGATCGACCGACGGCCCAGCGCGCTCCAGTTCGATAACGAGGCCTCCGGCGGGCGGCCGATGCAGCAGGCCATCGAACTCCGCACTGGGACTTCCAATCCGGCAACGCACCGCAATCGGCATTCCCTGAGACGTCGGATCGAGATGTGGAAGGATACGAACCAGCAGATCGCCATCGAGATCGGCGAGCGCCACGCCGATGACCTGCTTCAGATTGAGGAATTCGGCAGCGTTGGCGCTGGCCTGGACGACGCGATGATCGGGTTCGCTGACGACCAACAAGGCGCCGTGGGGCTGAATCGAGCCCGCGAGATGAATCTCTTCCCGTTCGCAGTTCGAAAGATCGGCTTTTCCGAACGCTGGGGTAGCGAGCGAATGCAGCGCCAATTCAGGCCTCTGGGGTTTCCTCGGCGTCCGACCCCTTGTCTTCGAGGCCGTAACGATTGAGCTTCGCATAAAGGCTCTGCCGGCTCAATCCCAGTAGTTCGGCAGTCGCCGTCCGATTCCCACCCGCAAGCTCCAGCGCCTGCTTCACGTAGTGCTGCTCGACGATACTGACGGTGTTCTTGACCAGGTTGCGCAGCGACGATTTTCCGATCTGCTCGCTCATCGAGCCCAGCGCCGTGCGCAGGAAGTCGCTCTCGTTGCCGGACGGCAGGCGACGGGACACGTTGCGAAGCAGCACACCGATCTCGCCCTGTTCTGCTCCGGTCCCTGCGGAAATCTCGACTTCGGTCTCTGTCCCGAGCTCTCCGCGAATCGACGTCGTGAACAACCGGACAGTCTTGTGCCGCTGGATATTGGCGAGCAGCGCATTCAGATCCGCGCCCGGCTGCCAGAGCCAGCGTCCGAGCGATTCCCCGGTTGCAGACCCCTTTGAGCCGAGCTGCACCAGGTCGAGAAACGCCTGGTTGGCGTGACGAACAACGCCAGCATCATCGAGCGCTACGAAACCGTCGGGGAGATGATCTATCAGCTGCTCGACAGTTGAACGCTCTCCCTTCTCCGGCGGCGCCGACGGGGTTGCCGGTGTGAACTGCAGCAGAAATACGTGGCCCGGCTCTGCCGTCATCAACGATCCGCGCAGCATCCAGGGCTTTGCGTCGGCCCCGAGATGCACGAGGATGCTCAATGCCTTGCCGCGCTCACGGATACGCGCCAGCATCTCGCGAACCGCATCGCGGTCCTCCGCCGCAACGTCATGCAGCAGTTCGCGGCCGGCCAGATCTTCATTGCGGCGGCGCGAGGAATTCAGCGCCTCGACGGCGGTGCGGTTGGCTTCCACGATTCGCAGGTTGGCCGCGGACACGATCATGACGGCTTCGTTCGAGGCATCGAACACCAGCCGATAACGCGTCTCGATTTCCCGGAGCTTCCAGTAGTCGCGCTCCATCGTCTGCTGTGCCGCGATCAGCCGCGACTGCAACTCGGCCACCGCCTGCAGATTCTTTCCGATCGCGAGCATGCCGGCGCGGCCACCCAGCAGCACGGTCGTGTATTCCATCGGAATTTCGAGGCCGCTCGGAAAGCGCTGGTTGATCTGGCGAAACGCCGAGATCCCGCTGACACGGGCGTCGTCGACCATGCGCTTGACCTTGTCGCCGCCCATCTCACCGGCGACTTCGACCCACGGACGGCCAAGCCAGCCATCGACGCTCTCGCTGCTCATCGATGGAGCCAACGTCGCCTCTCGGATCACGCCTTCCATGTCTAGGAGGAGCGTGATGTCGGGCTGTACGGTCGGTAATGCAGCCATTCTTTATAAGCCGATCATTTTTCTACGAATCGGGTTCGTAAAGCGGTCGAAACAACGACAGTCAAACCAAGGCACTTAACGTGCCAACGTCACCTGACACTGGGGGCGCGAACGAAGTTCTGACTTTCCTAGGGATGCACAGAATTTGCTCCCGAAGTCAAGAAACACCTGAGTTTTGAAGGATTTAGTCGTAAACTATCCTTTACACCGCTCTGGAACCCGGGTCGCTATCGCCCGTTAAGCATACGCAATCTACCACATCGGCGTGGGGATGCTTTTGATTTCGCTCAAAACACCGTCAAGTCATGTAAACACAGTTTGATCTTTTCAACTGTCAATATATCTTAACAATCGAATTCCAACGTCCAGGGAGAGAAACGTGCAGGTCAAACTTACAGTCCTAGCTCTCGTGGCGGCAGCCGCAGCACTTCCAGCCGGCACGGCGTCTGCACAGGACGCGACCAAGGGCGAGCAGGTCTTCAAACAGTGCATGACCTGTCATCGCATCGGTCCCGACGCCAAGAATTTGGTCGGACCTGCATTGACCGGGATTATCGGCCGACAATCCGGCACGGCACCCGGGTTCTCCTATTCCCCGCTCAACAAGGCGGCGGGTGAGAACGGACTGGTCTGGAACAACGAACTGATCATGCAGTATCTGCCGGATCCCAACGCCTTCCTGAAGAAGTTCCTGACTGAGAAGGGGAAGCCGGATCTGGCGACCGGTTCGACCAAGATGGCGTTCAAACTCGCCGACGAACAGCAGCGCAAGGACGTGATCGCCTACATCGACAAATTCTCCGAAAAGAAATAGCTGCGGACACGAGCTGGCTGATCGCCTACGGGCGCCACCGCCGGTAAACGTCGATCAGATGCGCTACTCCGGCGGCAGAAAGGCAAAGGATGGTCAACATCCAGCCGCCGCTGGCCAGCGTCGCGCGCAGCGCGAGCAGAAGAAACGCGCCAGCGCATAGATTAGGGAGCAGGTCCAGCGGCGCGATACCCCGCCGGGCGCGGGACCAATACAAAAGCAGGACCGCGGCCTCGAGCACGACCACGATCAGAATGAAATCAACTAGGCGTCCACTCGCAAACAGGTCAGCCATGCCGGAGGATCACACGGCCACCCGTTCCAGACAACCCGCCCTCACCCGTTACGCGAATGGCGCATTGAGACGGACGACCGTCAGGTTGAGGAACGCGGCGAACGACACCCATACCAGATACGGCACCAGATAAAGGCTCGCAGGCCTGGCAAAGCGCCAGAACACGACTATCGGCAGCAGGATGGAAAGCCAGAGAAAGACGACCTCGATCAGGGCCCAGTCGGGGCGCTTCAGCGCAAAGAACAGCGTGCTCCATAGCACGTTGAGAAACCCGTTCAGCGCAAAGAGCGCGATCACCCATTCGCGCTGCGAACGGCTATCCGCGTTGCGCCAGGCATAAACTGCGGACGCCGTCGCCAGCGCAAAGATCACCGTCCATGCCGGACCAAACAGCCAGTCCGGCGGTTGCCACGAGGGCTTGCGGAGGTTTTGATACCATGCCCCTGTGTCGGTCAGCGTTCCGCCAAGCACCGCGATGAAGATCGCAGCCGAAGCCGCAATCAGCACCGGCTTCCAGAAACTGCCGCGCGGGACCATTACGCAGATGCCAATCCGGCCATATGGGCAAGGTTCTTGAAGAAGATTCTGACATGGGCGACCGGCTTGGCGCGGACCAGGTCCTTGTTCATGTAGGCATCCCAGGTGAGCTTCTGCACGTCGCGGTCGCGGCAAATGCTGACGAAGCGCTCGCGGCGGCGGTCGTTGGAGTACCAATACCACTGCATCATGCCGAGAATCCAGAATACGACCCCGTGCATGCGCATGAAACGTTTTCGCGCAGCGCGCAGCGACTTCGCGTCGCCGGTCTCCAGGAACCGATCGACCGCTTCCGCCGACAACCGCCCGCCGATCATGGCATAGTAGATGCCCTCGCCCGAAGCTGGCGCCACGACACCTGCGGCATCGCCGGCCAGCAAGACGCTGCGGCCATCGTCCCACCGCGGCAACGGATGCAGCGGGATCGGCGCACCCTCGCGGCGGATGGTCTCGGAATTTCCAAGCCCCGCAGCATCCCGCAACCCGCCGACGGAATCGCGCAGCGAAAATCCCTTGCGCGCGGAACCGGTACCGACGCTGACGGTGTCACCGTGGGGAAACACCCAACCGTAGAAGTCGGGCGACACCGAGCCGCGGTAATAGACATCGCAACGCGTACCGTCGAAGCTGGATCCAGCCGCCGGCGACCGAACGATCTCATGATAGGCGAACACGTACGGCAATCGATCGGCGCCGGGCAGGCATTGCCGCGCCACGGCGGACAAGGCTCCGTCCGCGCCGATAAGCGCACGGGTGCGGACGGTCCTTTCCACTGTCGACCCATCGGCCGCACGTTCCTCGTAATAGACAACGGTCTTGCCGGTCTCGTCGCGCTCGAATCTCCTGAACAATCCGGTTCGCCGCCTCGCCCCGGCCGCCTCGGCACGTTTCCTCAGCCACTCGTCGAATACATCGCGGTCGACCATGCCGACAAAGCCGCCATCGATCGGCATGTCCACCTGCTTGTCCGATGGTGACACCATTCGCGCCGAATTGACGCGGGCGACCAGCAGGTGGTCGGGAATGTCGAAATCGCGGATCAATCGCGGTGGAATAGCCCCGCCGCACGGCTTGATGCGCCCGGCTCGATCGATCAGCAAGACAGTCCGCCCCAAATTGGCAAGGTCGTGCGCCGCGGTTGCCCCGGACGGCCCGCCGCCCACAACCACCACGTCGAAGATCTCCGAAATACTCATGATCTGATCCCTCCCGCCACGGCCGCTGCGCGCACACCACCTGGTGAACCCGGTCGCATCGCGCTCCTTGCCGGTGCTCGATAAACCCAAACCGCCATGCATGCCGAAATGACGAACAGGCCGGCTTCACATGCAAAAACAGCGGCGTAGGACAGCGCCGGTGAAGTCAGCAGATAGCGCGCAACGTCACTGGCGAGCGCGCCCAGGAAACCGCCGATCCCGAATGCAAACGCCTGTGCTGCGCCCCACAGGCCCATGCGCACGCCTTCGCGCTTCTCGCTACCCGCGCTCACCAGCGCCATCATCGAGCCGATCGCCGCCACGGCGTAGGAACCATTGGTGACGCCGAGCATGAAGACGGTCTCGCGCAACGGCCAGGACGGGCCGACCACGGCCGCCGCTGCCAGGCAAAGCAGGGAGATTGCCGAAGCGAGACAGCCACCGACGGTCCATAGCTGCAGATTACCGCGGGAACGCGGAAAGATCGCGCCGACTAGCGGCACCAGCGCCATGCCGGTCAGCGTTCCGCCATGCTGGATGCCCGAGAGTTTCGTCGTTTCACCTGGCGTGAAACCAAATACCGCACCGGCAAACGGCTCAAGGATGAGGTCCTGCGCGCTGTAGGCCAGCATCGAAACGAACACGAAGATCGCAAACCGCCGCGACTTCGGCTCGGTCCAGACTTCGATGAACGCTTCGCGAAATGAGGACTGGCGCGGCGATGCTTTCAATCGCGGCTGAACTGCTGCAACCGCTTTTCCTTCGACGCCCCAGACGCCAACCAGTGTGAGAGCCATCGCCGCGACCGATACCGAGCCGGAGACGACGACGAGCCTTGCCGGCGAGAACGGATCCAGCAGATGACCGGCAACGCCGGTAGTCACAATGAACCCCGCGATCATCATGACCCAGACGATCGTCGCTGCCGCCGCGCGGCGATTTTCGTCGGTGCGCTTGGCGAGCAGCACCAGCAGCGACGTCCCCGCCGCCCCGACGCCGACGCCGATCAGGCCGAATGCGGCCACCGCTAGCGCAACGCCGAACAGCGGATGCGTCGCCATCCATGCCGTTGCCACCGATGCCATCAAGCCGCCGGTTGCGAGAACAGCCATGCCGCCGACGATCCATGACGTCCGCCTCGCACCGAGATCGGAGCCATGCCCCCACGCCGGCCGGAAAACCTGAAGAGCATAGTGAATGGCGACCAGGGCACCCGGCAGGATCGCGGGCATCGCGAGTTCGACCACCATCACCCGGTTCAGGGTCGAAGTCGTGAGAACAACAACCGCGCCGAGGCCGGTCTGAACGAGACCGAGACGGACGATACCGAACCAGGAGAGAACGGGACTGTTCATGTTCAGCCCGCCTGGATCGCTGCCAGCGCAAATGCGCTGACGAGCATGCCGACCACGTAACAACTGATCCCGGTTCCGTTGTACCAGGGCGCCCGTTGCCGCGGGCTTTTGAGGAAATGAGCCATCAGGAACAATTGCCCGATCAGCAACGCCCCGACAGCCGCCGCGTAGAGCGGCAGGTCCCATTTCAGCAGCAGTCCGACGACTGCGACTTGTGGCACCGCCATCACCAGGCAGGCAAAACGCGCAGCCTTGCCGACACCAAGCAACACCGGGAGCGAATTGATTCCCATTCGCCTGTCGCCATCGACCGACTTGAAATCGTTGAGCGTCATGATGCCGTGGGCGCCGACGCTGTAGAGCAGCGCGATCACAACGATGCGCCAATCCGGCATCGACGCGCTCATTACGGCAGCACCGGTGAACCAGGGCAGACCTTCGTAGCACAGCCCGCAGGCAGCATTCCCCCACCAGCCGTTCTGCTTCAGCCGGATCGGCGGCGCGCTGTAGGCCCATGCCAGCACCAGGCCAACGATGGCCGCGGCAAATCCCCAGGTGCCGAGCGTCGTCGCCAACAGCAACGACAGGACCGTCCAGATGATTGCGATATAGAGCCCCCAGCGCCCCGGAATGCGCCCCGACGGAATCGGACGATTTGGCTCGTTGATGGCATCGACATGCCGGTCATACCAGTCGTTCACGGCCTGGCTGGTACCGCACACCATCGGTCCCGCAAGCAGCACGCCGGCTGCGATCAGCGGCCAGCGCTGTCCCGGCGAAACGCCGGACGAAACGATACCGCACCCCAGTGCCCACATCGGCGGAAACCAGGTGATCGGCTTCAACAGCTCCAGAACGACCAAAGGCGACGGACGCTCGGCGACGGCGCTATTCATCGTCGCCCTCCTCTTCCGTGGCATGTTCGGCGAGCCCGAACCGGCGCAGTTTGACGTAAAGGCTCTGCCGGCTGAGACCGAGCATTTCCGCCGCCGACGCCCGATTGTCGCCGGTCAGCTCCAGCGCGGCTTCGATCGACAGCTTCTCGATCACATCGGTGGCCTCGCGCACGAGATCGCGCAGCGGAACCCGCCCGATCAGTTCGGTGAGTTGCGCGACCGACCGCGGCAGTTCACGCGCCGAAGACGACGACGCCGACAGTCGCTTCTCGACGTTTCTGATGGCAAAGCCGAACCCTTGCTTGTTGTAGCTGTCAGCGAGCGAAACCGCGGAGACTTCGACATCGGCCGTCCCGCCATGCTCGCCACGCAGCGCGGTCGAAAACAGTTTGATCGACCCATTCTGACGCAGATTGGCAAGTGCGACACCGAAATCGACCCCGGCACGGCCAAGCCAGCGATCCAGCAATTCGCCGCGTGCCTGCTCCGCGTTGCCAAGCTGCGCCATTTCGGTAAATGCCGAATTCGCCTTGATAATTCGTCCGTCGAATTCCGTGATGACCAATCCGTCAGGCGCAGCGTCAAAATATTGCAGCAATATTGCTGTTGCCCTGAGCACGCTACCTTCCTGCGGTGCCGTACCCGACGACAGGCGAACCAAAAACAGCGACGCGTGCTCCTGCCGAAACAGCGATGCGGCGACACTGCATTCCCGGTCGCCCTTTGCGAGCTGAACACGGATGCTGCCGTCGCGACCGGTGGCGCGGACATCTCCGAGAAGGGTTCGCACCTGCTGCGCACTTGTCGCGTCGAAATGGCCGGGAAAATCCGATTTCAGTACCTGCGGTGCGCTTTCGTCGAATAGCGCAAGCGCTGCCGGATTGGCATCGACGATCCTGCTGCTGGCAGCGTCAACGATCATGACCGCTTCCGACGAGACCTGGAACAGCAAACGGTAACGGGTTTCGGCATGCCGCAGCTTCACATAGTCGCGTTCCATCGACTGCTGCGCGTTGATCAGCCGCTGCTGCATGGCCGCCAGTGGGCGCAGGTCGCGCCCCACCACCACGAAGCGATCCTCTCGTCCGATGTTGATGGCTGAATAAAGCACAGGGATGTCCTCCCCACCGGCCGACGGATGATTGACCTGACGCCAGTTCGACGCTTTCCGTATCGCCGCCTCATGGAGCAGCTCTCCGACCTTCCCACGGGTCTCGGAAGTCACGGTCTCCGAGAGTTTCGAGCCCATCCACCTGCCCTGCGCGTCCAGCTCGAGCGATAGCTCCTCCTTGTTGAACGCAACATCGCGAATGACCCCGTGGCCGTCGACGATCACGGCTACGTCGGTCGCAGCCGCGATCAGATTCGCGGCCGACAATGCGCCGAGATCGCCCAGCGACTCCTTCGGAGATTTGAACACTTGCACCAGGGCAAATATCCTCCACCAACCAGTGATCCCTCACCTCAGCGCTCCTCCAACCCGGTTCTTCTTGTTAGCGGACGCTTGTCGCACCGGGTTTGACATGGCTGTCCGCCGCTTTATCCGGACACAAATGGTTTGCTGAGCCGGCAAGACGATGGAAGCTCGCGCGCCGAGCCGGCGCGCGTCTGAAAGTTGGCTTGTCGTGCTATCGCGGCATCGCCAGACCGTGCTTGACGCCCCAGTCAAACCAGTTGTCGACGACCGTACCGGACAAAAGGATCCCGATTCCGCCGGTTAGCGGGCACAGGACAGCAAACCACCAGGCCCAGCGATGAATGGATTCTGCCGTTGCGTTGAACCCCATGGTCCAGCGCCAGAACAACGCGGCCCGCTCCAGTGCCGTGCCGCGATCGACGATCTGTTCGATCTCGCGCTCACCGCCATAGCGACTGACGGCAAGGATCGTGGCGCCGTGCATGGCGAACAGCAGCGCGGAGCCGTACAGGAATGCGATCGAAAGCATGTGGAACGGATTGTAGAACAGATTGCCGTGGGTGATGGAGAAGTTGTTGGTCCAGTCGAGATGCGGGAAGATTCCGAACGGAACCGCCTCGCTGAATTGACCCATCAGCAGCGGGCGGATGAAACCGAGTACCAGATAGAGCCAAATCGCCGATGCGAAGGCCCAGGACACATGCGTACCCATGCCAAGCGCCCGCGCCCTCCGGTAAGTCCGCGCCCACCACAACAGGATCGAGGTGGTGAGGAAGAATCCCGCCATCAGCCACCAGCCACCTTCCTGAAGCGGCGGGAAACTGATGCCATATTCAGGCTTGGGTGGATCGAGCGAAAGCCAGGGCAATTGCCGGACGAACTCGATCGGGCTCCAGTTGACCGACGCCAGCATGTTGAGACCGATGATCTCGATCGCCACGATGCCGCACGCGATTGACGTCAAGCCAAGGAAGCCGAGATAGACCGGACCGACCTGGGCGTCGCCGAGCTTTCCGAGCCAGTAATTGAACCGGCCTTCCCCGGAACGAACCCACGTTCCCGGCTGGAGCGGAATGCCAGGATAGATGCTGCTTCGCACCTGCACCTGCGTGAAGAAGTTTTGATACTGGGCCATGGCAAGGACTCTTTCTGATAACCGGAATTAGTTGGAGGACCAGATCGGAAGATTGCGCCACCAGTTCCACCATTCGGACCAGGCCTCGCCTTCGGGCCACCACGGGCCGCTGATCACCATGCAGACGGCGCTGAAGAAGACGGCCGACAGCGCCACGAACAGGCCAAGCCGGTGAATGCCGATGGTGCCGATCGAGTAACCGATCAGGTCGCGGAATATCGTGTTCTCATGCTCCGGCGACTTGACGGGCTCGCCCCGGTCGGGATTGGTCGACGAAAGGATCAGGCCGCCGTGCAACGCCAGCGCCAGACACGTCGTGAAAAAGAACGTGATGGCGATCATGTGCGCGGGGTTGTAGTGGAAATTGCCGTATTGGTAGCCGGTGTTCGACACCCAATCGAGATGGGTGATGATGCCGTAAGGGAAACCGTAACTCCACGATCCCATCAGCACGGGCCGGATCACAACCAGCGTGAAATAGGCGAAGATCGCAAAGCCGAACGCGAACGGCACGTGATAGCCGATGCCGAGCTTGCGGCAGATTTCGACCTCGCGAAGCGCCCATGAAACAAAGGCACCGAGCGCGCAGACGGTCACGACCTGCCAGATGCCGCCCTCCTGCAGCGGCGCGAAGGACAATCCATACTTGACGTCAGGCGGATTGATGCTGATCTGCCAGACGTTCCAGGTTGGCCCAAGTGCCGCTCCCCAAAGGATCATCGCGGTCCCGACCAGCGTGAAGAACATCGTCGTCATGCCGAAGAAACCGACATAAAGCGGACCGACCCAGAAATCGAATAGGTCGCCGCCGATGAGCGTTCCGCCGCGAACGCGATACTTTCTTTCAAAGCTGAGCATAGCCATCGTTCGTTCCTCCGCGTGCGAAATTCAGCGCCGTTCCTTGTCCTTCGCCTGGTAGCTACCGGAAGCGGACGAGACCGGCCGCTCTATCCGGCCCCGTCCGTTCCGGTACGCAGATCGTCATGCCATCAGGACGGCATGCTTGGTGGTGTGTACGGCAGAGTTATCTCTCCCGTCTTTGTCTTGCGGGGACCGTCCAGCCAGTTGAACCGGTCGGTCGAGAGCAGGATGAAGTGGATCACGATCGCCAGTCCGAACAGGAACGTGAAGAGCATGATCAGCGCGCGCCGCGGGTCGAACAGAAGCCAGATTCGCCACATGTTTGTTGCCTCCCGTCAGGTCAAATAGGAGATGGAAACTTGGGCGAAGTGCTGGATGCTATCCAACGCCGTCTTGTAGCCGCCGGGGCCCGGCAACCAGGGACGCCACATCCAGGCGAGGATATGGGCAACCACCGCGATAGCCGTGAAGAGAAAGAAGCTCGTCATGAATATCGAGTGGAATTCCTTGGCTTCAGCTTCGGATAGCCCCGATAAGGAACCGTCCTTCATTTGGTATCCTCCTAGTAATAGCCTTGCGGCCGTTCGCCGCCCGAGCGTGGGCGACAGCGAATGCCGGATCGTCTGAGATTCGGCAGCTTTCCGCCCGGCACCGCCGGGCGAAACCCGATTACAAACCCATGAACGACGAGGCCACCCAGACGCTGGCGGCGCTGCTGGCTTCCCGGAAAATCGATTCCCGAACGCGGGCTTCTCCGTCGGCTGCGCCCTTGCGTCGCGGCATCAGCCGCGTGAAGATCGCTCCCGCCAGACACAAGAGGTAGCAAGCCCCGAACATCAGTCGGTATTCGATGGTCCGGTGCTCGTTCAACATTTTCGAGCGACGGCCCGTGTGGACATAATCGGACATCGACGTCACCTCCCGATCGTGCTGCTGCACGTGCAAATAGGGAATCGTTGGATAAAGATCGGCTTCGACCATTCTCATGCGGGTTGCCCATCCATCAGCGCCGCGCGCGCTTTCGCCACGATTTCCGTGGTGACCCGATCTTCTCCTGCCCGACGCGCGCCGCTCTCGGCAGCGTCGCGCAGGCGCTTGGCGGCCGAGATGCGCACCAGCACCGGATGCGCTTCGAGCACCTCATCGAGCAGCGCCTTGGCTTCGTCACTCCAGAGAATTTCCTCGTGCAGCCGCGCGGGGGTTGGATCGACGCGGTCGAGGTCGGTAGCCAGGGGAAGAATGTTGAACAACGCATCGAACAGCGCGTTGCAGACTTCCTGAACGAGATAAGTCGCGCCGGAATAGCCCATGAAGGGCGTGCCGGTATGGCGGCGGATCACCGCGCCTGGAAACGAGGCCGGCACATAGATCGCCCGCCCGCCGGTTTCAGCGAGATACATGCGCTCGTTGTAGCTGCCGAAAAGAATGAGCGGCGGCCTCTCCCGCACCGCAGATCGCACCGCATCATTGTCCGGTTTGACACCCGCCTTCCGCGCAAAGGCGAACGTGCAGGGCAGACCCATCTCGGTTTCGAGGAAATTTCTGACCCCGCGCGCATATGTCTCGTTGGCGACGATGGCGAAGCTCGCCGTGCCGAAGAAGTCCTGGGTGACCGAGCGCCAGAGGTCCCACAGCGGCTTGATGGTGGTGTGCTTTTCACGCTCGATGAACGGTTCGGGATCGATGCCCAGGAGTTCGCCGAGCTTGCGCAGGAACTTCGTGGTCGAGTGCAGACCGATCGGGGCCTGCAGGTACGGCCGCTCCAGCGCCTCGCACAGCATCCGGCCGAACTCGCGGTACATGCAGACGTTGACGTCGGCGTTGATGAGTTTTGGAATATCCGCAAGGTGGCTTCCAAGCGGGAACACCATGTTGATCTCGGCGCCGATACCCTCGACCAGCCGACGAATTTCGGCCAGGTCGCTTGGCATGTTGAACGTGCCATAGATCGGCCCGATGATATTGACCCGCGGCTTGACGCCATCCGCGCGCGGCTTGCGCTCAGGGATCTTTCTCAAGCCGTACTCTTTCCAGAGCCAGACGATAGCGCGGTCGGCACTCTGCCACTGGTCCTCGTCGATGGTCCGCGGCAGGAAACGCTTGATATTGGTTCCCTCGGGGGTAACGCCGCCGCCGATCATCTCGGCGATCGAACCGGTGACGACGACGGCCGGCAGATAGGGATCGAGCACCCGATGCGCACGCTTCATCGCGCCTTCGGTGCCGGTCTGGCCCAGCTCTTCCTCACCGAGCCCCGTTACCACGATCGGCAGCTCGTGCGGCGGCAGCGCGTCGGTGTAGTGCAGCACCGAGGTGACCGGCAGGTTCTCGCACCCGACCGGGCCATCGATGATCACCTGCAGGCCCTTTACGGCGGTGAAGGCATAGACCGCGCCCCAATAGCCACCCGCGCGATCATGGTCGAGGACAAGCATCAAATCATCTCCTCGGCTTTGCGCTTCCTGGCCTGGGCTTCGATCTGCTTCCTGTATTTCTCCCGGAACGCGACGTTCTCCCTTGGCGTATCTTCCCAGACGCCGGCGGCGTGCCCCTCACCGACGTCCCCGAAGAACGCCTTCATTTCGTCAAAACGGCTTTGATTTGCGAGGGCGGCATTGACGACCTGCGCCAAGGAACCAGCCCCGGCGACGCCGAACAGCGGTCGCGCAGAAATCAGATTGGTGAAATAAAGCGAGGGGATCGCAAGCTGCTTTGCCTTCTGCACGATGGGCGTGGTGCCGATCGCAAGATCCGGCTTGAACTCGCCGACCGCGGCCAGATCCATCTCCAGCGATGCGCGGTACTGAACGCGAGTGCCCCTGGCCTCCAGCCATTCGCGATCGGCATCGGACCACAGGGTTCTCGGGCATGCCGTGCCGACATAGGGCACGCGCGCACCGCTTTCGATCAACAGCCGCGCGACCAGCAGCTCCGAGCCCTCGTAGCCGGATACAGTGATCCGGGCATCAACAGGCTTTGCCGCCAGAGCTGCCTTGATCATCGGCAGAAAGCGGTTCTTGGCGGCGTCGATCTTGTCGCGGGCGACGTTGCAGGCCGTCCCGATCGATTCGAGCCAGGCCTCGGTGCCGTCATGGCCAACGGGCGCGGAGCCTATGATCTTCCGCCCGGCGAGATCGAACTGGCGGAAACTTGCTGTGTAGAACGGATGGATCGCGGCGACCACCGAACAATCCAGCGCCGCATACAACTCACGCCACTCGCGCGTCGGCACCACGGGCCCGGCGGCCAGACCCAGCGGCTCCAGCATCATGCCGATGCCGACGGGATCGGCGGGAAACATCTCGCCTACGAGTGTAACCGTAGGCCGTTCGCTCCTGCCGCCGCGGGGCGCCTGCACCGGCCCCTGCTCGACCTCCTTGCGGGCATATTCGAGCATCGCCGCCGCAAGCACGTCCTTGGCTTCGGCATGGGTCGGCACACCGAAGCCAGGGACGTCGATACCGATGATCCGCACGCCGTTGATCTCGTTCGGCAGCAGATCGAGCGGCACGCCGGAAGCGGTCGGCACACAGAGATTGGTGATGATGATCGTGTCGTACAGCGCTGGATCTGCGAGCTTGAAGACGGCCTCGCGGATGTCCTCGAACAGCTTGCCGGTGACGAGCGTCTCCGAATTGAAGGGAACGTAGCCGACGGTGCGCCGTGCCCCGTAGAAATGCGAGGTGAACGTCAGTCCATAGACGCAGCAGGCCGAGCCCGAGAGGATCGTCGCGGTGCGGCGCATGCGCAGGCCAACCCGCAGCGAACCGAACGCCGGACACATGCTCTGCGGCTGATCGTGCGGTCCTCTGGGGTAATCCGCCGCGTAGCGATCGAGAATTTCGCTTTTTCCTGCGTCGTTGGCGGCTGTCTTTAGTTCCGCAGCACCGGCGTGGCAGCCCAGCCCGTCCGTCTTCGTCGCCGCGGCGTTGATCGCGGGAGGCGAAACAACATCATCCGTCGCGGTGGCATCCGTGGCGACGTTGACCTCAACGGGATCGCTCACGACAGACTGAGCTATCGCGCCGGCAAATCGGGGCAGGATGGCGTTCATGTCGGGCTCCGCATCATGCCTGCTTTCACGCTGCGTCGTAGACGACTTCGAGGGACGGCTTGCTGACGACGGATTTGCCGCACATGTCTTCCATGGTCGCAGGATCCAGCACGACACCACGGCCGACGACTTCACTCTTGAACAGGCCGAGCAGGCCGTCCTGCGTCAGCGGCGTCGGGCGGACCGGCGGCGCCAGGCCGACATTCGTTGCGAGCTCCTCGAACAGGGAACTCCACTGCCCGCCCGGCAGGCCGATGATCTCGTAGTTTGCGCTCTTCTTGCGGATGTCGTCGTCGGCCGGGATTGCCGCGAGAACGGGAATACCAACGGTCTGCGCGAACGCCGCCGCCTCGCCGGTCCCGTCGTCCTTGTTGATGACCATGCCGGCAACGCCGACATTGCCGCCGAGCTTGCGGAAATATTCCACCGCCGAGCAGACATTGTTGGCTACGTAAAGCGACTGCAAATCGTTCGAGCCGACGACGATGACCTTCTGGCACATGTCGCGCGCGATCGGCAGGCCGAAGCCGCCACAGACCACGTCGCCCAGGAAATCAAGCAGGACGTAGTCGAACCCCCATTCGTGGAAGCCGAGCTTCTCCAGCAGTTCGAAGCCGTGAATGATGCCTCGGCCGCCGCAGCCGCGGCCGACTTCGGGGCCGCCTAGCTCCATGGCGAACACGCCGTCGCGCTTGAAGCAGACGTCGCCGATCTTCACTTCCTCGCCGGCGAGCTTCTTTTTGGACGAGGTTTCGATGATGGTCGGACAGGCCCGTCCGCCGAACAGCAGCGACGTGGTGTCGCTCTTGGGATCGCAACCGATCAGCAACACTTTCTTGCCCTGCTGCGCCATCATGTAGGACAGGTTGGCGAGCGTAAAACTCTTGCCGATGCCGCCCTTGCCATAGATCGCGATGATCTGGGTTTCCTTGGTGACCGGCGTCGTCGCCGGTGCATCCGGTTCAATCGCAGCTTCCGCGCGCAGGGCGTCCTTCATGCTGATTTGAGGCACGGCATTCATGAGAGCGAACTCCAGTTCAGGACCATTTTCAGACACGCCGAATCCTCGAACGCGATGCGATAGGCGTTCGAGGTATCCCGTGCGTCGTGTTGGTGGGTAATCAGCCCGTCAAGCGAAAGCCGTCCGGACCCTATCAATGTCTTGATCGCGACGAGATCGGATGGCTGCCACTCGGCGGCAACGCGAATTCGCACCTCGCGCATGAACGCGGGCGGGAACGCGAAGGACAGTCTCTCGCTGTAGAAGCCCGCCAGTACGATCTCGCCGCCCGGAGCGATGCGGCCGATCAGCGAATCGAGCAAGCCGGCATCGCCGCTGGCGTCGTAGATGCTCTTGTAGTCGCGCCGTACGTCGTGCTCGGGATCGATGACGCCGTAATCGATGGCGCCGCCGGCGCGCGCCGGGCTCTTCTCCCATACCGTCGGTGGATCGTTTCGCATCGCGATCGTGAGGCGGGCCAGCAGCCGACCCAGCACGCCGTGACCGACGATGCAGTCAGGCGCCGACGCGCCGCGCGCCGCGACGGCGTGGTAGGCCGTTGCTGCCAGCGCCAACAGGATTCCACGTGCGCCGAGATTCTGATCAAGCGGCACCACGCGCTTTGCCGGCACAACCAGGCGCGAGGCCGACGCGCCGAACAGTCCACGGACCTCGCCAAAACATTTCGCGCCGGGGACGAAAACCTGTTGGCCGGGGTGCAGATCGGTGGCGGATCCGGCTTGGATCACGCGGCCCACCGATTCATAACCGGGCACCAGCGGATATCCCATTCCCGGGAACGGAGGCATCCGTCCCGACCACAACAACCTTTCGGTCCCGGTGCTGACGCCGCTCCAATCCACATCGACGACCACGTCGTCCGGGGTCGGGGGAGTCAAAGCAAGCCGGTCGAGCTCGATCTGCTCCGGCTGCCTCAGGACCACCGCGATGGTATCCATCGCCACTCCGATCTACGACGGGAAGCGGAAACTCATCCGCGACTGTCATGCTAACCTGACGAATGTATCTGTCAAGTTTGATTAACAGGCTTCTTGTCTCGCTCGTGCGGCGATGACGCTGGTCAGCATCGGCATTGCTGCCGGCCGCAGTGCGATATCGGCAAAGCCGGCCTCGGCGAGCATTTCCTGCAATCGTGCAAAGGTTCGAGGACGGCCGCTGCCCATCGCCAGCAGATAGAAAGCGAAATAGGCGTCGCCGATCGGCTCGGCGCCGCGGACGCCCGACAGCGGCTCGGCAATCAGCAACGTTCCGTCGACCGGCAGGATGCTGCGGATCGCCCGGAGCAGGGTCATGACATCAGCATCGTCGTGGTCGTGGATTACCCGCACCAGGGAAACGATGTCGGCCCCCTCGGGCAGCCGATCGGTCAGGAAACTGCCGCCGATCGCAACGGCGCGCGCGGACAGTCCAGTGGAGCGAAACCGCTCGCTCGCCCGGTCGGCGACCGCTGGCAAATCGAACAGCACGCAGCGCAGCTTTGGGGTTTGCGCCGCGACCTCGGCAATGAAGGAACCATCGCCGCCGCCGATATCCAGCAGGCAGCGGTGCCCGCGGAACGAATAGGCCGAAAGCACCTGCTGCGAAATCATCGGCTGCGATGCCGCCATCAGCGCGGTGTAAGGCGCGATCGCTTCATGCGAAAGATTGGCGGCCTTCCGATTGCCGGCATAAGGCCAGTAAGCCGCTAGCTGCCCCGCTCCAACGTCGCCGCGCAGCAACGCGACGGGATCTCTGAGATCGCCATACAGCATCGCATGATGCTCGATCATCGCGATGACGCCGGGATTGCCCATCAGGGCCGCGCCGAGAGGACCGAGGCCGTAACGGCTGCCGCTCCGGCGCTGCAGCAGTTGCAGCGACACCGCGGCGTCAAGCAACAGTGCAGTCGCGTCCGAGGGCAGCGGCAGCCGCGACGACAACTCGGCAGCGCTTAGCGGCCCAGCCGTCAGTTGATCGAACAATTTCAGGCGGACGCAGGCGAGCAGGACTTGCGAATAGACGAAACCGGCGCACAGTTCGAAGAGCCTGCTCGCACGCCGCCGTGCGATCGGCCGCGTAAGCGCAAAAGTGCCTGCAAATCGCTGGAAACCCTGATTCGCAAGCATCCTGTCGCGCAGAACGAGCAGCCTGTCCTGCAGTGTTAACCGTGGGGCAGCTTGTGCTTCGGGCGCAGCCGGCCGATCGCCCCCCTCCCCGCGCCGCGCACCCGCCTCTTCACTGGCGGCGCCACGGTGCGCGATCGTCGCCATGTCGGCTACGCAGCAAACTGCGCGAGCTTGGCAGGCACTAGGCGCTTGGCCTCAGAGAGCATCAGCGAGCGGAGTTCGGCGCCATTGGGGCACGGTGGCATCGCATCGATGGCGCCACGGACCAGTTCGTGCAACCGGTAGAGCGCACCATCGAGGCCGAGTTCGATCACCGCGCTCGGACGCCCGAGCGCGAGATCCCGGCCGACGGGCTTTCCAATCTCCGCTTCGTCGGAAGCGGCATCGCGAATGTCGTCAGCGACCTGATAGGCTTCGCCGAGCTTCTCGCCGACCATCCGCCACGGCTCGGCGTCGGCACCGGCAGATGCGGCACCGGCCACGGTCGCCGCCGCGAACAGCGCACCTGTCTTGGAGCGGTGATAGTGCGCGAGATCGATCTGCGATTCGCACTCCCAGGCCTGGCCCGCGACGATGCCCGAGGGGACGCCGACGGATTGGGCGATTGTCAAGGTCAGCGGCGCGAGCCGTTCCGGCGCGCATTGAAGACGCGCCAGCGTCTGAAACGCGAGAACGATCAGCGCATCGCCCGTGAGGACCGCCAGCGGTTCGCCGAAAGCCTTGTGAACGGATGGGCGACCGCGACGTGTCTCAGCGGCGTCGAAGCACGGCAGATCGTCATGTACCAGCGAGGCGCAATGCAGCAGTTCAAGCGCAGCGCCCGCGGCCTCTGTCGCGGCCGGATGATCTTCGCCGCAAGCCGCCGCGACGCTGTGACAAAGCCTGGGCCGGACACGCGCACCGCCGGGAAATACCGCATACCGCATTGCTGCCGCGAGCCGCGGGGGACACCCCGGAACCTCCGCCCTGCCGATCGCGTCGTTGAGGGCCTGCTCGATCCGGCTGCTGACGCTCATGGCAGGCTCCCGTGTTGCGAACAAAGGAATAGTCAATTTGACTTGTCACACCAACTGTAAATAAATATGGACACATGTCAATCGGCAACGCGGAGCCGGCGCGAACATGCCCAGAGATCGTGTTGTTGTCGTCGGTGCGGGCGTGGCGGGCCTGGTGTCCGCGTTCGCACTCGCAGCACGGGGGCTGGACGTCACGGTCGTCGAACGCTGCACGTCGCCAGGCGGAAAGATGCGCCAAGTCTCGATCGGTCCTTCGCTGATCGACAGCGGCCCGACCGTGTTCACGATGCGCTGGGTGTTCGAAGAGCTGTTTCATGCGGCCGGCAGGAACTTCGCCGACCATGTTCGCCTGCGCCCGCTGGAGGTTCTGGCCAGGCACGCCTGGGACGAGCTCACCCGGCTGGATTTGTTTGCCGATGAAGAACGGACGATCGACGCGATCGGGCATTTTGCGGGTGCCGTCGAAGCGGACGGCTACCGCGCATTCTGCCGCGATACCAGGCGCATCTATGACATTCTCGAAAAGCCGTTCCTGCGGGCCGCACAGCCAAGCATGGGCGGACTGATCGGCGCCGGCGGCTTTCGCGGTTTGTTGCGGCTCCCGCAGATCAAGCCATTCTCGTCGATGTGGTCGGCGCTCGGGCGGTACTTTGCCGATCCACGACTGCAGCAACTGTTCGGGCGCTACGCCACCTATTGCGGGTCGTCGCCCTATCTTGCGCCCGCGACGTTGATGCTGATCGCCCATGTCGAGCGCGAAGGCGTCTGGAGTATCGATGGCGGCATGCATGCGTTGGCAAAAGCGCTGGCGGATGGCGCAAGATCCTTTGGCGCCACGATTCGCCTCGGCCAGGAGGTCAGCGAAGTTCTTGTCTCCTGCGGACGCGTCAATGGTGTGAGGCTTGCGAGCGGCGAACGCATTGCGTCGGAAGCCGTCATCGTGAATGCGGATGTCGGCGCCGTTGCCACCGGGCTGTTCGGCATGCCGGCTCGCCATGCAGCCGTGGCCATTCCACCCCCTGCCCGCTCGCTGTCTGCGATGACCTGGAGCCTGTCCGCCGAGACGGGTGGTTTCCCGCTGCGCAGGCACAACGTCTTCTTCTCGGGTGATTATGCCGCCGAGTTCGACGATATTTTTGTGCGCGGCGTACTTCCAAATGAACCTACGGTCTATGCCTGCGCGCAGGATCGCGGCGACCACGACACCATCACTACCGGACCCGAACGACTCCTGATCCTCGTCAACGCGCCTGCCAATGGCGACCGGCATGCTTATGATGCAGCGGAGGTAGAACAATGCGCGCAGAGGACATTTGGCGTGCTGGAGCGAAGCGGGCTGCAGATCCGGCGACAGGCAGACGCGATGCGGGTGACGACGCCCGCCGATTTCAATCGAATGTTTCCAGCGACGGGCGGCGCGATCTACGGCCGCAGCTCACACGGATGGACCGCCTCCTTCCAGCGGCCGGGAGTTCGGACAAAGATCCCGGGACTCTATCTGGCGGGAGGCAGCACGCATCCCGGTCCGGGAGTGCCGATGGCGGCGCTGGCGGGCCGGTCGGCGGCAGCCAGCCTGCTTGCGGACCTGACTTCTCCAAAATCGTTCCGCCAAACGGCTATGCGTGGTGGTATGTCGATGCGCTGAGCGACGACGGGCAAAACGGCATCACCATCATTGCCTTCATCGGCAGCGTGTTCTCGCCCTATTACGCTTTTGCGCGCCGCAAAGGCCCGGCTGATCCGCTGAACCATTGCGCCATCAATGTTGCGGTCTACACCAAGGGCAGCAAGCAATGGGCGATGACGGAGCGGCCGCGTAGCGCCGTCTCCCGGGCTTCAAATACGTTCACCGTAGGCCCGAGCCATCTCTCATGGGATGGCAAATCTCTGGTCATTCGCATCGACGAGATCACGGTCCCGATACCGCGGCGGCTCCGCGGCACCATACGCATCGTTCCCACCGCCATCACGCAGCAGGAATTCGCGCTGAACGAGAACGGCAATCATCGCTGGCGGCCGATTGCGCCCTGCGCTCGGGTGCAGGTGGAGCTCGATCAACCGCATCTGCGCTGGCAGGGCGACGGCTATCTCGACATGAACCGGGGTGACGCGCCGCTCGAAAGCGGATTTTCCGACTGGCAATGGTCTCGCGGCGCGACGCGTGACGGCACGGCCATCCTGTACGAGGCGCGACGGCGCGACGGCAGCCGTGTCGATCTCGCGATGACCTTCGATCCGCAAGGCCGCATGCAGACATTTGAACCGCCGGTCCTTCATACGCTCAGGCGCACGGGCTGGCGGATTGGACGCAAGGCCCGCAGCGAAGACGCCCCGAGTGTTCTGAGAACGCTGGAAGACGCGCCGTTCTATGCGCGGTCGGTGGTATCCGCCAGACTGCTGAATGAACCCGTGATATTGATGCATGAGAGCCTGTCGCTGCATCGCTTCAGGATGCCGATCGTGCAGGCGATGCTGCCGTTCCGGATGCCGCGGGCAAGGCGATAGCGACGCGCATGCTCAGGACCCGGTTGAGTCCTGCTGCTTTGCCCGCTCGGCTTCCTTCTTCCTGTCGAGCCGCCTTCCGACCAGTTCAAGCACACCCCAGGCCATGACGAACATTGCCACGACGAAGAACTCGATAAATCCGAGATAGTCGTCCATGGCGTGCCCTCTCCCGCACCGGGAATTCTATGGCCAACTGACCACCGGCGGCATCGAACTCAGGATGGTTTCGATGTTGCCTCCCGTCTGAAGCCCGAACATCGTCCCGCGGTCGTAAAGCAAATTGAACTCGACATAGAGCCCACGGCAGGCGAGTTGCTGCGCCCGCTCGGCCTCGGTCCACGGCTCCATCATCCGCTTCCGCACGATCCGTGGATACACATCCAGCAATCCCAGTCCGACGTCGCGGGTGAAAGCAAAGTCCTTCTCGAAATCGCCCGTGTTGAGATGATCGTAGAAGATGCCGCCGACACCGCGTGCCTGGCCGCGATGCGGAAGGAAGAAGTAGGTATCCGCCCACGGCTTGAACTTGCCGTAATAGGCAGGGTCATGGGCGTCGCAGGCGCGCTTCATGGCGTCGTGAAACGTCACGGTGTCCGGCGCATTCTCGTTGCGCTGCTCCGGCAGCATCGGCGTGAGATCGGCGCCACCGCCAAACCAGCCCTGCGCAGTCGACAGGAACCGCGTGTTCATGTGCACAGTCGGCACGCGCGGGCTGCGCGGATGCATGATCAGGCTGATGCTGGTGGAAACATAGTCAAGCTGCACGCCGTCGCCGGGCAACGTCTTCGCCATCTCCGGCGTCAGCTTGCCGTTGGCGGAGGACGTGTGAATGCCGATCTTCTCGAACAGCCTGCCTTCGCTGAGGAAGCCGCCGGTGCCGCCACCAGTGCCGGTGGAGCGCGTCCACGGCTTGTAGACGAACGCAGCGGGTGCGCCGGGAAACAATTCGGCGGGTGCCTCGCGTTCAAGCGCCTCGACCTCCGCACAGATCCGGTCACGCAGGGACTCGAACCAGAGCCTGGCCCGCGCGCGATGACTTTCCGCGAGGGCATTGTTGTCATCGTCGATCGTTGACGAACCGGACATCGCCATCGTCACCTATCGGACGGACGCCGCGCGCTGCAGCCGGTCACGCTGCTCCAGCCGGGCGAAGAGATCGATGACCCATACTACCCGGTCCTCGATCGGCTTCGACCTGGCTTCCGGCGCGCGATGGCACATCGGCATCGTCGCCACTGCCTCGATCAGGAAACGTGTCTCATCGAGTTGGGCCATCGGCGCAAGCCTCCTTGCCGGTGCCCATGCGGTCTTAAGCGAGAAAAGCGTTCGCGCCAGTACCTTGAGCTTGCGATCGGTCGAGACCACGGCGCGCCTTGAAACCGAATCGAGCCCGCCGCGCTCGAGCTCCCTGCCGATCTCCGCGTAGAGCGCCCGCGCTGCATAGATGCCGGGCCGACAGGCCCGCGGCAGGTTCCTGATGCCAAGCGTAGCACGATCATAAAGGGCATCGGCCGTATCGAGCAGTCGCTGAATGATGGCCGCGATCTCGCCGGTGAACTCAGGCTTGGCCAACCAGGCATCGGGATCGATGCCGGCGTCCCGCAACCACTCCAGCGGCAGATAGAGCCGGCCGGCGCGGGCGTCTTCGCCGACATCGCGGGCGATATTGGTCAACTGCATGGCGACGCCGAGATCGCAGGCCCGCGCCACAATCTCCGGCGCGCGTTGCCCCATCACGAGCGTCATCATGGTGCCCACCGTGCCGGCGACCCGCGCAGCATAGGCGTACAGTTCCGGCAACGTCTCGTAGCGCCGCCCCTCGGCGTCCCACGCCAATCCCTCGAGCAGCGCTTCAGGCACTTCGCGCGGGATCGAAAAACACGTGACGACGTCGGCGAAGGCGCGATCGGCGGCCTGGTCTATCGGCTGGCCACGATAGGCGCGATCGAGCCTGTCCCTTAGCCGCTCGACCGCGGCAGTGCGATTGTCGCCAAGATCTACCGCGTCATCCGCCAGGCGACAGAACGCGTAGAGGGCAATCGCGGGATCGCTGACCCTTCGGGGCAGAACCTTTGAGGCCGCATGAAACGTCCGCGAACCGCCTTTGAGCAATTTGCGGCAGGCGGCCATGTCGGAGTTCAGCAGGTGGTTCATGCGGTCACCAAATTTAGGCGCCCAGGGCTTTGGGCATCGGGGATGAGGGAATCGAGAACGCGCGCTGACGAGAGCACGCCGGGCAGTCCCGCACCGGGATGCGTACCGGCGCCGACCAGATAGAGGTTTGCGATGTCTTCGCTTTTGTTGTGAGGGCGAAACCATGCGCTCTGCGTCAGGATTGGTTCCAGCCCGAAGGCCGCACCGCGGAACGAGCACAATCGGTCCTGAAAGTCCTGCGGCGTCAATACACGCGAACTGACGATTTGGCTTTCCAGGTCGGGCAGCATGGTGCTCGAAAGTTCGTATGCAATCGCGCGACGGTATCTCTCGGCCTCTTCGCTCCAGTCCGTGCCGCTCTGCAGATGCGGAACTGGCGACAGCACGTAGAACGCGTCGCTGCCCTCGGGAGCGAGCGACAGATCGGTTGCCGTCGGCCGATGCAGATACAGGCTGAAATCGTCGGCGAGAACCTTGCGTTCAAAAATGTCGGTCAACAATCGCCTGTAGCGCGGGCCGAGCAGAATGGTGTGGTGCGGCACATCGTTGTATTTGCGGCGCGTACCGAAGTACCAGACGAACAGACTCATGGAATAGCGTGCGCGTTCGATACGCCGGTCGGTCCAGCGAGAACGTGCGGACGGCGGCAGCAGATGCCGGTAGGTCCATGCGGAGTCCGCGTTGGACACCACGACATCGGCGTCGATGATCTCACCGGAAGCGAGGCGCACACCCCGTGCGGTGCCGTTCTGTACGATGATCTCGCGGACCTCCCGATTGCAACGGAGCCTGCCACCTTGCTCCTCGATCAGCTTGACCAGGCCTTCGACCAGTCGCCCGGTTCCGCCAAGCGCGAAGTGCACGCCCCAGCGCCGCTCCAGGAATGCGATCAAGCAATAGATCGAACTCGCCGTGAAGGGATTGCCGCCGATCAGGAGCGGATGGAAGCTGAACACGATCCGCAGTCGTGGATCACGAAAGAACTTGGACACCAGGCTGAATACGCTGCGATAGCTTGATAGCCGGATCATCTCAGGCGCGACTTTGGCCATGTCGGTCCATTGGCTGAACGGCACGTCGCCGAGCCGCTCGAAGCCGACCTTGAATATTTCCTCGCTGGCTTTCATGTAGGCGTCGTAGCCTTCGACATCGCCGGGGAAGAACCGTGCGATCTCGCGGCGCATCGCATTAGGGTCGCCGGAATAGTCGAAGTGCGAACCGTCCTGAAAGCGGATGCGATAGAACGGCGACACCGGCACCAGCGTTACGTCGTCGGACATTTTTCGTCCGCACAGCTTCCACAGTTCCTCGAAAAGAAAGGGCGCGGTGACGATGGTCGGCCCTGCATCGAAGGTGAAGCCGTCCTGCCGGTAGACGTAAGCGCGGCCGCCGGGCGCGTCGAGTTTTTCCAGGACGGTGACCTTGTAGCCTTTGACGCCGAGCCTGATGGCCGCCGCCAAACCGCCAAAGCCGCTGCCGATCACCACCGCACGCGGCCGGTGATACGAAGGAATTTGGCGCGATGATCGGGCCGACGTTGAATCCAGCATGATGGCCACTGTAATTATTTCTTGACAGTTGCCTAGCCCATAGTTGTAAATTCCAATTTACATTTGCTGTGCGACTTGCTCGGCGGCGGTCGTGCGCGCGTATTTCTCGATGAGATGCGCGACGAGTTGCGGCTGCTCCTCGTGCGCGAGATGGCCGAGGGCGGGCAGTCGCTCGATCATGGCGTTGGGAAGAATCTCGCGAACCTGTTGCGCAACGATGGGCGATATCGATCGATCGTTGGCAGCGGTCATCAAGACCAGCGCTGGCGACAGCCGCGGCAGATCATGCAACAACGGCTCGAGCTTCCAGTTCGCCATCATCCGCAGCGCGGCTGCGACATGCACTGGATTGCGCACGAGCTTGCGATAGAGCGCAACACCCTCTTCATCGATCATCGAACCGGTATTGGCAATGAGCCGCTCGACCGCCCCAGCATGGGATGCCTGCCAGGCGAACACGCGCGGCACCAACGGATTGAGCACGAGCATTTTCGCCAGTGGCGAGAACAAATGGGCGGCAACGCCGCCGAACGGCATGAATGCCCCGTTCAGCGCCACAAGCAGGCGCGGCGCGATGCGGCCGGCGAGGCACATGCGCGCCAGGATCGCCGCACCCGCAGAATGACCGACCGCAATCTCCGGCCTCACTTCGAGTTTGCGGAGCAGCGCACCGACATCCGTCGACATTCCCGGCAGCGACAGACGATGCCCTGGCGGGGACTGTGTAAACCCGTGTCCGGGCAGATCCAGCGCGACAACCGAGAAATGGTCCGCCAGCAGCGGCAGCAACCCCCGCCAGGAATGGGTCGCAGCGCCGGTGCCGTGAACCAGAAGCAGCGGTGCCCCCTCACCCATTCTTTGCACATGCCAACGGATTCCGGCGGCTTCGACAAAGCTGCTGAAATCCCGGTTGGGCCAGTCTGCACCATCCTTGCTCCAGACGAGGCCGGACACAGTGACGCTTTATGCCGGCAACGCCGACGGCACGCCGGCAAGGAAAGCATCATAGGCGGTTATGAACTCGGCCTCGGCTTCGAAATGCGGCATCGCGCCGGTGTCGAACACCCGGATCGTCCAGTTGGCGCGGCCTTCGACCTGGCTCTTGTTGGTGTAGTCGACAAAGTCACCACGGACGCCATGACACATCCACACCGGCAATGTCAGTGAGTGATAGATCCGGGTGATGTCTTCACTGAACAGAAATCCGGACACGAAGTAATACGGCGCGTGCCGGGCGCCGGGCTGGTGCGTGGTCAGGTAGTCGTACTCCAGCAGGCCTTCGTCGATATCGCGCGAGCCCCAGGTCTTGTTCAGAAAATAGCGAATGCTGGCGCGGCTTGTGAGCAGCCGGAAGAAGCCTTTGCTCCACAACGGGAACTCAAAGAACGCATGCAGCCAGGGCATCCCCCTCGTGCCGTTCCGCCATTTGCTATCCTTGTCGCGGCTTCGGAAACCGGTGGGACTGACGAGTGCGGCGCTTCGAAAGGCCAGCGGTGTCTCCGTCACCGCCCGGGCGAGAAACTCGCACGACAGCGACACGGCCAACGCGTCGATCGGACCGCGGCCGTGAACTTCCTGGATTTCCCTGACCGCGAGCAAGACCGCATCGGTCATCATACGTACCGAATATTCGCGCGCGCCCCGCTGCGAGTGACCGAATCCCGGAAGTTCCAGCGCATAGACAGTCCGACTGCGACGATAATGCTCATAGAGCGGTTTGATTTCGTAAGCGGAGCCGGCGGCGTTGATGCTGTGAACCAGGAGCAGCGGCGGAAACTTGCCCGGGATTTCAGGACCCGCCGAATAATAGGTGAGCCGACCAATGGCAGTGCCAATTTCGTGGCGCTGACCGGACACCGGCGCGGGTAAATCATCCGCGCCGCGCAGCGCGACGGGATTGATCGCGGGGGCGGCTGCGCTCATCGCACGTCTCCTTTTCGAACCAGACCGCATCTCGCCGTGGCCAAGACCCTATCAGCAGTGTATCAGGGCTGACAACCATGCTTGTCGTCCAGGAACGGAAACGTCGCTTGACACACCCATCCCCCGTCAAACCCCTTCTCGAGGTTCTCGCGGGCCGCCGCCAGGCTGTCCCGCCGATCTGGATGATGCGCCAGGCCGGACGCTATCTGCCGGAATACCGGGAAGTCCGCGCCAAGGCCGGCGGCTTCCTCGATCTGTGCTTTACGCCCGAATTCGCCGCCGAAGTGACGCTACAACCGATCCGCCGTTTCAACTTCGACGCCGCGATCATCTTCTCGGATATTCTCGTTATCCCCTATGCGCTCGGACGCGATGTGAGATTCGAAGCCGGCGAAGGCCCGCGGCTCGATCCGCTCGATACGCCCGACAAGGTGGGTACGCTGGCGACGACCGGCGACTTCACCAAGCTCGAACCGGTGTACGAAGCATTGCGCCGCGTGCGCCACGAACTCGATCCGAAAATCGCGCTGATAGGTTTCTGCGGCGCGCCATGGACGGTCGCGACCTACATGGTGGCGGGACAAGGCACGCCTGATCAGGCGCCGGCGCGCATGATGGCCTATCGTCATCCCGATGCCTTTGCGCGGATCATCGACACCGTCGTCGAAAACTCGATTCAATACCTGCTGGGGCAGCTCACGGCCGGCGCCGATGTGCTGCAGATATTCGACACTTGGGCCGGCGTGCTGCCGCCGCGCGAATTCCAGCGCTGGTCGGTCGAGCCGACGAAGCGAATCGTCGAGGGCGTTCGCAAGCAAGTGCCGGGCGCGAAAATAATCGGTTTCCCCCGGGGAGCCGGTGCGCTGCTGCCGGGATATGTGAAGGCGACCGGCGTCGATGCAGTCAGTATCGATTGGGCCAGCGAACCGTCGTTTATCCGCAACGAGGTTCAAAGCCTTGTCGCAGTTCAGGGCAATCTCGATCCGCTGGTGCTGATCGCCGGCGGCGATGCCCTTGATCGCGCGATTGACGACGTGCTGGCGAATCTCGCCGACGGCCGGCTGATCTTCAACCTCGGCCACGGCATCCAGCCGGAAACCCCGATCGCGCATGTCGAGCAGATGGTGAAGCGCGTGCGGGCGTATAAGGGATAGCGTCAGCTTACGCTCGCCAGAACCGCTTTCGACAATGTCGCGGCGTCGGCATGCGGCAAAGGCAAATAGCGCGCGCCCATTTCGCGAGCGAAGTTTTCTCCTGAAATACCCGGCCGGGGCGACGTATCGACCAGCACGGCGGCAATACCGGCTGCACGCAGTTGCCTTGCGGCGCTTATCGAGTCTTCCTCCGCTCGTGGCCGTCCCTGCCCGCCGTCGCGGGCGATGTTGGCGCGCCCATCGGTCAGCACGATGACTGTCGGCGTCTGTCCTTTGCGACGGATAGCATCCGACAGCGCGAATGCCGCGTCCAATCCGGCCGCAAGCGGTGTGCCGCCGCCACCCGGCAATCCAGCGAGACTACGCTTGGCGCGTGCCAGCGAACGGGTCGGCGGCAACAGCAATTCGGCGGCGCTGCCGCGAAACGCGATCAGCGCAACCTGATCACGCCGGATGTAACAATCCGCCAGCAACAGCTCGACCGCGCCCTTGGCTTCCGCCAGCCGGTGCAGCGCCGCGGAACCGGACGCGTCGACCACGAAAATCGTGGTGGTCTCCGTACGCTGCTTGAACCGCGAAACGCGGAAGTCATCCTTCCGGATCAGAATGCGGGGCCGGGATGTCTCGCCCGATGCGGCAGCCTCGCGTCGCCGTAACGGCTGCCATGGCGCCGCAGCACGCAAGGTCTCGATCACATTGAGCTTGGCGCCGCCACGCAACTCGCCGCGCGACACACCCGCCGGACGGCCGCGCTTGTTGGACTTCCGCAACGCGCCGGCCTTGCCTTGCGAGCGCCCGTGCGACCGCATCGAAGACCCCCGCAACGCCGCGAGCACATCAGGCGGAAGTGCGGCCTGGACCGCGGCAAGGATGACTTCATCGAGAGCCCGGTCAATATCGGAATTGTCCGTGTCAGCGTTGTCGTCATCGGCGGACTCCGACGGTGGCTGCTCGTGCGGCTGCTCCGGATGTTCCGGCTCCTGATCCTGCGGAAACACCCGCGCGCGCGGCGCCAGCACCAGCCGCGCCGCAAGCGCAATATCATCCTGATCTACTGCATCATGCGCAGAGAGCGCGGCACTCGCGCATGCCACACGCAGCGCCAGCATCGGCGCACGTAGCGAGACGATTCCGAGCGCGGCAGCCGCGGTGCACATCGCCTCGACCTGTTCTGCACTTGCCTTGAACATCGACAGGCGATCGCCAGCCGCCCGGATCTCCTCGCGAATTACTGCGAAATCATCGGCTTCCCGGATCGGAATCTCGTTCAGGTCGACGTGAAATCCGAGGCGATCGCCGAGTGATCCCGGCGCAAATTCGTCGTCGAGCCCTTCGTCCAGCGCAATCACGCCGAACCGGGCCGGCATCCGCAAAGAAAGCCCGTCGCGTTCCACGATCGTCTCCCGTGCGTCCATCGCTGCAGCAATATGCACCGCCGTCGCGGACGGCAGCCGTTCCGCCATGGCTACCATGAGAACGCCGCCATCGGCGTCCGCAAGCAGTCCGCGCTCGGCAACGGGCCGACCCGCCAGCAGCGTGGCATTGAGGTCGAGCCCGCCGAGCAGGCGTCCATCGGCAATATGCAGCGGCAGATGCTTCAGCGGCTGAGAGACCGGCAATGCCGCGCGCAAGATCGTCACCCAGCGCTCTCGGACCGGGCCGGCGCGCGACCGGACCAGAACGCCGCCGGTCCCGACCGGATCGATCGCGAACAACTGCGCCGCGGTCACCGCATCGGACCAGCCGAGCGCGCCCGTCATCCCAATACTTCCGCGATGGCGCGATCGACCCGCACGCTGGAACCGGCATCATCGAGCGGGTTGCGTCGCAGGCGGTGACGCAAGGCCGACGGCGCTACATGGCGTAAATGCTCGTCACTGACGGCCTTTTTGCCTTCAAGTGCCGCCAGCGCGCGCGCGGCACGCATCAGCGTCAGTTCCCCGCGCAGACCATCGGTACCGAGAGCCATGCAAAGCCTGGCTGCACGCTCCAGCGATGCGTCCGGTACGGCGACCGATGGCAGGCGCTCGCGAGCCGACGTGATCCTCTTGCGCAGCTTCGTCTCTTCCCTGGCCCACGTCGCGGTAAACGCGGCGGTATCGCTTTCGAATTCGTCGCGGCGACGAACCACCTCGATGCGGCTGGGAAGGTCGTTGGGCGTCTTCACCTCGACCGACATGCCGAAGCGATCCAGCAGTTGCGGGCGCAACTCCCCTTCCTCGGGATTGCCCGTGCCGACCAGCACGAACCTCGCCGGATGCCGGATGCTCAGGCCTTCGCGCTCGACGACGTTTTCGCCGGACGCCGCAACATCGAGCAGGAGATCGACCAGATGATCTTCCAGCAGGTTGGCTTCATCGATATAGAGGAACCCGCGATGCGCGCGGGCCAGCAATCCCGGCTCGAATGCCTTCTCGCCGCGCGCCAGCGCCCGTTCCAGATCGAGCGCGCCGACGACGCGGTCCTCGGTCGCGCCAAGCGGCAGGTCGACAACCGGCACCGGTACTTGCGTCGATTTCAGCGCGCCCTTGGCAGCACGGGCCCGGCATTCTTCGCAAATTTCCGTCTGCAGATCTGGATTGCAATTGTAACGGCAGCCGGTGACGATCTTCATCTTGGGCAGCAATGCCGCCAGCGCGCGCACCGCCGTGGACTTTCCCGAACCGCGATCCCCAAAGGCCAGCACGCCGCCGACCTTGGGATCGACCGCGGCAATCAGCAGGGCACGTTTCATCTCGTCCTGCCCGACGATGGCTGAAAATGGAAAGGCTGTTGCCATGCTATACCTTCATGGCTCGGGCCTGGGGTGCGCGGCAATTCCCGGTTTGCGCCAGCGCCATGACGCTCTTGCGCGTACCTATCCGCATTAGGACTGCCACCACCCAGGCTCCGTTCCGCAGCCGCACCCCGATCCAAGCAGGCGGAGATTAAGACCAGCCACCGGCGGAATGCAAACGAGCTCACGCGTGCGCTGCAAACGCCACCGCGAGGATAGACCACGGCAATCCAGATACGCGCGAAGTTCTGAATGTTTCAGCACCTGTCGCAATTTTGTTGGAGCCCGTCTGGCTCCTTTCGACTTCTGCAGGGCTTTGTGGAGTGATACTCGTAGCAAAGCGGCATCAGGAGCAATCCTCTTGCAGAGATCGGGATCGGGATGAGCGCGAATGCCTTGACAGGCGATGGTGAGGCGGTCCTGCCAACGCCGTCACCGCGAGAAGAACATTCCCGGTAAGAGCTGATGAGACTGTTCATCGGACTTATCGCGGCAGTGGCAATATCGATCGGGTTGTTTCAGCTGCAGCGTGGTACGCATGGCCTTGTCATTACAAGGAGCACCATCGGCGGAACGCCGGTAACGATATTCAGACCGCAATCCTCGGCCCCCGCCCCAACTGTCGTGATCGCGCACGGCTTTGCCGGCTCACAGCAATTGATGCAGCCCTTCGCGGAAACGCTGGCGCGCAACGGCTATATTGCCGTGACCTTCGATTTTCTCGGACACGGCCGCAACCCGGCTCCGATGCGTGGCGACATCACCGAAGGCAACACGATCACCACCGCCTTGCTGGCAGAACTGGCGGAAGTAGCGGCCGCTGCCAACAAGCTGCCGGGGAGCGATGGCCGGCTTGCGGCGGTCGGTCATTCGATGGCTTCCGACATCGTGGTGCGTTTCGCGCAGGCCAATCCCGATGTCGAAGCAACGGTCGCAGTATCCGTATTTTCGCCGGTTGTGACCGCGACCAGCCCCCGCAATCTGCTCGTTATCGTCGGCGCACTCGAACCTGCGATGCTCAGCAATGAAGGCCTGCGCATCGTGAATCTCACCGCCGATGGAACCGCGGTCGCCGGAGAGACTTACGGTCGCTTTTCGGATGGCACCGCGCGAAAACTGGTGCTGGCGCGGGGCGTCGAGCATATCGGTGTGCTCTACAGCCACGACAGCATGGTCGAGACGCTACGCTGGCTCAACGCCGCATTCGGCAAGCAAGCCGATGGCTTTATCGACAGCCGAGGACGCTGGCTGGCGCTCGTGTTTCTCGGCATTGTCACATTGGCTTGGTCTTTGTCGTCGCTGTTACCAGCCGCGAGCGCGATACCCGTCGGTGCCGGCCTCCGGTGGAAGCCACTCCTGATCGCTGCACTCGCACCGGCGCTGCTGACGCCGCTGTTGCTTTGGAAAATGCCGACGGACTTTCTCGCGATCCTGCTCGGCGACTATCTCACACTGCACTTCCTGCTGTACGGCGTACTGACGGCCATGGCCCTGCTGTATCTGCGCAAGGATTTACCGCCGGGTGCCCCGACGCCGGAATCCTTGAGGGCCATCGCGATCGCAACAGCGGCTGTTGCCGCCTACAACATTATCGCGTTCGGTTTCCCGATCGACGCCTATGTCTTTTCGTTCCTGCCGATTCCTGCGCGGCTTCCGCTGATTGCCGCGATCGCCTGCGGCACCGTGCCCTACTTCATCGCCGATGAATGGCTGACACGCGGCAAAGATGCCAAGCGCGGTGCTTACGCCCTGACAAAGTTCAGCTTTCTGCTGTCGCTCGCGCTTGCCGTGGCGCTCAATCCGACGAAGCTATTCTTCCTTGTCATCATCGTGCCGGCGATCCTGCTCCTGTTCGTGGCGTTCGGGCTGATAAGCCGGTGGAGTTACGCAGCGACGCGCCACCCCCTGCCGGGTGCGCTGGGCAACGCCGCCGTCTTCGCATGGGGGATCGGCGTGACGTTTCCAATGATCGTGCGGTGAAACAGGAGGTTCGGAAATGTTGCGACCCACACGGACGGAACCGTCGGCCGGACAGGAATCGGTCTGGGATTATCCACGTCCGCCACGACTGGAGAAAGTCGGTGCGCGTCTGCGCGTGATCTTTTGCGGTCAGTCGATTGCCGACACGACTTCCGGCTATCGCGTCCTGGAGACCAGCCATCCACCGGTCTACTACATTCCGCCCGGCGATATCGCGCAGCGATATCTGCAAGGCGCGCCCGGTAGTACTTGGTGCGAGTTCAAGGGGCGCGCGAGATACTGGTCGCTGAACGTCGACGGTCGAGTGGCCATCAACGCGGCGTGGAGCTACCCGACACCATCTGCGGCATTTGCCGAGATAGCGGGCCATCTGGCGTTCTATGCCTCCCGCATCGTTCAGTGCTGGGTAGATGACGAACGCGTGCAACCACAGGAAGGCGACTTCTATGGTGGCTGGATCACCTCGCGCATCGCTGGGCCTTTCAAAGGCGGCCCTGGAACGCGTGGATGGTAAATGCTGGAACAACGGCGGTTCATTACCGTTGGTCAGCGCGCGACGATTTCCGGGGTAAAGCCCTACAATACAACATCGCAGGATTTATCATGACCAACGAAATCCTGGATCATTTGAAGTCGCTTCATACCAGCGCAATCGATGCGCGCAATGGATACCAGGAAGCGCTCAAGCAGGCTGACGGCAAGGGAATGACCGCTTTATTTCGCGAGATGATGGAGCTTCACGAGCGCAATGCCGCCGAGCTCGCACGCGCGCTGGCAAAAGACAATGAAGCTGCGGATGAAGAAGGCTCGTTCATGACCGTGGTTCACGCGACCATCATGGACGTACGCTCCATGTTCGGTGGCCTGGAAGAAAGCGTGCTGCCTGGTCTGATCGACGGCGAGAAGCGAAACGTCTCGAAATATGACGATGCAATCCTGAGCGCGAGGACACGACCGGTCATTGCCAACTTCCTGGCTACCCAACGCGATGGCATCGTTCAAAAAATTGCTGCGATGGAGGCCGAGAAGGCCGCGAGCGAGCATAAAGCCTAGTTGAAACGAAGCGATCGGGAGCTGAGCGGCTCCCGATCGAGATGTCGGAATGGAATGCTGTTGTCAGGATCTGTCGTTTTATTTCGGCTGTCCGGTGGACCCGTTTTCGTTCCCGACGCCGGTATCGGATGAAGTAGGCGCCGAGCGCGTGTCTGGCGCGGGATTCGCGGGTTGGTAGATCTTTGGCTGATCGGCCGAACCGGCCGGCTGCGCCATCCCTTGCGACATGCCGGTGGTCTGACCAACAGGCGTGGTCACCGCGGCCGTCTCGACACGTGACTTGCTGGCATAGCCCGCCGTCAGCAGGCCCATCACAGCGAGAGCGATAGCTGCGAAGCCAATCAGTTCGGCGCCTGCCCCGTTCGGCGTTGCACCGACGCGTGAGCTGTTGCCTTCGAGGGCTTCCGCCGCGATTTCCCGATTGGTGCGAGATCGAAGGAAGTAAATGAATGAGCCGGCTATGATGAACGTCGTCGCCGCCAGGGTGAAAAACATCAGCCAGCTAATCGGGTTATCGCCTTGCATCGGAGCCTCCAGTTGTACGAGTTACATGACAATCTGGACTTGCTGCATTTGTTCCTGAGGGCGGGTCACCAAGGTGATCCGCGACAAAAATATTTCAATCAACCAATTGATTTCGAACGTTTTATTTCGAACTGAATTCGGGCCAAACCGAATGTAACGATTTCTGTATGTAAACTTATGTTGACATATTTCGCGGCGTCAGACAGCCTAGGTGGACATGGCCACAATTTCGCTGGTCAGCCTTCGAAGCGACAATGCAAAGGCGAATGGGCGGTGCTTGAGGCGCATTCCGATTCAAAACAGCTCGAAGTGCTCCTGCTGCGGATGTCGTGGAAAGACGAAGCGGCATTCGAAAAGCTGCACGCCGCCACCAGGCGCAAACTGTTTTCCACGGTGCTGCTCATCGTCAAGCGCAGGTACCTCGCGGAAGAAATCCTTCAGGAAGCCTATGTTCGCATTTGGCTGAACGCGGCTGAATACCGCTCGTCATTGAGCTCTCCCATGATGTGGATGATCACGATCGCTCGAAATCTCGCGATCGATGCTGCTCGAAAACCGACGCGGGAAATCCATTCCGATCATTCGGTGATGCTGGATTTCCCGGCCGACAGCCCCTCGGCACTCGACACCATCGAAATCCGGGAAACTGAAAGCGAGACTATCAGGCTGCAGCGCAGCGTTTGTTTGGCCTTGCAGGCCTTGGAGCCAATCCGGCGCCAACTCGTAATTGCAGCTTACATCCACGGAGAAACCCGGCACCGCCTTTCCCAACAGTACGGCGTGCCGGTCAACACCATAAAGACCTGGATCCGCCGTGCGCTGCTCGAGGTGCGCGCAAATGTAGGTGCGGTACCGCCAAACTATAGCGATATCGATTTGCTCATCTCTGATTTGGGTCACTAGCTCTGCGATTTGACGTCAATGCTGCGTGATGTCAAGATGACATTACAAGGCGAAAGTGCCGAAGTTGATGCTGCTGCCCCAGCTTCGGCTGCAAGGAGAAAAAATGTTTGCCTGACGGGAGGACCTCGCCGTGACCAAGTTTGCGTTGCCAGCACTTACGCTCCTCATCTTTGGCCTTTTCTACTTTACCGTCACATCCCAACCGCCCGAAGCGCCCGCCGAACTCGTTGGCACGCGCACGGAGCTGCCCCAGAATTTCGCTACGGCTGAAAAGGCCGAGCAAGATCGGGTGCAGGAGCTTGCCAAAACCATCGACAGCATACGCGCCGAGCTCAAGCGGCTGTCCGACGATGCCAAGGCAAACAGCGAAAAGATCGCCCAGACCGCCGCACTGCGCTCAGACCTGCAGGATTCCAAGTCGAGTAGCGATAAGACCGCGCAGAGCATGGTGGACCAGATCGACGCGCTGCGCTCCGACCATGAAAAATTCCTGCAAGCCGCCAGAGAGACCAACGACAAGGCGGCTCAAGCGCTTCAGCAGGAGGTCGCAGCCTCCCAAGCCAGGCTCGTGGCTCAGGTGGGCGACACGCTAAAGGCCAGCACGGCTCGCTCCGAGACCTTGGTGCAACGCATTGACGCGATAAAAAAGGACGTCGACGACGTACGGAAGAACGTGGACGAGGATCGGCAGAACATGTCCAACATTTCGCCGGGCCTTGCGCTTGTCGTTGCGCTTGCCGCTCTCGTGCTCGGTCCCCTTGTGGCGCGTCAGTTCGCCGCCAACCAGATTGCGGCCGCCAAGAAGCAGGCAGCGGCTGAAGCTGCGGCTACAGCGCGGTCCCAGGCCGCCAAGACCCAAGAGACAGAACCGCCGCTTGCACCGTCAGCCGCGGCCGAGCTGCCGCAGGACAACACCCTGCAGCATGAAGCGCCACCGCTGAGCGAGGAAGTCCGTCCTGATCCTGACGTCAACCCACACCAGAAATCCGCGACCGACTCGGAAAAGGTCTGATCCCCACGAGTTCGGCCTTGCAGGCCAGCAAACTCTGATGCTTTGCCGAGATCGCTCGGCAACCACCGACCGCTTTGCGCCAACAGGCGCCCTCCTCTGGGACGCCACCAAATGCTGGTTCGCCTTCGCGGTCCGTCTACTCGTCTACTGTACGGCAGCTCAACGCATCGATTCAGACTGCGGAAGTCTCCTGTATGGAGGTTGATCGACCTGCGCGCCTGAATGAGAATGCTGCACGACTTTCTCTTTGTCCATCTCCCGACCGCTCACGCGTTTGCGTAAGACTTGATGATCTCCTCGCCGAAGCGGGCCAGACTCGTTTCGAGATCGGGCATAAAAGCCGTCAGCGGCAGCGCAAGGCGGCCCACGCCGCGCGCGATACGCTCCTCGACAGCCGCGCGCGGGTCGACGCCGGAATTCGGCAGCGCACCGGGGCAACCCAGGATCAATTCCACCGCCGCCGGATCGCGGCCGGCCTGCTCGGCCGAGCGGGCGACGACGTCGAGCAACGGCAACGTGTCGATCTGGGCGCCGATCGAGGGGAAGAAGCCGTCGCCAAGCCGGCCGGCGCGCCGGGCCGCCGCTTCCGAATGGCCGCCGATGATGATCGGCACTGATTTCGCGACCGGTTTCGGATTGCAGTTGACCTTGTCGAAATTGACAAACTCGCCAGCGAAGCTGGCACCGTCGCTGGCCCATAAGGCGCGCATGGCCGCGACGTACTCGTCGGCGCGCTTGCCGCGGCGCTCGAAGGGAATGCCGAGCGCGTCGAATTCCTCTTTCAGCCAACCTACCCCGATGCCGAGTTCGACCCGGCCGCCGCTGAGATAATCAAGCGTGGCGACCTCCTTGGCCAGTACCAGCGGGTTGCGCTGCGGCAAAATCATCACGGCGGTAATGAGGCGCAGCCGTGTCGTGGCCGCGGCCACCCATGTCAGCCAGATCAGCGGATCGGGAAAGCTCACGGACGGACCGCCTGGCAATCGTCCGCCGGGCGCATAGGGATAGACGCTCGCATAATTGTCGGGGATCACGACGTGTTCGACGGCGAACACCGAGTCGAAACCGGCCGCCTCCGCGAGGCGCACCAGACGCCGGGCGCCCTCCGGGTCGGGGAATGCGAAGTTGCCGAAGTGCAGCGCGAATTTCACGGCGGCGGTTCCTTCCCGGATCGAGCGGCGAGCTCTGTCGGCGCTTTCCAATCGCCATCATGGCACACGGCAAGGACATCGTGGAGCCACCGTTCGTGGTGGCAATCATGCGCCCACCGACACTGTTCAAGCGCCCCGGTGCTTCGTATCCTTCGGCCAGGGAGAACCTGACGATGAAGCTGGGCCTGTCAATCGGCTATTCGGGCGCACATCTGGAAGTGCCGGTCGCCCTTGTGCAGCGGGCTGAAGAACTGGGTTACGACTCGGTCTGGTCAGCCGAAGCCTATGGCTCGGACGCGATCACGCCGCTCGCGTTCCTCGCCGCCAAGACCAGCCGGATCAAGCTCGGCACCGGGATCATGCAGCTCGCCGCGCGAACGCCGGCCAACGCCGCGATGTCGGCCGCCAGCATCGACGCCATGGCCGGCGGCGGCCGCTTCATCGCCGGCCTCGGTGTGTCGGGACCACAGATCGTCGAGGGCTGGTACGGCCAGCCGTGGGGCAAACCCTATTATCGGGTCAAGGATTACGTCACGATCATGCGCAAGATCTTCAAGCGCGAAGGCCCCGTGACGCACGAAGGCCGCGAGATCAGCCTGCCCTACCAGGGCGAGGGCTCCGCTGGACTGGCCAAGCCGCTGAAGTCGATCCTGCACATGAACCCCGACATCCCGATCTATCTCGCCACCGGCGGCGAGACGATGGTGAGGTTGACGGCCGAGATCGCCGACGGCTGGCTGCCAATGGGTTTCGTTCCGGGCGCCATGGAGGAATACGGCCCGTGGCTTGAGGAAGGTTTCAGGCGCGCCGGCAACGGCAAGAGCCTGAAGGATTTCACCATCCAGGCCTCCGTCCATGTCGAGGTCGACAACGACGTCAAAGGTGCACTGGCGCGCCTCAAGCCGGAGGTGGCGCTCTATGTCGGCGGCATGGGTCATCGCACCAAGAATTTTCACAACGACGTCATGGTCCGTCGCGGCTTCGGCGACGCCGCAAGCCGCATCCAGGAGCTCTATCTCGCGGGCCACAAGGACGAAGCCATCGCCAGTGTGCCCGACGAGTGGGTCGATCTGAAATCGCTGGTCGGGCCGCCGGCGCGCATCCGCGAACGCTACCGCGCCTGGGAAGACAGCGGCGCGGATTCACTCAGCGTGCGATCACGCCAGCCCGAGGCCATCGAGGTGATGGCCCAGGCCGCTCGGCTTAACTAGGTTCTGTCGGCAGAGAACAAGCGTCATGCGTCCACCCCTTCGCGTCGGCACGGTCTACGATTTCCGCAATACGCCGGAATCCGGCATGGACATGCCGAGCCTGTACGCCGCGATCATGGACCAGGTGGTCATGCTCGATGGGCTCGGATTGGATCTCGTCTGGTTCACCGAGCATCACTTCCTCGATGACGGCTACCTGCCTTCGTGGGTGCCGATGGCAGGCGCAATCGCCGCGCGCACCAGGCATGTTCGGTTATCGAGCGACGTCTGCCTGCTGCCGTTCAACCATCCGGTGCGGCTGGCCGAAGATCTGGCGGTACTCGACAACATCAGCAATGGCCGGATCGAGGTCGGCGTCGGCATGGGCTATGCCCCGCACGAGTTCCGAGGCTTCGGCCTGCCCGTCTCACGCCGCGTTTCACTAACGGACGAAGGCATCGAGGTGCTGCGCCATTGTTTCACCGGCGAGAAGTTCAGTTTTCATGGCAAGCGCTACGACTTCGACGACGTGGTGATCAGGCCGAGCTACGTGCAAGCGGGCGGCCCGCCGCTATGGATTGCCGCGATGTCGGAGGCCGGTGCCCAGCGTGCGGCGCGCAATGACAGCAATTTCCTGCCGCAGGGCGCGCGGTCCATGGTGCTCGATCCGTGGCGTGCGACGCTGAAAGCATCCGGCCGCGATCCCGATAATTACCGTGTCGGCATCATCCGCTCCTGCCTCGTGACCGACGACAGGGAGCGTGACTGGCCGGCCGTGCGCGCCGCGGAGCGCTATCGCGGCCAGGTCTATCGCAGCTTCAACAAGGACGAGAGCGCCGCCGGTGGCGTTGCAGGCAACACGCGGGAAGCCAGCATCCCGCAGACATGGGTGGTCGGCGATGCCGAGCACTGCGTGAAGGAGCTGACGTCCTTTGTGCGCGAATACGGCATCACTGACCTCGTCACCTGGGCTGTGCCGCCTGGCATGCGGCCGGAACAGATGAACGGCAGCCTCGAACGCTTCGTGCGCGACGTGGCGCCCCGCGTCAAAGCCGCGGCGGCCGCTTAGGGAAGATGGCGCATGAGTGTCGGGATCGGACTGGGCTGTGCTGAGTTTCCGTTTTCCGGCGCGTCGGCTTACTGGCGCTGGATCGACATGTGCGAGGCCGGATGCGTGGATTCGATCTGGCAGACCGACCGGATCGTCGGCCGCCAGCCGTTCCTCGAGTCGATGACCACGATGGCGGCCTTGGCCGGACGAACGCGGCGCATGCGGTTCGGCATGAATGTCGTATCGCTGGCGTTCCGCGATCCGGTGCTGCTGGCCAAGCAGTGCGCCACCATCGACATGCTGTCCGAAGGCCGCCTGCTACCCGCTTTCGGCATTGGCAGCCCGCTGGCGCCCGAATGGCAGGCGCTAGGCCTCGACACCAAGACGCGCGGGCGCAAGACCGACGAGTGCCTCGATATCATCCGGCGCCTCTGGCGAGAGGAGTCGGTCGATTTCAACGGCGCCTTCTACCAGTTGAAGGGCGTCACCATCGCGCCCAAGCCCGCGCAGCCCGATCTGCCGATGTGGATCGGCGGATCGACGGAGGCCGCGATCCGGCGCACGGCGCGCATCGGTACCGGCTGGCAGGCCGGCGGCGATGCGCCGGCCGAGGCCGGCCGCGTCGTGGCTGCGATCAAGGTTGCCGCCCGCGAAGCCGGCCGATCCATCGACGAAGATCATTATGGCGCCGGTTTTGCGTTCCACTTCGGCAGCCGGGACGCGCCCGTCGTCGCGAGGGCGATGGAGGCCTACGCCAAACGCACCGGGCGTGACGCTACCCACGCGTTCGCGATCGGCGACGCTGACACGATCCTCGCGCGCATCGCCGAATATGTCGACGCCGGCGTGTCGAAGTTCATCTTGCGGCCTCTCGGCGGCGATGACGACACGCTTCTGGCCCAGACCCTTCAGCTCATCGAGAAGGTGCTGCCGCGCGCGGAAGCGCGCTGGCCAAGACGTTCAACGACAACCGATAAATAGCGACACAAAGGAAGATAGCGATGCGCATCGGCGGGGCGATGTTTTTCACCGACTACTCGATGTCACCGACCGAGCTGGCGCGGGCACTGGAGGAGCGCGGGTTCGATTCACTGTGGGTGCCCGAACACTCGCACATTCCACTATCGCGCAAATCGCCCTTCCCCAGCGGCGGCGAACTGCCAAAGAAATATTACGACGTGATGGACCCGTTCGTGATGTTGGGTGCAGCCTCGGCGGTCACCAAAACGCTGTTGCTCGGCACCGGCATCTGCCTGATCGCCCAGCGCGACCCGATCCAGACGGCCAAGCAGGTCGCTTCGATCGACCAGATATCGGGCGGCCGTTTCCTGTTCGGCATCGGCAACGGCTGGAACGAGGACGAGATGGCCAACCACGGCACCGTTTTCGAGACCCGCCACAAGCTGGCGCGCGAGCGTGTCGAGGCCATGAAGATGATCTGGACCAAGTCGAAGGCCGAATATCATGGCGAGTTCGTCAACTTCGACCCGATGATGACCTGGCCGAAACCCCTGCAGAAACCGCATCCGCCCGTCATCGTCGGCGGTGCCTTCCCGTTCGGCGCTCGGCGCGCCTTGCGCTACGGTGACGGCTGGATGCCCCACCGTACGCGCAGTTCGTACGCAGACGTGCAGGCGCTGCTGCCGAAATTCCGCGAGATGGCAGCCGAAGCAGGTCGCGATCTCGCGTCGGTCCCGATCACGATCTGGGGCGCCAAGGAGAATCTCGACCTGCTCAAGCGCGACCGTGACGATGGCGTCTCGCGCCTGGTCGTCAGCCTCGATTCCGCCAAGGCCGATACGATCCTGCCTGAACTCGACCGCTGGGCGACCTTGATCCGCCAGCTCGGCAGCTAGACGAGCGGTAAGACCTCGGCCCGGAATTTCTGCATGGCCGCGAGCACCTCATCGGCGGTCGAACCGCCGAAGCCGAAATCTAGGCTGCCGACGCCCATATCGCGCAGCGCCCTGATGTGGGTCGCAATGAGCGCCGGCGGCCCGGCAAACAGGCGATGCTCTCCGTCGCTGGCCTGTGGCGGCGCGGTCTCACCGAATATCGTGACGCGGAGGCTGATGCCGACCGCCTTGGGATCGCGGCCCGCCTCCGCGGTCAACTTGGCAAGACGCGCCGCCTGGGCCTTGAAGCGCGACAGGCTATCGAGCGGATTCTGCGGGTTGGTGCCGATCGGATACCAGGCATCGCCGAGGCGAGCAGCCCGACGCAGCGCCGGGCCGCTCTCGCCACCGACCCAGATCGGCGGGTGCGGCTTCTGCACGGGTTTTGGCTCGAAACCGATATTGGAGAATCTGACATGCTTGCCGTCGAATTTCGGCGCATCCTTGGTCCAGAGCTCGACGAAGGCGCGCACATATTCGTCGGTCACGGTTCCCCGCGCGTCGAAATCCGGCGCGTCGATAGCCTCGAACTCCTCCCGCATCCAACCCGCGCCGATGCCGAGCGTCAGCCGGCCGCCCGACAGCAGATCGATGGTCGAGAGAATTTTGGCGGTGAGCACGGCCGGCCGGTGCGGCACCACCATGACAGATGTCACGAGACGCAGCCGCGTCGTCTTCGCGGCAATCCAGGCCATCTCCGTCAATTGTTCGTGGCGCTCGCCGCGGGTGCCGCTGGGGAATTCTCCGGAGGCGCTGTAGGGATATTCGGCCGCGATCGCGGTCGGAATCACGACATGGTCACTGAAGGTCGCGTAGTCGAAGCCCATCGCCTCGGCGCCAACCACGATTTTCGCAAGGCTGTCCGCGGCCGACAAGGGGCCGGCGGTCGGTGCGTTGAAGCCGATCAGCATTGTTGGGTCCTTCCCTGCATTGCATTGCTGGCGTCGATGCGACACCATGCGGCCGCCAACGGGGGGCCGCAAGCGCCTCCCGCAACGAAATGAGACCCTCTACGGGCGAAGACGATGGATTGTGACGGTGGACGGTAGACTGGCGACGCGGCAGCGGTTCGATGCGCCGCTGACAGAACTGATGGCAGAAGCCGCGGCCCTGCGCAATTCGGCCCATGGCCGGTTGATTTCCTATTCGCGAAAAGTCTTCATTCCGCTTACAAAACTCTGCCGCGACGTCTGCCATTACTGCACGTTCGCGCAGGTGCCGCGTGCGGGCAAGCCGATCTATCTCTCACCCGACGAGGTGCTCGCCATCGCCCGCGCCGGTGCGGCCGCCGGTTGCACCGAAGCGTTGTTCACGCTCGGCGACAAGCCCGAGTTGCGGTACCAGGCCGCACGCGACGCATTGAAGGCGCTAGGTCACGAAACGACCATCTCCTATCTGACCGCGATGTGCGCGCTCGTGCTGCGCGAGACCGGCTTGCTGCCGCATGCCAATCCCGGCGTAATGACGCGGGAGGAGATCGCGGGCCTGCGCGAGGTGACGGCCAGCCAGGGCATCATGCTGGAGTCGACCAGCGAGCGGCTGTGCAGGCAAGGTGGCGTTCACTACGGTTCTCCCGACAAACATCCCGCCATCCGGCTTGAAACCCTGCGACTGGCCGGCGAGTTGAAGGTTCCGTTCACGACCGGCATCCTGATCGGCATCGGCGAGACACGCGACGAGCGGATCGACGCGCTGGAGGCTATCCGGGATCTGCATGCCGCCCACGGTCATATCCAGGAAGTGATCGTCCAAAACTTCCGGGCCAAGCCCGAAACCAAGCTCGCCGATTCAGAGGAACCCGATCTCGACGACCTGCTGTGGACGATTGCAACCGCGCGTCTGGTTCTCGGGCCCGACATGAACATCCAGGCGCCGCCGAATCTGTCGCCCGGCGTCTACCAGAAGCTGATCGACGCGGGGCTCAATGATTGGGGCGGCATCTCGCCGGTCACGCCCGATCATGTGAACCCCGAGGCGCCGTGGCCCGCCATTGCCGAACTCGCCCGCAAGAGTGCGGAGGCCGGCAAGCTGCTGGTGAACCGCCTGCCGATCTACCCCGCCCATGTGCGCGCCGCCGATAGCTGGCTGGCTCCCGACGTCGCCACCCGTGTGCGTCGCATCAGCGACGCGGAAGGTTTCGCGCGCGACGACGACTGGGCACCCGGCAACACCGCGCCGCCACCGGCTCCGCTGGTGCTCTCCCGCAACGTCGATGCCGGCGTCGCAGAAATCGTCGAACGTGCCGCATCGGGCGAACGGCTCGCCTCTGATGACATCGTGCGCCTGTTCGCGGCGCGCGATGCCGACTACCGGCACGTCACTCAGGCCGCCGACGCGTTGCGACGCGCGGTCAGTGGCGACGTCGTGCGTTATGTCGTCAACCGCAACATCAACTACACCAACATCTGCCATTTCCGGTGCAAATTCTGCGCTTTCTCGAAAGGCCGCACGCACGAGGATCTCCGCGGCTCACCCTACGATCTCGCCATCGAGGAAATCACGCGCCGCGCGGTCGAGGCGTGGGATCGCGGGGCTACGGAAGTATGTCTGCAGGGCGGCATCCATCCCGATTACACCGGCGCCACCTATGAGACGATCTGCCGGGCGATCAAGGCTGTTGTTCCCGAGATGCACATCCATGCCTTCTCCGCTCTGGAAGTCACGCAAGGTGCCGCGACGCTCGGATTATCGGTGGGCGAATTCCTCGTCAGGCTGAAGGCGGCCGGTCTCGGCACCCTGCCCGGCACGGCCGCGGAAATCCTCGACGATGACGTCCGCGCCATCATCTGCCCCGACAAGATCGACACCGGCCAATGGCTCGACGTGCAGCGCGCCGCCCACCTCGCGGGATTGCGCACCACCTCGACCATCATGTACGGGCACGTCGAGACCTCGGCTTCGTGGGCGAAACATCTGCTGGCGCTGCGTGATCTGCAGGCGGAAACCGGCGGGTTCACCGAATTCGTACCGCTTCCCTTCGTCCATATGGAAGCGCCGATGTACCGGCACGGCAAGGCACGGTCCGGCCCCACGTTCCGCGAAGCCGTGCTCATGCATGCCGTCGCGCGGCTCGCGTTGCATCCGCTGATCCCGAACATCCAGACTTCCTGGGTGAAGATGGGCCCGGCCGGCGCCGCCATCTGCCTGAAATCCGGTGCCAACGATCTGGGCGGCACGCTGATGAACGAGAGCATCTCGCGCGCCGCCGGCACCCAGCACGGCCAGGAGTTTCCGCCGCACGACATGGAAGCGCTGATCTGCTCGATCGGCGGCGAACCGATGCAGCGCGACACGCTCTATCGTCCCGCGCCGGAAGAACGCCGCGCCGCCTCCATGATCGCAGCCGACCTGGCGCCGATCGTGCAAACGCCGCCGCGCAAGAAGGCGGCGGTCGGTTAGCACCTCTGCACAAAGGTTTTGACCGTTGGCGGGCAGTGACGCCGCAACTCGCTCATTCCGCGAGCCGTAAATTCGCAACTGTGCCGCGCTGTTGAGGCAGTTGGGGAATATGGCGTGGAGTGATACGATTGCTTTGCCGGTCTCCATTCCATAGCGGCCGAGCCCGCCCGACCCAAAACAACGGAGAAGTTTCGTGACGATCATGCCGAATTCGATGGAGGGACGGGACATCGCCTATCAGATGCACCCGAACGTCAACCTTCGCGCCTACGAGAAGACCGGCGGCCTCGTGATCGAAAGCGGTGAAGGGATTTACGTCACCGACAACAACGGCAAGCGCTATATCGAGGCGATGGCTGGTCTATGGTCGGTGGCGCTGGGTTTTGGCGAGAAGCGGCTGGCGGCTGTCGCTAAGGCGCAGATGGAGAAGCTGCCCTATTACCACACCTTCGGATTCAGGTCTCATGGGCCCTCGATCGATCTCGCCGAGATGCTGATCAAGATGGCACCGGTGCCGATGTCGAAGGTGCACTTCACCTCGTCCGGTTCGGAAGCCAACGACCTCGCCGCCAAGATGGTGTGGTACCGCTCCAACGCGCTCGGCAAGCGGGACAAGAAGAAGATCATCGGCCGCCTCAAGGGCTATCACGGCGTGACCATCGCCGCCGCGTCGATCACCGGCCTGCCGCGCAACCACGAGAGCTTTGATCTGCCGCTCGATCGAATGATTCACACCTCATGTCCGTCCTATGTGCACTTCGGCAAGGCGGGCGAAAGCGAAACCGAGTTCACCGCGCGGATGCTCGGGGATCTCGAAAGCCTGATCCTGAAGGAAGGTCCGGAAACCATCGCGGCGTTCTGGGGCGAACCGGTGATGGGCGCGGGCGGCGTGCTGATGCCACCTGCCGGATATTGGGAGGGCGTTCAAGCCATCCTCAACAAATATGACATCCTGTTGGTGGCCGACGAGGTGATTTGCGGATTTGGCCGCACCGGCAAGATGTTCGCCTGCGAGACGTTCAACATCAGGCCGGATGTGCTGGTGGTGTCGAAACAGATCACCTCATCCTACATGCCGCTGTCGGCGATCCTGATGAACGACCGCTTCTACCAGCCGATCGCCGACGAATCCGACCGCATCGGCTCATTCGGCCACGGTTACACCGCGTCCGGTCATCCCGTCGCGACGGCGGTCGGCCTGGAAAATCTCAAAATCATTCAGGAGCGCGGCCTGGTCGGCCATGCCGCGGAGCTGCAGGATATTTTTCTGTCGGGACTGGCGGAGCTTGCCAAACACCCCCTCGCGCATTCATCGCGCGGCATCGGCCTGATCGGCGCATTGGAGATCAAGCCGTGGGCGGATGCCAAGCCAGGCGATGCCGCGCTCGCCGTGGCCGACGCCGCCCTCGAGGCCGGGGTGATCACACGCAACATCGGCGAAGCGGTGTGCTTCTGTCCACCGCTGATCATCACAGCGGCGCAGATCAAGGACATGTTCGAGGCCGTGAGGCAGGCGCTGGACAAGGTTGCCAAGAAGAGAGCTTGAGCGGAGAGCTAGGCGATCCCCCGTCTGGCCAGCAGTTCGGGCACGCCAAGTTCTTCAAGCAGCGCGCGGGTGCGCGTGCCGGCCGATTGCGCCAGGCGCAGGAAAAGCGCCAGATCGACCGGATGATCGATATCCATCGCGATGCCGGGCTGGCGGATCACGGTCGGCTCGATGCCCTGCTGCCGCGCGGCGTCGAGGTGCGGAAAATAACTGTTGTCGCCGAAACGAAGCGGTACCGATTCCGGCGGCGAGCAGACCACGGCATTGGATCCGAGATCGTCATGCGCCGGCGAGATCGTAAATGACGGCGCAGCAAGATGCGCAGACAGCACCGCGTCGATCTCGCTGGCGCGGGTGGCTGGAATGTCGCCGGGCATCGTGATCATGCCCCCCCGTCCTTCGCCCGCGAGAAGGCGGCGGCCGGCATTCACGCTGCCGGTATGTCCGTCCCGTGCCCCCTCGGTCACGATCCGCGCACCGATCTTGTTGCCAAGCGCCGTCGCATGCGGATCAAGGGTGACGATAACAACGCCAGCCAGAAGCCGGGACCCGGCAACCGCGTCGAGCATGTCCGTGAGCATCGTTTCGGCGAGCAGCTTGCGTTGTGACGGCGACAGCAGGCCGGACAGCCGATGCTTGGCGCCATCGAACTCCTTGACCGGAATGACCGCCCAGATGTCGCTCATCGCAGCAAAACCAATGCGTCCGCCGCGTCGAGCGTCACACGCGCCAGGTCCTCGCGGTCCTCGAGGCTCGTCATCAGCGTTTTCGCTGACGTGACCCGCGCGCCGACCTGGCCGATCCCGTCGGCATCGGCTTGATCGACGACATAACCATCCAGCAGATCGCCGTAGCGCGTGGCGACGCCGGCGGCGCTGGCTTCGAGGCCGAGTTCACGCATCATCTTCGCGGTTGGGCCCTTGACCGCCTGCCCGCCGATGATCGGCGACACCGCGACAACAGGCGCGCCACTCGCCTTGATCGCATCGCGCATGCCTGGAATTTCCAGTATCGGCTCGACGCTGATGAACGGGTTGGACGGACAGATGATTACCGCCCGCACGTCGCCCGAGCGCAGCGCTGCCGTGATCTCGGCCTGCGGCCGTGCGAGTGTCACGCCGTCGAAAGCCAGCTCCTGCACCACCGGCCGGCATTGCTGGCGGACGAAATAGTCCTGAAAATCGATCCAGCCTTCTTCGCTGCGCACGCGCGTCCGCACGCGGTTGTCGCTCATCGGTATCACGCGGGCGCCGATGCCGAGGCGGCGGCAAATGTCCGATGTCACTTCTGACAGCGTCTGGCCAAGGCGCAGGCGGCGGGTGCGTTCGACATGCAGCGCGAGGTCGCGGTCGCCGAGCCGAAACCAGTCCTCGCCGCCGAGCGCGCCGATGCTCTCCATGAACGACCACGTCTCGTCACGACGGCCCCAGCCCGTCACAGGATTGTTGATGCCCGCGAGCGTGTAGATCAGCGTATCGATATCGGGCGAGATGCTCAGTCCAAGGTGCTCGAAATCGTCGCCGGTGTTGGCAACCACGAGCAGTTCGTCGGTCGGCAGGACTCGGCTCAGACCGAGTGCCAGTTTCGCGCCGCCGATCCCGCCGGACAACGCCACGACCAGTCGCTTGCTCATCGGAACATATCCTCGGCGGCGGGGCGCACCAGCGCGGACGCCGCATTGTCAGGACCGCGCCAGGTCAGGCCGCGCACGATCACGACGGGCTGGCCCTCGGCGCCCTGCCCCATCACCAGCGATGCAGCGGCGGCGATCTCGTCCGCATGCCCGGTGATGCTGACCTGCAGCTCGCGGCCGTACAGGTCGGGCGAGCCTCGCAGGTCCATCAGCGAAGGCAGGCCGGCGGCGCCGATCGCCACGCCGCAGGTACCTCGCCGCCACGCGCGGCCAAAGCTGTCGCTGATGATCACGGCGATCGGCACGCCAAACCTTTGGGACAGGCGCTTCCTCAACATGTCAGCGCTGCCGTCGGGATCGACCGGCAGCAGCAGGGCACGACGCGGATCGTCCGGCGAACCCACATTGGACTGGTCGATACCCGCATTGGCCATCACCAGGCCGAGCCGATGCTCGACGATCAGGACGCCCGGCCTCGACCGCACGACGCGCACCGATTCCGACAGGATCAGTTCGACGAGGCGCGGATCTTTCTGGACCTTGCCGGCGAGCTCGATCGCCTCCGTCGACGGCTTGACCGTTGCAAGATCAACCAAGCGCCCTTCGGCCTTGGACACGATCTTCTGCGCCAGCACGAAGACGTCGCCGCCACGCGGCACGATACCACCACGTGCCACACCCTCGCCGATCATGGCGGCGAGATCATCGTCCTTGTGTACGAGCGGAATGCCGGGAATGGCGAGGAGCTCGACAGCGTCGCAGCGTTGCATCGGATGGTCCAGCGCGCTCAACCGAAGCGCTTGCGAAGGCGCGGCAGCACATGCTCGCCGTAGAGTTTCAGAAAGCGTGCCTGGTCCGGTCCCGGCGCATGAAACACCAGATGGCGGAAGCCGAGGCCGACATAGTAGCCGATCCGCTCGACGTGCTCGTCGGCGTCGCTGGAGACGATCCATCGGCTGGCGGCACGCTCCAGCGGCAGCGCGTCGGCGAGGCGCTGCATCTCGACGGGGTCCTCAACGGACATCTTTTCCTCGGGCGTCAGCGCCAGCGCCGCCCAATGCCGCGTGTCCTCGAGCGCGCGCGTCTTGTCGGTGTCGAACGACACCTTGACCTCGATCATGCGGTCGTAGGCCTTCGACGCATTCCCGGACGCCGCGATGCCTTCAGCTACCTTCGGCAACAGGGTTTCGGTGTAGAGCTCCGGCTTCTTGCCGCTCGTGCAAATGAAGCCATCGGCAGCGCGGCCGGCATAGCGCGCCACGAGCGCGCCCGCGGCGGCGACATAGATCGGCACTGGCGTGTCCGGGCGGTCGTAGATCGTCGCTTTCTCGGTCTTGTAATATTGCCCTTCGAAGCTGACGCGCTCCTGGGACCAGAGCTCCCGGATCAGCGTGACGGCTTCGCGCAGGCGGGCGAACCGCTCCTTGAACTCCGGCCAGGGCTGACCAGTCGAAGGTACTTCGTTGAGCCCTTCCCCGGTGCCGATACCGAGCACGACACGTCCCGGAAACATCGCACCCATCGTCCCGAATGCCTGGGCTATGATCGACGGATGATAACGAAACGTCGGCGTCAACACGCTGGTGCCGATCACGACGCGCGACGTTTTGGCGCCGAGCGCGCCCAGCCACGTCAGCGAAAACGGCGCGTGCCCATCGACATGCTTCCACGGCTGGAAGTGATCGCTGATGAAGACGGAGTCGAACCCGACTTCCTCGGCAAGACAAGAGAAGCCGAGCAATGCGCCCGGCGCGAATTGCTCTGCCGATGCCTTATATCCGAGCTTGATCACTGCAACTCTCCTGGTTGGCGCCGGCCGATGCCGAAACCATGGTACACACGGTGAAGTTCTATAGATTAGCGGGAAAGCAGCGACCAGCCAAAAAGGGGAAGCGACCATGCATCTCGGAATAGCCCTGCCCTTCGGCGACATCGGCGGCGATGGCCCCATCGTGCGCGAATATGCCGAACTCGCCGAGGCCGAAGGCTACGACGGCCTGACGCTGGCGGATCACGTTCTCGGCGGTAACCCGGCGAACCCCGCCAGCGGCCGCGCGGGTGGGCTCGGCCTGTTCCACGATCCCTTTGTCGCCTTCGGCTTCATCGCCGCCTGTACGAAGAAGGTCGAACTCTCCACCCAGGTGCTCATCCTCGCGCAACGTCAGACCGTGCTGGTCGCCAAACAGGCCGCCAGCCTCGATGTGCTCAGCGGCGGGCGCTTCCGGTTCGGCGTCGGTGTCGGCTGGAACGAGATCGAGTTCACCGGCCTCAATGAAAATTTCCACAACCGCGGCAAGCGGTCCGAGGAGCAGGTCCAGGTGATGCAGGCACTGTGGGCCGATCCCTACGTGACGTTCGAGGGCAAGTGGCACCGACTTCCGGACGCCGGCATCAACCCACGGCCGCCACAGCGCAAAATTCCGCTGTGGTTCGGCGGTCATATGGACGTTACGTTGCAGCGGATCGCCAAATGGGGCGACGGCTGGATGATGCTGTCCGAGCCGCCAGGACCCAAGGCCGTCGCCGAATTCGACAAGCTGCGCCGTTTCGTGGAAGCCGAGGGGCGCGATCCGGCATCTGTCGGTCTCGAAGTCTGGACCTCGACGGCACCGGCGCGGAGAAAGACTGGCGCGAGGAAATCAGCTTCTGGAAGAAGGCCGGCGTCACGCATGTCACCTTGCACAACACGTTTGGCGGCTATCACCACAAGCGCATGGCCGGCCGCAGCATGAGCGATCATGTCAATGCGATGCGCCGCTACCGCAACGCCGTGGCCGATCTGCTTTGAGCATCACCTCAGGTATCGGCGAGCGTCGCCAGCATGCAGTCGCGGGCGGCGAAATCGCCATCCGCGTGGACGGGTTGCAGGCAGACATGCGTGGCCCCGGCCGCAAAATGCTCGCGCAGGCCGCGCCTGACCGTGTCGGCGTCGCCCCACAGCACCATCGCATCGATGAACCGGTCGCTGCCGCCGTCGGCCAGCTCGGCCTCGGTAAAGCCCTGGCGCAGCCAGCTGTTGCGGTAGTTCGGCAGCGCCATGTAGCGCGACAGTTCCTTGCGCCCGAGCGCCCGCGCCTTCACCGGATCGGTCTCGATCGTGACCTTCTGCTCCACCGCCAGCCATTTTGAGGGCCCGAGGATCGCGGCGGCCTCAGCGGTATGCCTTGGCGTCACGTTATAGGGAACGGCGCCCCGCGACTTCTCGCCGCTCAGGGCCAGCATCTTGGGTCCGAGGGCAGCGACCACCACCGGCAGTTCGCCCGCGGGAGCCGACTTGTTAATGCCGTCGAGATAGGCGCTCATCGCCGAGAGCGGTTTGTCGTAGCGATGGCCACGCAGGCCTTCGACCATCGGAATATGGCTGACGCCGAGACCGAGAATGAAGCGGTTTCCGTAGAGCGCGTTCAGCGAGACGACGGCGCGCTGTGCGGTGAAGGAATCGCGGGCATAGATGTTGGCGATCGAACTGCCGATCACCAGCTTGTTGCTGCTCGACAGCAGCCAGGCCGCCAGCGACATCGACTCGTAGCCCCGCGATTCCGGATACCACAGGTTCGAGTAGCCGTTGTTCTCGACCGTGCGCACGAGTTCGCACAGCTGCGATCCGTCGAGCTTGTCGGTGCTGTACCACACGCCAAGGCGTCCGAGCTTCATGTCGATCGACTCCGGTTGAAGGGGCGTGCGAGCCGCTATCCCGCGCTCACAAGAAACGAAGCCGCGCGAATTGCGAGATTATGTCGTCGTGGCGGTCGGCGCCACGTACCCTGTCAATGGACGGGATCCAGCACGACCACAGGGATCTCGCGCTCGGTCTTGAGCTGATAGTCGGCATAGGGCGGCCAGAATTCGAGCGCCTGTTTCCAGAGCCTCAGTCGTTCTTCACCCTCCGTCGTCCTGGCCCGCGCCTTCATCTTCTTGGTCCCGACCTGTACTTCAACGTCGGGATTCGCAACGATGTTGCGGTACCATCCAGGGTGTTCGGGCGCGCCTCCCTTGGAGGCGACGATGAAGTAACTGTTCCCTTCCATTCCGTAAAACAGAGGAAAGATGAACTTGTCGCCGGACTTGCGGCCGGTGGTAGTCAGCAGGAGCGACGGCACCGTGAGTTCGCCATGCTGGGGCACCGTTACCTTGTACATGTGCCCGTCGGTTCCGCCGCTCGCGAGGTAGCGGTTCGCGTGCTGGAGCATCCAGTCCGGCAGGTTCGGGGCGAGTTTCGCTTCAGCCATCGTGCCCTCCTTAAAGCATTAAGGAACATACCATCGGGAGCCGGATCGGCCAAATCCGAATCCAAGCACAATCCAAGCAGAACCGGTCTGACGCTTCCAGGCTCGGGGATGACGACGTTGTCAGTGAGACCGCAACCGCAGGGATTGCAGCCGACACCAGCCAAACCTGCACTGCGCCAATACGGAATGAAACGTTTCATTTTTCTTGCAATAACTGGCTCCGCGCGTTTAGTGTCCGTCAAAAGGTGTTGCCTACCATGCAGCCCGCGGGGCGCGCTTGAGACGGCAGCCAATCAGCAACCGCGTGAGGCACGTTGATCAGCGGTTGGGCAACAAGACGGGAGACGCGCCGTGCGGGTGATCACGCAAATTCCGAACAACGATTTGCGGCAAGCCCAGGAGGTCGCGAAGTTGGCGGAGAAGGCCGGATTCGACGCCGTCGTAACCGCCGAGAATGCCCACAGTCCCTTTTTGCCGCTGGCCGCCGCAGCGCTCGCGACTGACCGCATCCAGCTCGGGACGGCTGTCGCGATGGCGTTTCCGCGCTCGCCGACGATCACGGCGCACAATGCCTGGGACCTGCAGAAGGCGTCGAACGGACGCTTCATGCTGGGCATCGGGTCGCAGGTGAAAACGCACAACGAGCGCCGCTTCGGTATCCCCTGGACGCCGCCGATGCCGCGCATGCGCGACTATATCGGCGCACTGCATGCGATCTGGCGAACGTGGGAGAAAGAGGTTCCTCTCGCGTATGAGAGCAAGACCTACAACCTCAATCTGATGACGCCGAACTTCTCGCCGCGCCCGACAGGGCTGCCGCGCATCCCGATCGCGCTTGCGACCGTAGGCCCCATGATGCTGCGTTTGGCAGGAGAAGCCGCCGACGCGGTCATCCTGCATCCCTTCTCGACGAAGAAGTACCTGATGGAAGTGTCCACCGCCCGCCTCACCGAAGGCCTGGAGAAAGGCGGCCGCGCCCGTGAAAATCTTGAAGTGATCGCGGGTGGCTATGGCTTCATCGCCACGGGCCGCACCCCCGAGGCGGTGGAGAAGGCGCGCCAGTACGCGCGCTATCGCATCTCGTTCTACTGCTCGACGCGCGCCTATTGGGACGTGATTCGCCTGCACGATATGGAATGGCTGGGCGAGAAGCTCAATCCATTCCCGCGCGAGAACCGCTGGAGCGAGATGGCCGCGCAAGTTCCGGAGGACAAGATCGATCTGTTCGCCACCGTGGCGGACTATGCCAACCTGCCGGCCGCCATCGAGGCACGTTATGGCGGCTATGCCGACTCGGTCATGTTGCAGATTTCGGCCGATGAAGATCTGGATGCCCTCGCCGAGTGCGTACGGGCGATCCAGAAGATTCCGTCTCGTTTCAAATCATACCGGGCGACCTGGGACTAGTGATGCTCCGCGTCCGCCGAATGGCGGCTCTTTGCTTCGTCGATCGCGGATCGGATCGCATCCGCCCGTGTTTTCCCCAAGGGCAAAGATCATCCTTGATTTGATGAACCGTTTCATTGTAAATCGTGTGACCGTCACGCAAGACCATTAGAAAAACAAAAGCAAGCAGACGGGCCGGAAATCGAAGCTGCAGAGGCTGAGCAGCGGGGAGGATCGGACGATGAGTGGGAGGAAGTTCCTGACGGCCCTGGCCGTCGCAATTGCGATTCAGGCTGGCGCCGCGCGTGCCGAGTATCCTGACCAGCGCATCAACGTCATCGTTCCGTTCGTCGCCGGTGGCGCAACTGACATCATTGCAAGGACCATTGCGGCGGACCTGGCAAGCCAATTTGGCCAACCTGTCACGATCGAAAATCGTGCTGGCGGCGGGACCGCCGTCGGTACCGAGGCTGTCGTGCGGTCCCCCCCCGACGGCTACACGGTGCTGTTCAACAGCGGCGCACTGACGATCGACGTCGGCTTCAGCAAGAAGCTGAATTATGACGTACGCAAGGATTTGATTCCGGTCACGAAAGCCGCATGGGGTCCGTATGCGGTGCTCGTGTACAAAGAGATACCGGTTAAAACCCTGAGCGAGCTGATCGGCTATGTGAAGGAAAAGCCCGGCGAACTGAATATGGGCTCTGCCGGCGTCGGCACGATGGGGCATCTGGCCAGTGCCTATCTGGCGGCAAAGACCGACGTCAAGCTGACCCATGTGCCATTTCGTGGATCGGCGCCCGCGCTTACGGCCGTCATGGGCGGCCATGTGCAGGTTCTCCTCGATCCACCGTTCACCGCCATGCCGGCGATCGAGTCGGGCAGCACGCGCGCGCTCGCGGTGACCGGCTCGCAGCGATCCCCGCTTCTGCCGAATGTCCCAACCGTTGCAGAACTGGGCTTTCCGGGCTTTGCCGCAGGACATTGGGGCGGCTTTTTCGTCCCCGCCGGCACACCGCCTGCAGTGATCCAGAAGCTCAATGCCGCGATCGTGTCGTCGCTGCAGAATCCAAAGGTCCGCGAGGTACTCCGCGGTCAGGGGCTCGAAATAATCGGCAACACGCCGGACGAGTTCCGCAAAGAGATCGACGACGAGATCGCGCTTTGGAGCAAGGTGATCAGAGAGTCCGGCATCAAGCCTGAATAGCAGCATGCTGATTCCGACAGGTTGGGAGCCTACCCCTCACCCAACACGCCCACATCCATTCCGCCCCCACGCCCGACCGGACGCTACCGAGGTGCAGGAAGACGAAGCGCAGCTATGACGGCGGGGGAGCGCATGACGAGCGCAGAATCAATTCGGTCGGAAATTTCAGTTTGCGCGGCGTGAGGGTTGGGTCCGCAATCCTGTCGATGACCATGCGCGCCGCGGCCTCCCCGATCGCGTCGTATTTCCACCGTATGACGGTCATGGGCGGCGTCGTCAGCTCCGCCAAATCGGAGTCGCCACAGCCGATAATGGAAATATCATCCGGCACTTTCAGCTTCTCGGTCGAAACGGCGCGCAGAATTCCTGTCAGCATCGAAATTCCACCAGCAACGACCGCCGTCGGCCGCTTCTTGCCGCCCAGCAGATCGGAAACGGCCTCATAGGCGTAGCTCGCGGTGAAACTGTTGGAGCGGATGAGGTCGTTATTGATCGAAACGCCACGCTCCGAATGAGCCTCCTGATATCCGCGGATCCTCTCGCGCGCCGACAACACGCTGGTAGGCCCCGTTACCAGGGCGATCCGCCTGTGCCCGAGATCCAGAAGATGGCGCACGGCGTGATAAGTGCCGTCACGCTGGGCAATGACTACTGAATCGAGCGGCGCGGTCGTCTCGCGATCCAACAGCACGACAGGAATTTCCAGCGAACTGCGCATTTTCACCAGTTGCGGATCGGTTTCGGTCGCCGTGCTCATGATCAACCCATCGACGCGTCGCTGCAGCGATTCCAGCAATTCGAGCTCTCGTTTGACCAGGTCGTCCGAACAGCCGATCACCAGGGTATATCCCGCCTCGAGAAAGACGTTCTGCGCCGCGCGCACGAAGCTCGCCAGCGCCGGCACCGTTATGTCACGAATGATGATACCGGCCGTGCGCTTGGACTTGCCGCGCATGCCCTGCGCGCTCGTATCCGGCATGAATTTCAGGCGCGCCATGATGTCCTGGACACGCTCTCGAATGTCGGAGCCAACGGTCTTGTTGTTGTTGATGACTCGCGACACGGTTCCAACCGATACTTTTGCAAGTCTCGCGACGTCTTTGACGGTCGGGCGAGCCGGGTGTGAACCGCGAAGGACCGCTTTTGCTGATTTGATCCGTTTCTTTGGCATGCTGGCCGCTCGGTGTGGTGACCGCGGGATCTACCACGGCCACGGCTTGCTGTCCGCATTTCAATTGCCGCCAATTGCCCAATCACACGGGCAACTGGAGATAAAGTATACCTAAAATAGACAGAAAACCCGCTAAATGAACCGTTTCATTGCTTCTCACCAGATTGCAGCCTAGAACAGCCCGGTATCGTGGGTGCAAACGCCGCGACAACAGCATGGACCATCAGAACCCGACGCCAAAACGCCTGCAGGCATGGATACCGAACGATGAAGATGACCGCTGCCGTTATGTATGAACAGGGTCTCCAGCGTCCCTTTTCGGAGAGCCGGCCGCTCAAGATCGAAACCGTCGACCTCGATGGTCCGGGCGAAGGCGAAGTCCTGGTGCAGATCGCGGCCGCCGGTCTGTGCCATTCCGACCTCTCTGCGATCAAGGGTCTGCGCCCGCGCGCCATGCCGACCGTGGTTGGACATGAGGCGGCGGGCGTTGTTGTCGAAGCCGGACCGGGCGTTTCCAAATTCAAGCCCGGCGACCATGTCGTGATGGTATTCGTGGCAAGCTGCGGACACTGCGCTTATTGCACTTCCGGGCGCCCTAACCTCTGTCAATCATCCTGGAAGGCGCGTACGGAAGGTACGCTGCAGGGAGGTGCGCGGCGGCTGCACATCAACGGCAAGCCGCTCAATCATTACAGCGGAATTTCATGCTTCGCGGAATATGCCGTCGTATCACAAAACTCTATCGTGAAGATCAACAAGGAATTGCCGCTTACGCTCGCGGCGATCTTCGGATGCGCCGTGATCACCGGCGTGGGAGCTGTGCTGAATACCGCCCGTGACGTCGCCGGAAAGAGTCTCGCGGTCGTCGGCCTCGGCGGCATTGGACTTTCGGCCCTGCTCGGCGCTGTCCTTGGCGGCGCGAAGACAATCGTCGCTATCGATGTCAGGGAAGCCAAACTTGAACTCGCCAAACAGTTCGGCGCGACGCATGTGTTTCTCGGCACCGATCCGGACTGCGCCGAGAAGGTCAAAGCAGCAACCGACGGAGGTGTTGACTATGCAATGGAGATGGCAGGCAGCATCACCGCGATGAAACTGGCCTATGCCATCGGCCGGCGGGGCAGTACGACAATCTGCGCCGGTCTGCCGCCTCACGATGCGGTGTTTGCGGTCCCCCCCGCACAGATGGTGTCCGACGAACGTGTCATCAAAGGCAGTTACATGGGGAGCTCAGACCCCCGGCGTGACATTCCGTATCTGGCTGAGGAGTTTGTCGGCGGTCGATTGCCGGTGGATCGATTGCTGACTGACCAATTGTCGTTCGATCAACTCAACGCCGGATTCGACAGACTGGACGACGGAGATGCTGTCCGGCAAGTCTTGAAATGCACCTGATCGATGCGGGCAGACAGCGACGATGCCCTCGCTAAGGCGGCGGTCGCAGAAAACAAAAAAATATTACGTATCAACGACTTGTGTGATTCGTGGTGCGCTCGGAGGGACTCGAACCCCCACGATTTTACTCACTGCCACCTCAAGGCAGCGCGTCTACCAATTCCGCCACGAGCGCTTGGGATACCGGCTGGATGGATGCCGTCCGCCGGATCAACGGCGCCGATGTAACAAATCGGAGATGGAGGGACAAGGCAGTTTTGCGCGCCGATAACTACCTGACATCAGGGGATTTCGGCAGCATTTGCTTGACTTCGACCGCGATCCGGTTGCGATCGACCAGCACGACGCCGGAAGCCACCGGCAGGTTGTTGGCGAGGATCTTGACCTCGTCGGCCTCGGTGGCGTCCAGTTCGATGATGGCGCCGCGGGAGAGCCGCATCACCTGGTGGATGGGCATGGTCGTGGTGCCGAGCACCACCATGAGATCGACGCTGACTTTATCGAGGGTCGCCACTTCTGAACCGCCAAACGGGGACTAGATTATCCTGGTTCCACCTGACCACGTTATGGTTAGCCAATGGTTAATGACCGCCAAAGCCTTGATTTAACGACCTTTGCGCAGCCCGAGGGCGGCGGCGAGGTGGAATGGCGGATTGCGGCGAATCCGGTCCCCTACCCCGAGGCCGTCGCCGAAATGGAGGCCCGCGCGGCCGATATCGCCGACCGCAAAGCTCCCGAACTGGTATGGCTGCTCGAGCATCCGCCGCTCTACACCTCGGGCACCAGCGGCAGGCAGGACGACCTGCTCGATCCGCGCTTCCCGATGTTCACCACAGGCCGCGGCGGGCAGCTCACCTATCACGGTCCCGGCCAGCGGGTGGCCTATGTGATGCTCGACCTGAAGCGGCGGCGGCCGGACGTGCGCGCCTATGTCGCCAGCCTGGAAGAATGGATCATCCGCACGCTCGACGCCTTCAACGTCCGCGGCGAGCGACGCGAGGATCGCGTCGGCGTCTGGGTCCGGCGGCCCGACAAGGGCGCCGGCCATGAAGACAAGATCGCGGCAGTCGGCGTCCGCCTGCGGCGCTGGGTGTCGTTCCACGGCATCGCCATCAATGTCGAACCGGACCTGTCGCATTTTTCCGCGATCGTGCCCTGCGGCGTCGCCGATCCACGCTATGGCGTCACCTCGCTGGTCGATCTCGGCCTGCCGGTGACGATAGTCGACGTCGATGTCGCGCTGCGGCAGGCATTCGAGCACGTGTTCGGCGCGACGGGTGTGCGGCTGCCGGAAGCGACGGCCTAGGAGCGCGGCCTGCCCTTTATGTGCCCGCCCGGCAAAAAAATCGGGAAACCGTGGAACCAATCAGCCCTTCCCGCGTTTCCGCCAGTTAAACAGGCAGTCGGATGGTCAGGAAAGACGAGCAACAACAACGGGATCTGTTCGAGAGCGAACGAAATTTCCGACTTCTGGTTGAAAATGTTGCCGACTACGCGCTCTACATGCTGGACCCGACCGGCATCATCACGAGCTGGAATATCGGCGGCCAACGGATCAAGGGCTACGCGCCCGGCGAAATCATCGGGCAGCACTTTTCCCGCTTCTATACCGAAATCGACCGCGCCAACGGCAAGCCGCTGCGCGCGCTGGGAATTGCCACGGACCACGGCCGGTACGAAGAGGAAGGCTGGCGCGTGCGCAAGGACGGCACCTTCTTCTGGGCCAGCGTCGTCATCGACCCGATCTACGAAGACGGCAAGCTCGTCGGCTTCGCCAAGATCACCCGCGACATCACCGAACGCCGTGAGGCGCAGCTCAAGCTCGAGCAGATGCAGCAACAGCTTGCGGAGTCGCAGAAGCTCGACGCGCTCGGCCAGTTGACCGGCGGCGTAGCGCACGATTTCAACAACCTGCTCATGATCATCAGCGGCAGTCTCCACACGCTGAAAAAGGGCATGGACGACGATCCGAAGCGCGCGCGCGCCATATCGGCGATTGAAACGGCGACCCAGCGCGGCGCTGCCCTCACCAACCAGTTGCTGACCTTTGCGCGGCGGCAGAGCGTCAATCCGCAGGCCGTCGACATCTGCGAACGCATCAATGCGATGCGCGAGGTACTCCAGACCGGTGTCGGCAGCGCGATAACGCTGCAACTCGACATCGACGAGCGTGTCTGGCCCGCGATGGTCGATGTCGCCGAGTTCGAGACGGCGCTGGTCAATCTCGTCATCAATGCGCGCGACGCCATGGCCGCCGGCGGCACGATCACCGTTTCAGCCCGTAATGAGGCGCTCCGTGAAGAAACCAGGGCCGGCGAGTATGTCGCGGTCTCGGTGGAAGACACCGGCGTGGGCATCGCCCCCGATGTGCTCGGCAAGATCTTCGATCCTTTCTTCACCACCAAGCCGATCGGCAAGGGCACAGGGCTGGGGCTCTCGCAGGTTCACGGCTTCGCGCACCAGGCCGGCGGCACGATCAGGGTCGACAGCGAACTCGGCAAGGGCACCACGATCACGATGCTGCTCCCGCGCAAGGATGATTTTGCGCGGGTCGAGAAAGTCGATGCCGTCGAATCCGGCGGCAGCGGCACGGTATTGCTGGTCGAAGACAATCCTGATGTCGCGATCGTCAGCGCCAATCTGCTGGAACAGCTCGGCTATACCGTCCGCAGGGTCGAAAACGCCGAGGCGGCGCTCCGGGAAATCGAACTCGACGGAATTGACCTCGTGTTTTCCGATATCGTGATGCCTGGCAAGATGGACGGCCTCAGCCTCGCCCGCCATCTGAGGGCGACCCGGCCGGGGCTGCCTATCCTGCTGGCGAGCGGCTACAGCGACGCCGCGATCAACGTGCGCGGCGATTTTCCCATCCTGCGCAAGCCCTACGAGATCCACCAGCTCAGCCAGGCGATCGCGAAGCTGACGCGGTGATTGCGCCGCAGATGTTGCGCGAGCCGGTTCCCGCTCCCGGAACCCGGCCGCCCCCAACTATTCCGCTTTTTCCCGATCCATTATTAACCGGTTCGGCACCGATCGCCTTTTAAGTTCAGGCGCGTTGCCGGCCAACGGATTCCGGCATGGCCAGCCAAGGCGAAGAATGTCCGAACAAAACCTCCCAGACACCGGCGAGCCGCCGCGCCGCGTTTCACCCGCTGCGGTGGTCATCGCGTTTGCGCTGGCGATGACGGCCTGCGTGCTTGGCGTCGTGGCCTGGAAAGCGCTCGATGCCAAGGCGATGACGCTGGCGCGCGGTCAAACCGACATCCAGAACCTGGCGCACTCGCTGGCCGACCATGCGGCCCATACCATCCAGTCGGCCGATATCGCGATGACCGGTATGGTGGACCTGCTGAAGTACCGGCAACCGTTGCCGGAACGATTCAACCGATACCTCGCGGAGACCGTCAACTCGCTGCCTCAGCTGCGCGAGATCGGCGTGCTCGATGCGGGGGGCAACTGGGTATACTCGTCGTTACCGGAAACACCCCGGCATAACAATTCCGACCGCCGCTACTTCACCTATCACCGCGACACACCGGGAAGCGCGCTCCGCATCAACGAGCCCATCCAGTCGCGCCTGACGGGACGGATGACGATCCTCCTGTCGAAGCGCATCGACCGGCAGGACGGCAGCTTCGCCGGCGTCCTTACCGCGGCGATCGACAGCGACTATTTCAACCGCTTCTACCAGACCTTCCAGCTCGGGCCCGGCGGCAGCATCACTTTGTTGCGCAATGACGGCATCGTGCTGATCCGCTGGCCGATGTCCGACAGGAGCACAGATCTTTCGGGAACCGACCTGTTTCTCAGGCACCTGAAGGTGACTGCGATCGGTTACTACAAGATCGTCTCCCCCTTCGACGGCATCACAAAATTTATCGGCTATGAAGCGACGCCGCATTACCCGACAATCGTCACCGTGGCGATCCCGGAAGACTGGCTGCTGTCTCACTGGTGGAAGACGCTGCGCACCGACGCGATCGTTGCGGCCGTGCTGCTGTGCACGATCCTGCTGCTGGCCATCGTGCTGTTCGCTCAGCTCCGCTTCCGCATGAAGGCCGAGCGCACGCTGCGCAAGCGCGAGGCGCACTACCGCCTGCTGGCCAACAACATCGCCGACATCATCATCCTGATCGATGCCCGCAGCCTGCTCCGCTACGTCTCGCAATCCGTCGAGCCGGTGCTGGGACTGCGCCCGGAAAACCTCGTGGGCAAATCGTGCTTCGACATGATCCATCCCGACGACAGGGAAAGCGTGAGGGCGGCAACGCAGCGGCTGAACGGAGTCGACACCGTCAGCACCGTCGTGTTTCGAACATACCGTGCCGACGGGACCGTGGCCTGGGTCGAAAGCAAGTTCAAGCTGGCCGCGCAACCGAGCGCGCCCGCGCAAACGGAATTCCTCTGCGTCATCCGCGACGTCACCGAACGCAAGCGGATGGAAGACGAATTGAACCAGCTCAACCGCCGCCTCACCCAGCTCGCCGCCACCGACGGACTGACCGGGCTGACCAACCGGCGCACCTTCGACGGCTTCCTGCTGCGCCAGTTCGAATCCTGCGACGAGATTTCGGTGCTTCTGCTCGATATCGACAGCTTCAAGGGTTACAACGACACCTACGGACATCAGGCGGGCGATCGTTGCCTGCAGGCGGTCGCGAAAGTGATCGGGGACGCGACCTCCGACACGTCGGGCCTGTCCGCGCGCTACGGCGGCGAGGAATTCGCCGTGGTGCTGCCGGACACCGGGGAAGACGACGCCCTGAAAGTCGCCGAGGCGATCCGGCTGTACGTTCGCGCGCTGGGCATTCCCAACTCCGCGAGCAGCCGCGGACACATCACGATCAGCGTCGGCGTCGCCTCCCGTACTGACTCGACCCTCGACGAGTCAGCGTTGGTCGGACAAGCCGACACCGCGCTTTACGAGGCCAAGCGTCTCGGCCGGAACCGCACCGTGGTGTCTTCATCGCTCGACCTGCAATATGTCGAGACCGATTCCATTCAGCACGATGCCGAGTTCGCACCCGACGAACCGGTGCGTTAGAGCGTTTTCAAGCGAAGTGGAAACCGGTTCGCGTAAAGAAAACGCGTCAAAACAAGAGTCTAGAGCCCCGTTCCGATGCAATCGGAACGGAAAAGGCTCTAGCTCCACCAAATCCTATCGCGCGCCGGGCCGCCACGAGAGGTCGTCCGACAGCACGTAGATCATGATGGCGGCCAGGCACATCACGATCCCGATCCAGAACATCGGCGAATGGTGGATCCGTCTCCAGTCGCGTCCGGAATCTTGCGGCTTCATTCAGTTCACCTCGCGCAACGCTTCAATCATGGATGGCGCTCAGATCGTGGGCAGCACCGAAAACCCCTCCCCGGCCTGCCGGAGATTCAGCATGTCCGGATTGCCGGCTTCGTCCTGGACCGCCTCGACCCGCGCCGATGACGGACCCTGGCGGCACGCCGCGATCATGGCGACCACCGTCGCTGCGGGCCCGGCGAACACCGCCTCGACGCTGCCGTCGCGCCGGTTGCGCACCCAGCCCTCGAGCTTCCGCGTCCGCGCCTCGTGATCGACAAAGGCGCGATAGCCGACGCCCTGCACCCGGCCCCTTATCGTGACGTGGCGGATCGAGTCGCTCATGTTATTTTTTCAGCCCGAGAAACTCGCTGCTGCGCGCCTTGACGTCCTTGTCGCGCATCGCGCGGCCGGTGAGTTCGGCCGATGCCAGCCCCTTGAGGTTCTTCGGCGAGGTTCCCTCGCGCAAGGCCTTCAGCGTCTCATAGACCGCTTGCGTGGCGGCAGCGAACGGCGCATGGCCCTGCAACGCGATGCGAACGCGCTGGCTGGCGAGATAGTCCAGCGCGGACATGTCCTCCGGCGCACCGCCGAGCACGATCGGCAGCCTGGTCGCCGCCGAGATCGCTTCCAGTTCGCCGCGGCTCGTGACGCCCGTGAAGAACAGCGCATCGACGCCGGTGGCCTCATAGGCCTTCGCCCGCGCAATCGCGTCATCTATTCCGCTGATGGACGCCGCACCGGTCCGGCCCATGATCACCAGCGACGGATCGCCGCGCCCGTCAAGCGCGGCCTTCATCTTGCCGACGCCTTCTTCGAGCGGGATCAACTGGGTCCTGGTCTGCCCGAACGCCTGCGGCAGCAGCGTATCCTCGATCGTCAGGCCGGCGGCGCCGGCCGCTTCGAGCTCCTGCACGGTACGGCGGACATTGAGCGCATTGCCGTAGCCGTGATCGGCATCGACGAGCACCGGCAACTGCGCCGCGCGCGACATCCGCCGCATCTGCTCGGCCAGTTCGGTGAGCGTGATCAGCGCAATATCGGGGTCACCGAGCACGACGAGCGAGGCGACCGAACCGCCGAACATGCCGAGTTCGAAGCCGAGGTCTTCGGCAATGCGGATCGAGGTGGCGTCGTAGACCGAGCCCGGCCGGATGCAGGCGGAGCCGTTGAGAATGGAACGCAGTCTCTCTCGGCGTTGACGGAAAGCCATGCCCACTCCCTCATTCCATCGTCATTCCGGGATGGTGCGCCAGCACCAGACCCGGAATCTCGAGATTCTCAGGTGCGCAATTGCGCACCATAGTTCGATGCTTCGCATCGCCCCGGAATGACGACCTCTACGCAAACTCCAAAATCAACGCATCCACCGCCAGCGTCGCGCCGGCTGCGGCGTGGATCTTCTTTACGGTGCCGTCACGCTCGGCGCGCAGCACGTTCTGCATCTTCATCGCCTCGACCACCGCAAGCGTCTCGCCGGACTTGACCTCCTGCCCTTCGCTCACCGCAATCGAGACCACGAGTCCGGGCATCGGACACAAAAGCTTCTTGCCGGTGTCGGCGGCCGACGTCACCGGCATCAGCCGCGCGGCCGAGGCCTCGCTTTCGGTGAAGACGTTGACCGGAACCTCGAAGCCCTGATGCGCGAGGCGGATGCCGTTCGGGATCGCACGAACCTGCATCGCCACCGGCTGACCGTCGATGGTGCCCTGCCAGACCGGTTCGCCCGGCGTCCAGTTCGAAACCAGGTTGCGCGGATTGCCCGGCAGACCATCGGCGCCGATGAAACGCACCGCGATGCCGTCGGCCTCGCGCGCCACATCGAGGCCGATTTCCTCTCGGCCGAGCCACACCGCGCGGCGGCGCTCGCGCTGCACCAGCCGGCCGGTCAGTTGTCCGGAGATCTGCCGCTTGCGCTCGCCGAGCACGTGGTCGATCGCGGCTCCGACGGCGGCCAGCCGCCGCGCGATCTCGCCTTCCGGCGGGCGCGCGGAGAACCCTTTCGGGAATTCCTCGGCGATGAAGCCGGTCGAAAGCTTGCCCTCGCGCCAGCGCGGATGGCTCATCAGCGCCGACAGGAATGGAATGTTGTGGCGGATGCCGTCGACATAAAACGAATCGAGCGCAGTCGCCTGCGCCTCGATCGCGGCCGCGCGCGACGGCGCGTGGGTTACGAGCTTGGCGATCATCGGATCGTAATGGATCGAGATCTCGCCGCCCTCCTGCACGCCGGTGTCGTTGCGGATGGTGATACCGTCGTGGCTCGCCTCGGCCGGCGGGCGGTATTTCACCAGACGGCCAATCGACGGCAGGAAGTTGCGGAACGGATCCTCGGCATAGACGCGCGATTCCACCGCCCAGCCGGTCAGCGCGACGTCCTTCTGTGTTATTGCCAGCTTCTCGCCGGCGGCAACCCGGATCATCTGCTCGACCAGATCGATCCCGGTGACCAGCTCAGTGACGGGATGCTCGACCTGCAGGCGCGTGTTCATCTCCAGGAAATAGAAGCTCTTGTCCTGACCGGCGACGAATTCGACGGTGCCGGCGGAATCGTAGTTGACGGCTTTCGCCAGCGCGACCGCCTGCTCGCCCATCTTGCGGCGGGTGGTCTCGTCGAGCAGCGGCGACGGCGCTTCCTCGATGACCTTCTGGTTGCGGCGCTGGATCGAACATTCGCGCTCGCCGAGATAGATCACGTTGCCATGCTTGTCGCCCAGCACCTGGATTTCGATGTGGCGGGGATCGACGATGAATTTCTCGATGAAGACGCGGTCGTCGCCGAACGAGGATTTGGCTTCGGCCTTGGCGAGGTTGAAGCCTTCGGCGACCTCGGACTTCGAATAAGCGATCCGCATGCCCTTGCCGCCGCCGCCGGCGGAGGCCTTGATCATCACGGGATAGCCGATCTCGTCGGCGATCTTCACCGCGTGCTTTTCGTCCTCGATGACGCCGAGATGCCCCGGCACGGTCGAGACCTTGGCCTTGGCGGCGGCCTTCTTGGATTCGATCTTGTCGCCCATCGCGGCGATGGCGCCCGGGTTGGGGCCGATGAAGACGATGCCGGCGGCCTCCAGCGCGCGCGGAAACGCCTCGCGTTCGGACAGGAAGCCGTAGCCGGGATGCACGGCTTGCGCGCCGGTCTTGCGGCAGGCCTCGACGATCTTGTCGATCAAGAGATAGCTCTCGGCTGCGGCCGGCGGGCCGATCAGGACGGCCTCGTCGGCCATCTCGACGTGCAGCGCATCGCGGTCGGCCTCGGAATACACGGCTACCGTCTCGATCCCCATCCGGCGCGCAGTCTTGATGACCCGGCAGGCGATCTCGCCGCGATTTGCGATCAGAATTCTTTTGAACATGTTCTTCTTGCTTGAGCTTTGGGCAGGATCCTCACCCGCAATGTGACATGCGGGAACACTGGTAACAAACCCGTGGTACAGCAAAAATCGGTAGAGGCAACGGTCTCGTAGCCGCGGGCTGCCCGGACGGAGGCCATTCACCCCGAATAGGAGTTGAACCGGCCCCGCACGTAAGCGTGGCTGACCGCCTTCATCAACTCGCCTACCTCGGTTTCCAGATACTCATTGGCAACGATCAGCGCGCGGATGGTCGCCCTCAAGTCGCCGCCACAGGCCGCAATGGCCTGATCCACCTCGGATTCCAGCTCGTTATTCTCTTCGGGGTTCGGCTGTGAAGAGAACGACATGAGCAAATTCCATGTGGGCGACGCGCGCATGTTCTCTATTTGTTCTAATGAAGTCAATGCGCCGTTTGGGTGCTTGCCGCGTTTTCCTCACGGTACGAATTCCACCCTCGATCAAGACCAGCAACTTGGTTCAATCACGCGCGCTTATGCTAGAAGGCGTCGCGTAAACGGAATGATTTGAAGTGAAACAGATGCGGTCACGTCTTTTCTCGGTTGCGGCGCTGTTATCGATATTGCTCCCCGTCACCCAAGGCTCGGCCGCCACGGCCATCGTCCGCGATGGCGGCACGCTGCAGTTGGGCAACGTCACCTACCGGCTCGACGGCGTCGATGCGCCGGCGTTTGATCAGCTCTGCATCGACGAACACGCCGACGTCTGGACCTGCGGCGTCGAGGCCCGCGACCAACTGACGAAGTTGATCGGCGATCGCCAGGTGCGCTGCGATGATCTCGGCGCGGACCCCACCTTCAAAAAGCGGCGCATCGGCGCCTGCGGGATCGAAGGTGAGACGACGAGCCTGAGCAAGATGATCATCCGCAGCGGATTTGGCCTCAATGTCGAAACATCCGCCACCGGCCGCTTCCAGGCCGACCAGGCGCGCGCCACGGAAGATCGACAGGGACTATGGAAAGGCTGTTTCATCGCGCCGCAAGAGTTCCGCCTCGGGAAGAAGGACGCCCCCCTACTTGGCGGCGCATGCCGCTCCGACCGCGATCGCGAAATTCGCGAGGCCTTGTTTCCCGAAGACCTCGTGATGCCCGGAAGCTGCAACATCAAGGGCAAGTACGCGGTCCGCGCGCGCGTCACCGGGAACCTCGGCATCTATCATTTGCAGGCCTGTCGTTCCTATCCGGGCTTGGGCAATCCCGACCGCTGGTTTTGCTCCGAGGACGACGCCCAGGCGGCCGGGTTCCGCCGGGCCTATAATTGTCGTCCACCAACAAAAGCCAAATGAAGCTGGCAAAGCCGCCATCTCATGTGTGAAACTTCGGGCAAAGACTGCCGGCCCGCATGAACCCTTCCGACACTTCGAACATCCTGCCTGAATCTGCCACCGATCGCCTGCGGCAACATCTGCAGCAGATCGCGAGCGAACGCGACCGCGCCCATCGCGCGCTGCAGGAACGCGAAGCCGAACTGGCGCGGATCCAGCGAATTGGGCGTGTCGGCGGCGTCGAGGTCGACTTCCGGGAAGGTTTCAAGAACCGTCGCTCGCCGGAATATCTCATCATTCACGGCCTGCCGCCGGATGCGGCCAACGAAACCCACGAACAATGGGTCGAGCGAATTCACCCGGACGACCGCGAGCGAACGGTCAAGCAATTTCTCGATGCGCTTGCCGGCCGCGACGAGGACTACAACGCCACCTACCGCATCGTGCGGCCGAGCGACGGCCAGACGCGCTGGATCGATGTCGTCGCCAAGATCGAACGCGACAGCGAAGGACGCGCGCTGCGGCTGGTCGGCGCCCATATCGACGCCACCGACCGGATGCTGGCGCAGGAGAAGCTGCGCGAAAGCGAGGAGCGTTTTCGCCTGATCGCCGACAGCGCGCCGGTGCCGATGTGGGTCACCAAGCTGGACCGCACGCGCTCCTTTGCAAACCGCGCCTATGTCGATTTCCTCGGGTTGCCGTTCGAAGAAGCCATCGCGTTCGACTGGCGCAAGCGGCTTCACCCCGATGACCAGCAGCGAGTCGTGCAGGAATCGATCGCCGGCGAAGCCTCGCTCAAGCCGTTCGTGCTCGAGGCGCGCTACCGCAATGCCGCGGGCGAATGGCGATGGCTACGCTCGGAATCGCAACCGCGCTGGGATCCGACCGGCAAGCACATCGGCTTCATCGGCGTAGCCCACGACATCACCGCCGCCAAGCAAGGCGAGCGCGATCTGCGCCAGTTGAACGAGATCCTGGAATTGCGGATCACGGAGCGAACCGCCCAGCTCGAATCCAACGAGGCGCAAATGCGCGCGATCCTCGAGACCAGTCACCAGTATCAAGGCCTGCTCAACCTGCACGGCGACCTGCTCTACGCCAACAAGACCGCACTGGCTGGTATCCGCACCGATGCCGGCGCAGTGCTCGGCAAGCCGTTCTGGGACACGCCGTGGTTTTCCGGAACTGAAGGCATGGGCAGCACCGTCCGCGATGCCTTCTTCGCCGTGATGCAGGGCGAGGAAGTCCAGATAGAGATGCGGCTTCGCCTACCGATCGGCGAGCGCTATTTCGATTTCAAGATGCGCCCGCTGCGCGACCAGCACGGCGCCATCGTCGGCGCCGTTCCGGACGCCATCGATGTCACGGAGCGCCGTCAGAGCGAGGAAGCGTTGCGCCAATCGCAGAAGATGGAAGCGGTCGGGCAACTGACCGGCGGCGTGGCGCACGACTTCAACAATCTCCTGACCATCATCCGCTCGGCGACCGATTTCCTGCGCCGCCGCGAATTGCCGGAAGAACGCCGCCGCCGCTACATCGACGCCATTTCCGACACCGTCGAGCGTGCCTCCAAGCTGACCGGACAATTGCTGGCATTTGCCCGCCGGCAGCCGCTGAAGCCGCAGGTGTTCAATGTCAGCACGCAGGTCGAGGCGGTAGCCCAGCTGATCCGTCCCCTCGTCGGCGGCCGGATCCAGATCGATGTCGAAATATCGGACCTCAACTGCTTTGCGATTGCCGACGTCGCCCAGTTCGAAACCGCCCTGATCAATCTCGCCGTCAACGGCCGCGACGCCATGGACGGCGAAGGCCGGCTGACCATCGGCGTGCGCAAGGTGAACGGCATCCCCGCGCTGCGCGCCCAGCCCGCGCGCAGCGGCGATTTCGTCGCCGTCGCCATGGCAGACACCGGCGGCGGCATTGCGCCCGAGTTGCTCGAGACCATCTTCGAACCGTTCTTCACGACCAAGGAAGTCGGCAAGGGAACCGGCCTCGGCCTCAGCCAGGCGTTCGGCTTCGCCAAGCAGTCCGACGGCGACATCGCGGTCGCGAGCCCGCCCGGCGAAGGCGCCACCTTCACGATCTATCTGCCGCAGGCTGCGGCGCCTGCCGAGGCGACTGAAGCCGCGGCGGGCAGCAGCGAACCGGCCGCGCGGGGCCGCGGCTACCGCGTCCTCGTGGTCGAGGACAATGACGACGTCGGAAAATTCTCGACCGAATTGCTGGAAGATCTCGGATACACCGTCCGCCGCGTCGCCAGTGCGGACGCAGCGCTGGCGATCCTTGCCAAGGACGAGTTCTCCGCCGACCTGGTGTTTTCCGACGTCATCATGCCCGGCATGAACGGCGTCGAGCTAGCCGGTCTTATTCGAGATCTCTACCCCGGCCTGCCGGTGGTGCTGACGAGCGGCTACAGCAACGTGCTGGCAGAAAGCGCGCACCAGGGCTTCGAGCTGATCCAGAAACCCTATTCGGTGGAGCTGCTGTCGCGGATTCTGAGGAAAGCGATTTCCGAGGCGCGCCGCTGACTCTACTTTGCATGGGGTTGTTTTGCAGATTTTTGGTTTGTGGTCCGCGCAACCGGCCACGGCTCACGCCGCGTCCTCGACACCCGGCTCCCCCGAGGCCAACAGCCCCCGGATTTCCTGCGCCGGCCGCGCGGCGCTGAACAGGTAACCCTGCATCTGCGTGCAACCCAGGCTCTGCACGGTCTCGCGTTGGTCGAGCGTCTCGACGCCTTCTGCCGTGGTGATCATGTTGCGATCGGCGGCGATGCTGACCACCGCGCGGATGATCGAGGCCGACGAGGAATTGTGCGTCACTTCCCTGACGAACGAGCGGTCGATCTTGATCTTGTCGAACGGAAACCGCTGCAGGTATTGCAGCGAGGAATAGCCGGTTCCGAAATCGTCGAGCGCGATGTGTATCCCGAGCGCGCGGAGCTGGTTCAACGCCACCAGTGCTGCGTCATGGTCCGCGATCAGCACGGCCTCGGTGATCTCCAGCTCCAGCCGCCTCGGATCGAGACCGGTTTCAGCGAGCGCCGCGGCGACCTTCAGCGGCAGCGTTTCCGACTTGAACTGGATCGGCGAGACGTTGACGGCGATGCGCACATGGGCCGGCCAGGTCGCGGCTTCGGCACAGGCCGTGCGCAACACCCACTGCCCGATCTCCTCGATCAGGCCGGTTTCCTCGGCGACCGGCACGAAGTCGGCGGGCGAGACCATTCCGCGCACCGGATGCCGCCAGCGCAGCAGCGCCTCGCAGCCGATGACTTCATCGCTGCACAGGTCGATCAGCGGCTGATAGTGAAGTTCGAACCCGCCCTGCGCCAGCGCCGCGCGCAGATCGGCCTCGAGTTCGCGGCGACGATTGGCCTCCTGCTCCATCGACGGATCGAAGAAGCGGTACGTCCTGCGGCCGGCGGCTTTCGCGGCATACATCGCGAGGTCGGCGTTCTTCAGCAGGTCGAACAGATCGGCGCCGTGGCGCGGCGCAATCGCGATACCGATGCTGGCATCGCTGGTGAGCTGATGGCCATGGCAGTCGAACGGGGTCCGCAGCGCCTGATAGATCCGCGCCACCAGCGCGTGAACGTCCTCGGCGCCCGCGATGCCGTGCTGCAGGACCGCGAACTCGTCGCCGCCGAGGCGGGCGATGAAGTCCCCGCCCCCGGCGGACTGGCGCAACCGGTCGGCGACGCCCTTGAGAAACTCGTCCCCGATCAGATGTCCAAGCGTATCGTTGATGCGCTTGAACTCGTCGATATCGATGTAGAGGATCGCGAACTCGGCGCCCTCGGCCTGCAGCAGCCGCTCGGCGTGACGCTGGAACAGCGTCCGGTTGGGCAGGTTGGTCAGCGCGTCGTAATGGGCGAGATGCTCTATCCTGGCCTGGACGCGACGGACTTCGGTCACGTCTTCCATCGTCGTCGCCCAGCCACCGTCCGGCGAGCGCTTGAAGATCAGCCGGATCGAGCGGCCGTCGGGCGTCGACGTCACGCTGTCCTTGAGATCGATGCTGGGGTCGAGAAATTTGGCGCAGTAGGCGTCGACGTCGCCGACAAAGGAGCCAAGCTGCTGCCGATGCGCGATGAGATCGCGCAGGTGGCAGCCGGGTTTGACGATATCCGGCGACAAGCCGAACATGTCGATATACTGCCGGTTGCAGATCACCAGCCGCCCCGACGCATCGAACAGCAGCAGGCCCTGGGTCATGTTGTTGATCGCAGTATCGAGATGCCGGGTTTTCTCCGACAGCATGTGCTGTGCGGCGGCGTGCTGCTGGCGCAGCTTGCGCACGATGAGGAACACCATCCCGATCACGATGACGACGGCAAGAGCCGCGGCGCAGAACTGCAACCGCGTTTGCGACCGCCAGTCGGCCAGCACGGTCGACGTCTTCGTGGTGGCGACAACGACGATCGGAAAATGCTCCAGCGACCGGACCGCGCCAACCTTGTCTTCCGACTCCCGCTCGCTGGTGAAGCGTCCGGAAATGTTGCCGCCCATCCCCAGCGCGCGCTGGAATGACGGTGTACCGGCGACATTGCGCCCGACAAGTTTGTCGTCCTTCGGATAACGGGCGATGATGGTGCCGTCCCGATGAATCATCGAGATGGCGGTGTCGCCGTCCAGCGCCAGCGAACCGACAAAGTCCTCGAAGTGGGAAGGCTCGACGCCGCGGACGGTGATACCCATGAACTCGCCGTTGCGGCCGACGATCTTCCGGGCAAACACCATGGTCCAGACCTTGGTGACCTTGCTCACGACCGGCTCGAGGATCATGTCGGGCGTGGGCCGTCCCGAAGCGAACTCGCGGAAGTAACGCCGGTCTGTGATGGTGCCGTCGGGTACTGGCCACATTTCCGATGAGTTGACCAGGAAGCCCTTCGCGCTCCACAGGTTCAAGGCGCCGACAGGAGGTAGCACCGCCAGCTTGGCGCGCAGCATTTCATGCGCGCTCAAGGTCGACATTCTCTTCTCGAAAGCATCGGCGGTATCGACGCCGTCCGCACGTATCGCGGCCAGCACGTCGTCATGCACGTGCTGCAGGTCGCTGAGCCGTTGATCGAAATGGCGAGACAGCAGCAGCGCGGTGTTGTTGAGGTCGCGCTCCGCCACCTCGAGTGCCCGCTCGCGGTATTGCAGGGCGAAGTAGCCGGTGCCAAGCGTGATAGCGAAGACGGCCACCGCGGCGCCCAGAATGAGCCACTGGATCGCGCCGAGCTTCAGCTGCGACAGCGCATGTACCAGCGCCTGCCGCGGGCCTGCCGCAACCAGATCTCCAGAAGAACCGTTCCGCATTTTCCCCCGCCCCCACAAGCGTTTGTTGTAGAGGACACAACCCAAGGGGGCGTTAGCAAAGTGAGTTATCGGGGGGTTAAGCCGCGGGCGCGGAAATCAGGCGGTTTCCGCCAGTTCCACTTCCTTGAGGCTGCACTCGATCAGACCGCCTTCGATCGTGAACTCGGAGAACAGGGACGACTCGGTCGCAGCCCGCAGCGGCGCAAAAAACTGCGAATCCCCGGGGCTCTTCAGGAAGAAGCGGATGTGGCTCGCCGTCATCGTATCCCGCGACAGCCAGACGATGCCGGAGAATAGCGCGACCATCATCTGGGCGTATTTGGCGGCGTCGGCGATACCCAGATCGTAGATCGGCGACACCACGATGAAGCGGGCGCGCAGGATGGGGTTCGGGAACTTGCTCATCATCAGGCGGCTGACCTGGCAGGCCGCATGAACCCGCTCGCCGTCGGAAAGGCAGTAGAGATTGGGGTTGTCGCCATCCTTGGTCAGCGCATCGTAAGCCGAGAAGATCCCGGTCGAAAAGGTCGAGAAGTCCTCGCCGACACTCTCGGCGTCCTTCTTCCACTGGCCCTTGATCGATCGCCAGGACCTGTCAGGGTCTCTCATCGGCAGGAGGCGCATGACTAACCGGGGGTTAAGACAGAACTGATCCGCAGCAGTCTACACACCGCCGCTAAACTTTTGCTTACGGCCGGAACCGGGGAAGCAAGTATTTGTACGTGCTTTGGATTGCACCGCTAGCTTGGTGCCTTGACGGCGCACAGCCGCAACCCGGCGGCGCCTTGGTTCGTACGGCACTCGATTGTCTTTGGGTCCTGAAAGAGTCATTGTTCGAATTGGTTGGACCGTCTGAAGGTGGGGCCGTCTCATGAAAGCTCGTCGATATCTCCCTGTTATTCTGTCCCCTGCACTGCTCGCTGCCGCCTCCATTCCGGGCTCTCCGGCACACGCACAGGCGACCGGGGAAGCACCGCAGAACGTGCTCGCGGCACAGATACGCCTGCAGGGCTTTGCGTGCGAAAAATCGCTCGGCGCCGTGCAGGATAGAAAGCGCTCGAAGCCGGATCACCCCGTGTGGGTTCTCAAATGCAGCAATGCGACCTATCGGGTCAGCCGCTTCCCCGACATGGCGGCGAAAGTGGAGCCGCTTCGATAGCGTCTTGCCGGCTGCCGTTTGCGCAGCCTGCAACAGAGCACATGTCTGGCGAGGAACGATCGCGCGAAGTGGGCGTTTTGCCCGTATCGACGTTTCCTCCCCGCGACGTCGAACTGATGCCCCGCCCGCGTCCCGCTTCAAGCCGGACCGGCGGGGCTCTTTTCTCGGATCGGACAGAGCCGGTAGCGCCCTCACCGGGGGGAAGGCGCCAGGCTCAGTTCACGCTGCCGCCTCGTAGTTGACCGCGGTCTCCGCAATCTTGGTCAGGGTTTCGTCGGTCTTCTTCTCTTCCGCCAGCGTCTGGTCGATCAGCTTCGCCGCCTGCGGATTGTTGAGTTTCGCGGCCCACGCCTTGAGCGTGCCGTAGCGTGAGATCTCGTAGTGCTCGACCGCCTGGGCGGCCGCCAGCAGCCCGGCGTCGAGGGCTGGCGTGTCGGCATACTCCTCCATGATCTCCTTGCCTTCATCGAGGATGCCCTCGATCGCGTCGCACTTCTTGCCGCGCGCCGCCTTGCCGAGCAGTTCGAATATCTTTTCCAGCCGCTCGATCTGCCCCTCGGTCTCGTCATGGTGCTTCTCGAACGCGGCCCGCAGCTTGTCGGACTGGGCAGCCTTCGCCATTTTCGGCAGCGCCTTCAGGATCTGCTTTTCGGCGTAGTAGATGTCCTTGAGCGTATCCAGAAACAGTTCGTTGAGGTCTTTGTCGGCCATTGGTGTCCTCCATTGTTGGCGGCTGACAATCGCAAATCGAGCGGAATGGTTCCTATCGCGCGGCTGCTCGCGCGCTCAGCCGCGGGTCGCGGCAAGATCGATCAACGCAATCCCGAGGTCTGCCCTTTTCTTCCTGCGAAGCGCGACCGGGACCTCGGTCAGGACAACTTCGAGGGTCGGCCTTACCGTGCCCGCCAGCAGATGCCCGCCGCGGGTCGATCCGTCGGAAAGGCCAAGCACGATGTGGATATGAAGGCTGGGCTTGCCGTCATCGCCGACCGCGACGTCGCCGATCGCACTGAGAACCTCGCATTGCTCGTTGACCTCGATCTTGCGATAGCTCTTCGAGTCGAAGTCGAACCAGCCCACGGTCGCCCGCTCAAAGGCGCCGATCGCCGTCAGCGAGGCGGCGGAAATACCTGCCTCCCCGGCAAACCGGGCAAGCGTTGCAAACGCCTCCTCGCCGGAATCCAGAACGACGACATGAACCTGCGCCTCCTCCCGGGCGGTGACGAGCTTGCTCTTCATGGGAACCTCGCAATTGCGGTCTGGCAGCGCTGCGCCCGACGTGCTGGCCTCGGGCTCTAACCCTGCTTCTTACCGGGCGGGTCGCCGCCACGGTCCACCCTGCTCACGTGCTGGGCGCGCTCCTTGTCGCGCGGCTGCTCCTGCCCACGTTCGTCACGGACAATGCCCTGATCGTTGCCGCCCTTGGACTGTTCAGGGTCGGGCGCTCCGCGTTGCTGTACTTCGGCCTTTTCTTGAAATCTGCTCATGTTGGAACTCCTTCCAACAGAGAACGGCCTCAGGCCGGCAAAGTTTCCATGCGGTGCCCGTGACGGTTCGCCGGATGCTGACGTTCGGTACCTGTAGAAATGCAAAAACAAAACGGCGGGGAGCAACCCCGCCGTCCTGAGATCAATTCATCGCAAGCTGAAATTACATCATCCCGAGGTCCATCACGGCCGGCAGTTGGGCCAGCGGCACGACGGCGACACCGAGCAGCGCTGCGACCATGGTCGCGAGGCGATGGTTGACGCGACGCTTGCCGCGCATCTGGCCGGCAATCCATTCCAGCACGTGGGTGTCGATATTGACGGCCTTCACCGGCGCCCAGCTCTCGATCGGAGTATCCGGCGACAGCGCCACCGTGCGCGGCGGCACCGGCAGGCCGGACTCGGACGCCGCGTGATGGGCGATCGCCTTGGCCAGCAGGTCGTCGAAACGGCCATCGTCGGTACGTTCCGCACCGGCGTCGCTGATCTCGAACAATGCCTCGGCCTCGGCGCGGCTCACCGGCTGATGCTCGACGGCGGACGCGGTCAGGATGCGCGCGCACCAGGCGGCGTCATCGGCATCGAGCGCGCGGGAAAAATGGATGCGGCCCTTGGTGGTGGGGCCTTCGCCGGTGATCACGCCGTCGCGCACAATCGTAAGCGCATGGGCAGCGGTCTGGCGACAGGACGGTTGCGGAACGTCGGACGTTTCGGCGGATGTTTCAGCAGTCAGAACAGTCGGGGCAGGCATCGTTTGCACTTCTCAATTTCTTTTCTCGGGTCCAGCATTTCCATACCGGGCATGAACGAGCGGTTAACGATTCGAAACCGGCATTCCTAGATATCTACATGGTTGCCAATTGGTCGCTGTGACGTCGGTCACGGTTCAGTCCGGCGCGTTCGGCCGGGGGTGTTGAAGACCACAAAAGGCCGTATCGGGGCAATCCGGACCACTGCGGGCGACGGGTTCTTTTCACCGCAGGCGCGCCGATTAAAAGAAGGTGCTAGGAGTTCCGCACTTGCGGAGAAGGATCTCACCTTTTACGTGAAGCGGTTCCCTAGACCGCTCCCGGCGCCTATAATTACCAGAACGAATTTCCCTGTAACTAGAACGAGATGAGGTCGTATCATGGCACTTCAGATTGGCGCAACCGCCCCTGATTTCGAAGCCCAGACCACCGAGGGCAAAATCAAATTCCATGACTGGATCGGCAACAGCTGGGCGCTGTTGTTCTCGCACCCGAAAGACTTCACGCCGGTTTGCACCACCGAACTCGGCGCTCTCGCAAAGTTGAAGCCGGAATTCGACAAGCGCGGCGTCAAGCTGATGGGGCTGAGCGTCGATGCCGTCGACAGGCACGCGCAGTGGTCCGAGGACATCAAGGAGACGCAGGGCGCAGCGCCGAACTACCCGATGATCGGCGACACCGATTTCAACGTCTCCAAGCTCTACGACATGCTGCCGGCGTCGACCTCGGGCGATCCTCTGACGCGCACGCCCGCCGACAACCAGACCGTCCGCAACGTGTTCGTCATCGGTCCGGACAAGAAGATCAAACTTGTGATGGTCTATCCGATGACCACCGGCCGCAACTTCCAGGAAATTCTGCGCTCGATCGACTCGCTGCAGATGACCGCCAAGCATCGCGTCGCGACGCCGGCCGACTGGAAACAGGGCGAGGACGTCATCATCGCCGGCTCGGTCAGCGACGACGAGGCGAAGACGATCTATCCGCAGGGCTGGAAGGCGCCGAAGCCCTACATCCGGATCGTGCCGCAGCCGAAGTGACCGCGCAGCTGTCATCCCGGGGCGATGCGTAAGCATCGAACCCGGGATCTCGAGATTCCACGGGGTGCAATTCCACCCCTGAGGTCTGGCGCTAACGCACCATCCCGGAATGACGGCGTCAGCTTTCAGGCGCCATCCAATTCGTCACGAGCAGCCCAACTGTCGCCGAGACCGCCGTAACGAACGCCCCCCATGCAATATCGACGACGACGACCGCCCAGCTCCAGTTCTTCAGCATAGCCATCGAGGTGAGTTCGAAGGTCGCGTAACAGAAGAAACCGAATAGCGCGCCATAGAGCAGCGTCGATTGCCACGTTGCGCCCGTCCCGCCGCTGACGAAGATCAGGATACCCGCGACATAGGTCAGATAAAACAGGACCGCCGGCACGAGCTTTATCTCGCCCAGCAGATGCCCGACCTGTGAGGTGAAGAAGCCCTTGGCAATGACGCCAAGGAACAGGAAATCAATCGGTACGATGACGAACAGCGTCACCAGATAGAGCGCGACGTATCGGTTCACGGTGGCCTCCAGCCCGCAAACCGCGGGCAATCATTCGCAGTATAGACAAACTACGAATTTGGAGGCCTCGGGTTTCACGGCGGCGTTATCCGCCGCCGTGAGGTTCCGATCAGGCCGCGCGGACGCGATCGAGGAACTTTTCGACCTCGGCCTTCAGATGCAGGCTCTCGCTCGACAGGTTCTGGGCCGAGGCAAACATCCGGCTCGAGGTCTCGCCGGTCTCGTCGGCACCTTGCGCGGCGTTGCGGATATTGACGGCGACATCGGCCGTCCCGCTTGCCGCGGCGCGTACGCTCTGCGCGATGTTCTGCGTCGCCCCGCGCTGCTGCTCGACCGCCGCCGAGATCGAGGTGGCGATATCGCTGATGCGCTCGATGGTCTGGCCGATCGCCTTGATGGCGCTGACGGACTCTTCGGTTGCGAGCTGCATGTTGCCGATCTGGCTGGAAATCTCCTCGGTCGCTTTCGCGGTCTGTCCGGCGAGACTCTTGACCTCCTGCGCCACCACGGCAAAGCCGCGGCCGGCGTCGCCTGCGCGCGCCGCCTCGATGGTGGCGTTCAGCGCCAGGAGGTTGGTCTGTTCGGCGATCGAGGTGATCAGCTTCACCACGTCGCCGATCCGGGCGCCGGCTTCCGACAATTCGTTGATGCGCTGGTCGGTGGCGGCGGCCTGCTTGACGGCATCGGCCGCGATCCCGTTCGACTCCTGAACCCGGCGGGTGATCTCCGCAATCGAGCTGGAGAGTTCGTCGGATGCGGTCGCAGCAGTCCGGACGTGCTCGGATGCGGTTTCCGACGCGCCCGCCGACTTGCCCGACAGGCCGGCGGTGGTCCGCGCGGTTTCGGTGAGTTGACGCGCGACGCGCTCGAATTCGCCGGAAGAGTTGAGCACCTTGTCGAGGATGGTGCCGACGCTGGTCTGGAACTCGTCGACGAAGCCCCGCAGTTCGGATTTGCGCTGGTCGGCCGAGGCAATCGCTGCCGCGGTCTGTTCTTCGCGCAGGCGGCGGCGTTCGACCGAGTTATTTTTGAACACCTCCAGCGTTCGCGCGATCTCGCCGATCTCGTCGGTGCGATCGTGGCAGTCGATCTCGACATCGGCATTGCCGTTGGCGATCGCGGTCAGCGAGGCCGTGGCCGAGGTCAGCGGCTTGGTCACGCGGCGCACCAGCACCATGGTCAGCAGCATCACCAATAGCGCCGCGATACCGGCCGCGATGGCCATGTTCGTGATGGCGTGCGACAGCATGGTCTCGAACTGCGCCATCGGGATGCCGACATAGAGGATGCCAATGACTTTGCCCGCCGGGTTCACGATCGGATAGTAGGCGGTCATGAAGGTCTTGCCGAACAACGTCGCCGGCCCCTTGTAGGCCTCGCCGCGGCGCAGGACGGCCTGTCCGGGATGGTCAGGGGCGAGCTGGGTGCCGACAGCGCGGTCGCCGTTCTCCTTCTTGACGTTGGTGGTACGTCGGACGAACTGGTTGCTCGCCTCGTCGTAGACGAACAGGGTCGCGTTGCCGCCGGTATAGCCCACCGCGCGATCGACGATCGCGTGATCCTTGAACTCGGGCATCTTCGGCATTTCGGCGCGGGCGACCGTCCCGTCCTTGATGGTGATCTTGGCGTCGCTGTAGGTCTCGGCAAAAGCCAGGCTCAGCGTGCGCAGGTTCATTTCGATGTCACGCATCGCCCTGTCGCCGAACTCGTTGGTCAGCGACCAATGGGCGGCGCCTACAACCAGCGCGGTATTGACCGCGATCAGAAGAATGGCGGAGATGACGGCCTTGGTGCCAAGCCGAAGCTTCAGCGAAGGCAGGAACTTTCCAATCGAACGCGCGGTCATAATGAGTAATCCCCCAGAAACGGGGTCAATTTGACGGGTTTTGCTTACGATCGCCTTAATGGGCACAACCCTAAGCAAGGTTTGAAGAATTTAATGGAACCTATGCGCGCATGACCGCATCACGCCCCGGCATCGTCTGGTATCGCGACGACCTCCGTGTTTCCGACCATCCAGCCCTTCACGCAGCCTCCAATGCACACTCATCGGTTGTGTTCATTTACGTGCTCGACGACAGGGCGCCTGGCCTTCGGCCGCCCGGCGGCGCGGCACGTTGGTGGCTGGCGCAGTCGCTCCGCGCGCTGCAGGCGAGCCTGCAGAGGCGCGGGGCTGGGCTGGTTCTGCGAAAGGGATCCGCACCTGAGGCCATTGCTGCGCTGGCGCGCGAGCTTGATGCCGGGTGCGTGTACTGGAACGAGATCGCGCAATCGCCGCACCAGGCTGTCGCCGATCGCCTCGCTACAGCGCTCGAGGAGATCGGCGTCGCGGCACAACGTTTTTCGGGCGACCTGCTGGCGGCGCCGAGCCAGATCCGCAACAAGGAGAACCGCGGCCTGCGCGTGTTCACGCCGTTCTGGCGACGGGTGCAGGCGCTCGGCGATCCGCCCAAGCCGCTTCCGGCGCCAAAGCGGCTGAACGGCGTACCCGACCTCGCCAGCGATACGCTCGAAGATTGGGAACTCGAGCCCACCGGGCCCGACTGGGCCGGGGGCCTGCGCGAAACCTGGCAGCCCGGCGAGGCGTCGGCGCAGGCGCGCCTCGAGGCATTCCTCGAAGGCGCCATCGCCGGGTACACCGGCGACCGCGACCGGCCCGACCGGGACGGCACCTCCAAACTCTCGCCGCATCTTCGGTTCGGCGAGATCAGCCCGCGCCAGGTCTGGCATGCGGCGCGCTTTGCGGCGGCCGAGCACCCTCTCCTGTCCGCCGATATCGACAAATTCCTCAGCGAACTCGGCTGGCGCGATTTCTGCCGCCATCTCCTGTTCGACGTCCCCGATCTCGCGACGCGCAACCTGCAGCCCTCCTTCGACGACTTTCCGTGGAAGTCCGATGTCAAAGCGTTGCAGGCGTGGCAGCTCGGGCGCACCGGCTACCCGATCGTCGATGCCGGGATGCGCGAACTCTGGCACACCGGCGTCATGCACAACCGCGTGCGCATGGTGGTGGCGTCGTTCCTGGTCAAGCACCTCCTGATCGACTGGCGCCTGGGCGAACAGTGGTTCTGGGACACGCTCGTCGACGCCGATGCCGGCAGCAACCCCGCCAACTGGCAATGGGTGGCAGGCTCAGGCGCCGATGCCGCGCCCTACTTCCGGGTCTTCAATCCGATCCTGCAGGGCGAGAAGTTCGATCCCGATGGCGCCTATGTCAGGCGCTGGGTGCCGGAGCTGGGGCAACTGCCCGATAAACTGATCCATCAGCCCTGGACGGCGACGCCAATCGAACTTGCAGGCGCGGGCGTCGAACTCGGCAAGACCTATCCGCAGCCGATCATCGATCACAAGGTTGGGCGCGAACGCGCACTCGCGGCCTACGCGACGATCCGCGGCAATTAGGATTTTGCGGGCGCGCTGCGGTTGACCAGCAGCACGGCGGCCGCACAGGCGATCATGCCGACGATAGCGATGGCATCGAGCCGTTCGCCGAACAGCACATAGGCCATCAGCGCCGTCACCGCCGGGACCAGATAGAACAGGCTCGCCACCGAGGTCGCCGCCGAGCGGCGGATCAGCCAGTACAACAGCCCGATCGATCCGATCGACAGCACCACCGCAAGCCAGGCGAGCGCCAGGATGAATTCGGTGGTCCAGTGCACGACATTGGTCTCGAACAGCCAGGCGCCGAGGCCAAAGAAAATCGTCACCGCGATGAATTGCACGAGATTGCCGGAGCGCCAGTCGATCGCGTTGCAGTAGCGCCGCTGGTAGAGCGTGCCGAGCGTGATGCTGACCAGCGATACGCCGGAGGCGAACCAGCCCCAACCCGCCTCGCCGCTCATCGGCCGGTCGTGCAGGATCAGCACGACGCCGGCGAGCCCGAGAAATAGTCCCGCCCATTGCAGCGGCGTGACGCGCTCGCCGAGCCAGCGGCTCGCAATCGTCGAGGTCAGGATCGGCTGCAGGCCTGGTATCAACGCCGAAAGCCCTGCCGGGATCGAATGCGCGATCGCGATCGCCGTGCCGCCGAGATAGATCCCGTGCACCAGAATGCCGGCGACGGCGCTGTGCGCAATACCGGTGCGATCGGGCCAGCGCGGCCGCGTGATCGCAACGATGATCGCCATCAACACAACCACGCAGGCCATGCGGATGGCGAGATAGGTCAGCGGCTCGGCGCTGTTCAGCACGTATTTGGTGCCGATGAAGCCGGTGCTCCAGAGCACGACGAAGATCGCCGGCGCGGCGCGTGCAGCAAATTTTTCGAAGTCGCTGGTCATTTGCCGCCCCTGTTGCCCGATCATATGCTATGCGGCAAGCATCGATGGCGCGGGGTAACCCGCGCGATTTCACATATCGAAGACCTGACACACACACAACGAAGACCTGCACACCGAAAATTTGGAATGAGGAATTGCCATGGACGTTCGCGCCGCCGTCGCTATTGCCGCTGGAAAGCCGCTTGAAGTAACCACCGTCCAGCTCGAGGGGCCGCGCGAAGGCGAAGTGCTGGTCGAGATCAAGGCCACTGGCATCTGCCACACCGATGAATTCACATTGTCCGGCGCCGATCCCGAAGGATTGTTTCCGGCCATCCTCGGCCATGAAGGCGCGGGCGTCGTCGTCGACGTTGGCAAGGGCGTCACCAGCGTCAGGAAGGGCGACCACGTCATTCCGCTGTATACGCCGGAATGCCGGCAGTGCCCGTCCTGCCTGTCGCGCAAGACCAATCTCTGCACCGCGATCCGCGCCACGCAAGGCCAGGGCCTGATGCCCGACGGCACCTCCCGCTTCTCGATCGGCGGCAAGCCAGTCCATCACTACATGGGCACGTCGACATTTGCGAACTACACCGTTCTGCCGGAGATCGCGGTCGCAAAGATCCGCGAGGACGCGCCGTTCGACAAGGTCTGCTACATCGGCTGCGGCGTCACCACCGGCATCGGCGCCGTCATCAACACCGCCAAGGTCGAGGAAGGCGCCAAGGCGATCGTGTTCGGGCTCGGCGGCATCGGGCTCAACGTGCTGCAGGGCCTGCGCCTTGCCGGCGCCGACATGATCATCGGCGTCGACATCAACAACGACCGCAAGGCATGGGGCGAGCGGTTCGGCATGACGCACTTCGTCAATCCGAAGGAGCTCGGCAAGGATCTCGTCCCTCACCTCGTCGACATGACGAAATCGGGCGCGGACCAGATCGGCGGCGCCGACTACACGTTCGACTGCACCGGCAACGTCACCGTGATGCGCCAGGCACTGGAATCCTGCCATCGCGGCTGGGGCCAGTCGATCGTGATCGGCGTGGCGCCGGCGGGCGCCGAGATCTCGACGCGGCCGTTCCAGCTGGTGACCGGCCGGGTCTGGAAAGGTACGGCGTTCGGCGGCGCCAGGGGACGCACCGACGTACCGAAAATCGTCGACTGGTACATGCAGGGCAAGATCCAGATCGACCCGATGATCACGCATGTGATGCCGCTGGCCGAGATCAACAACGCCTTCGAGCTGATGAAGCGCGGCGAATCCATCCGCGGCGTGGTGACGTTCTAGTTTGGAGGATGCCGGAGATCCCGCGATCAGCGCGGGATCACCACTCTTCCGGACAGGGATCGACGATCTTCCAGAGTTCGCCGCCGTTCTTGATCTTCTTCATCTCGTTGGTGAGCCCGCCATTGCGGCGGATCCAGTCCTTCACCGTATCCGGGTAGTAGGACATCAGGTCCGACGTCCCTTCGGCACTGTTTACCTTCATACCGAACGTGTAGGCCTTGTCGTAATAGGCCAGATGGAAGCCGACGCTCGCCTTCGGTGTCACGCAGATCTTGTTCATCGGCACGATGCCGAACACCAGCGTGCAGGCCGAATTGCAGATGCCGTCGATGATCACGCGCTCCTTGCGGTCGCGGATGCGCTTGTACTTGGTCTTGTATTCCTCGACCAGGCCGCCTTGGTCGCGCCTGATGTGCAGGTCGGCGCGCGCCGGCATCGCGACCAGCACCGAGACCGAGACAGACAGCAAAGCGAGCGACGTGATGCGCATGGGCACTGAAGAGCGGGTGACCTTTGTCAGGTAAGACCAAGAGGGGCCGTAAGCTCAGGACAAGACAGCAGAATTCTGGCCAGACTGTGTTTGGAATTCGTTAAGCATCGCTGGGGCCCAAAATACACGGTGACCAAAAATGCGTGCCGGTTGAGCAGTTTTCCGCAGCTTTTCCAGCCGTTTCGCGTAGAATAGGAACCCGAACCGGCTGAAAACGGCTAGTTTCAGTACGATTTCCGGAGAATCGAGATGAAAACAGCGAAGTTCTGGATGGGCGCGGCCCTCCTGTCCGCCGTGGCCTTGGCCCCCAGCCTGGCGGATGCGCGCCATAACCGGCACCATCGCCACTACCACCATAACTACGGACTGCCCTACCACATCAGCTACCTCCACAATTACGGCCCCGGCCTGCGGCCCGGCACCTTCGCCTTCTACGACGGCCCCTCCACCATCCTCTGCCGTCAGAGCGCGGCCGCCTATATCGGCCAGGACCGCCGGCGCTATCCCTGCTACTGAGGGCCCTGCTGGCCCTCTCAGGCCAAGTCTGATAAGCGACCCCACGCACGCGCTCGTAGCTCAGCTGGATAGAGCATCGGATTTCGATTCCGAGGGTCGGGAGTTCGAATCTCTCCGAGCGCGCCATTGAAAGAATTGGGCAATTTATACATTTTCGCCCCTAGCGGCGAGCCAAGGTTCATTGGGGTAACGGCCCGGGTAACAGATCGTTGTCATCGTCATGGCCCACGCGCCGGAGCGCTTCCGTTGGCCGAAAAAACGGCCGGAACCGCGGTCCTTTGTCGCGAGGGAAAAGGACCCGTGCACCGACGTCACGCTGGCAACACCGGCTCCCTCGGTCGACTCGGTGCCTCGGTCCTGATCAAGCCGGGCGCATCGGGCACATAAGACATGGTTCTCAACAGCACCTTTAGCTCAAACACCTCGGAGGCAAGCGCGTCTGCCCGATGGTGCACGAGTCTGATTTGTCGCAACTGAAGAGCTACGAGCACGAATGTGCTGGCGAGCAGCACGTCGGCAATGGGATCATCAAATAACAAAAGGAAACCCTGCAACATCTCGCGGCCTCCCAAAAAGCCAAACCTAGCCGCCTGATTATTGCCGGTCCAGCATCGCCAGATTGTTCGCCATGATCGATGCACCGGGCGACCGGCGGCCCAGCAGGTTGCGAATGACCCGCGCTTGGCGGCGGTATGCGCGGACCAAAAACATGTGATACAAATACCGGAGAAACTGTAATGCTCGGGACGAAATAGGGACGTTCGATCTCGACGTGCGTAGAGTTCCGCGATGAAGGTGTTCGTGTATGTGAACGCTTGGAAGAAGGTCGGCGACGCCGACCACATCAAGGTATTTGCGACAGCGGACGCTGCAAAAAATTGGCTGGTACAGCACGATCCGAAGGGCACTGCGTTCGAGCAGGAAGTCAGAGACAGCCCGCCAGAACCGGAAAGCGACTGGAGTTGCTGACTAACCTCGAGCCGCCCTACTCCATTCCATCAATCTCCCTGACATTCCACAGCGCGGCTGCGAGGATCATAAGAGACGGCGTCCACGCAAGCATTGCGCCGAATGCAACGGCTTCAAGAGTAGTCATATGTCACCCCCAAAGTGACGAACCTTCGTCAAGGTTGTCCTGATTTAAGGCGATTCTGTGCGCGTGCACTGCGAAATGCCGACTTTGTCCTGCTGTCGCACAAAAAGGCCCGGCGCCAAGCGGGCTTCGGACGGCTGAACGGCCCGGCCGGTATTGGATCACGCTCGAGTGAGATATGCCGAAACCGGTGAACTTGCATTGGGCTGGCTGCGACCGAAAAAAGGAAGGCTGCCGTTGTATCGGCCAAGGGGTGCAGCATGGATCAAGTGGATGACGTGTGGATGCGTCGCCTTCAGCAGATATCGTCCGATATTCACCACCGAATGGGTGAAGTGTGCAAACTGAGAGAACTGGTGCGACAGGCAGAAGCCGCAAAATATGGTGAGGCGCCAATTGAGCCTGTAGTCGAAGACAATGAGTTGCGCGCATTGTCCGATATCTAAGGATCTCGAGACTTGCCTGAACCAGCGTCGTTCGAAGATGAATTGAGGATCTTCAACCGTTGCTCGATCTCAGCTTTTCTTGCCTTCAGTTTCTCGCTGAGAACGTCCTGCATCAATTCGCGGAGCTCAAACAGCTCCTCGATCGTCATGGATTTCCACTCATCACTCAACATGTCGCCACCCCTCGCGATCATGAAAGCAATCGATTGTCGATGATTAGATGAGAAACGGGGCAATACGGCGGTGAACAAGGATTTATGCACACCGCAGAAATACGGGGCCCAGCGTGGTGCCCATCAGTGAGGTTCGCGAAAGTACCGCGACCATACCACGGCCGCCGGCCCGCGGGTCTCCCACGAAAAAGCCCGGCGCTCACCGGGAGCGAAGCGCGGGGAAAAGCCTTTTCCTACTTTTCCACATCCCCAGCCAAACGCTCCATTTCACTCGATCGCTGTTCTGTTAACATCCGGGCTTTCAGAAATAATGATTGGGTTCGATCATGTTGGAGAGCGAGTTTAAGCGACAACGCGCCAATCTAATACGCGAACTGGCGGATCAGACGACAGATCCCTTTATCCGAAAACGCCTGCTCGCTCTGGTATCGAGATACGACGATGGCGTCCGGCGCGCGACCATAGCGTTGGCCAAACTCGAAATGAAGAACGCTGTTATCCGGTCCGGATAGTAACGCACCACTTGCACAAAACCCAAAAGCCTCAGGGCCGATGTGGTTGCCGCGATTTTCCGGTAACGATCGTAACCGTTATCGAGGCTTCAGATGGTTCTCGATATTTTGACGATTCTGTTTCTGGTTTGTGGCTGGGCTCTTATTGTCATAATGGTTTCTGAACGGCGGCGCGACGTACTTCTCGGCCGTTCAATGAAGCGTCGAAAGAACAACCAGACCAATGCGCCGGCCAGCCATCAAGCCATGGCTGTCAGGCGATCGGCGTCGAATGCCTCGGACAAATACGAGCACCTCCTTGAAGGGATTCGGTCCGAGATTGAGAAGACAGAAGCGGATGTCTATCACGCCATCCCGGGTGCACGCTGCGGCGACCGTGAACGACAAAGATGGATGATGCAGCGAAAACTGCCCGCGCGTACTGTTCACCATCGATTGCCCCGGGATGGCTTAATCGGCTCATAAGATACGATGCGACCTTTCGGATCTTGCGACTTTTTCGAAACCTTGTGTCGATCGCGCCAAAGCAGTCCTGCAACAAGCAGAAGGCTTGGCACCCATGCCAGCATGATTCCCAAAATTACGGCTTGGACTGTGGTCACCGGCTGTCATCCTGTGTGGGGCTCGCCGAAGCGAGACAGTGTCAACATGACAATCCTGGCGGACTAAAACTTTCAGAAATTTTCGATTTGCCGTCCAATTGAGCTTGAGATGTTCCGGGCAAATTCGCTGGTGATATTCTTACCGGACGGCGCACACGAAAGTGATCGAACGTTTTTCGAATGCCCGCGACAAAATCGTCCTGACATCACCAGACTGCCAATGATGGAATCCGACCTTCCGGCATGGCCGACGGCGATCGAGGCTATGACACCCGTTTCGCGAAGCGGGCCGGCGACGTTGGCTCGGATCGCATTCATTCAAGCCCTTAACCGAAACGTCGTGCTGAAGTTGACCCCGACTAATGGTGAATGAACGCCCCATTCAAGTATCATTGCACGGGGCCGCGCAATGATTGGTCGCTTTCGGCGGGAGACTTAGGATGATAGCCACTATCGCTGCAGCAGCAATCGCTGCCCACCTTGGCGGACTTCAACTGGCTGAGACGACGTCGGTGATACAGGCCCAGTATTGTGGACACGGTTATGACATCGACATATATGGACGCTGTTATCCGAACGACATGGTCCGGCCGCAATTTCAAGACCGACCACAATACTACCACCGCTACTAGGTATGGGTTCCGCACGCGCAGAGCGGCGGAGGCACGAAGAGCCTAACGGCTTTCATCGCCGGCTCACGCGCGACTCCCTTTTCCCTGCTGGTCAGCGTGGTAGGACGGGAGCGAAATCGGCCTTGGGAAACATCATCGCGCGGTCCAGGATGGTCTGATGCGGCGAAGCCTGAAGTCCAGTCTGCGCTAGACGCTGCCTCAAGGGATTCACGGGAAGTGGTTACCGCGTGAGCCCCGTGCCTCAGCGCGAAGGTGGTCGCGAAACGACCCGGCCGACCGGGGCAGTTCCAGATTTAACCTCCATCCCCGACATCAACATTAACGGGCGATTTGCATTGCCCCCGATCTCGCGATCGATAGCCTCTCGTCGCGCGGCTGGACCTTGGTCGGCACAGTGGTTAATCGCCGGACTTGCGGGCTTTCCATGCAAACGTTCGGCGATCCTCTGCTTGCGAAGTGAGGAAGCGACAACCTGCTCTCTCCGATCGATGTTCCCGAAGTTTCGATCCATCAAGTCGTGCGCCCGGACTCTTGGCACGTCTGGACGGTCAAGATTCCTCGCCGATTAATCAGTGGCGACCTTGTACGTGGCCGCGTGTGGCGACGGCACGGCGGCCAGCGCTGGCAATACAGGCCAATCACAGAATACGGGGATTCATGATGAGGCCGAACATCGACCGACGGTCAGCAGGTCGGTCAATCATTGGCAGAGGCGCCCTACTATTCTTCGACGGCCAGCCCGGCACGCGCGGCTGCAGCATCGTCGATTTTTCGCACCGCGGCGTTAAACTTCGGACGCACGACCTCCCTGTGCTGCCGGTCTTCTTCAAGCTGACGTTCGACAACTTCATCACAGTTCAAAAGTGCCGCCTGATCTGGCGTAAGGGCGACTTCATCGGCGCGGCTTTCGAAAACTGAACAATTTCGCTCCCCAGGCTGATCGCTGCCGACCTCTCGGAAAACATGCCGCCGATCGCGCAATCAATATACGCCTCCGATCCCGTAGCGCAGCGAGCAGCAGCCGAGATTACAAACTCTTTCACGGATTGGGTGGATGCGTGCCGCAACTACCGTCACGAACAAGGGTGTCGAAGAACCGACGCGGTCAGGTCGTCGTGCGCTTCCCCGCGAGCGTTCCACGTAATTCGGCCTCGCTCACCTTGCGTTTGAAGTCTTTGAGTTCGTCCTTAAGCGCAGCCGCTTCCATCAATGCCGACGCGATGCGCAACCCGGCGCGCATCCAGAGCCGCCCTCACGCCGCCGCGGTATCGATCGCGCGGCGGATCACCCGCCGCACCTCTGCGTTGGACAGGAACAGGTCGTGGTTGATGACGCCCCAGCCGGCGTCGGAGGCATCGATCACGCGAACGCCGAGTTGTTCGATGGCGGCCTTCTCGGCCGCGCCAACCCGTGTCATTCCTCCGGCAAGCCGTCCCGACAGCGCCAGCGCGCGATCGTTCGTCGCGCTGATCACGGTGATCTTGCGGGCGAGCGGACCGATGCGGCCGATCGCCGACGAGAACACGTCCATGTCGATGTCGGGCGCTGCGAACACCACCGAGCCGATCCTGCCCGTAACGCTGTCACCATGTCGCGCATAGAGCTGACGGAGGCTTTCCAGCGTCAGCATGGTTCCCATGCTGTGCGCCACGATGTGGGTCCGGCCGGCGCCCGGCGCTCCGACGATGGAATTGAGCACGCGCTCAAAACCGTCGCGCGACCACATCGCGCTTTCGCGGTCATAGGCGTAGTCGAGAAACCCAGCCTTGGAGGGCCACGAGAAGACCATGGTCCGGCCGCGAAACTTGATGCCGTCGGAGAGGTTCGCGGCATCGAGAACCGCAGTCTCGAACGTCTGCTTGAACCCGTGCACGTAGATCAGAATATCTCCACCGCCTTGGGCCTGTGCGAGAAGGTCGCCGACATCGCCTGAAACGGGCTCGACCCCATCGAGGCGCCAGTCGCCAAGTCCGACTGCGGAGAGCGAGAGGCGGCTATCGTCCGGCGGCACGAGCTTTGCCGTAGCAACAGTAATCGCAGAAGCCCGCTCCGGTCCGAACCAGGGCTTTGCGCGCCCGCCATTGACGCGTTTTCGCGTGGTAGTGACCAGCAAGGTGGGATTGCCTGCGAACGACGACGCGTCATAGCTCGCGCCTGTCGCGCCCAGACCAGCGCATCCGCCAAGCGCGATCAAGCTGCCGGCGGATGCAAGCCCGCGCAGCAGCGCGCGGCGCGACACGTTAGTTTCCTGCTGCAGCAAATGTCGAACGATCACACGGAACCTTTGGGCACACTGACGCCCCGCACCCGATCAGTCCCTTGAAAGACAATGGCGGCGAAAAAAAGGGGATCGCATCACGCGACAACGTGGTGTCCACCCGGCGCGCCGCGCGCACTTTCGGGTTCCCTCACCACAGTTGACAGAGTTGCGCGGATAACTCACCGACCGCGGCGCGCAAGCAGCCAACTTGCCGACGGCATGCGGGCGCGCCTTGCAGGCAGGTGTTCGCCAAGGACGCGCCTCAGAGCCCGGCGACTGCCGATCAGGAGCAAATCCAGATGATCGTAATCGCGATCGGGATACCCAAGGCAAGCGCGCTGAGGATCGACATGAAGAACTCAGAAAGCAAATTCGCCTGGGGCCGCACATCAGGTAGCGACATGACGTTACTCCTTGGAGCCCCACGAGCGTCTGCTCGTCCCCAGGATGAACGATCAATTTCGTGTTCGGACCGAGATCCGGAAGTCTTTTTAATGTCGGAATGCTGAGCGCTTATGGTTAACAACTGGTTAACGAAGGCAGACATGGAGAGGCCCCGCGTCCTCTAAACGGATGCCTAGTCGAGGGTTGCGCGCGCGCGCCAGCGCGACTCGAAGTCGTCGGAGTCTTTCGGCATCGACGCCTGGGCATCCAGGAGATCAACCGACTTCACCGTGAGGATCTTGATGGGGGCTTCGCCGGCAGGCGGCGCTTCGCGGGCAGCAGTCCGCTGGACCGCGGGCGCTTGCGCAGGCCAGTGCAGCAATGATTTCGAGATCACGCCCTTGCCTTCGTACCAGCACTTTCGGCCATCGATCAGCCGATAGGTCCAGGCCTTCTGGGTATTCGAAGGCGCGGCAAGGCATTGCTTCGCTTCCACCGTTGGCACGCCAACCGGCAGGAGAACCGCAATGCAAGCGGCGCAAGCCGCGATGTGAATCTGCTTTGCCATAGGAGCAACTGTGACCTTGCACCAATACTCGGCGTTACTGTTACCCGCGTAGCCTGTCTGCGGAATTTGGTCATAACGGGCCCGAATCTGGGCCAGATTGGTTCAGTGCGACGGTAGGGAACCCGGCCTGAGCCATGGAGTTAACCAAGGGCGGCCCGTCCCATCGGATAGCTGACGGGTCGACGAAACCATTTCAGCGGCGCGCGAAGTGCTCCGGAAACACAACCGCCCTATCATCGCATCCAGGTAAAACCACGGGGTTAGATCATGTTAGTATCGGTCCTCAACCTCATCTACCGCGAGTTTCTCAAGCGCGCCCTCCCCGGCATCTCAACCTTGGGAGGAAAGCTATGATCGAGATCGTAACAGCGCTCCTTGCCTTCATCAGCATCGGCATTTTCCTGGCCCATGCGTTCGATGCCTATCGCCTGCGCTAGCCCAAGCGCGGCGAAGCTGACGTGAGACTTCCCATCGCTCCATGAAACCGTGCGAGCGATTGTGGGTAGCAGGCAGGCGGCCGCTAGCTTGGACTTGCGGACCCCCGAGAGAAATTCCCTGACAATAAAGCTGCTCCTTTGGTATGCAGCCGGCCCGCGTCAGCAGGCAGACGACTTGGCCGGGGCGCCCGCAGGCGCAATTGAACAGCCATTATCAACGGGTTAGACAGACGCTCTGGGATGGTGCTAGAGAACGCTGGCGCGCTGCTGGATTTCGATTCCGGGGGTCGGAGTTCGAATCTCTCCGGGGCGCCCCTTTCGGCGAAATGACCGGTCCAGGCGAACCTACCCATTCGAGAGCAAACCCACATGAAAAAGATCATTCTCGCGCTGGCGTTCCTCTATCCGGCCGCGGCGTTTGCTCAGGGAACGAGCACGCCCGCCGGCCCTCCTACGATTGGTGGCAAGCCGCTGGTCGTGGTCGGATCGAAGAAGGAAGCGGCAAAGCCATTGTCGCCCGCCCAGAAGTTGCAGGCCTGTCAGGACATCGACGACGCGACCAAGGAACGTCTGAATTGCTACGACGCGATTTACGCGCCGCAACCAAAGCCGAAGCCGGCGGCCGCCAAAAGCGTCACCGAATGCCGCTTCCAGAAAGAGGAAGACGAGCGGCTGACTTGCTACAATGGTTTTGCGGACAAGATTCCGAAGCTGCCAAGGTAAGCCAGGCAGCGCTCCTTACCAGTTATTGTTCCAGCCCGGGGACCCGAAGAAGCCGAACGGCGACTGCTGTGCAACGCGCACCGGCGGGTTGGCGCGGGCCTTTGCAACCTTGCGTTTGCGCTGTGGCTCGAGCTTTTTGGATTCGGCGGGGACGAACTGGGCAAAGGTATCGCGCACACGGGCCTGGGCCGAGGCGTCGGCCGCAGGCGGGGCTGGCGCTGCGGCGACCTGAATATTCGTCGTCGGTGGAACAATCGTGGGAAGGCTGGTGTCGTAGACCACCCGCTCCGGCAATTTCTGGTCGGACCGAATTCGGACAACGGTCTTGTCGACCGTCGCTGCGGAACTCTCGGCCACGGCGACCGGCTGCGGAGCAAATCCGCTGATCGCCAGCAACAGCGCGAGCAGCGCGCCACCGACAAACACGAAATATCGAACCACGGGCATTTGGTAATCGCTCCCCCGCACCATACGCGCGGTCAACTCGCCAACGGGCGATATAGCGATTAGTTCCTGACTTGCCGGCAAGGTTCAAAGGTGCCGGTCACGTTTTCGGGTACGGAATGCCGGTTCCGGTGCACAGGGTTAAAGGCGACCGGTGGCGCTCCAGCGTGCATTTCGCCGCGACGGCGTTAACCGCTGACGACCCCGACTGCCTCTCCGGCATTACAGGCCTCGGGGTGGAATTGGGGATGTCGGGCCGCTAGATTGGCGGCGCCGCGTCCGCGCCTGTATTTCAGCAGCAACAAGAACAAGGGGGAATCGAGATGTCGAATATCAATGTCACCTGGGACCACATCCATCTGCGCAGTCCCGATCCCGAGGCGACCGCGGCATGGCTTGAAGACGTCCTGGGCGGCGAGGTCGTTCGCGGCCCAGGAAGGATCGATGTCAAGCTCGGTGGCGCCAACGTGTTCATCGCGCCCGTGGCCGCCGGCGACGGCGTCAACGCGCCGCCGCTGACGCCCTATCAGGGGCTCGATCACTTCGGACTGACGGTAAAGGACATCGACGCGGTTGCCGCCGAGATCAAGGCCAAGGGTGTCGAATTCACCAGGCCGCCGACCACCATCCGGCCCGGCGTGCGCATCTGCTTCATCCGCGGTCCGCAAGGCATCTCGATCGAGTTGCTGGAGCGCGACCAGAAATATACCTGAGCCTTCTGCCACCCGATCGCTTTGGGTCTGTCATCGCACCCTGCCGGCGCGGCCAGCCACGTCATAGCCCTTGATCGGCCAAACCTTGGTTCGGCCGACCCGGATCGGTGACCTCGTCATCCTCGGGTACCTCATCAGGGCCAGTTCGATTAGCCCTCATTCAACGCAGGAGTGGCCAGCGCCTGGCTTGCCGCCTGCACGGGAATTCGCGGGCAACCTGACGCGTTGACGCTTCGGGTCGCGCTTTGGCATAATTTCCCGCCGGCTTCCTCGGGCAGTCGCCGGGATTGGATCATCATGAAGAACGGGCTGTATTCGATCCACGTCACCCTGCTGGATGGACGCATCGGCAAGGGCAGCGGCGTGATTCTGTTCCGCGATGGCCAGATCCTCGGCGGCGACGCGTACCTGTTCTACACCGGCAGCTACACCGTGAAGGGCGACACCTTCAAAGGCGAGGTGCTGGTGCAGCGTCACACCACTCCCCGCGAAGACGCCAATCCGCTGTTCGGCGGTCCCAATCCCGTCGGCATCGGCGTGTCCGGCACCTTCACCGATACGCGCGGCAACATGAACGGAACGGCGCTCGTCGGCAAAGCCAGCCAGATCTTCGGCGCAACGCTGCACAAGCTCGCGGACATCAACTAGCTAACGGCCCTTCCAGAGCCGCCTATTCTGCCGCCTGCTCGAGCGGTGCCGTGCGCGGCAGGATCATCTGGATGCGTGTGCCGCCACCCGGCTCTGAATCAAGGTCGAGCCGTCCGCCGAGGCGGTTGGTGACGATGCTGTAGACGATATGCAGGCCAAGTCCGGTGCCGCCCTGGTCGCGGCGCGTGGTGAAAAACGGATCGAAGGCGCGGCGGCGTACGTCGAGGCTCATGCCGCATCCGTTGTCGGAAAAAATCACCTCGACATTGTTCTTGCCGGACTCGCGAACCTGGATGTCGACCGTGCCTGCCTTGCCGTCCGGGAACGCGTGCGCCACCGAGTTGAGGAACAGGTTTGTCAGCACCTGACCGTAGGGGCCGGGATAGCTGTTCATCATGAGATTGGGCTGGCACTCGACATTGAGCGTCAAATTGTGCTTGCGCAGGCCTGGCCGCAGGCTCATCACCACCTGCTCGGTGAGATCGCCGAGATCGAAGCTGCGCTGGTCCGAATAATTGCGGTCGGCTGCGACCTGCTTGAACGACTGGATCAGTTCGGCGGCGCGGTTGAGGTTGGCGACGAGTTGCGACGACGCATCACGACTGGTGTCGAGAAATTCGTTCAGGGTCGAGCGCCGCAGTTCGCCGCGGGCGACCTCGGCCCTGAAGTTCGCAGTCTTCCGCTCCAGCGACGAGGCGACCGTCAGGCTGATGCCGACGGGATTGTTGACCTCGTGGGCGACGCCCGCGACCAGCCGCCCGAGCGCTGCGAGCTTCTCGGCTTCGATCAGCGAATTCTGGGTTTCCCGCAGATTCCGCAGTGCGGCCTCCGCCGCATCCTTCGCCTTGCGCATTTCGGATTCGACGCGCTTGCGCTCGCCGATGTCGAGCGCCACGGTGACGATGTTCTCGATCTCTCCGGACCCGTCCAGGATCGGCAGCTTGTTCACCAGCCATTGCCGCATCTGGCCGGTGGAATCCTTGTATTCCTCCTCGTAGAATCCGAGTTCCTTGCCTACCGCGAGAATCCGCTTGTCGGGCTCGTCGGTCTTCGCCGCGCCATAGCGCGACATCAGTTCGGCAGTGGTACGGCCGATGGCGTCCCCGGGCTCGACGCCGAAAATGCCGGACATGTAGCGGTTCATCAGGACGTACCGGAGCTGCCTGTCCTTGACGTTGATGACGGCGGGCACGGTGTCGATGACCATCTGCAGCAGGCGGCGGCCTTCGGCGATCGCGTCTTCAGCCCGCTTCTGGTCGGTGATGTCCCGTACCGTCCCCTCGTAGCGGACGATTTCGCCGGCCTCGTTGCGCACGGCGCTGGCGCTGTCGGATAGCCACAACACCGAGCCGGAACGCGTACGAACCTGATATTCGAACTCGCGGACCATGCCGTCGCGTTGCATCAGCCGCTCATATTCAGCCCGCGCCGCGGCGTGGACGTAGATCGTATCGGCGATGTCGCCGATGCCGTTGATCAGATCCTGCGGCGTGGCGTAGCCCATCATCCGCGCCAGCGCCGGGTTGGCATTGAGCAGCGCGCCGCCGGGCGTCGTTACGTAGATGCCGTCGACCGAGGCTTCGAACAGCTTGCGATAGCTTTCCTCGGCGAGGCGCTGTTCGGCGAGCGCACGCACCGCCGCCTCGCGCGCGGTGTCGGCGTCGACCAGCGTCTGCCGGAATACTTCCGCGGCGCGGGCAATGTCGCCGATCTCGTTGTCGACGTCGGTCGCCGGGATCGAAGCGCTCTTTTCGCCGCCGGCCACGGCGCGGATCGAGGTTGCAATCGAGGCAAGCGGGCGCACGGTACGACGGACCACCAGCAGCGAGGCGAATATCCCGATCAGCACGCCGGCGGTGCCGAGCACGATGCTCTGCCACTTCGCTTCCGTCAGCGTCCTTGCAAACTCGCGCGCGAGCACGCGGCCGCGCCGGTCGCTGACCTCGCGCAACAGTTCCGTGACGCGCTGGATCAGGCGGCCCTCGGTGCCCAGCACCTCCTTGTCGATGTCGGATATCTGCCGCTCGCGGATCGATATGCCGATGATCCCTTCGGCATAGGCATCGACCGCGGCCCGGAGCTTCGGCTCCGCGATCGTCATCGCACGCATGCTTTGCGCGGCCTGTTCGGCAGCCGATGGATTGCGCGCCAGCAGCGCCGAGGCGATCCGGCTCTGGGTCTGGAACAATGTCGAGGCAATATGGGGATCGGCCGTCTCGGCGATGGCGGCGTCGAACTGCTCGCGCAGCGGCGGCAGCGCGATGATCATTTCGGCGCGGCGGTTAATCAGCGCGGAAATCCGCTCGATCCCGGTGCGGTAGGTGGTCAGGCGCTCGCTGACGCCGTCGATCATGTCCTGCTGCTCGGGAGCAAGCTCCAGCCGGGTCTTTTTCAGGACCTCGCTGAGCGCGGTGGCGGCCTCCCCGACCTGGACCGACTGGGTGCCCGGATCGGTGACGAAATCCCGAGCCGCCAGCCGCAACTCGTTCATGCGGCGGTCGATGTCCTCGGCGAGGTCGCCGACGCTTTGCAGCCGTTGCAATTCCACGAAGGTCGAGTCGATATGTCTGATAGCGATGACGCTGGCGGTCGAGGTGATGATGATCACCGCGAGCACCAGCATGAAGCTGCCGAATGTCAGTTGGCCGATTGAAAGCGAAAACGATCTTGGCGTCGTCGAATTCGGCGGCGATTCAGAGGTCATGGTTATCGAGGCCGGGCTCCAGTCGGGCCGCAATATACGATGTATTCCGGTCCGTTGGGAACGTGCTGACGGCACCGGCGAGCGGACAAAATTGGCCCGCCGGCCGTTGCGGTGCCGGATGCCCTGATCCGGCATTTGCCCCGGGGCCACAGGCGCCAGGCCTGTCGGCCAGCGGGCGGTGATGCCGCTGTCGGAACCTGAGCCGTTCAGGCCGCCTTCCCGATCGGCTTCGCCTTTGCCGGTATCGTCATCGCGGCGACGCCGATGACGACGCAAGCAAGGCCTATCCACGCCGTCGGGCTCAGTTGCTCGCCGAGAACAAGCACGCTCGCCGCGACGCCGATCGGCACCCGCAAATAGGCCTGCGCGGTGGCGCCGATCGAACCCAGCGTCTGGATCAGGCGGAAGTAGATCACGAAGGCGAACGCCGTGGAAAACACCGCGAGCCCGAGCAGCGCCAGCAGCGAATTGATCGACGGCGCCAGCGTCCACGGCCGGTCTACCACGAGGCTCAGCGGAATCAGGATCGCGGCACCACAGAGCAGCGAACCCGCCGCCGGCGCCATCGGGTCGAGATCCCTGAAGGCGCGGCCGAAAATCGCCGCACCGGCGTAGCAGACGGCGGCCAGCACCAGGGCGATCTGCGCCGCCAGTTGTTCGCCCAGTCCTGACAGCGCCTGCACGCCGACGATCAGGCAGATCCCCACCATGCCTGCGACGACGCCGATCAATTTGCGCGACGTCACCGCCTCGTGGCGGGTGATCGCGAATGTCAGGAAAAATGTGAATATCGGCGCCGTCGAATTGAGGATGGTCGCAACGCCGGCATCGACGACCCGCGTGCCCCAGGCCACCATGGTCCAGGGGATGACGCTGTTGAGGCAGGCCTGAAACAGGAAGCGACGCCAGTTCTCGGCGTCGACCGGCATCTTGATCCCGCGCCAACGCATGATCGCCACCAGCAGCAGGCCTGCAATCAGCGTGCGGCCCGCAATCAGCGTGACCGGCGGGATCGTCGCGACTGCGATTTTCAGAAATGTGTAGGACGCGCCCCACAGCGTCGCGAGCACGAGCAGCAGCATCAGTTCGCTTGCGATCCTGGGATGTTGCTGTTCGCCCTCGCCCATGTCCGTCACCCGGTCTCGATCGATATCAGGACCGGACATTACCGCCTGTCAGCACAATGATACTTCGTCAAACGCCGAAGTGTGCACGCAACCCTCAGCCGCCTGCACCGACCTCGAACACGTCGCCGTCGTATCCCGCCTCGAGCGGAATGCGGAGCTGTCGGCCGGTGCTGGTCTTGGTCATGACCGGCGTCACCGTGACGATGGACTTGCCGCGGCTGTCGTCCATGGCGGCCTGCACGCTCTCCTGCTTGCCGAGCTTGATCAGGTTGCGCGTGGTCGGGAACGGCAGCTTGAAGCGTCCGCTCGCGCCGCCTTCGAGCGCCTCGCGCGGCGAGACCCAGATCGAGTCAGTGGATTCCTTGCCGTCATGGGCGCCGAGTTGCTCCGGTGGCGCGCCGGCAAGGAAGAACCAGGTGTCGAACCGCTTGGGCATGCCCTCCGGCGTGATCCAGTGCGCATAGGGCATGAGTTCGTCGAGCGCCAGCACCATGCCGTTGTCGGCGAGCACCTTGAGGAAGCTGATCTTGCCGTCGCAGAGGTCGGCGCGATGCGCCGCCTCGATCTCGCTGGCGCGCCGGGCCTCGACCAGCGACTTCGCACCGCTCGGCCGCGCCAGCAGGATGCCGCTTTCCTCGAAGGTCTCGCGGATCGCGGCGATGCGGAAGCTCAGCGTGGCCTCGTCGAGCCCCTCGCCGCCCGAATACAGCGCCGGCGTCGCAATGATCTCCTTGTCGCCCTTGTCGACGCTGCCGCCGGGGAACACCAGCGCACCGGAATTGAAGTCGATCTCGTAATGGCGAACCATCATGAAGACTTCGACTTCCTTTCGCTCCGCGCTGTCGCGAAGCAACAGGATGGTGGATGCGGGACGCGGGGCGACGGCTTCGGCCATTGGATTACTCCGCGGCGCTCGATTGCGGTTGCAGATTGGCGCGGCGGTCGACGCGCGCCACCCGCGACAGCAGATACTCGACTTCCGCCTTCGCAGTCGCCGTAATCGTCGCGCCGGGCTTGCGCTGCGCGCTGGACGAGATGATGCCGCGCTTCTGCAGCACGTATTTGCGCACCGACAGGCCCGCGCCGGGCTGCTGCTCGTAGCGGATCAGCGGCAGGTGCGCGTCGAACAGGTCGTGCGCGGCGTCGCGCTTGCCGGCCTTCGACAGCTTGACGACGTCGATCAGGAGTTCGGGGAAGGCATACCCCGTCATCGCACCGTCGGCACCCCGCTCCATTTCGAAATCGAGGAACAGGCCGCCATTGCCGACCAGGATCGACATCGGCTTCAGCGAGCCGTCCTTCTGGTAGCCGCGCAACGTCGTGATCTTCTCCAGGCCCGGCCAGTCCTCATGCTTGAGCATCACGCAGGATGGTGAATCCATCACGATCTTGCGGATCACGGCGGGCGTGAAGATGACGTTGAGCGTCAGCGGATAATCCTGCAGCACCCACGGAATATCGTCGCCGATCGCTTCCTGCGCCTGCTTGAAGTAGCCGGTGATCTGGTCGTCCGTGCGCAGGTTGGGCGGCGGCGCGATCATCACGCCGGCGGCGCCGGCATCCATCGACGCCTTTGCCAGCGAACGCATCGACGCAAATCCGGGCGCCGAGACGCCGACGATGATCTGCATGTTCTTGGCGCGCTTGACGAAGCGGATAGCCACCTGCTCGGCCTCGGCCGCGTCGAGCTTCGGCGCTTCGCCCAGAATGCCCAGCACGGTGACGCCGTCGCAGCCGACTTCGGCGTAGAAGTCGGTCAGCCGGTCGATCGATTTCTCGTCGATGCGGCCGTCATCGTGAAACGGCGTCGGGGCGATTGCGAAGGTGCCTGCAGCCTGGGCGGTGAGTTTTGCCATTGCGTGTCTATCCTTTTCGTCATTCCGGGATGGTCCGAAGGACCAGACCCGGAATCTCGAGGTTCCCCGATGCGCAATCGCGCATCTGCGGTTCGCGCTTCGCGCGCCCCGGAACGACAGGTAGCATCAGAACCGTCGCGCGCCCATCTTGATCTGCTCTTCCGAGAAGAAGATTTCCTTGGCGTGCTCGACGATATCCTGCGCCTTCCACCCTGTGAACGGCGGTTTCCAGCCTTCCATTTCCATCATCCGCATCTCGCGGACGCCGCGGGGGCCGGAGACGCCCAGCACCTTGCCGCTCTGGTCGCCGGAGAGGTCGCTGACCATGTATAGCACGGCGGGCGCGATGCCATCCGGCCCGAGCGCGGCCTTCGGGTTCTCGATATAGCGCGGCAGGTCGGCGGTCATGCGGGTCAGCGCGCCCGGGGCCAGCGTCCAGATCCGGATGTTGTACTTGCGGCCCTCGATCGCCAGCACGTTCGACAGTCCCCAGATACCGCCCTTGGCGGCGCCGTAGTTGGTCTGGCCGAAATTGCCGATCAGGCCCGAGGTCGACGACGTGTTGACGATGACGCCGCCGCCGTTCTCGCGCATCCATTTGAACACCGGCTGGGTGCAGCAGAAGGTGCCTTTAAGATGCACCTTGATCACCCGGTCCCAATTGGCCTCCTTGGCCTTGGCAAAGGTCTCGTCGAGCAGGATGCCGGCGTTGTTGACCAGGATATCGGCGCGGCCGAAATTCTTGATGGCGTCGTCGAACACGGATTGTCCGCCGGCCATGGTCGAGATGTCGGCGCCGTTGGCAACCGCGCGGCCGCCCTCGGCCTTGATCGCGTCGACCACCTGCTGCGCCATCGACTTGTCCGAACCGGAACCGTCGCGCGGCCCGCCGAGGTCGTTGACCACGACCGCTGCGCCCTCGCGCGCGAACAGCTTTGAGTAGGCCTCGCCAAGCCCGCCACCCGCGCCGGTGATGATCGCAACCTTGCCGTCGAGTAGTCCCATGGTTTCTTCTCCCACTTATTGGTTGCCGTCATTCCGGGGCGCGAAGCGAACCCGGAATCTCGAGATTCCGGGTTCGATGCTTACGCATCGCCCCGGAATGACGGGGGTATCAACCCAGCACCGTCTTGCCGCTCTTGATCACGGTGACGTTGCGCGACTTCACCTTGGCCTCAAAAGAGACGACGTTGCCGTCCTTCCACAATTCCATCGTCACGGTCTCGCCGGGAAACACCGGCGAGGAGAACCGCGCCACGTGCTGTTTGAAGACGGACGGGTCGTAGTCGGCGTAGGTCTGCAGCACGCCGCGGCAGGTGATGCCGTAGGTGCACATGCCGTGCAGGATCGGCCGCGGAAAGCCGGCCTTCTTGGCGAACTCGGGATCTGAGTGCAGCGGGTTGCGATCACCGCAGAGGCGATAGACCAGCGCCTGGTCCGGGCGCGTCGTGATGTCGACGATCTGGTCGGGCGCGCGGGTCGGCACCTTGTGCGGTTCGGGCTGGCCCTCGGACGGGCCGCCGAAGCCGCCGTCGCCGCGCGCGAACCGCGACGCGACCAGCGTCGCCAGCTTCTCGCCCTTCTCGTCCTTCAGCACGGTCTGGTGGCGGATCACCGCGCCCTTGTCCTTGCCCTTGTCGAAGACGTCGAGCACGGTGGAGTCGGCCGTAATGTTGGCAGCACCAGGCAGCGGCTTGTGGAAGGTGATGTCGCGCTCGCCGTCGACCACCATCACGCGGTTGAGATTCATCTCGCCGGGTCCCGCACCCCAAGCCGCCACCGAGGCGAAGGTCGGCACGACTCTCAACGGACGCGGCGTGAAGGTGCCCTCGTTGACGTAGGCGAGTTCCTTCTCGTCCATCGGGTCGGCGCCCATGCCGATGCCGTAGGCGTAGAGCATCACGTCGCGGTCGGTATAGGCGTACTTCTGGCCGAGATTTTTCAGGGCCATCAGTTGTTCGTAGTTGATCGGCATTGCGGTCGTCCTCTCCCGAATTTGTTCTTGCTGTCACCCCCGCGAAAGCGGGGGTCCAGTAATCACCGGCGTTTACTGGATCCCCGCTTTCGCGGGGATGACGACCTGTTGTTTGGCGCGAAGCGCGGGCAATTCCGTCAGGCCACCGTGAAGAACGGCAGCGGGGCGCCGTCGGTCGGCTTCCACACCACCTTCACCTTCTGGCCGATCTTGAGCTTGTCCATGTCGCAATCGACGATGTTGGTCTGCAGCGACGGGCCTTCCTTCAAGGTGACGTAGGCGATCGCGTAGGGGCCGGTCGGCGATTTGCGCATCAGGCTGAAGGTGTAGATCGTGGCCTCGCCCGAGCTTTCCTCCCACTCCGTTTTGTCGGAGAAGCAGAACGGGCAGATCGAACGCGGGAAGTAATGCGGCTCGCCGCAAGCCGTGCAACGCTTGATCAGGAACTTGCCCTGCTTGGCGGCTTCCCAGAACTGCGCGGTCTCGGGATTGGTGACCGGCGTCGGATATTTCTTGGCTTCGGCCATCACACGCGCTCCAGGATGCAGGTTGAGGCGGCGTGGCGCACGCCGAGGAGTCCGCCGGTGCCGTGGGCAATGGCGAGGTCGCAATTCGGCACCTGTACCTTCGGGTGCGCTTCACCGCGCAACTGCCGAACGGCCTCCAGGATCTTGGTCATGCCGCCGCGGTTGACCGGGTGATTGCTGCAGAGACCGCCGCCGTCGGTGTTGAACGGCAGCTTGCCGACGCCCGAGATCAAATTGCCGTCGGCGACGAACTTGCCGCCCTCGCCCTTCTTGCAGAAGCCGAGGTCCTCGATCTGCATCAGCACGGTGATGGTGAAGCTGTCGTAGATCGAGGCGTACTTGATGTCCTTGGGCGTGATGCCGGCTTCCTCGAACGCGCGCGGGCCGGACCAGACGCCGGCGGAATAAGTGAGGTCGAGATCCTTGCCGCCGCGCGGGCCTTTCATGGCTTCGCCATGGCCGATCAGCCGCACCAGCGGCTTCTTCAGGCTCTTGGCGATTTCCGGCGTGGTCACGATCATGGCGCCGCCGCCATCGGTGACGACGCAGCAATCCATGCGATGCAGCGGATCGGAGATCATCGGCGAGTTGATGACGTCCTCGACGGTGACGACATCCTTCAGCATCGCGTGCGGGTTGTACTGGGCGTGATGCGAGGCCGCGACCTTGATCCAGGCCAGTTGCTCGCTGGTGGTGCCGTAGTCGTGCATATGGCGCATGGCACACATGCCGTAGGCATTGTGGGTGGTCGCGCCGTAAGCCGCCTCGAAATCGACCTCCGCGCCAGCCGCGCGCGGCGGCATCGGACCGGTGCGCGGCTTGCCGGCGAGCGTGACGAGCGCGATCGAGCACTTGCCCGCGGCAATCGCTTCGGCGGCGTGGCCGAGATGGATCAGATAGGAACAGCCGCCCGTTTCGGTGGAATCGACGTGGCGCACCTTCAACCCGAGGTAATCGACCATGGGCCAGGCGCCGCCGGGGGCGTCGCCGGCGCAGAAATAGCCGTCGATATCGGCCTTGGTCAGCCCGGCATCCTCGATCGCGCCCTTGGCGACCTCGGCGTGCAATTGCGCGGTTGATTTGTCGGGTGCGTGCCGGGTGGGATGTTCGTAGATCCCGGCAATGTAGGCTTTGCCTTTGATGGTCAAATCTTGCTCCGTTGGCGTTTCTTCTTCCTGAAAGTTTTCTGGCCTGTCGCCGCCCCCTTGGCAAGCGCGGAAATATTCCGTCAGGCGAGACGGTAGCGACTGGGCCCAAGTCGGGATGATTATTGGTTGAAATCGTATCAGGCCGTTGGAAGCGGACGTGACTCGTGTTCTCGCGGCGCAGCGCGCCCGAGTTGTACCTGGTCGCTCGGCCCTCGGGAATCGAGAGGGCGCAGGGAAGGCCGGGTGCGCGCTGCACCCGCGGTCTCGTGTGCAATATGCAGAGAAGTTGCGCACACGAGCATACAGGTCCAGCGGAGAGCATCCGGCCTTCCCTGCGCAATGGTTTGACGGCTTATGCCGCGCTCTCCCCGGAGACGAATTCCTCTTGCCTCCGTCGCTTCGCAGATTGGCAGCGAAGGTCGACCCGGTCGGGCACCCCTCGCCTCCGCAAAGCTTGACGCCAGCCACGGGCGCCAGGACCACACGGTTTTGCCGTACGCAACAACGTCGCTCGTCCTGCGCGGGATCGATCGCTCACGGCTTTCGCCGCCCTGCAACCTCTCTCGCGCGCAACGCCATCGCGTCCACCGCAACCCGCACTCCACGTATCGTGACGACGCGTACGCCCCTCTTCATGAGGCGGGATGGCGCTAGGAGAGCGCCGTTTCCGGGAAAGGTGAAGCGGATTATTTTCGATCCGCAGGCTGGACGACCCAAATCACGTTGGAATGGCTCGTGAAATTCGGTTCTGCGCGCAGCGGATTTTGCGACGCTTTAGACACCGCCGCTGATCGAAGCCGGACTGATTTGCCCGACGGGCACGCGTGAATTGCAGGGTGGGCAAAGCGAAGCGTGCCCACCATCGCGAGCAGAGTGTGAAACGGTGGGCACGTCGCTAGCGCTCCTTTGCCCACCCTACGCACTACGCATCGCGTGCTTGTTACGGGCCTGCCGCCTCGTCAAGAAACGCCTGCACCGCCCTGAACAATTGCAGGCGGTTCTTCTCCATGATGATGCTGTGCGTACCCTCGGCCAGTTCGACGTAGCGCTTGCCGGGAGAGTTGGTCAGCAGAGGAAACAGCGCCTGCGCCATGTAGGGCGGCGTATCCTTGTCCCATTCGGCGAGGACGAGCAGCGTCGGCACCGTGATCTTCGATGGATCGTAATACGCCTTGCCCGCGCCGAAGAACTCGGCGCCGTCGATCACGACGCCATTCGGCGCGCGAAGCACCGGCGGGGCCATCTTGCCGCCTTCGGGATCGGTGGCCCAGGTGGCGTCGGCCCAGGCGTCGAACCAGCCGGCCGGAATCAGGCTGGCCTTCTTGTCCTCGGCGACGCCGGTGAGCCATCGCCCCAGCGCCTGGTCCCTGCGCACCATGCGGTAGGCCGGGATCGGTCCGGGACCGGACTGCACCAGCGACGGCGTGTTGCGAATCCACGCCGGCGCATACAGCACAAGGCGCTCCACCTTCGCCGCGTTCTGCGTCGTGTACGTCGCCATCAGCGTCGTGCCCCACGACCAGCCAAGCAGATTGACCTTCGCGATGTTGCGCCGCTTGAGAATGAAATCGACGACCGACGATATATCCTTCACCGCCGTCTCGCCGCGCACCAGCGGTGCATTGGCTTCCGGCTTGTCGCTCATTTCCTTCGGCCGTGTCGACTTGCCGTAGCCGCGCAGGTCCATGAGATAAACGTCGTAGCCGCGAGATGCGATGTAATCCATCCAGGACATGCCATCGAGTTGCAGGTCGAAGGCGGTCGATGCCGGATATGTCGCGCCATGCACGTAGAGCACGGTGCGCTCCGGCCGGAACGCGGACATGTCCGCCGGGCGCTTGTTGCGCACATAGATCTCGATGCCGGCATCCGACGACGGGACCATCATCTCTTCGACGGCTAGTTTTGGGGCCTGAGCCATCGCAGCAGAAGCAAGAATGGATGAGATTGCCATGAGAAGCACCGCGGAAATACGCATCAACGTCCTCCCGTATTGTTTGGCAAGGCTTTGGCAGCCTCTTGGGTGAGGACGAAATCATACTTCCGGCAGCGGCGAAAGTCCGTAGGGTGAGCAAAGCGTAGCGTGCCCACCATCACGGGCGGAGTGTTAGACGGTGGGCACGCTACGCTTTGCCCACCCTACGGCAGTGTGCCCTACTCCGCCGCGATCTGCCTTGGGGCCGGTGGCGGGTTGACGAGATCGGCCGCGAGTTGCGTGTGGCGCACTTTCGCGTCCGCTACCGCCTTCTCCTTGACCGGGCCGTAGCCGCGGATGCGGTCCGGCAAGGACAGGATCTCGACCGCGGTGTCGTGGGTGACCGGCGACAGCAGGCCGAGCACGGTTGCGACGTCCTTCTCGTAGCCTGCGATCAGGTCGCGTTCGAGCTTGCGGTCGGCGCTGTAGCCGAAGATGTCGAGCGGCGTGCCGCGCAGGAAGCGCAGTTTGGCCAGCGTGCGGAACACCGGCATCATCCACGCGCCGAACGCGCGCTTCTTCGGCCGGCCGAGCGCATCGAGACCACCGCCGAGAATGGGCGGCGCGAGGTTGAAGTTGAACTTGAAGTCGCCTTCGAACTGGTCGCGAAGCTGCTTTTCGAACCGGCCGTCGGTAAAGAGCCGCGCGACCTCGTACTCGTCCTTGTAGGCGAGCAGCTTGGCGTAGTTGATCGCAACTGCGCGCGGCAGCGCGTCGCCATAGCCGCCCTTGGTGGCGGCATCGCGGACCTCGGTGACGAGGGCGCGATAGCGCCTGGCGAGCCTGCCGCTCTGATAGAGGGTCAGATGCCCGGTGCGGTGCGCGATGATCTCGTCGAGCGACATCGCGTCCAGCGTTTTCGGCGGCGCCGTCTCGTCCTGGTCCTTCATCATGTCCGCGAGCCGCGCCGGGTCGGCCGCGGCGAGACGGCCGAGCTGGAACGCCTGCGTGTTCATCTTGATGGCGACGCCGTTGACCTCGATCGCCTGCAGGATCGCCTTCGCCGACAGCGGCAGCAGGCCTTTCTGGTAGGCATAGCCGAGCATCATGATGTTGGTGGCGATGGAGTCGCCGAGCAGCGCCTCGGCAGGCTTGGTGAAATCGTAGAAGGCCGAGTCCTTGCGCAGTTCGGTCTCCAGCACCGAGTTGAGCTTGCGGGTCTGGAAGTTGAAGTCGCGGTTCAGGATGAAATCCGCAGTCGGAATGACGTGGCTGTTGATGATGCCGACGGTGCGGGTGGACTCGCACAGCGTGACCATGTCCTTCGACACCGCCACCACCTCGTCGGCCGCCATCACGAGATCGGCGGTGCCGGTGACGATGCGCGAGCACGTCACGTCGGCGGTGTGCTCCGAGAGGCGCACATGGCTGAGCACCGCGCCGCCCTTCTGCGCGAGGCCGGACATGTCGAGGATCATGCTGGCCTTGCCCTCGATATGGGCGGCCATGCCGAGCAGCGCGCCGATGGTCAGCACGCCGGTGCCGCCGACGCCGCCCACCGCGATGTTGTAGGGCCGCTCCAGCGACGGCGATGTCGAAGGCTCCGGCAGATCGCCGAGGCCTGAGGTATCGAGGCTTGCCGGCGCGCGGCGGCGCGGCTTGCCGCCGTCGATCGTGACGAAGGACGGGCAGAAGCCCTTCAGGCAGGAATAGTCCTTGTTGCAGGTCGACTGGTTGATGGTGCGCTTGCGGCCCAGCTCGGTTTCCAGCGGCTCGACCGAGATGCAGTTCGACTGCACCGAGCAATCGCCGCAGCCTTCGCAGACGGCCGGATTGATCATGACGCGGCGCGCCGGGTCTTCCATCAGCCCGCGCTTGCGGCGGCGGCGTTTTTCGGCCGCGCAGGTCTGCACGAACACGATGGCGGAAGCGCCTTTCAGGGTGCGACAGGTCTTCTGCACGGAATCAAGTTCGTCGCGATGCGCAACCTTGACGCCGGGCGCGATGTCGGACGCCGGATAGAGGTGCGGGTTTTCCGAGACCAGGTAGATCTCGCGGATGCCTTCGGCGTGAAGCTGGAAGGTGATCTGCTGCGGCGACAATTCGCCGTCGACATGCTGGCCGCCGGTCATCGCGGTCGCGTCGTTATAGAGGATCTTGTAGGTGATGTTGGCGCCCGAGGCGACCGCCTGGCGGATCGCGAGGCTGCCGGAATGGAAGTAGGTGCCGTCGCCGAGATTGGCGAACACGTGCTCTTCCCTGGTGAACGGCGCCACGCCGACCCACGGCACGCCCTCGCCTCCCATGTGGGTGTAGGTCTCGGTCGAGCGGTCCATCCACAGCGCCATGAAGTGGCAGCCGATGCCGGCAAAGGCGCGGCTGCCTTCCGGCACCTTGGTCGAGGTATTGTGCGGGCAGCCCGAACAGAAATACGGCGTGCGGGTGACGGGTGCGACCGCCTGCATCTGGGTCGCCTGCCGGCCGTTGAACCAGTCGGCCTTGGCGCGCAGCATCGCGGCTACTTCAGGATTGAGATTGAGGCGCAGCAGGCGCTCGGTGAGCGAGCTGGCAAGCGAGGCGACGGAAAGTTCGGCGGCGAAGGTGAGGAAGCGCTTGTCGTGGTCGTCCATCTTGCCGACGATGCGCGGGCGGACGTCGTCGCGCCAGTTGAACAGCTCCTGCTTGACCTGGTTCTCGACGATCTCGCGGCGCTCTTCGACGATGAAGATTTCCTCGAGGCCGACGGCGAACTGCCGCACGCCTTCCGGCTCCAGCGGCCAGGGCATGCCGATCTTGTAGAGACGAAGCCCGATTTTGGCGGCGACCTCCTCGGTGATCCCGAGTTCGCGGAGCGCCTGACGGATGTCCTCGTAGCTCTTGCCCGACGCCATGATGCCGTAGCGGGCGTTCGGCGAATCCATCGTGATGCGGTTGATCTTGTTGGCGCGCGCAAAGGCGATCGCCGCATAACCCTTGTAGTCCTGCAGGCGCAAATCCTGCGCATAGCGGTCGTCGGGCCAGCGCAGATTGAGTCCGCCCGGCGGCATCTCGAAATCGGTCGGGATGACGAACGGTGTCATCTCGTCAGTGAGATCGATCTCGGCGGTGGTCTCCACCGTTTCGGTGATCACCTTCATGCCGACCCAGCAGCCGGAGTAGCGCGACATCGCGATCCCCAGCAGGCCCATCTCGATCATCTCGTGGATGCTGGAGGGATAGAGGTAGGGCATCAGCGCCGAGATGAAGGCGTGGTCGGACTGATGCGGCACGGTGGAGGATTTGGCGCCGTGGTCGTCGCCGGCGAGGCAGAGCACGCCGCCGTTCTTCGCGGAGCCTGCGGTGTTGGCGTGGCGGAATACGTCGCCGCAGCGGTCGACGCCGGGGCCCTTGCCGTACCAGATGCCGACCACGCCATCATACTTGGCGCCGGGCGACAGGCTGAGCTGCTGCGAACCCCAGACCGCGGTCGCCGCAAGGTCCTCGTTCACGCCGGGCTGAAACTTGATGTTGTACTGTTCGAGATGCTGGCGGGCGGCGACGAGTTGCTGGTCGTAGCCGCCGAGCGGGGAACCGCGATAGCCGGAGATGAAGCCCGCGGTGTTCAGCCCCGCGGCGCGATCGCGCCGGATCTGCGCCATCGGCAGGCGGACCAGCGCCTGAATCCCGGTCAGGAAGATGTGGCCGGAGCCTTGCGTGTATTTCTGATCGAGACTGATTGGACCCTGGTTGATTCCCATTTAAGCCCTCGTTGCCTCTTGAGCCCTGGATCGAGCTGCCTGTTTTTTAGCTAGTCATCTGAACTCGTTAGAACCAGTCTATGTCGGATTTTCCGCGCCGCGCACCACAAATCTCGGTCAAAGCGCCGCGCTTTCGAAGATCGCAACTTCGTGCCGGGAATGATGCAGCCCCTTTTCGGTTTGTGTCGTCTGCGCGCCCTGCGGCGAAATGGCGTGGCGTCGCCATGCGCCCCGCTTCAGGCTATAACGCCTGAAGTGGCCAATAGGTGCAGGGACGACATGCGGACGATTCTCGCCGGCTTGCTTTTGTGCACTGCGTTCGCCGTCGGCGAGGTGCATGCCCAGCTCAAGGAAGAGCCGACGGCGGAGGATATCGCGCGCGGCCAGGCGCTGACGGAGGCCGGCGGCTGCGCCGCCTGCCACACCGCCGATCCCGCAAAGCCGTTCGCCGGAGGCAAGCGGATCGACACGCCGTTCGGCGGCGTCTACTCGGCCAACCTGACGCCGGACCGCGATACCGGCCTCGGCGCATGGAGCGACGACGATTTCTACCGCGCGCTGCGGTTTGGCACAGCGCCCGACGGCTCGCGCTATTACCCGGCGTTCCCCTACCCGAACTTCACGAAACTGACGCGCCAGGACATCGCGGCCATCCGCGCCTATCTGGCGACGCTGGCGCCGGTGCAGAATGCAACCCGCCCGCCGGAGCTGCGCTGGCCGCTGAACTATCGCGTCGTGATGCGCGGCTGGAACTGGCTGTACTTCAAGCCGGGCATCATCATGCCGGACCAGCAGAAGAGCGCAGAGTGGAACAGAGGCCGTTATCTGGTCGAGGGCGCCGGCCATTGCGGCGCCTGCCACACGCCGAAGAACATGTTCGGCGCCGACAGGCGCGATGAGGCTCTCAGTGGCAGCCTCGTACACGGCATCGTCGCGCCGCGGCTCGACGGGCTGCAATCGTGGAGCGTGGAAGACGTCGCCGCGTATCTGCAAAGCGGCCGCAACGGCAAGAGCCATGCCGGCGAGCTGATGGCGAAAGTCGCGGTCAACTCGCCGCCGAAGACGAGCGATGCGGATGCCCGTGCGATTGCGGTCTACCTCAAGGACCTGCCGGCGGCTGCGCGTTGAGCGTCAGCGCTGATCGCCGCCGAACACGAATTTCGGCATTTCCCATTTGTAGCGGATTGCCAACAGCCGCAGCGTCAGACCGAGCGCGAAGGTCAGCGCGGTCCAGACTTCGTCGTTGAGCTTGAGCCCGAAGGCGGTGGCGTAGAACAGCCCCGTCACCACGGAAACGCTGGCGTAGAGTTCGGCGCGAAACAATAGCGGGACGTCGTTGCAGAGGATGTCGCGCAATACGCCGCCGGCGCAGCCGGTGATCATGCCCGCCACGATCACGATCGGCAGCGATGCGTTCATCTGCCAGGCGACGTCGCAGCCAGCCATGGTAAACACCACGAGCCCGATCGCATCGAGCACCAGGAACGCCACGTTGAGCCGGTGCACGTGCCGCGCGATCAGGATGGTGACGAACGCGGCCACCGCAGTGAGTCCGAGATAGGACGGGTTCTGCACCCAGACCAGCGGATAGTGCCCGAGCAGCACGTCGCGGATGGTGCCGCCGCCGAGCGCGGTAATGCAGCCGAGCATGCAGACGCCCGCCCAGTCCATGCTGCGCCGCCCGGCAGCGAGCGCTGCCGTCATCGCATTCGACGCCAGCGCCACATAGGTCAGCACATGCAGCACGGTATCGCTGGGCGGCAGGCTCCACATCGCATCCTCGCATTACAGCTATGAGCACGGAACCGGGAATCACTGGTTCCATCATGAACGCCCTGCAACATTGGCGCGGAACATCCGCGCGCGCCAGCCATTGTCCCGGCACTTATCTGGGGCGCAGACAGGAGGAACACTCATGGCATACCAACCCAATCCGAACGATCCCACGCGCGCGGACCTGAGCGACGAGGAAATTCGGCATCAGGCCCGCCTGAACAGGCTCGACGACGGGCTGCAGGCCGATCCCGTGCTCGACGAAGGTCGCGCCAGCGGCGCGAAGGTCGCTATGTTCGCGCTCGCCATCGCCGTGGTCCTGGGTGCCGTATTCTATGGCCTGAACAACACCAGCGTGAACAACGCCGGCACCACGCCGCCCAGCCAGACGGCGCAGCAGACGCAGCCGGCCAATCCGGCCGCACCTCCCGGCATGCGTGACGTGACGCCGCGCAACAACGAGCCCGGCACCACCACGGGCGCGGCGCCGGCGCGGCCGTCGACCACATCGCCGTCGCCGACCACGGACATGAACAAGACCACGCCGCCGGCCGATACCCCGGCCAGCAAGCAGTAAGGTAACGACGACTGACTCAAACGCCGCGGGACGATGTGCCCGCGGCGTTTTTCATTGCGCTTATGTCCTGGGTCTTGCCTCAGCCGAACATCTTGTTGAGCTCGCCGCCAGGATAGCCGTTGGCGAATTCGCCGAACGTGCCCTGCTCGGCCATCTCCTTCGATGCCTTCATGAAGCCGGCCCACGCCATTCGAGCCAGCGCGCCGCCGACGCTGATGCGGCGGACGCCGAGCGCGCCGGCATCCTTCAGCGACGGTCCCGCCGCGCCGACCAGGAGATTGACCGGCTTCGGATGCACCGCTTTCACCACGGTGGAAATTTCCTCCGCGGTCGCGATGCCCGGCGCATAGAGGCAATCGGCGCCGGCTTCGGCGTACGCCGTGAGCCGGTCGATCACGAGCTTCATGTCCTTCTGGCCGCGCAGGAATGCCTCGCAGCGGCCAGTCAGCAGCACGCCGCTGTTATCGGCATCGATCGCCTGGCGTGCCGCCCTGATGCGATCGACGGCGAGCGCACGGTCGAACAGCGGCTTGGCGTTGTCGCCGGTGTAGTCCTCGATCGACAGGCCGGCGACGCCGGTCTTGACGGCGCGCGCGACGTTGACGCCGACCTTGTCCGGCTCGTGCGCAAAGCCGTCCTCGAAATCCGCATTGACCGGAATATCGACCGCCGCGCAGATCGCGGCGAGATGGGCGCAAACGTCATCGACGGTGACGCGGTTGTCGGGCTTGCCGATGGTCCAGGCAAAGCCGGCACTGGTCGAAGCCAGCGCCTTGAAGCCGAGATGCTGCAAGGCCTTTGCGCTGCCGACATCGAACGGGTTGGGGATGATGAAGCACCCGCTCTCGTGCAGTTTTTTGAACGCGGCGCGCTTGTCAGCAGTTGTCAGCATGGTCGCTTCCTCACTCGTTTGTTGGCGCGGCGAACATAGTGGCGCAGCGTCCATTCTGCCAGCCGCTTCACGCCACGACCTTGCGCAGGAAGGTCCGCTCCTCGGCGAGGATGAACTGGTTCTGTTCGGCAAATTCGAAATTGGCCATGCCTTCCTTGTCTGCACGCAACCGCGCCCGGTAGCTTTCATAGGCAGCAAGGCTCTCGAACGAGATCAGCGCGAAGGCGATGTTGTTGGTGCCCTCGTGTGGCATCCAGTATCCGATCAGGTCGCCGCCGCATTTCGGGATGATGGTGAGCCAGTTCTTCGAATACTCCTCGAACATCGCTCGCTTGAACGGATCGAGCTGGTAACGGATGAAAACGGTGACGGTCATGTCGGGCTCCAATGCGTTTAGCTTTGACGATACCCGCTTGCCCTACTGCAATGCTTCGTCTACCATCGAATTATGAAAGCAGGTCCCGACATCGCGGTGGTTGCCTCCCTCGTCGGCGACCCTGCACGCGCGAACATGCTGACCGCGCTGATGACCGGCCGCGCGCTGACTGCGAGCGAGCTGGCACAGCAGGCCGGGATCACGCCGCAGACCGCGAGCTCGCATCTCGCCAAGCTCGAGGCCGGCGGGCTGATCAAGCCGGAGAAGCAGGGCCGCCATCGCTATTACCGCCTCACCGGACCTGATGTCGCCGGTGTGCTGGAGGGTCTTGCCGGCCTCGCCGAGCGCGCCGGCCACACGCGGGTGCGGACGGGGCCGAAGGAGCCGGCGCTGCGCCGCGCGCGGATCTGCTACGACCATCTTGCCGGCGATCTCGGTGTGCAGATGCTCGACAGCATGAAGGCGCAGCGGTTGGTCCGGCAAAGCAAGCAGGCGATCGAACTCACTGGCGAGGGCAAGCGCTTCATGGCAAGTGCGCTGCAGATCGATGCCGATGCGCTGGCCCACCCGCGCAGGCCCGTCTGCAAGGCCTGCCTCGACTGGAGCGAACGGCGCCATCACCTCGCCGGCACGCTGGGCGCTGCCGTCATGAACCGCTTCACCGAACTGAACTGGGCCGCGCGCGACCCCGCACCGGGCAGCCGCGTCGTCAGTTTCACCCGCACCGGCGAGAAGCGATTTGCGGCGCTGTTCGGCAACGGCCCGGAGTGATCCTCCCGCGTTGAACTTTCAAAGCGTCAACGCAGACCAAGCGAGGCACGCATTTCACGGGGCCGGGCACATTCATGTTCCATTCAGGTCTGCGTGCTTAGGTTCCATTCGTGCCACCTGACGGCCATCAACGGGAGAAAATATGAAAAAGCTTTTAGCTGCAGCAGTTTTGGTCGCAGGCACGTTTGCCAGCTTCAGCGCCGCGAACGCCGCGGGCGGATGCGGCCCCGGTTGGTATCGCGGACCCTATGGCGGTTGCCAGCCCATGCGCAGGGCCGTGGTGGTTCGCCCTGCCCCGATCGTCGTGGCTCCGGCGCCGGTCGTCGTGGTGCGGCCCGGCCCGCGCCCGCGCGTTTGCCCCTATGGCACCGTGTGGCGCAATGGACGCTGCCGCGGCTGGTAAGCTTCCGGAATTCGACAAGAGCCCCGCCTGATGCGGGGCTCTTTTTGTTGGTGCTGGTCGCAGCAATGCCCAGGATCGAATGATGCAAAAAGGAAGGCAGGGAATGTACGGCAGCCCCTGCCCTGGATCTGCGCCCGATCACCAGTAACGTCGGCGCCAGTAACGGCGGCGACGGCGCCAGTGGCGACGACGCCAGCCATAAGACCTGTACCTGCGGCGGCGCCAACCCCTGCGGCGCCAGCCCCAGTGCCGGCGGCCCCAGCCGCGATGACGGCCGCGGCCCCAGCGCACTTCTTCCGGCGTGAGGCGATCGACTTCATCGCCCGATGTCACGGCAGGCTGGGAATCCGGATTGGCGGGGAGCTTGCCGTCATCAACGAGCGGAGCCGGCATCAGCGGCGCGGCCTGCGCGGTGGCGGCGAGCGCTGCGCCTCCCGCAACAAATCCAAGCGCAAATTTCAGAAAGTCCCGGCGCTCCATGACATCTCCTCCTCGTTTGGCTGACGCGAGGAAGAGAGTGTCGATGCCGTCAGATGAATGTCCGCTGAACTGCGCGTTCAGCTTTATGGCTGCGGTATGTCCGGTACGCAGACTACGCGCTGAGTTCTTCCGCCAGCACCAGCGACTCGCGCGTGCGCGTCACGTCGGGCCAGTCGCGGTTGAAATCGTCGATCAGGCGCTTCAGGTGCGGCCCCTCCATGGCGCGTTCGAGCGCCGCCTGATCGGCAAACTGATACATCGCGTGATGCAGCGATGGTTCGGTAAGACTCCAGTAGCGCCATGCCTTCACGGCGCCGAACGATTTCACCGCATCCGGCAGATGCTCGCGCGAATACCAGGCGTCGAACGCCTGGCGTTTTCCCGGGTCTGATACGGTGGCGCGAACGACGAAAAAGGCTGCAGGCATTCATGTTCTCCCTCTAATTTTCTTTGACGAATGGTGGGCACGCTGCGCTTTGCCCACCCTACACAACCAACACAATCTGCAACACGCAACTGTCACATGCTCCGTGATATCAAGGCGGCGCGCAACGCGTTATCCGAGGACCCTCCCATGCCTGTCCGCCATCGCTCCGTGCTCGCCGCACTGCTGTCTCTCGCCACGATGCTGCCCGCCGCGGCGCAGGATGTCGCCCTGCCGCGCGAACCGCAGATCGGGCCGCGGCCGTTTTACCTGGTCGACAAGATGAAGGACGGGCCGCTGAAGACGCAGCTTGCGCAGTGCACCGGCCCCTTCCGCAAGACCGACTTTTCCATCGGGCATCGCGGGGCGGCGCTGGAGTTTCCCGAGCACACCCGGGAATCCTATGTCGCCGCCGCGCGCATGGGCGCAGGGATCATCGAATGCGATGTGACGTTCACGAAGGACCGCGAGCTGGTCTGCCGCCATTCGCAGTGCGACCTGCACACCACGACCAACATCCTGTCGATGCCTTCGCTCGCGGCCAAGTGCACACAGGCGTTCAGCCCGGCCGATCCCGCCACCGGCAAGACGGCATCGGCCAAATGCTGCACTTCCGACATCACGCTCGCCGAATTCAGGACGCTGACGGCGAAGATGGACGGCTTCAACCCGGATGCGAAGACGCCGGAAGAATATCAGAACGGCACGCCGCGCTGGCGCACCGATCTTTACGCCAACGCCGGCACGCTGATGACGCATGACGAGAGCATCGCGCTGATCAAGAGCCTGGGCGCAAAGTTCACGCCGGAGCTGAAGACGCCCGAGGTGCCGATGCCGTTCGACGGCGACTACACCCAGGAGAAGTACGCCACCCAGATGCTGGACGCCTACAAGAAGGCCGGCATTCCGCCCGAACAGGTATTCGCCCAGAGTTTTAATCTCGCCGACGTCCTGTTCTGGATCAAGACCGAGCCGGCGTTCGGCGCGCAGGCCGTCTACCTCGAGGACCGCTACGAGAAGCAGGGCCTCGATCCCGGCAAGCCCGAGACGTGGAAGCCCTCGATGGCGGAGTTGAAAGCGCAAGGCGTGAAGATCCTTGCGCCGCCGATCTGGACCATGCTGGCGCTGAACGACAACAAGGAAATCGTGCCGTCCGAATACGCCAAGGCCGCGAAGGCCGCTGGCCTCGACCTGATCGGCTGGTCGCTGGAGCGCGACGGCCCGCTGCACAAGGGCGGCGGTTTCTATCACCGCTCGGTCAAGGGCGCGATCGATCGCGATGGCGACACGCTTACCGTGCTCGACGTGCTCGCAAAGCAGGTCGGCATCCGCGGCATGTTCTCGGACTGGCCCGCGACGACGACGTTCTATGCGAGCTGCACCGGGATGAAGTGAGAGACAGCTTCGTAGGGTGGGTTAGCGAAGCGTAACCCACCAATTTCTCGCGATGCCGTTCGAGCTTTGGTGGGTTACGCCTTCGGCTAACCCACCCTACAAGGCGTCGTCTCAATTCGCCTTGCGGCCGATGAAGGACGGGATGTCGATCACCTTTTCCTCGGCCGGGCGCGCAGGGGCGGCGCGGCCGTAAGGATCGAGGCGCTGCGGGGCCGGTATGCGGGGCGGCAGGCGCGGCGCGGCCTCGAATTGCGGTGGCGGGGCCGCACGTTCGACCCGGTCGGCGATGCGCCGCCGGTCGGTGCTCAGCCTGCCGGCGAGATCCGTGAGCGAGTTTTCGCCCGGCTGCGGTTGACGCTCCGCACCGAGATTGTCGATACCGGTCGCCACCACGGAGACGCGCACCATGCCCTCGAGCGTTGGATCGAAGGTTGCGCCGACGATGATGTTGGCGTCCTTGTCGGCCTCGTCGCGGATGCGCGTCGCGGCTTCGTCGACCTCGAACAGCGTCAGGTCGTTGCCGCCGGTGATGGAGATGATGAGACCGCTGGCGCGCTTGATCGAGGGGTCCTCGATCAGGGGATTGGAAATCGCGGCCACCGCAGCGTTGAGCACGCGCTTCGGGCCGGACGCCTCGCCCCTGCCCATCATGGCCTTGCCCTTCTCGCGCATCACCGAGAGCACGTCGGCGAAATCGAGATTGATCAGGCCTTCCTTGACGATGAGGTCGCTGATGCAGGCCACGCCCGAATACAGCACCTGGTCGGCCATCGCGAAGGCATCGGCGAACGTGGTCTTGTCGCTGGCCACCCGGAACAGATTCTGGTTCGGGATGATCAGCAGCGTGTCGACCGCCTTCAGCAGTTCGGCGATTCCCGCTTCGGCATAGCGCATGCGGCGCTGGCCCTCGAACTGGAACGGTTTGGTGACGACGCCGATGGTGAGGATGCCAAGGTCACGCGCGGCCCTGGCAATGACGGGTGCAGCACCCGTGCCGGTGCCGCCGCCCATGCCGGCGGTGATGAACACCATGTGCGCGCCGGCCAGATGATCGCGGACCGTTTCGATGGCCTCTTCGGCTGCAGCGCGCCCCACTTCGGGCTGCGCGCCGGCGCCGAGGCCGCCGGTCACCTGGGTGCCCAGCTGGATCACGCGCCCGGCCTTCGAGCTGATGAGCGCCTGGGCGTCGGTATTGGCGACGATGAAGTCGACGCCTTCCAGCCCGGAATCGATCATGTTGTTGACCGCGTTGCCGCCGGCGCCGCCGACCCCGAACACGATAATGCGCGCCCTCAGTTCGTGGATATCGGCCATGTCAGTCATCCTTGTCCCACGATTGCTGCACCAGGCTGCGGAAAGTGGGAACAGGGATTGTTACCCACGGGCGGCAGCCTTTCGGTCTGCTTCTACCAGAGTCGCGGCCAGACTACCCAGCCGGCGTGGACCCTGATTGTCGGTCGGCGCCACCGTTCGGGTACCGGCCCGCAGCGCGGCCAGTTCGCCTTCGAGCCGGGCCGTCGTCGCCTTGGCTGCCGTGGTCTCGGCGGCCGCCTGCACCAACTCGCCGATCAGCCGATCGGCACGCTCGCGCTCGCGTTCGAAATCGGCGCGGTGGCCGGCAGCGCTGGTTTCGAGCCGGGCGTTCTCCGCCTGCAATGCCTCGATCTGTGCCGCCAGCAGAGCGAGGTTGCCGGCCTGGCGATGGCTTGGCGGATGCGGCGTATGCCTGACTTCGGCGAGGTCGATGCTCACGAGCGCCCTGCCCTCGTCCGAAAGCGAGCGCGGCAACCGGAGACGGCGGGCAAGCGAGCGGGCCGCCGCCGGCGAAATATTGAGGCGGTCGCCGAGGGCAGCATAGGTGAGAAACTCAATACTCATCGGCTGTTCTCCTGGAACGACCGGGCGGGAATCGCCTGAAGATGACCGGGTAGTGACGGAAGGCTAGGCCCGGCATGGTTAATGAATAGTTAACGCGACCGCTGGCAGGCCGCCTGCCACTGGGTTGCGGTCCGGAAAGGCGTCACAAATCCCTGATAATGTCGGGTGCAGCCCACCCGAAGCAGCCGGCCTGCAAGCCTGGCGGCATTTGGGTCGCCGAAAGCTGGCGCGGGATCAATAGGTTGCGGTATATTCCGGCATTATGGCCGACACGCCCATGACCAACGAAGAGCTCGCCGACCTGCACCGGTATCTCGCCGAATACCATCGCAGGCTCGCCAGGGAAGCCGTGCTCGACGTCGTGCAGAATTACCACAACGATCTGGCGCAGCGGTTTGCCGACGAGGCCGCGCTCATTCCAAGACGATCCGCGATCGCCCAAAGACTGCGTGAAGGCGAGCAGCAGAAGCGCAGCGAGATGGAGTGAACGGCGGCGGCCAACGCTGGCGCTAACAGCACTGCTGACCTCCCTGTCGGCGCAGCGAGTGTCGGGCTATCATGGCATGGCATCACCACACGATCGGGCTGATGACCCGATGGAGGCCGCCATGAACCAGCCGCAGCCAGTGAAGGACGCCAGCCACCTCTACGAAGTCGAGCGTCGCGCCTACCACGCCGAGCGCCCCGGCTTTCGCATTGCGGAGTTGCAGCTCTCACCCAAACAAAAGGTGCCGTGGCACACCCACACCAATATCTCCGATACGTTCTACGTTCTCGAAGGCCAGATGCGGCTGTTCCTGCAGAATCCAAAAGAGGAAGTGAACCTCAAGCCCGGCGAAGTCTATGTCGTCAGGCCGACGCGGCCACATCTCGTCACCAACGGCGGCACGACCTCGCTCACCTTCCTGATCCTGCAAGGCGTTGGTGAATACGATTTCGTGCCGCTGCTGCCCGGTTAGCTTCGTAGGGCGGGTTAGGCGCAGCCGTAACCCGCCGCATCTGTCCGTCAAGGAAGCCACGGCGGATTACGCTACGCTAATCCGCCCTACGCCCTGATTGCTCATGCGAGCACCACGCCGCGCGCAGCCGCGGTGCTCTGGTCCGCATGACGCTGCCACGAGGTCGACCCTTTAGCGCCATGAGTCGGCCTCTAACCGGCCCGAATTGATTTTGAAGCTGCCGAGCGCCGTCGATCCCGGACCTGGGTGATACGGCCGATTTTCCATTCGATTGCCTCGGGGAAGCGGCAATGAAGCAAACCATCATGTGGCTGGCGTTGGGGTTGTTGTTTGCGCTTGGCGTCACCCTCTCGGTCACCGCCGACTCCTACGGTCCATCGGCCACGGCGCAGACGACAGGCTCAGCAACCCTGGTGCAGCCACCACAGCCCGTCCTCGCGGCGACGGCACGACCCGTCGTCATCGACACGCCACGACCCGTCGTCATTGAGACGCCACGCCCCGTCGTCGCGGCAAACGCAAAACCGGCCGAGCCGGAGGTTCCCGTTGCCATGCTCGATGACGCGCCGCCAAGATCAAGCATCAGGCCAGACGCGCTTTCCCGCTGGTACGTCGAATCCGGCGCATCGCAGGCGCCGCGCACGGCCGAGGCGCCGGTCGCGCCCTTGCCGCTCACTCCCGTAGCGGCCGCGGCCAATGCCACCCAACTCGCGCAAGACGCCAAAGCGGGCATCAAGCCACTGCAAGGCGACGCCCGGCCAGCCAGAAAGCCGAGAGACAGCAACGCGCAACTGCCCGGCAAACGGCGAACGACCAACGCCAGGGCATGCGGATCGCAAGGCCGGTTTGCGGATCTGTTGCGACAATTGAAGATCGGCTCGCGCTGCACGACCAGGCGATCGGCCGCGTAAGGGCAGCGGGTCAGCATAGTAGGGTGGGTTAGCGAAGCGTAACCCACCGCGGTCTCGAAGCGCGGATAGCGCTGCCGGTGGGTTACGGCTTCGCCTAACCCACCCTACGCACCTTCTATAGCGGCAAATTATCGTGCTTCTTCGCCGGCATCTCGACCTTCTTGTCTTTCAGCATCGCCAGTGCCCGCGCGATCCGCTTCCTCGTCGAATGCGGCATGATGACGTCGTCGATGTAGCCGCGTTCGGCGGCGATGAACGGCGACAGGAAACGATCCTCGTATTCCTTGGTGCGCTTGGCGATCGCTTCGGGATCGTTCATGTCGGCGCGGAAGATGATTTCCACCGCACCCTTGGCGCCCATCACGGCGATCTGCGCGGTCGGCCAGGCGTAGTTCATGTCGGCGCCGATTTCCTTTGACGCCATGACGTCGAACGCGCCGCCATAGGCCTTGCGGGTGATGACGGTGACGAGCGGCACCGTGCATTGCGAATAGGCGAACAGCAATTTCGCGCCGTGCTTGATCAGGCCGCCATATTCCTGCGCGGTGCCCGGCAGGAAGCCCGGCACGTCGACGAAGGTCACGATCGGGATGTTGAAGGCGTCGCAAAAACGGACGAAGCGCGCGGCCTTGCGCGACGCATCCGAGTCGAGCACGCCGGCCAGCACCATCGGCTGGTTGGCGACGAAGCCCACCGTGCGGCCGGCGATGCGGCCGAAACCGGTGACGATGTTCCTGGCAAACGTCTCCGACAGTTCGAAGAAGTCGCCCTCGTCCACGACCTTCTGGATCAGCTCCTTCATGTCATAGGGCTTGTTCGGGTTATCGGGGATCAGCGTATCGAGCGACATGTCGACGCGTTCGATGTCGTCGAAACTCGGCCATTCCGGCACGCCGTCGGTATTGTTGGACGGCAGGAAGTCGATCAGCCGGCGCATCTGCAGCAGCGTCTCGACGTCGTTCTCGAATGCGCCGTCCGCAATCGAGGAACGCGTCGCATGCACCGAGGCGCCACCGAGTTCTTCGGCCGTGACCACCTCGTTGGTGACGGTCTTCACCACGTCGGGGCCGGTGACGAACATGTAGCTGGTGTTCTTCACCATGAAGATGAAGTCGGTCATCGCAGGCGAATAGACGTCGCCGCCGGCGCACGGGCCCATGATGACGGAGATCTGCGGGATCACGCCCGAGGCGATGACGTTGCGGCGGAATACGTAGGAATAGCCCGCGAGCGCCGCGACGCCTTCCTGGATGCGCGCACCGCCGGCGTCATAGAGGCCGATGATGGGCGCCCTCGCCTTCATCGCCATGTCCTGCAGTTTTGTGATCTTCAACGCGTGGGTTTCGGACAGCGAGCCGCCGAACACGGTAAAATCCTTGGCGAAGACGAAAGTCTTGCGGCCGTTGACTGTGCCCCAGCCGGTGACCACGCCGTCGCCCGGCACCTTGGTCTTTTCCATGCCGAACTCGGTCGAACGGTGCTCGACGAACATGTCGAATTCCTCGAACGAGCCCTTGTCGAGCAGCAGTTCGATGCGCTCCCGCGCGGTCAGCTTGCCGCGCGCATGCTGCGCCTCGATCCGCTTCTGGCCGCCGCCGAGCTTGGCGCCGGCGCGACGTTCTTCGAGGGTGTCCAGGATATCTTTCATCTGCTTCCGCCCGTCCATTAGGTCGATTTGGGGGCCTTCTAACACGGCCTTTTCCGAACGGGAAACACCCTGTCCTGCATCTGGTACCGCCGCCCGGCAGGCCCCATATCAGCCTCCTCACCAGGGGGACCGGCATGACCGACATCACGAGCACCGAGGCGCCAGGCGCCGTCACGGGAGGCCTGCGGACGCTGCTCCGGCTGGAGGGACTGGCGCTCCTGATCGGGATGACGCTGCTTTATTACATCTGGGACGGATCGTGGTGGGTCTACGTCCTGCTGTTCTTCGTGCCCGATATCAGCTTCGCGGCCTATCTCTCAGGCCCGCGTTTCGGCGCCCTCGTCTATAATGCGGCCCACAGCTACCTTGGCCCGATGGCGATGATGACCGGCGGATTTGCCACCGCATCGCCGCTCGTGCTCTCGATCGCGATGATCTGGCTGGCCCATATCGGCTTCGACCGTGCGCTCGGCTACGGCCTCAAATACACCTCAGGCTTCACCGACACCCATCTGGGGCGGATCGGCAAGCTTCCGATGTGATATCAATAAGCCACGATATCGGTCAGGCACTGCTGCGTCACGGTCATGCGCGCGGCGATGTGCTCGGGGGTCTTGCAGTCCATGTTCATGGCGAACACGGTTTGATGGCTGCCCTTCTCGACCCAGCCGACCATCCAGCCCAGTGACGGCTTGCCCTGCTCGGCGCCCAACAGCCCGCTCTTGGCGCGGATGGTGGCGTCGCCGACTTTGGTCACCGGCATGATGTCCCGCACCAGCTCCTGGCTGCGCCTGGAGACCGGCAGCACGCCACGGCGCAGCCGGTCGAGGAAATCGATCTGCTGCATGGGATCGATGCGCAAATTGCCGGTCAGCCAGAACTGGTCGATGCCGCCGCCGATGTCGCGGTTGCCGTAGTCCATCAGGTCGAGATTTTTCTGCATACGCTCCGGCCCGATGCGCCGCGCGATCTCCTGATAGACCGGCACGGCGGAGGCCGCGATCGCCGAGCGCAAGGTGTGGTCCTTGTTCCAGGCCGCGATGCTGCGCGTGACCCCGTCCCACTTGAAAATTTCCTTGTCCGGATCCTGGACCACGCCGGTCTCCAGCGCGATGATCGAATTCGGAACCTTGAAGGTCGAGGCCGGCAACTGGGCCTCGCCCGAACGCACCTTGTCGCTGGCGATGATCAGGTAATCGTCGACCTTGTAGCCGACGAAGGTGCCCACCGTGCCGAGCGCAAAGAACCGCCGCGCGAGATCGTCGCGGAACTCGCTGCGCTGGTAGGAGACATTGGCAAGGCTGCGCGCGGGCAACAGGCTGGTCGCGGCAAGCAGGCCCAGCGCATGGCGGCGGTTGATCACGGCGGTATCCGAACTGGTTGAGGGACGATGCTGATGGCATCGCGGAAAAGCCGTGACAAGTGGGATCTTTGTATGACGGACCGATTGGCGGGTTTCGCGGATGAAACCCTGAAGTCAGCGGATCCGGCCCGACAGCCGCAGCACGAAGATCAGCACCTCGGCGACGGCCTTGTAGAGTTCGGCCGGAATCTCGTCGCCGATCTCGACATGGGACAAGGCGCCTGCCAGCACCTCGTTTTCCTCGATCGGAATGTCGTGGGCCTTGGCGAGTTCGATGATCTTGTCGCCGATCGTGCCCTTGCCCTTGGCGACGACGCGTGGCGCGCCGGTCTTGTCATAATGCAGCGCGACCGCGAGCCTCGATTTGGCATCGACGCTCATAGCGCGCGGTCCAGGAAATGACCGGCGCGCGCGGGGGTGACTTGCGGCGGCGCGCCGTCGCGGATCAGGATCTCGCCGGGATTGAGTTCGGCGCGGCTGAGCGCCTGGCTCAGTTGCGAGGCGCCGGCGCGAAGCTGCGCAGCGGTTGCCGGCCGCTCCGCCCACATCCGCACCGAGGTCTTTTCGCCTGTCAGCGAGACCTGCGCGTGAACCGGGCCGGTCGGCTCGACATCGATCGAGAAACGCGCCCGCCACACCCGCTTGGCCGCCTCGACCTGCTGCTCGGTGCCGCCGTCGCGCGAGATCTCGAACTGTGCCATCGCGGTGCCTTGCGGCGTCACGAACGGAATCTCGAAATTCCAGCGCGGTCCGCTCACGTCGACTTTCGGCGCTGATACGTCGACGCGGTCCGGCAGGGAGGCCACCTGCAGCAGCGTCTGCCGCGCAATCGCGGCGTCGGTGTCGTCGAGCAGATGATGCGCGGTGGTCGCAAGCGGCGCGTCCGGCACAATCGTCGGTGCGGCGATCGGCTGAGCCGCGGGGAGCGCGCCGCGGAACGGCGGCGGCGGCGTGTTGGTTTGGACCGGCGCCTCGCCGCCGCGAGCATCTTTCGGGACAATCACCGGCCGCAGCGGATTGCCGAGCGCCTGCAGCGCTTCCTGCAGCAGGTTCAGCGTGGCGCCAGCCGAAGGTCCGGCATTCAGTGCGGCCGAAAGCGCGCTGCGGGCGGCGTTGCCGGGCAGCGCGGCATCCGGGACAGCAGGCAGCCGCGCCTGCGGCAGCATGATTTCCTGGACGTCGAATTGCGCTGATGGCGCGAGGCTGGGTGCCGATGTGTTGAGCGCCGTTGGCGCCGCCGTCGCTCCGGGCACGGCATTGGTGCCGAGCGCCGACTGCAGCGTCTGGCGAAGCACGATCAGCGCGGCCTTGAGATCGGGAACGCCCTGTGGCGGCAACGAGCCCGTTGCCAGCGACGCCTCGAGGAAAATCCCCGACTTCTGGAACGCGGTCTTGATGTCGCCGCCGTCGAGGTTCTGGTCGAGGCTGGTCTGCTGCGCCAGGACCTGCGCGATCGCCGCCTGCAATTTCGGCGGCAGGTTGCTGGCGGAAACGGCGGCGCCGAGATTGGCAAACAGCGGCGCCAGGCTTTCCTGCTCGCTGGCCGCGGCCTGCGCTGCGACCGAGACCGCCGCACGCTCTGCCGTGGTCAATACATTCTTCGATGCGACGATCGTCGGAGGGTTGGCTGCAAAATCGGCCAGCGCATCGGGCGACAACGTAACGGCATCGGCCGCGGCTCCCGCCGCGCCGCCGCCCTGCCCGACCATGGCGAGGCGGATACCGTCCTTGCTCTGGGTGACCGCGAGCTGCAGGTTCTGGCCCTGCTGCAGCGAAACTTCGGAGGCGACATCGAGCGAAAGGCCGGCGATCGCGATCCGCACCAGATCGGCGGCGAGGACTTTCAGGACCTGCGCATTCACCACGCTTCCCGGCTTCAGCACGAGTTCGGGCGCAATGCCGCCAACCTCTTGGGCGGCAAGCACGGGCGTGACGTTGTTGATGGAGATCGCCATATTCAAAAGATCTCGGCCAGGCCGGCAGGCTACCCCGGCGACGTAAACCTCTCGTTAAGAACCGGGCTTGTTTCCGGGGCCTCGATGGGCTGTATTCGTCGCCGGCTTGCCCACTGCGCTGACGCATGGCCTGCTTCACACCAGCAACGGGACAGCGGATGGACCAGGCCCTCGCCGACATTGGCGTCATCTCCGCCTATCGCTTCGCCGACGACGGCTCGGCGACCAAGCTCGACGTCGCCAACCTCGATGCGGAACTGGCCGATCCGAACGGCTGGCTGTGGCTGCATTTCAACCTGTCCAACCGCCGCTGCCACGACTGGCTGAGCAGGACCGCGCCGCTGTCCGACGTCGCGCGCGAAGCCCTGCTCGATACCGACGAGCATATCCGCCTCGATATCTTCGGCGACGAGATCGCCGGCGTGCTGCCCGACCTGCATCAGGAGTTCATGCAGGAAGGCGACGACCTCGTGCGGGTGCACTTCGCGATCTCGTCGAGACTGATGATCACCGCCCGGCGCAAGCCGCTGCGCGCGATCGAGCTGACGCGGCGTGCGCTCGACGGCGGCCGCAAGTTCCGTACCCCGGTGTCGCTGTTCGATGCGATCGTCGACCAGTTCGCCGACGTGATCGGACGGTTTTCGGCCGGCCTCGGCGACGAACTCGACATCGTCGAGGATCACGTGCTGCACGACGAGATCGACGATGAGCGGCTGCGGCTCGGCCGCGTGCGCCTGCAGGCGATCCGCACGCGGCGGCAGCTGTCGCAGATCCGCGCGCTGTTTCATCGCATGGAGACGCGCGAGGACGTCGAATCCGAAACCCTGCTGTCGGCGATGCGGAAGCTCGCGCAGAAATTCGACGCGCTCGACTACGAGTTCAGCGCCATCTACGAGCGCGCGCGGCTGCTGCAGGACGAGATCGCCGGCCGCGCCACGGCGATCACCAACCGCCGCCTGTTCACGCTGTCGGTGCTGACCGCATGCATGCTGCCTTCGACGCTGGTCACGGGCTTCTTCGGCATGAACACAAAGGACATGCCGTTCCAGACCGGCGACGGCGGCACCTGGTACGCGTTCCTGCTGGTGGTCGCCGCAGGCGCGCTAACGTGGTGGCTGCTCAGGCGGACCAAGGCGCTGTAGGCGATTCAACGCAGAGTGATAATGGCCTGTTAACCGAAGCCGCAAATAGCTTCATTTGTTTTGATTGCGAAGTGTTGCGCTGAACTGACGTTAGCCACGAACCCCAGGGGGTTCCGGTTTGCGAATTCGCAAGGCGCCCGCCTACCTGAAAATGGATGCGCGCTGCGGCAAAACGCCGTAGTTCAGGCTGTTTCCGCGTCTTTCGACGTGCCAGCCGCACCTTCGCCCTGCCGGCAGGCGAGATCGACAATCAGGATCGGCGACGCGATGGGTTAACACTTCGTTGCCGGTCTCACTCGTATGCCGAGTATCGTTTTACGAGGATTTCATGGCCCCCGAGCTAGTTTGAACGCAGTTTCATTCACCGGGATAGCGCCATGAAAAACCAACCAGCGGTGGTCCGCCTCCAGAGCCTTCTTGGAAGATTCGGTCGGTCCGAGCAGGGCAATATCGCAATGCTCTTCGGAATCGCCGTGGTGCCGATCATCACCTTCGTCGGCGCGGCGGTCGATTATACCCGCGCCAACACGGCCCGGTCCTCGATGCAGGCAGCCATGGACTCGACGTCCCTGATGCTGGCCAAGGATTTGCAGGACGGCACCATCAACACCTCGCAGATCACCCAGAAGGCCCAGGACTATTTCAAGGCGCTCTACGCCAACGCCGATGCGAAACAGGTGGGCGTGACCGCGACCTATACGGCCGCCGCCGGCAACGGTTCAAAGATCGAGATCGCCGGCAACGGCAAGATCGACACCAGCTTCATGAGGCTGGTCGGCATCCCCGACATCAAGTTCAACACCAATGCCACGTCGGCCTGGGGTAACGTGCGCATGCGGGTCGCGATGGCGCTCGACGTCACGGGATCGATGCGGGACGACGGCAAGATGCCGGCGATGCAGACGGCCGCCAAGAGCCTGATCGATCAATTGAGCCCGCTCGCCAAGAATCCGGGCGATATCTACATCTCCGTCGTTCCGTTCGCCAAGGACGTCAACTTCGGCTCCAGCTACTACAACCAGACCTACATGGACTGGAGTGTCTGGGAAGCGGCCAACAACACCATGGGAACGTGCAGCAACTCCAACTACACGACCAAGAGCTCCTGCCTCCAGAATTCCAACCGGACCTGGACGCACGACCGCAGCAAGTGGACCGGCTGCGTCACCGACCGCACGCAGGCCTACGACACACTGAACACGCCGCCGACTTCGGCCAACGCACCGACCATGGTCGTTCCCGAGGAATACGTGTCCGGCTCCGAAAAATACTGCAAGGTGGGCAACGACCCCTATATGCCGCCGATCATGCCGCTGAGTTACGACTGGAATGCGCTCAAGACCATGATCGGCACGTTGCAGCCCACCGGCAATACCAACCAGGGCATCGGCCTCGCCTGGGGCTGGCTGACGCTTGGAACGGGCGCGCCGTTCAACGCGCCGGCGAAGGATACGTCGAACTACACCTATAAGGAGGCGATCATCCTGCTGTCGGACGGCATGAACACGCAGAACCGCTTCACCAGTAACACTTCGCAGATCGATGCCCGGCAGAAGATTCTCTGCGACAACGCCAAGCAGGCCGGCGTCACGATCTATACCATTCACGTCAATACGGGCGGCGATCCGACCTCGTCCGTGCTGAAGTACTGCGCCAGCGGCGCCGACAAGTTCTACGAGGTCAAGCAGGCCAACCAGACCCTGTCGGTGTTCAACTCGATCGGACAGTCGCTGGCCAAGCTGCGCATCGCGAAGTAACCGCCGCAATCAGGCGCAAGAAGAAAGCCCGGCCGCAACGGCCGGGCTTTTTTGCTTGTTAGCCGCCAGGGGCCGACATGCCCCTCCGTGAGCGCACCCTACCGCAAAACGACCTCGGTGTCGGCCCAGCGCAGGTAGCGGCGCGGTGCGGCGCCGAGTTCGCGCCTGAACATCGCCGTGAAGGCGCTCGGGCTGTCGTAGCCGACATCGAGCGCAACGTTGGTGACGGACTCGCCGGCGCCGAGGCGGGCGAGCGCTTCCAGCAACCGGACGCGCTGGCGCCACGCCGAGAAGCTCTGCCCGGTTTCACGACGGAACATCCGCGTCAGCGTGCGCCGGCTGATGCCGCTGCGATCGGCCCAATCGTCGAGGGTACGATCGGAGCTGGTGTCGGCGATCACGGCTTCGCAAATTTTTGCAAGTCGCGGGTCCTGCGGGATCGGCACGTGCAGCAATACTTCGGGCATGCGGCCGATCTCCCCAAGCAGCAGTTCAACCAGTCGCCCGTCGCGCCCCTCCTCGTCGTAATCCACCGGCATCCGGACGACTTCGCCCATCAAGGCTTCGAGCAGTTGCGAAGCACGGATCAGGCGACAGGTCGCCGGGTAGTTTGGTATTTTTTCCGGTTCGACGTAGATGGTCTGGATCTCGACGTCGCCCCAGGCGCGCGATTGATGTACCAGTCCGGGTGGAATCCAGATGCCATGCGCCGGCGGAACGACAAGGTTACCGCGTTCCGTCATCATCGAGGTGACGCCGGCGGTCTGCAAGACGAACTGGCCGCGCCGGTGCGCGTGGCGCGTGCTCATGCTCTCGGGCTGATATGTCGCCGCCATGGCCACGACAGGCCGTTTTAGCGTCTGCAGATGGCCGGCATAGATCGCCGCCGCCTGTGCCCCCCGTCGCTTGTGGCATACGCGCTCATAAGCGTCGTCACCGGCCGGCGACGTGTCTATTCTTACGTTGATATTCATCTGAACTCTTGCGTTGAGGTGCCCGTTCTCCTCATGGCCTCATGCATCTTCCGGGCCAGTTGGCCCGATCGCGATGGTCGCTGTCCCCTTCCCTGTAGCACGGAACTTGCGGCTCGGTCACGATGCGGCCATCCGGAACCGAGGGGAATGGTCCATGAACAGGCGCGAATTCACTGCTGCAATGCTGGCTGCGGGTGCGGCCATCCCGCTCGGCATCACCCGGGCAGCCGGTCAGACCAAGGGCGGCACGCTCAACACCATCATCCAGCCCGAACCGCCGATTTTGGTAACGGCGTTCAACCAGCAGCAGCCGACGCTGACGCTGGGCGGCAAGATCTACGAGAGCCTGCTGAAATACGGCGCCGACCTGAAGCCGATGCCGGGCATGGCGCAATCCTGGGAGATCTCGCCTGATGGCCTGACCTACACGTTCAAGCTGTTTCCGGGCATCACCTTCCACGACGGCAAGCCGATGACGTCGGAGGACGTTGTGTTCAGCTGCATGAAGGTGCTGACCGAGACCCATCCCCGCGCGCGGCAGAACTTCGCCCGCGTCGCATCGGCCGAGGCGCCCGATCCGCTGACCGTGGTCTTCAAGCTGAAGCAGCCTTTCGCGCCGTTCCTCGGCTGCTTCGATTGCACTTCCGCCCCGATCGTGCCCAAGCACATCTACGAGGGCACGGAGTTCCGCAAGAACCCGATGAACGACAAGGCGATCGGCACCGGCCCGTTCAAGCTGAAGGAATGGGTGCGCGGCTCGCATGTCCATCTCGTGCGGCACGATGGTTACTACCGCAAGGACGAGCCGTATCTCGACGAGATTATCTACCGCATCATCCCGGACGGCGCCTCGCGCGCACTGGCGCTCGAGAACGGTACCGTGCAGCTCGTGCAATGGTCCGACATCGAGTTCTTCGACGTCCAGCGCTTCAAGACGCAGAAGAATCTGGAGTTCACCACCAAGGGCTATGAGTATTTCGCGCCGCATCAGTGGCTCGAGATGAACAACCGTGTCGCGCCCATGAACGACAAGCGCTTCCGGCAGGCGATCATGCACCTGATCGATCGCGACGCGATGAACAAGCGCATCTATTTCGGCAACGCCAAGGTCGCGACCGGCCCGATCTCGTCGAAGACCCGGTTCTATGACGGCAAGGTCAAGCGCTACGAATTCTCGGTCGAGAAGGCTACCAAGCTCCTCGACGAGATGGGCCTGAAGCCCGGCGCCAACGGCAAGCGAGCCGAGATCAAGTACCTGGTGCCGCCCTATGGCGAGGTCTATCAGCGCGCCGGCGAGTTCTTCCGCCAGAGCTTTTCCAAGGCCGGCATCGATCTCGTTCTGGTCGGGACCGACATGGCGGGCTGGGCCGAGAAGGTCGGCAACTGGGATTACGAGATGACCCAGAACCTGCTCTATCAGCTCGGCGACCCCGCACTCGGCGTCGCCCGCACCTACATCTCGTCGAACATCAAGAAGGGCATCCTGTTCTCGAACACGCAAGGCTATTCCAACCCGGAGGTGGACAAGCTGTTCGAGGAAGCCGCCGTCGCGCTCGACGAGGCCAAGCGGCAGGAACTCTATTCCAAGGTTCAGCAGATCCTCGTCGAGGACGTGCCGGTCGCCTGGACGCTGGAGCTCGAATATCCCATCATCTACGACAAGGCGTTCAAGAACATCGTGACGACAGGGATCGGCTCCCACGAGACGTTCGGCTCGGTCTATAAATCGTGACGGGGACGACGGGCGCCGCGCGGATCGCGCTCTTGATCGTCACCTGGGTGGCGCGGCTGGTCGCCGTGATCCTTGTCATCGCCACCTTCAACTTCGTGCTGGTGCGCGCGGCTCCAGGCGATCCCGCCATGGTGATGGCGGGACAATCGGGCAGCGCCGATCCCAAGATGCTCGACGACCTGCGCAAGGAATACGGGCTCGACAAGCCGTATCTGGTGCAACTCGCCAGCCATCTCGGGCGCGTGCTTACGCTCGACCTCGGCTATTCCTATCGCCAGCGCCGGCCGGTGCTCGACCTCATCCTCGAGCGGTTGCCGGCGACGCTGCTGCTCACGCTCACCGCATTCTGTCTCGCGCTGCTGATCGGCACCACGCTCGGCGCGCTGGCGGGTCTCGCGGCCGGCAGCATCGTCGATACGCTGTTCACGGTACTCTCGCTGCTGCTCTACGCCACGCCGGTATTCTGGCTCGGGCTGATGCTCGTCCTCGTTTTCTCAGTGACGCTCGGCTGGCTGCCGCCGTTCGGCTACGAGACCATCAACGCCAAAATGACCGCGATCGAGCGCGTCTTCGACGTCATGAAACACATGATCATGCCCGTGATGTCGCTCGCCGCCATTTATCTCGCGATCTACGCCCGCCTGATGCGCTCCTCGATCATCGAGGTGTCGCACCAGGACTTCATCAAGACGGCACGGGCCAAGGGCCTCGCCCCAACTCGGATCGTCGTCGGCCACATGCTGCGCAACGCGCTGGTGCCGGTCGTGACGGTGGCCGGCATGCAGGCGGGCGCGCTGGTCGGCGGCGCGGTCGTGATCGAAACCGTGTTCGCCTGGCCCGGCCTTGGCCGGCTCACCTTCGAGGCCGTGCTGCAGCGCGACTATCCGGTGCTGCTCGGCATCTTCCTGATCCTGTCGATCATCGTGATTGCGCTCAACCTCGTGACCGACCTGATCTACCGCCTGATCGATCCGCGCATGACGACGGAAGCCGCCTGATGGACGCGCTGAAAGCCTTCCTGCGGCACCCGAGCGGAATGGCGGGACTCGTCCTGCTCATCATCGTCCTGATCGTCGCGATCACGGCGCCCTGGGTGTTTCCGGTCTCGCCATGGGAAATGATCGGCACGCCCTTTGCGCCGCCCGGCGAGGACGGCATGTGGCTCGGTGGCGATACGCTCGGCCGCGACGTCGCGGCGGGCGTGGCACACGGCGCACGGGTCTCGCTCCTGATCGGCATCGCATCGGCGCTGGCCGCCATGACGATCGGCGTCGTGATCGGCGCCATCTCAGGCTATTTCGGCGGCAAGGTCGATCTGGTGCTGATGCGGGTGACGGAGATGTTCCAGACCGTTCCGGCTTTCATTCTGGCAATCCTCCTGGTTGCGACCTTCAGCCCGTCGCTGCTCACCATCATCCTCACCATCGGCGCGGTGAGCTGGCCGCCGCTGGCGCGGCTGACCCGCGCCGAATTCCTGAAGTTGCGCGGCCGCGAGTTCGTCGAAGCCGCCTTGTGCCAGGGCGAGAGCACGGCCCGCATCGTGCTCGGTCACATCCTGCCGAACGCGATCTCGCCGATTTTGGTTGTGGTCTCGCTTACGGTCGCCACCGCCATCCTGCTGGAGAGCGCCCTCTCCTTCATGGGGCTCGGCGATCCCAATTTGATGTCCTGGGGTTTCATGATCGGCGCCGGCCGCACGGTCATCCGGCAGGCCTGGTGGATGAGCGTGTTTCCGGGTCTCGCGATCCTGTTCACCGTGCTCGCTATCAACCTGTTCGGTGAGGGACTGTCCGACGTGCTCAACCCACGCATTTCAAGGCGGCGGGCATGAAGAACTCAATCGCGCAGGACGGGGCATCCGTGCTTTCGGTCGAGAACCTCTCGATCGCGCTGCCCGAGGGTGGTGACCGCCCGTTCGCGGTCGAGCAGGTCTCGTTCGCGATCAAGCGTAACGAGGTGGTCTGCCTGGTCGGCGAATCCGGTTCCGGCAAATCGATGATCGCGCATGCGATCCTCTCGCTGCTGCCGAAGGGCGTCGACATCGTGTCGGGCACCGTGAAGGTCACAGGCCAGGATACGGCGACACTCGACAGCCGCGCCCTGCGCCGTTTGCGCGGCGGTCAGGCCGCCATGATCTTCCAGGAACCGCTGTCGTCGCTCAACCCGCTGAAGCGCGTCGGCGAGCAGATCGAGGAGACGATTCTCACGCATCAGCGCCCGGCGCCGTCGGCCGCCGATATCAAGGCTCGGGTGCTGGAACTGCTGACGCAGGTCGGGCTGCCGAACCCGCCTCAGCTGGCCAACAGCTATCCGTTCGAACTCTCCGGCGGGCAGCGCCAGCGTGTGATGATCGCGATGGCGATGTCGAACCAGCCGGCACTGCTGATCGCGGACGAGCCGACGACGGCGCTCGACGTCACCACCCAGCGCCAGATCCTCCGCCTGATCGACGATCTCAGGCGCGACCGCGGCATGGGCGTGCTGCTGATCACCCATGATTTCGGCGTCGTGGCCGACGTCGCCGATCACGTCGTCGTGCTGCGCCACGGCAAGGTGGTCGAGCACGGCACCGTCGAGGAAGTGTTGCGTCACCCGCGCGAGGCCTACACGCGCGAACTGATCGATGCGGTTCCGAAGGCGAACGTAAAGCACCGCGAGACCGGGGCGCAGGCCGCGCCGCTGCTCGACGTCGTCGGTCTGCGCAAGACGTTTCGGGTCAAGCGCGGCTGGTTTCAGCCGCCCCGGGAAGTGCTCGCGGCCGATGGCCTCTCGCTGACGCTGCACGAGGGCGAAACGCTGGCGGTGGTCGGCGAGTCCGGCTCCGGCAAGTCGACCCTCGGCCGCATGATCATGCGGCTGACCGAGCCGGATTCCGGCGCCATCCGTCTGGGCAACGAGGACCTGCGGCTGCTGCGCGGCGAAGCGCTGCGCCAGGCGCGCCGCGGGCTCCAGATCATCTTCCAGGACCCCTTCTCCAGCCTCGATCCGCGCCAGAAAGTCGGCGACGCCGTCGCGCGCGGACCGATGGCCTACGGCACGCCGCGCACTGAGGCGATGGCGCAGGCGCGGCAATTGCTGGCGCGCGTCGGGTTGACGCCGTCGGCCGCGGATCGCTATCCGCACGAATTCTCGGGCGGTCAGCGCCAGCGCATCTGCATTGCGCGCGCGCTCGCGCTGCGGCCGAAGGTGCTGATCGCCGACGAGGCCGTATCCGCGCTCGACGTGTCGGTGCAGGCGCAGGTGCTGGCGCTGCTCGCCGAGCTGCGCCGCGAGATGCGGCTCGCGATGATCTTCATCACGCACGACCTGCGCATCGCCGCCGAGATCGCCGACCGCGTGATCGTGCTTCAGCACGGCCGCATCGTCGAGGAAGGCCCGACCGCCGCCGTGTTCACCAATCCGCGCGAGGCCTATACGCGCGACCTGCTCGATGCCATCCCCGGGCGTCGCTTCTTCGAGCAGCCGAGCTTTGCGCGGCAGCGCGAGGCGCTGGCATGATGCGAATGCTCCGCATAAGCTCGGCACGCACCGCCGCTCGCATTTCCGCTTCCTGAACCCGCCAAGGACTGATCCGTGTCGCAAAGCAACATCATGCCCCTTCCCCCTGGCGCCCGCGAGCGCATCGAGGCCGCGGTCGATGCCGCCTTCGAGGCGCAGCTGGCGACGACGATCGCCTTCTCGGCCATTCCGAGCACCCGTAGCCAGGAAGCACCCTGCCAGGACATGATGGCGCGGCTGCTGCGTGAGCGCGGCTACGAAGTCGACGACTGGATCATCAACCAGGACGACCTCAAGGACCTGCCCGGCTACGGCCCGGTCGAGACCGATTTCTCGCGCGCCCGCACGGTAGTCGGAACCTACCGGCCCGCCGAGGAAACCGGCCGCTCGCTGATCCTCCAGGGCCATTGCGACGTCGTGCCCGCCGGTCCCCTGGACATGTGGAAACATCCGCCATTCAAGCCCACCGTCGAGGACGGCTGGCTCTACGGCCGCGGCGCCGGCGACATGAAGTCCGGCACGATTGCAGCACTTTACGCGCTAGATGCGCTGAAGGCGGCGGGGCTGGCGCCGAAGGGCCGCATCCATCTGCAGTCGGTGATCGAGGAGGAAAGCACCGGGGTCGGCGCCCTCTCCACGCTGCAGCGCGGCTATCGCGCCGACGCCTGCCTGATCCCGGAACCTACCGACGGCAAGCTGATGCGCGCCCAGGTCGGCGTGATCTGGTTCCGCCTCAAGGTGAAGGGCCTGCCGGTCCATGTCTCGCGCGCCGGCACCGGCTCGAACGCGATCAAGGCCGCCTATCACCTGATCCAGGCCATCGAGGGGCTGGAGGCCGAGTGGAACGAGCGCGCAAAATCGCATCAGTTCTTCGGCAAGCTCAATCACCCGCTCAACTTCAACCCCGGCATCATCAAGGGCGGCGACTGGGCCTCCAGCGTTCCGGCCTGGTGCGACGTCGATTGCCGCATCGGCATCCTGCCGGGCTGGAAGATCGCCGACTGCCAGGCCGAGATCGCCGCCTGCGTTGCAAAGGCGGCCAAGACCCATCCGTTCCTTGCCGACAACCCGCCCGAGGTCGTCTGGTCCGGCTTCCTGTCGCCGGGCTACGAGGTGACCGGCGCGCAGGAAAGCGAGGCCGTGCTGGCTGCGGCCTATGAAGCCGTGTTCGATGCGCCGCTCGAGGAAGCGAGTTTTACCGGCCTCACCGACGCGCGCTTCTACGGCCTCGATTACGAGGTACCCGCCTTCTGCTTCGGTGCCCGGATGGAAGGTGCCCACGGCTTCAATGAGCGGGTCGAGATCGAATCCGTCAAGAAGATCACCAAGACGCTGGCCCTGTTCATCGCGGGCTGGTGCGGGGTCGAGGAAACGTAAACACAACAACGATACGGGAGGAGTCTGCGATGGAGGGCAACGGTGCGGGCGACAAGCCACAGGTCCGGACGCCGGACGATCTGCGCGCGCATTTCGGGCAGCTCAGCCCACTCGCCGAGAAGAAGGTGCTGCACCATCTCGACAAGTTCTGCCGCGACTTCATCGCGCTTTCCCCGTTCCTGGTGCTCGCGTCGAGCGATGGCAAGGGCAACGCCGATGCCAGCCCGCGCGGCGACGGGCCGGGCTTCGTCGCCGTGCTCGACGACAAGGCGCTCCTGATCCCGGACCGGCGCGGCAACAACCGGGTCGATACGTTCGGCAACATCCTGGCCTCGCCCGGCGTCGGCCTGATCTTCATGGTGCCTGGAATCAACGAGACGCTGCGCGTCAACGGCAAGGCCGAGATCACCCAGGATCCGGCGCTGCTGACGCCGCTCGCGGTGCGCGATATCGTGCCGACGATCGGGCTCAAGGTCACCGTCGACGAGTGCTATTTCCATTGCGGCAAGGCGCTGATGCGCGCGAAGCTGTGGGACCCGGGGGCGCAGGTCGAGCGCCACAGCTTCCCGACGCTCGGCCGCATCATCGCCGAGCAGACCGCGGCGATCTCGGTCGAGGTTGCCGAGCAGACCATGGAAGAAGCCTACCGGACCCGGCTCTACTGACGATCTACCGACGCGCGTTTTCGGCGAGATACTTCCCGCAGATGTAGCCGAACGTCATCGCGGGCCCGAGCGTCGCGCCCGCGCCGGGATAGCTGCCGCCGAAGATAGAAGCGGCATCGTTGCCCACCGCGAACAGGCCCGCGATCGGCTTGCCGTCGACATCAAGAACGCGCGTCAATTCGTCGGTGACCAGGCCATGATAGGTCGCGATGTCTCCCGGCACGATCTTCACGGCATAGAACGGTGCAACGGCGATCTCGCCGATGCAGAGATTTGGCGCGAAGCTGTCGTCGCCGAGCAGCCGCTGATACGACGTCGCACCCCGGCCGAACGCGCGGTCCTGCCCATTTTTGGCATCACGGTTGACCTCGTCGATGGTCTGTTCGAGGCCGTCGGGATCGATACCGGCGGACGACGCGAGTTCGCGAACGGTGTGGCCGGTCTTGAGATATCCGGAGCGGATGAAGGGCGAGATCGGCAGTGGCGACGGACGGACGGCGCCAAGCCCGTAACGCCTGACGGTTCGATGATCGCAAATCATGAAGGCCGAGACATCCTCCTGCCCGGCGCAAGCATCCATCATGGCCCGGACGAAGTCGTGATAGTTCTGGCTTTCATTGGTAAAGCGGCGACCGTCACGCGTGACCGCGATGACGCCCGGCTTGGCCCGGTCGATCAGGTGAAAAAATCTCCCGGTGCTGCCGTCCTTGCGCTTGATCAGCGACACCGGCACCCACGCCGCTGCATTCGAAAAGCTGTCCTCGATCGCGGCGCCAACATCCTCGGCCATCCGCAGCGCGTCGCCGGTGTTGGCTTCCGGTGTCAGCGATGCATGCACCGTGTTGGGCTGGATATGCTTGAAGTGTGTGCGCGTGCGCTCTGCATCATGCGGAAAGCCGCCGGCGGCAAACACCACGCCGCGGCGTGCATCGACACGAATGCTCTTGCCTTCCCTCTCCACGATGGCCCCCGCAATTCGGCCATTCTCGCGCACGAGGCTGACAGCCGGCGAAGATGACCAGAGCGGTATCCGCCGATCCAGCGCCGTCCGCAACAGGCGCGCCGCCAACGCATTGCCGTTCACAAGGCGCGTGCCACGCCCGTTGACAAGAACGTCGCGGCCATGGGCCAGCATCCGTGAAGCAACGAACAGCGCCGACTTCAGCGATCGCGTGGCGTTGAGAAAATGCTTGAGGTCGGGACCGCTATTCAGGCCCATGCCCATGAACGTCGATTCCCGCATCGGCTGGGCGAGCGCAGCCAGGCTGGTCCCGAGTTTTCTTCCGTCGAACGGGAGTGGATGGATCGACCGGCCTTCCTCGGCACCGCCGGTTAGATCGGGATGATAGTCAGGATAGTTCTTTCCGAAGCTGAACCTGACCTCGGTATTGGCTTCGAGAAAGTCGACCATCGGGCCGGCGTTCGCCAGAAATGCACCGACGCGCGCTTTGTCAAAATGGTTTCCGGCCTCGTGCTGGATGTAGGCATTTGCCTTCTCGAGCGAGTCCTGGACGCCTGCGCGCGACGCGAGCGGGTTTCCCGGCACCCACAGCCACCCGCCCGACCGGGCCGTGGTGCCGCCGAACTCCGCGGCCTTCTCGACAACAAGGACGTCGGCTCCCAAGTGCTGGGCTGTAATGGCCGTCGTCATCCCGGCCGCGCCGGAGCCGATGACCAGCACGTCGCAAACAGTCGATTCCATCGCGTCGGTTTCCCCCCGCTTCAGTCTTCTTATGGCGATCTTCTTATAGCGGCATCAGCCGCGGCGCCAGAAGCCGCAACCGGCCCGACGGACGCTCCCTGCCAACGCTGGGCGAAGACATCAATTTCGTTGCGCGGTCCAATAGCCCGAGCAGCGCGCGCTTCCCGAATGGCCGCTCCATGTCCCGCGGCCGGAGGTGCTGGAGAGCCTGCCGGAGCCTGCGGCGTATTTGTCATGGACGGTCACCGAGGCGCGAACCGCGCCGGATCTCCGGACGTATCCCCTGAACTTCACGAGATTGGGATGCGTCACAACCCCGTTGGAAACGTTGACCGTAAAGTTGTAGACCGCATCGCATGCGCCCCGCTGCGTCACGAAGGCAAGGTTCCAGGAGCCGTCGTAGACAGACCGGGCATGTGCGGTGCTCGTCAAGCCGACGAAAACGCATGCGCCCGCGGCGCAAAGCCAAAGCTTCCTCATGCTAACCTCCCCTCATCGAGCGAATGAAATTCGGGTTCGGCGTGAAAATGGTGAGGCGATTGGTCCTCCAATAGATCGCATTTCCTCAGATCGTATCAAGGCCTCGCGAGAACCAGGGTCGCACCATCGGTGCAAGCAGATTGACCCACGAAGGGAAAGCACCCATATGGGACACCGGAATTGGATGAAGCCTTCCGTTTCGGACAGTCCTTGCCGCGGCCGATGATCCCGGTGGCGTCGTTCGCGCAAAACGGCTTCGTTCGGGAGCTCCCATGACGACACTGTCTATCCTCGATCTCGTTCGCGTCACCGAAGAGACCGATGCGCGCGGCGCGCTCGATAACGCCCGCGATATTGCCGTTCATGCCGAGGCATGGGGCTATCGCCGCATCTGGGTGGCGGAGCATCACAACATGCCGGGCATCGCGAGCGCCGCGACGTCGGTTGTGATCGGTCATATCGCAGCGGGAACAAAGACCATCCGGGTCGGCGCCGGCGGCATCATGCTCCCCAACCATGCGCCTTACGTCATCGCCGAGCAGTTCGGGACGCTGGCCCGACTGTTCCCGGGCCGCATCGACCTTGGGCTCGGTCGCGCACCCGGGACCGACCAGCTCACACTTCGCGCTTTGCGCCGTACGCCTGAAGCCGCCGAAAACTTCCCGCAGGACGTTCTCGAGGTGCAGGCCTTCCTGGCTCCAGCCGGCCCGAACCAGCGCATCCGGGCCGTGCCGGCGGCAGGAACGGAAGTGCCGTTGTGGATCCTGGGATCGAGCAATTTTGGCGCGATGCTGGCGGCTGAACTTGGGCTTCCCTATGCCTTCGCCTCGCATTTCGCACCTGAGCTGCTGATCCCGGCGCTGCAGATCTACCGCAGCCGCTTCAAACCGTCCGAGCAGCTTGACCGTCCCTACGCGATGGTAGGCGTCAACATCATCGCCGCCGGCAGCGATGACGAAGCGCGCCGGCTCGCGACGACACAACAGATGTCCTTTACGAACCTTTTCCGCGGCGCGCGCGGCCTCAGCCAGCCGCCGATCGACGACATTGAAAGCTATTGGTCGCCCGCGGAAAAAGCACAGGCGATGAGCATGCTCGCTCGCTCCATCGTCGGCTCGCCGGATACGATTCGTTCGGGCATCGATGCGCTCATCAAGGAAACAGGCGCCGACGAGCTCATGATCGTCTCCGATGTCTACGATCACGCAACTCGGCTGCGCTCCTTCGAAATCATCGCCAACGTCGCGGGCAGCGCCGGCTGATTTATCCTTTCGCAGCGGCTCGCCGCCGGGCGAAGGCGCCACGCTGAAATCCCCGCCACGATGATGGAGCATCGGATGCGGACGACACGCCGAACGTTCGTACGGGCCTCGCTGGCGGCTTCAGCCGCGGCGCTTTTGCCCGTTTCAGTGCGCGCCCAGGAAAGCACGCCCGTCCGCCGTCAGATCCCCTCAACCGGCGAAGCCATACCGGTCGTCGGGCTGGGCACCTGGATCACCTTCAACGTTGGCGGCGATGCGGCGCTGAGAGACGAGTGCGCTGCTGTCATGGCGGCCTTCTTCGCGGCGGGCGGACGCATGATCGATTCCTCGCCCATGTATGGCTCGTCGCAGCCGGTGATCGGCTACGGCCTTCAAAAGCTTGGTCAGCCTTCCGCGCTGTTCTCGGCCGAAAAGGTCTGGACATCCTCGGCCGCGGCAGGTCCGCCGCAGATCGAGCAATCGCGCCGCTTCTGGGGTGTGCCGAAGTTCGACCTCTTGCAGGTTCACAATCTGCTCGCCTGGAAGGAACATCTGAAGACGCTTTTCGCGATGAAAGCATCCGGTGCGGTGCGCTACGTCGGGATCACCACGTCCGAAGGCCGTCGCCACGATCTTTTCGAACAGATCATGCGGAACGAGCCGATCGATTTCGTGCAGCTCTCCTACAACGTCGTCGACCGCGAGGCCGAGGCGCGGCTGCTGCCGCTGGCGTCCGAACGCGGCATTGCCGTCATCGTCAACCGCCCGTTCCGGCAGGGCGCGCTGACAGACCGGCTCAAGGGTGAGCCGTTACCCGAATGGGCAGGCGAACTCGGGGTGTCTAGCTGGGCGCAGCTCATCCTGAAGTTCGTCCTCTCCCATCCTGCCGTCACCGTCGCTATTCCGGCGACCACCCGTGTCGACCACGTGCGCGAAAACCTCCGCGCTGCCAGCGGACCGATGCCGGACCCGGCCATGCGAAAGCGCATCTCGGCCCACGTACAGGGGCTTTGATGTCGGAGTGGTGGACCTACCGGCCGGAGGATTTCCTGCTGTTTTCGCCACGCGTCTATTGGCGGATGTTCGAACTGCACAATGCGGCGCTTTGGCCGCTGCAAGTGCTCACGCTTGCCGCGGGCGCGGCGATCATTCTGCTCGTCGCCCGATGGCCGACAAGCTCAGCGCGGTGGCTGGCGCTCCTCCTCGCAGTTCTCTGGATTTTCGTCGGATGGTCGTTCCTGTGGGGCCGCTATGTCGAGATCAACTGGGCAATTGCCTATGTCGCGCCGGCGTTCGCCGTTGAAGGCGTGCTGTTCCTGGTCTGCGGGCCTCTGCTCAACCGCCTCGCCTTCGCGCGACGCGGACTTGCCGGCGGCACCGGATGTTTCATGCTTGCCACTGCAATCGCCTTCCCGTTGCTCGCGCCCCTGCAGGGACGTGGCTGGGCCTCGTCGGAGGTCTTCGGCATCGCGCCGGATCCGACGGCGGTCGCGACGCTCGGCCTTCTGCTCCTCGCCCGCGGCAAGCCACTGCCATGGCTCCTGCCGATCCCCGTTCTCTGGTGCCTCCTGAGCGGAATGACCCTTCAGACCATGGGCGAGCCGCAAGCGTGGGTTCTCTATGCCGCGCTGGCCCTCACCGCTTTCGCCTTGACCTGGAGCGCTGTTCTCAGTCCTTCAGCGCGGCCAGGATCATCACCGCCGCCCTGAAATCGACCAGGCGCGCGGCGCGCCGGGCGGCGACTTCCTCGTCGACGCCCCATTTCTCGCTGTTCCAGTCCTCATCGACATGGGCGGCGGCCCAGACCTGATCCGCATCGCGCACGCCCTCCCGCAGCGCCAGCGCCAGCAGCGCCGAGCCGGTCAGCGTCGTCACCACATGCAGCGCCGCCACCGACCAGGCGTCGGCCGGGAATATCTCGCGCACCGCCGCGATCGCCTGCGCCGGCTGCGCGGCATGCACGATGCCCTCGGAAAGGATGAAATGGGCGCCGAGATCGGTGCCAGCCCAGGACAGCACCGGGTCCCAATGCGCCGCCTCCCGCGCGATCAACGCTTCGGGATGGCCGGCGCGGTAGAACAGCAGATCCGTCCCGAGATATTTTGCGACATCGTCGGCCACCGCATCGACGCGGTCGGTGACCTCGGCGACGCTGTTGGCAAACCGCGTCAGGGGCATGGTCAGGGGATCGATGGTCTCGCCCTGCGCGCTCCATTCTGCCGCGATCGCCTCTGCAATCCCGCGCTTCGGGGCAACGACCGGCCGGCCGGAAGGCGTTTTGATCGTGCGGCCATCGAGCGTGACGGCAAAGCCGCCATCGGCCTCGGCGATGCCGGCCTCCTTGTAGAACCGCTTGCGCTGGGGGCTGCGCGAGGCACGGCGCACGGACTCCTCCGGATCGAGAGCAGAATGTCCGGCGACTTCGTCGAATAGTTCGCGCATAACGGCTTCCGGCGATGTGTGATAATGAAGCGCTTACAATACGATAATGGCGGACGCAAATAAAGCTGATGAGCCGGTTACGGGATCTGCTGCGATCCTGATTGCGCGGGCGAACTTCGTCGCAACGCCTGCAGTCCGGGTTCCACCCGCCGCAGTCAACACACTCCGTCATTCCGGGGCGCGCGCAGCGCGAACCCGGAATCCCACTATCGGCCCGCGCTGTAGCCGATGGATTCCGGGTTCGCGACTTCGTCGCGCCCCGGAATGACGGAAAGAGCGGTAGTTGCGCCTACTCCTCCGGCGCGTTCTCGATCGGGTCGAACCGGTCGTGCTCGAGCCCGAGCAGATTCCAGGATTGCAGCATGTGCGGCGGCAATGGTGCGCTGACGTCGATCGTGCCGCCGCGCGGATGCGGGATCACGATGCGGCGCGCCAGGAGATGCAGGCGGTTCTGCAGGCCGCCCGGCAGGGCCCAGTTCTCCTTGTTGAAATATTTGGGGTCGCCGACGATGGCGTGATCGATGTGGGCCATGTGCGCGCGCAATTGATGGGTTCGGCCGGTCACCGGCTTCAGCGATACCCAGGCGAGCTTCTGGGCGGAGGTTTCGACCACGGCGTAATATGTCACCGCGTGGCTGGCGCCCTCGTCGCCATGCTTCGCCACCCGCATGATGCTGTCTTCCTCGCTCTCTTCCTTGGCCAGATAGGTCGAGATCCGGCCCTGCTTCGGCTTCGGCACGCCCGCCACTAGCGCCCAGTAGATTTTTCGCGCCGAGCGGTGGCGGAACGAGCCGGTCAAGGCGGTCGCGGCAAAGCGGGTCTTTGCAATCAGCAGGCAGCCCGAGGTTTCCCGGTCGAGCCGGTGCACCAGCCGGGGCTTCTGGCCCTTGGCGTCGCGCATCACTTCCAGCATCTGGTCGACGTTGCGCGTGATCCCGGAGCCGCCCTGCACCGCGAGGCCCGCCGGCTTGTTCAGCACCATGACGTCGGCGTCCTCGAACAGGGTCATCTCCTTCAGCGCCTGCAGCGTCTTGGCCGCCGCCTCGGAAAGCGGCGCGGCGCCTTTCGGCGTATCGAGCTTGAGCGGCGGAATGCGGACGCTCTGGCCTTCCTCCAGCCGGTCCTTGCTGTCGGCGCGCTTGCCGTTGACGCGCAGCTCACCCTTCCGGACGATGCGCTGAATGTGCGAAAACGACAGCCCCGGAAAGCGCGCTTCGAGAAAACGGTCGACGCGCATATTGTTCTCGTCGGCGGTCACGACGACGGTCTGCACTTTCGTCGGCAACGGCCGGTCGACCGCCCTGGGCTTCTCGGGCTCCGCAACCACAAAGGCCGGCTTTTCCCGGCGCGGCTCGGCAAACCGCGCAGGCTTGCCGCCAGGCCGGCTGCCCTGCGGTCGGTCGCCGGACTTCTTGCCGCGGAACGGCGTGGCGCCTTTGGGCCGGCCGCCTGACGGGCGCGACTTGGCTAGCGGTTTTCGATCGCGGCGGCTCATCTGCGGCTCCAAGGACAGGCTTTTGCCTAGCGCAAATGCCGGGAATCGTCACGGTTAAATCGGTACCAACCGGCTGTGGGACCGGACGCAACGTGGGAGGACGACAGCGGCTACTTGCATTGCGCGGCGTTCATCACTGCGGTCAAATCATTGGCTGACGTTGCGGACGGACGCTGTTTGGTAGCCTCCCCGGCCGCGGCGCAAGCCGCCGCCTGGTCGCCGTTCTGGAAGCGCGCCCAGGCAAGGTTGGTCCAGGCATCGGCGAAGTCGGGCGCATCCTTGACCGCCTGCTCCAGCACCGGCTGCGCATCCTTTGGCCGCTTGGCGACCAGGAGGAAGCGGCCATAGTCGGCGTTCAGCGCCTTCATCGGATGCGGCTGTTTCAGCGCGATCTTGAACAGTTCTTCCGTGGCATCGAGATCCCTGAAGCGCGCCAGCGTGACCGCGGCAAAGCCCTGATAGACGCCGCTCTGTTCGGGCGAGATCAGAAATGCCTGATTGAAGCGCTGCGCGGCCTCTCCCATTCGATTGGCGTTGATCGCCCGCCAGCCGCGCTTGGTGGTTTCCTCAAAGGCCTTTTCACGCGTCCCGGCGGCCTGGATGATGGCGTTGACGAAGTTTGCATCGGCAGCCCGCTGCTCCGAATTCTTGTCCGCAAAACCGAAGAACGGCTGCTCGTTCATCGGCGCTTTATAGGTCCGCTTCGTCACCTGCACGCCCGGCGCGACCTCCACCGTTTCCGCGGCAGCGGAAAACGTGAACGCCAGCAACACCGCGACGGCGCAGGTCATCGCTCTCAGACAATTTTTAAAACGGCTCATTCGCGCTGGCCTCGCTCTCGTTCCTTGCGCAGCTTGGCCCAGTAATCGAGCCGCTTGCGGATCTCGCGCTCAAAGCCGCGATCGGGTGGGTCGTAAAAGGTCTGCCGTCCCAGCGCTTCCGGGAAGTAATCCTGTCCGGAGAACGCGTCCGGCGCGTCGTGGTCGTATTCGTAGCCGGAGCCATAGCCTTCCGACTTCATCAGTCTGGTCGGCGAGTTCAAAATATGCTTCGGCGGCAGCAGCGAGCCGCCCTCCTTCGCCGTGCGCATCGCCGCGCCGAACGCTTTGTAGGCAGCATTCGATTTCGGCGCGGTAGCGAGATAGATTACGGCCTGCGCGATCGCAAGCTCCCCCTCGGGAGACCCAAGAAAGTCGAACGCATCCTTGGCGGCGTTGCAGATCACCAGCGCCTGCGGATCGGCAAGACCGATGTCCTCGACCGCCATGCGGACGACGCGCCGCGCCAGGAACAGCGGGTCCTCGCCGGCGTCCAGCATCCGCGCCAGATAATACAGCGCCGCATCGGGATCGGAGCCGCGCACCGATTTATGCAACGCCGAGATCAGGTTGTAATGGCCGTCGGCGGACTTGTCATAGATCGGCGCACGGCGCTGCAGGATTTCCTGCAGTTGCGCGGCGTCGAATATCTCGCCCTTGCGCGCAGCGCGCCAGACTTCCTCGGCCAGCGTCAGCGAGGCGCGACCATCGCCGTCCGCCATGCGCACCAGCACAGCCCGCGCCTCGGCGTCGAGTGGCAGTTTACGGCCCTCGACCTTCTCGGCATGCCTAAACAGCTTCTCGATCGCGTCGGCATCCAGCGAACGAAACACTAGCACCCGCGCCCGCGAGAGCAACGCGGCGTTGAGCTCGAACGACGGATTTTCCGTGGTGGCGCCGACCAGCACCACAGTGCCGTCTTCCATTACGGGCAGAAACGAATCCTGCTGGGCGCGGTTGAAGCGATGCACCTCGTCGACGAACAGCAGCGTGCCCTTGCCCATTTCGCGCCGGGCGCGCGCCGAATCGAACACCTTCTTGAGGTCGGCAACACCGGAAAACACCGCGGAAATCTGCTCAAAATGCAGTTCGGTAGCGTCCGCCAGCAGCCGCGCCACCGTGGTCTTGCCGGTGCCCGGCGGTCCCCAGAATACCAGCGAGCCGAGCGTGCGCGTCTCCAGCATCCGCGTCAGCGCGCCGTCGGGACCGAGGATATGATCCTGTCCGACGACGTCGGCGAGCGAGCGCGGGCGCAGTCTGTCCGGCAAGGGATGCGGCGCGTCGTGCTCCATCCCCGCCGCAGCAAAGAGGTTGGCAGCTTCCCGGGGTTGCTTCGGGCTCATCCGCCCAGCGTCACGTTGATCTGCTGGCCGCCGCGCACCACGACGATGCGCCAGAGCCTTGACGAGGTTTTCGAGGCCTTGTCGAGATCGCTGGTCTTGGCAATCTTCTGGTTGTTGACCGCAAGGATGATGTCGCCCTTCTGGAAGCCGACGCTGGCCGCCGTTCCGCCACCTTCGAGATCGATCACCACGACGCCCTCGGTCTGGGAATCCAGGTGCAGTTCGTCGGCGACCGCCGGCGAAATGTTGGCGACCTTGGCGCCCTGGAACGGCGAGCGCCCGGTAAGGACGATTTCCTCGCGGTTGGCGTCGGGCGCGGTCTCCAGCGCCACCGTCAACTTGACGGTCTTGCCGGCGCGCTGCACGTCGATCTGCGCGCTTCCGCCGAGCTGGCGGGTCGCGAAGCGGTAATCGAACGCGTTGGGATCGTCGATGTTCTGGCCCTCGATCGCAACGATCAGGTCGGACGGCTTCAAGCCTGCGCGCGCCGCCGGGCTGTTTGGCGCGACATTGGCGACCAACGCGCCGTTCGGTATTTTCAGCCCCAGCGTCTCGGCGATTTCAGGCGTCACGGCCTGGAGCTTCGCGCCGAGCCAGGGCCGCCTGACGGCCTTGCCGCCGCTCTTGGCCGAGGCCACCACGACACGCACCATGTTGGTTGGAATTGCAAAGCCGATGCCCTGCGAGCCACCGGAGCGCGAGAATATCGCGGTGTTGATGCCGACGAGCTTGCCGGTCATGTCGACCAGCGCACCGCCGGAATTGCCGGGATTGATCGCCGCATCGGTCTGAATGAAGAACTGATAGTCGGTGATGCCGACCTTGGTGCGGGCGAGCGCCGAAACGATGCCGTGGGTCACGGTCTGGCCGACGCCGAAGGGATTGCCGATCGCCAGCACCACGTCGCCCACCAGCAGTTCATCGGAATTGGCGAAGTCGAGCGTTGCGAACTTCTCTTTCGTATCCTTGATGCGCAGCACGGCCAGATCGGTGCGGCTGTCCTTGAGCACGATCTCGGCCTCGAACTCGCGCTTGTCGGCGAGCGAAATCTTGACCTGGTCGGCGCCCTCGATGACGTGGTTGTTGGTGACGACAAGTCCGGAAGCATCGACCATCACGCCCGACCCGAGCGAACGTTGCATCTGTTCGGGCTGCTGACCCGGCACGCCGAAGAAGCGGCGGAAAATCGGATCGTCCAGCAGCGGATTGCGCACCTGCACGGTCTTGCCGGCGTAGACGTTCACGACCGCAGGCTGCGCGCGCTGCACGATCGGCGCATAGGACAGCCGGAGTTCGGCGCCGGAAGATGGCACGCGGCGGTCCTGCGCCTGTGCCGGTGTTGCTACGACAGCTGAGGCCAGCACCAGGGCCAGGGAGCGGATCAAATTCATACGACAATCCCGGAATTTGTCGCCGCACATATGGATGCGGCGCGCTAGCGAAAGAAGATAACGCGGTACACAAACTGCAGGCTACGCGGCGCGGTCAGGCTCCTCGACGCTGTCAGGCGCCGGTGCACAGGAAAGCCGTTCCCGATGGCTCTCGCCCCACGCCCGCAGCGTATCGATCACCGGACGCAGGCTCTCGCCGACGTCGGACAGCCTGTATTCGACGCGCGGCGGCACCTCGGCATAGACCTTGCGGATCACGAGCCGGTCGTCTTCCAGCGCGCGAAGCTGCTTGGTCAGCATGCGCTGGGTAATCCCTGGCATCCGCCGCCGCAACTCCCCAAAACGCTGCGTGCCGGCCTGCAGGTGAAACAGGATCACCCCTTTCCACTTGCCGTCGATCAGATCAAGCGTAGCCTCGACCGCGCAGCCGGGACGATGGGCAAAATTCCGCCGTTTCATGCGCCACTTTCCAATAGTATCCAAATGGGGACTAGTTCCCCCAATTTACAGTACTTGCCAAACTGATGCCAGCGCGACAGTTAGGCGATCCACTATTCACAGAAGGCAGGAGAGCAAGGGCATGAAGGCCGTCGGCTACAGAAAATCGCTTCCCATCGAGGACGCGGATTCGCTGATCGATTTCGAGACCGCGAAACCTGAGCCGAAGGGCCGCGACATCAGGGTCGCCGTGAAAGCGATCTCCGCCAACCCCGTCGACTACAAGGTTCGCAAGCGCGCCGCCCCACCCGAAGGCGAAACCAAGATCCTCGGCTTCGATGCGGCCGGCGTCGTTGATGCCGTCGGCCCCGACGTGACGCTGTTCAAGCCGGGCGACGAGGTGTTCTACGCCGGCTCGATCCTGCGCCAGGGTACCAACGCTGAATTTCACTTGGTCGACGAGCGCATCGTTGGCAACAAGCCGAAGTCGCTCTCGTTCGCACAGGCCGCTGCGCTGCCGCTGACGTCGATCACCGCGTGGGAATTGCTGTTCGACCGGCTCGGCGCCGTGCCCGGCAAGAGCGTCGATCCGCGTACGCTGCTGATCACCGGCGGCGCCGGTGGTGTCGGCTCGATCCTGATCCAGCTCGCGCGCCGCCTCACCGGGCTGACGGTGGTGGCGACCGCCACAAGGCCGGAGTCGCAAAAATGGTGCCTCGACCTCGGCGCGCACGCCGTAATCGACCATTCCAAGCCGATGAAGGAGCAGATCGAGAAACTGAAACTGCCGCCGGTGGCGCTGGTCGCCAGCCTCACCTTCACCGACCAGCACTACAAGGCGATCGCGGACCTGATGGCGCCGCAGGGCAAGTTCGGCCTGATCGACGATCCGCCGGAATTCACCATGAGCGCTTTCAAGGGCAAGGCCATTTCGGTGCATTGGGAATCGATGTTCACGCGCTCCTCGTTCCAGACGCCCGACATGATCGCCCAGCACAATTTACTGAACGACGTCGCCGACCTGATCGACAAGGGCGTGTTGCGCACCACGCTCGACCAGACGTTTGGAACGATCAACGCGGCCAATCTCAAGCGCGCGCATGCACTGCTGGAGAGTGGAAAATCGCGCGGCAAGATCGTGCTCGAGGGATGGTAGCTGGCGGCGCCAGAGGGGTGCTGCCTTGCGAGGCGCCCTTCCCGGCAGCCTGAACGCCTGTTCATCAAAATTAAATCTGGCGGCAAGGCCGTGCGACAGATGCAACCGGAGCAACGAAACTCACTCGAAAGTGTTTAGCGAGCATACGTTTTTGCGAAAGTGGAACTTCGCTCGAATGTAAAGTGGGCATCTGTCTTACGGAAAGGAGTACTCCATGAGGAAAGCACCTTTGGTATTGGCTGCTGCGGCCGTTGTGGGCCTGACAGCGGTAGCGGCGCCCGCGCCTGCGGAAGCGCACTGGCGCGGCGGCGGCTGGGGTGGCGGCGGGTTCTTTCCGGCGGTGGCCGGCGGACTCATCGCGGGTGCCGTGATCGGCGGCATTGCGTCGAACGCCTATGCCTACGGTCCGGGCTACGGCTACTATAACGGTTACTACGGCGGCGGATATGCGCCCGCCTATTACGGCGGCTACTATGGTGGCGGTTATGCGCCGGCCTACTATGGCGGCGGCTATTACGGAGCCCCGGTGGTTCGCTATCGTCGCGTGGTCCGGCCGGCCTACGCGTATTACGGTGGTCCGCGCTACTATGGCGGCGCCCGGTACTACGGCGGCGCTCGGTACTACGGTGGCCCGCGCTTCTACCGCGCTCACTATCGCCGCTGGTAATCGCGCCAGTCTCAATAAAAAAAGCGGCGCTTGAAGCGCCGCTTTTTGCATATCGAACTCGGAAAATCTTACGCCGCTTCGGCGGACTTTTCCTGCTCCGGACCGGAGTCCTGGCCCTTGGCGTCGACGTCGCGGTCGACGAACTCGATCACGGCCATCGGCGCGTTGTCGCCGTAACGGAAGCCGGCCTTGATGATACGGGTGTAGCCGCCCTGGCGGTCCTTGTAACGGGGGGCCAGCGTATCGAACAGCTTCTTGACCTGATCCTTGTCGCGCATTTCGGAGATGGCCTGGCGGCGCATGGCGAGACCGCCCTTCTTGCCGAGCGTGACCAGCTTCTCCACGATCGGGCGAAGCTCCTTGGCCTTCGGCAGCGTGGTGACGATCTGCTCGTGCTTGATGAGCGCCGCGCACATGTTCGCAAACATCGCGCGGCGATGCTCGGCGGTGCGGTTGAGCTTGCGATGAACCTTGCCGTGACGCATTTTCGTATTCCTTCAATTCCAATCGTCGCGACGGTTCGTCGGACTTTCTGCTCAGGTGGGCTGCCTGCGTTCGCCCCAGTCATTCCGGATCGCCGCTACGCAGCGTCCGAAATGACGAATGCTCAGTAGTGATCCTCGAAGCGCTTCGCCAGTTCGTCGATGTTCTCCGGCGGCCAGCCCGGCACTTCCATGCCGAGATGCAGACCCATCTGGGCCAGCACTTCCTTGATCTCGTTCAGCGACTTGCGGCCGAAGTTCGGGGTGCGGAGCATTTCCGCTTCCGACTTCTGCACGAGGTCGCCGATGTAGACGATGTTGTCGTTCTTCAGGCAGTTTGCCGAACGCACCGACAGTTCGAGCTCGTCAACCTTCTTGAGGAACGCCGGATTGAACGCGAGATCGGGGATGATCTCCTGCGCCACTTCCTTGCGCGGCTCTTCGAAGTTCACGAACACGTTGAGCTGATCCTGCAGGATGCGGGCGGCGTAGGCCACCGCGTCTTCCGGCGTGATCGCGCCGTTGGTCTCGATCGTCATGGTCAGCTTGTCGTAGTCGAGGATCTGGCCCTCGCGGGTGTTCTCGACCTTGTAGGAGACCTTGCGCACGGGCGAGAACAGGCTGTCGACCGGGATCAGGCCGATCGGCGCGTCCTCGGGCCGGTTGCGCTCGGCGGCGACATAGCCCTTGCCGGCGGCGACCGTGAACTCCATGCGGATCTCGGCGCCCTCGTCCAGCGTGCAGATCTGCAGGTCGGGATTGAGCACCACGACGTCGCCGACGGTCTGGATGTCACCGGCGGTGACGACGCCCGGACCCGACTTCTTCACGACCATGCGCTTGGGGCCATCGCCCTGCATCTTGATCGAGATGTCCTTGATGTTGAGCACGATGTCGGTGACGTCCTCGCGAACGCCCGCGATCGAGGAGAACTCGTGCAGCACGCCGTCGATGTGCACCGACTGCACCGCCGCGCCTTGCAGCGACGACAGCAGGATGCGGCGCAGCGCATTTCCGAGCGTCTGGCCGAAGCCGCGCTCGAGCGGCTCGGCGACGACGGTCGCAAACCGGGTCGCGTCGGTGCCCGGCGTTACCTGCAGCTTGTTCGGTCGAATAAGTTCTTGCCAATTTTTCTGGATCGTCACTTTGTCACCCCTTCGGGTCCATGGACCGGCCTGTCGACCTGCGTTCAGGTCACTGGCGTTGGAGATCGCGGATCAGTCCGCGCCGTCAAATTCCAAAAAACAATCGCGAGACGGATGAGCCGTCCCGCGACCAAACATCAGACCCGCCGGCGCTTGCGCGGGCGGCAGCCATTGTGCGGGATCGTCGTCACGTCACGGATCGATGTGACGGTGAAGCCCGCCGCCTGCAGCGCGCGAAGCGCCGATTCACGGCCCGAGCCGGGGCCAGCAACTTCCACTTCCAGTGTGCGCATGCCGTGTTCCTGCGCCTTCTTGGAAACGTCTTCGGCCGCAACCTGCGCGGCATACGGGGTCGACTTGCGCGAGCCCTTGAAGCCCATCGTGCCGGCCGACGACCAGGCAATGGTGTTGCCCTGCGCGTCGGTGATGGTGATGGTCGTGTTGTTGAACGATGAATTCACGTGCGCGATGCCGGATGCGATGTTCTTGCGTTCGCGGCGGCGTACGCGGGTGGCTTCCTTGCCCATTAGCTCAAAACCTTTCCTGTGATCTCAAACGCCGCCGTAGTGCCAGCGGCTACACCTCAAACAGCAAGCGGCGAATGCATCCGCCGCTTCCTGCGCTAAATCGAAATTTACTTCTTCTTGCCGGCGATCGACTTGGCCGGGCCCTTGCGCGTGCGCGCATTGGTGTGGGTACGCTGGCCGCGCACCGGCAGGCCGCGACGATGACGCAGGCCGCGATAGCAGCCGAGGTCCATCAGGCGCTTGATGTTGATGCCGGTCTCGCGGCGAAGGTCGCCTTCGACGAGATAGTCGCGGTCGATCACTTCGCGGATCTGCAGGACTTCCTGGTCGCTCAGCTGGCTGACGCGGCGATCCACCGGGATCTTCACCTTTTCGATGATCTCGGCCGCGTTCTTCTGGCCGATGCCATGGATGTACTGGAGCGCGATCAGAACGCGCTTGTTGGTCGGAATATTCACGCCGGCGATACGGGCCACGGACTTCTCTCCTGTCGCCGATCCCTCATGGACCGGATCATGTTCATTGCTAACTCGGGCTGGTGTCCGCAAACGCGAACACGACGCCCTTCCCCTCATCTTCTTCGGGGCCCGGCATCGTCATAAAACTATCCGACTTGGATGCGGGCTTATTAAAGGACTCAACTCGGTTTCGTCAACCGTCTCTATCGTTTAGCTCGCTTTTTCGTGACCTTTTTCGAGGCCTTGGCGGCGGCCTTTCTGGCCGTCTTCTTGGCCTTTCCGGCCTTACCGCCCCTGGCGGCGGCAGCGGCCTTCCGGCCCGCCTTCTTGCTTGCCTTCTTGACACCCTTGGAAGCCGCTTTTCCGGCCTTACGGGCGGTTTTTGGGGCCTTCCGGGCCGTTTTGGCGGCCTTTTTGCCTGCCGGGCGGGCCGTCTTGCGGGCAGCCTTGGTGGCCTTCCTGGCGGGCGCGGCGGCCTTGGCACCCCCCTTGGGTTCCACCGCCCCGATCGCGGACAGGATGCGGTTGATCTCGCGGGTGACGTGCTCGATGGTCATCATGCCGTCGACCGTCAGCAACTTGCGTCGCTCGGAATAGTAGTGAATTAGCGGCTCTGTCAACGTACGGTAGTTCGCGAGCCGTTTCGACAGCACCTCCGGAGTATCGTCGATTCGGACTTCCTCGCCGCGGGCCCGCATTTCGGCGACGCGCGTTTCGACCCGATCCAGGAGCGCGCTCTCGTTGACGCGCAGTTCGACCACGGCATCGAGCTTGATGTGCTTCTTCTTCAGGAGTTCGTCGAGCGCGGCCGCCTGCGGCACCGTCCGCGGAAAGCCGTCGAGAATGAAGCCGTTCTTCATGTCGGGCTGGTCGAGACGATCAGAGATGATCCCGATCACGATCTCGTCCGGCACCAGCGAGCCGCTGGCCATGAGATCCTTGGCCTGCAGGCCGACCGGCGTTTCGGCTGCAACGGCGGCACGCAGCATCTCGCCGGTCGAGAGCTGGATGATGCCGTGCTTCTGGACCAGTCGCTGCGCCTGGGTCCCCTTGCCCGCACCCGGCGGACCCAAAAGGATCAATCTCATGACTATTCGCCCCCCGGCTTGGTGAGCGAATATCCGCACACCCCGTTATTGATTTCAGGCCGCTGCCTTCCCGCCGGTCAGCGGCGGCGGCCCCTGAGCTTGGATTTCCTGATCAGCCCCTCGTACTGATGGGCGAGCAGATAGCCTTGCACCTGCGCCACCGTATCCATCGTGACGCTGACCACGATCAGAAGCGAGGTGCCGCCGAAGTAGAATGGCACCGAGGCGTAGGAGATCAGAATTTCGGGGATCAGACACACGATCGCCAGATAAATCGCACCCAGCACCGTGACGCGCGACAGCACATAGTCGATGTATTCCGCGGTGCGCTCGCCCGGACGGATGCCGGGGATGAAGCCGCCATGCTTCTTCAGGTTGTCGGCCGTCTCGGTCGGGTTGAACACGATCGCAGTGTAGAAGAACGCGAAGAACACGATCAGCGACAGATAGAGCACCAGGAACAGCGGGCGGCCGTGGCTGAGCTGCGTGTTGAGCCACTGGAACCATTCGGGCCCAGTGCCGGCGTTGAAGTTCGCAACGGTCGCCGGCAGCAGCAGCAGCGACGAGGCGAAGATCGGCGGGATCACGCCCGAGGTGTTGAGCTTGAGCGGCAGATGCGACGACTGGCCCTCGAACATCTTGTTGCCGACCTGGCGCTTCGGATACTGGATCAGCAGCCGTCGCTGCGCGCGCTCCATGAACACGATGAAGGCGATCACGGCGACCGCCATCACGATCACGATCAGGATCAGGCCGGTGGAGAGCGCGCCCTGGCGGCCCAGTTCCAGCATGTTGGCGAGCGCCGAGGGCAGCTCGGCAACGATGCCGGCCAGAATGATCAGCGAAATGCCGTTGCCGATGCCGCGCGAGGTAATCTGCTCGCCGAGCCACATCAGGAACATGGTGCCGCCGGTCAGCGTGACCGTGGTCGAAATCAGGAAGAACATCCCGGGCTCGCTCACCACGTTGCCTGCACCCTGCAGGCCGACCGCGATGCCGTAAGCCTGGAACGTGGCGAGGATCACCGTGAGATAGCGGGTGTACTGGTTGAGCGTCTTGCGGCCCGCCTCGCCTTCCTTCTTCAGCGCTTCGAGCTTGGGCGAGACCGTCGTCAGCAGCTGGATGATGATCGATGCCGAGATGTACGGCATGATGTTCAGCGCGAAAATCGCCATGCGGTTGATACCGCCGCCGGCGAACATGTTGAACATGCCGAGGATGCCGCCGGCCTGTGACTTGAACACCTGCTCCCAGATCGCGGGATCGATGCCGGGCAGCGGAATATAGGTACCGAGCCGATAAACAAGCAGCGCACCCAGTGTGAACCAGATGCGCTTCTTCAGTTCGTCGGCCTTGGCCAGAGCGCCGAAATTGAGGTTTGCCGCAAGTTGTTCTGCTGCTGAGACCATGTTCAGGCTTTCTCCCGCCGCCCCTCAGGCCGACGCCCCAGCGGGGCGGTCGGCAGACGCCGGACATTATTTGGTGCTCGGCTTCGATAAGTCCATCGTTCCATCGTGCGGATTGCCCGCGACAAAACGGGCAATGACGCAGATGTTACGCCGCCTCGCCTTCTTCCTTCTTGGCCGGGGCCAGGATCTTCACGGTGCCGCCGGCCTTCTCGACCGCCGCGACCGCGGACTTGGAGGCGCCGTGCACCTCGATCGCGAGCTTGGCCTTGAGTTCGCCGCGGCCGAGCAGCCGCAGGCCGTCCTTGGCGCGGCGGACCACGCCGGCCTTCACCAGCGATTCCACAGTGACGGTTTCCTTGACGTCGACCAGCTTGGCGTCGACCGCCTGCTGCAGACGGTCGAGGTTGATCTCGGCGAAGTCGAGCCGGAAGATGTTGTTGAAGCCGCGCTTCGGCAGGCGGCGATGCAGCGGCATCTGGCCGCCCTCGAAGCCCTTGATGCGCACGCCCGAACGCGCGGTCTGGCCCTTGCCGCCGCGGCCCGACGTCTTGCCCTTGCCTGAACCGATGCCACGGCCGACACGCATGCGCTTCTTGCGCGAGCCGGCGTTGTCGGCGATATCGCTGAGCTTCATCGCCCTGTCTCCTTATCTACTGCTTACTCGCCGACGACGCGGACGAGATGCTGGACCTTGCTGATCATGCCGCGAACCTCAGGCGTATCCTGAAGCTCGGCAACCCGGCCGATCTTGTTGAGCTTGAGGCCGATCAGCGTCGAACGCTGCGAGTGGTGGCGGCGGATTGCGCTGCCGGTCTGCTCGACCTTGATCGTCTTTGCGGCCTTGGCCATCGTCTTAACTCCAAATAGCGCCTAAGAGATCGCGCCGGTTATTCAGCCACCAGTTCGGCGTCGCCGCCGACGCGGCGCGACTGCAGCGTCGACACCTTGATGTTGCGGCGTGCCGCCACCGAACGCGGCGAATCCTGATGCTTCAGCGCGTCGAAGGTGGCGCGAACCATGTTGTAGGGGTTCGACGAGCCGATCGACTTCGCCACCACGTCCTGGATGCCGAGCGTTTCGAACACCGCGCGCATCGGGCCGCCGGCGATGATGCCGGTACCGGCCGGAGCGGCGCGGAGATAGACACGGCCCGCGCCGTGACGGCCGGCGATGTCGTGATGCAGCGTGCGGCCTTCGCGGAGCGCGACACGCGTCAAATTGCGCTTCGCCGACTCGGTCGCCTTGCGGATCGCCTCGGGAACTTCGCGCGCCTTGCCGTGGCCGAAACCGACCCGGCCCTTCTGGTCGCCGATCACGACCAGCGCCGCAAAGCCGAAGCGCTTGCCGCCCTTGACGACCTTCGCCACGCGATTGATGTGGACGAGCTTGTCGACGAACTCGCTGTCGCGCTCCTCGCGATCCCTGCTCCGTTCGCGTCCGCCGCGTTCGCGTTCACCTGCCATGGTGTTTTCCAATCTTTAGGGGAAGAAAGCCCCTGTCCTCGTAAATGTTCAAAACCGGTTAGAAGCTCAATCCGCTCTCGCGGGCCGCATCCGCAAGCGCCTTGACGCGCCCGTGGTAAAGATAGCCGCCGCGATCGAAAATCACTTCCTTGACGCCGTTCTTCACGGCGCGTTCCGCCAGCAACTTGCCGACGGCCTTCGCCGCATCGATGTTGGCGCCCGTGTTGCCGCTCTCGCGCATCGCCTTTTCCAGCGACGAAGCGGAAGCCAGCGTCTCGCCCTTCAGGTCGTCGATGACCTGGGCGTAGATGTGCTTCGACGAACGGAACACCGACAGACGCGGGCGTCCGTTGGCAGACCGGCGCAGCGAATTGCGTACGCGCTGCTTGCGCCGGGCATTCGTGACCTTGAGTGACATGACCGGCTCCGTTACTTCTTCTTGCCTTCCTTGCGGAAGATGAATTCGTTGGCGTACTTCACGCCCTTGCCCTTGTATGGCTCCGGCGGGCGGTAGGCGCGGATCTCGGCGGCGACCTGGCCGACGCGCTGCGAATCGGTGCCCGTGATCGTGATCTCGGTCGGCTTCGGCACCGCGATGGTGATGCCTTCCGGGATCGCGTAGACGACGTCGTGGCTGTAGCCGAGCGCGAGCTGCAAGTTCTTGCCCTGCATCGCGGCGCGGTAGCCGACACCGGTGATCTCGAGCTTCTTCTCGAAACCCTTGGTGACGCCTTCGACCAGGTTGGCGACCTGCGCGCGCGCGGTGCCGTACATGGCCTGCGCACGATTGGTCTTGAACTTCGGCGCGACCTTGACCTCGCCCTTGTCGAGCTTCACTTCGACGTCGTCATGCACGACGAACTGAAGCTGGCCCTTCGGCCCCTTCACCTTGACGGTCTGCCCTTCGACGCTCGCCGTCACACCGGACGGGATCGCCACAGGCCGTTTGCCAACACGTGACATGGCTCTAAATCCTTCCTCAGAACACCGTGAAGAGAACTTCGCCGCCCACGTTCGCGTCGCGCGCTTCGTGGTCAGCCATGATTCCCTTCGGCGTCGACAACACCGAAATGCCGAGACCGTTGTTCACGCGCGGCAGGTTCTTCACCGAGGCGTAAACCCGACGGCCCGGCTTGGAGACCCGCTCGATCTCGCGAATGACGGGCTCGCCGTCGAAATACTTCAGCTCGATCTCGAGCTCGCTGCGGCCGGAAGCGTGTTCGACGCTGGCGTAGCCGCGGATATAGCCTTCCGACTTCAGCACTTCGAGCACGCTCGCGCGCATCTTCGAGCCCGGGGTCGAGACCTTGGACTTCGAGCGCATCTGCGCATTGCGGATGCGGGTGATGAGATCGGAGATCGGATCGTGCGTTGACATGGTTCCGACCCTCCTTACCAGCTCGACTTCACGAGCCCGGGAACCAGGCCCTTGGAGCCGAGCTCACGCAGCGCGATGCGGGACAGCTTGTTCTTGCGGTAGTTCGAGCGCGGACGGCCGGTCAGCTCGCAGCGGTTGCGAATGCGCGTGGTCGACGAATTGCGCGGCATCTCCGCAAGCTTCAGCGTCGCCGCGAACCGCTCTTCCATCGGCTTGGTCTTGTCGGCGATGATCGCCTTCAGACGCGCGCGCGCGGGCGCGGCGTTCTTGGCCATCCGCTTGCGCCGGTTGTTCTTCTCGATCGAACTCTTCTTTGCCATGCTTGGCTCCTGGGTTTCCGCGTTTGAGAGGCTTTAGCTGCGTCTCACTGCCGGAACGGGAAATTGAAAGCGGTCAACAAGGCCCTTGCCTCGTCGTTGGTACGCGCCGTGGTGCAAACCGTGATGTCCATGCCGCGGGCTTCCGAAACCTTGTCGAAGTCGATTTCGGGGAAAATGATGTGCTCCTTGAGGCCGAGCGAATAGTTGCCGCGGCCGTCGAAGCTCTTCGGATTGAGGCCACGGAAGTCGCGCACGCGCGGCAGGGCCACGTTCACCAGGCGGTCGATGAACTCGTACATCTTGGCCTTGCGCAGCGTGACCTTGCAGCCGATCGGCTGGTTTTCACGCAGCTTGAAGGTCGCGATCGCGATCCGCGAATAGGTCACGACCGCCTTCTGGCCGGCGATCTGCGTCAGTTCGCCGGCCGCGGTCTCGGCCTTCTTGCGGTCGTTGACGGCATCGCCGACGCCCATGTTGAGCACGACCTTGTCCAGGCGCGGCACCTGCATGATGTTGGCATAGCCGAACTGTTCGGTCAGCTTGCTGCGAATGCTCTTGTCATACTCCGCGCGCAGGCGCGGCACGTAAGCGGTATCAGCCATCGATCTCTGCTCCCGAGCTCTTGGCAATGCGTACCTTCTTGCCATCAGCCTGAATCTTGAAGCCCACGCGGGTCGGCTTTCCGTCCTTGCCGACATAGGCGATGTTGGACAGGTGGATCGGCGACTCCTTGGAAATGATGCCGCCCTCCTGGTTCTGGGTCTGCTTCTGGTGACGCTTCACCATGTTGACGCCGCGCACCAGCGCCTTGTTCTCGGCGGGGCGGACCTCGAATACTTCGCCGGTACGGCCCTTGTCGCGGCCGTTCAGCACGATGACCTTGTCACCTTTCCGGATCTTGGCAGCCATCACAGCACCTCCGGCGCGAGCGAAATGATCTTCATGTGGTTCTTGGCGCGCAGCTCGCGCGGCACCGGCCCGAAGATACGGGTGCCGACCGGCTCCGACTGGTTGTTGATCAGCACGGCGGCGTTGCGGTCGAAGCGGATGACCGAGCCGTCGGCGCGGCGGATGTCCTTGCGGACCCGCACCACGACGGCCTTCATCACGTCGCCCTTCTTCACCTTTCCGCGCGGAATGGCTTCCTTGATCGACACGACGATAACGTCGCCCACGGTGGCATAGCGGCGCTTGGAGCCCCCCAGCACCTTGATGCACATGACACGGCGTGCGCCTGAATTGTCGGCCACGTCGAGGTTGGTCTGCATCTGAATCATTGATGCACCTCGTCCTCTTTCTGATGCGCTCGAATTAGCGCCTAAAATTTTTCCTGATTACTCATCCGGCCCTGGCCGGATGAATCTCAGGCGGTTTTCTTCTGCTCGCCCCGGACCACGGTCCAGCGCTTCAGTTTCGAGATCGGCTTGCTCTCCTCGATCCAGACCATGTCGCCCGGCTTGAACTGGTTGTTCTCGTCGTGCGCGTGGTAGTTCTTGGAGCGGCGGATCGTCTTCTTGTAGATCGGATGGGTGAAGCGGCGATCGACGCGCACCACCACCGTCTTGGCTTGCTTGTCGCTGACGACTACGCCCTGAAGGGTACGTTTCGGCATAGCTGGCCCCTTACTTCTTCTTCGCGCGCGCTTGCGCGGCGATGGTCTTGATGCGGGCGATATCGCGGCGGGCTTCGCGCAGCCGCGAGGTGTTCTCCAGCTGCCCGGTGGCGCGCTGGAAACGCAGGTTGAAGCGCTCCTTCTTCAGATTGAGGACGGCGTCCTCCCTCTGGTCGTCGCTCATCGCGCGGATGTCTTCGACTTTCATCTGTGCCATGACGATTACTCCGCAATGCGCGCGACGAAGCGCGTCTTGATCGGCAGCTTGGCGGCGGCGAGCGAAAGCGCTTCCTTTGCGGTCTGCACCGTGACGCCGTCGATCTCGAAAATCACGCGGCCAGGCTTGACCCGCGCCACCCACAATTCGGGCGTACCCTTGCCGGAGCCCATGCGGACTTCGGCGGGCTTCTTCGACACCGGAAGGTCCGGAAACACGCGGATCCAGACGCGGCCGGCGCGCTTCATGTGGCGGGTCAGCGCGCGGCGTGCGGCTTCGATCTGGCGGGCGGTGATGCGCTCTGGCGCCATCGCCTTCAGGCCGAATTGACCGAACGACAACGTCGCACCCGAAGTCGCAACGCCGTGGATACGGCCCTTATGCGCCTTCCGGAACTTCGTCTTCTTTGGTTGCATCATGGCTTTAAGCCCTCAAACTTCTTATGTGTCTCACGCAGCGTCGCGGCGCGGGCGCGTGTTGTCGCCTTCGGCCATCTTCTTGTCCTGGGCCATCGGATCGTGCTCGAGGATCTCACCCTTGAAGATCCAGACCTTGACGCCGCAGGTGCCGAAGGTCGTGAACGCGGTCGCTACGCCGTAATCGACGTCGGCGCGCAGCGTGTGCAGCGGCACGCGGCCTTCGCGATACCATTCCATCCGCGCGATTTCGGCGCCGCCGAGACGGCCCGAGCAGTTGATGCGGATGCCTTCGGCGCCAAGGCGCATCGCCGACTGCACCGCGCGCTTCATGGCGCGGCGGAACGCGACGCGGCGCTCGAGCTGCTGGGCGATCGATTCGGCGACCAGGGTGGCATCGAGTTCAGGCTTGCGGATTTCGACGATGTTGATGACGACGTCGGAATCCGTGATGTCGGCAACGCGCTTGCGCAGCTTGTCGATGTCGGCGCCCTTCTTGCCGATCACGACGCCGGGACGCGCCGAATGGATCGTCACGCGGCACTTCTTGTGCGGACGCTCGATCACGATGCGGGCAACCGCAGCCTGCTTGAGCTCCTTGTGCAGGATCTCGCGGATCTTCACATCCTCGTGCAGCAGCTTGCCGTATTCGTTCTTGCCGGCGAACCAACGGGAATCCCACGTACGGTTGATGCCGAGACGCAGTCCGATTGGATTGATCTTTTGACCCATCGTTTTCTCCTGCGCCTCTTTACGCGCCAGCCTCGGCCTCGACCTGACGAACCACGATGGTCAGGTGCGAGAACGGTTTATACACACGCCCCGAACGGCCACGGCCGCGCGGCGAAAAACGCTTCATGACGATGCCGTTGCCGACATGGGCCTCGGCAACGACGAGATCGTCGACTTCGAGGTCATGGTTGTTCTCGGCGTTCGCGATCGCCGATTCCAGGCACTTCTTGACGTCGACTGCGATCCGCTTGCGCGAGAACTGCAGGTCGGCAAGCGCAGCCGAAGCCTTCCGGCCGCGGATCAGCTGCGCGACAAGATTGAGCTTCTGCGGGCTGACGCGCAGCATCCGGGCAACCGCCTTGGCCTCGTTTTCGGCGAGGCTACGTTCGCGCTTTGGTTTGCTCATCGTCTATTCCTCAAGCCTTCTTGGCTTTCTTGTCGCCAGAATGGCCATGGAAGGTACGGGTCGGCGAGAACTCGCCGAACTTGTGACCCACCATTTCCTCGTTGACCGATACCGGCACATGCTTCTGGCCGTTGTAGACGCCGAACGTCAGGCCGACGAATTGCGGCAGGATGGTCGAGCGGCGGCTCCAGATCTTGATGACGTCGTGACGGCCGGACGCACGCGCGGCATCTGCCTTCTTGAGCAGAGAGCCTTCGACGAACGGGCCTTTCCAGACTGAACGAACCATGTCCGGCGTTCCTTACTTCTTCCGCTTGTGGCGGCTTAGGAGGATGAATCGATTGGTCGACTTGTTCGACCGGGTCTTCTTGCCCTTGGTCGGCTTGCCCCACGGGGTAACCGGGTGGCGGCCGCCCGAGGTGCGGCCTTCGCCGCCGCCGTGCGGATGGTCGATCGGGTTCATGACGACGCCGCGGTTATGCGGACGCCAGCCCATCCAGCGGGTACGGCCGGCCTTGCCGATCGAGATGTTCATGTGGTCGGGGTTCGACACCGCACCGATGGTGCCGCGGCAACGGCCGTGCACCAGGCGCTGCTCGCCCGAGTTCAGGCGCAGAATGACGTAGTCCTGATCGCGACCGACGATCTGGGCGTAGGTGCCGGCCGAACGCGCGATCTGGCCGCCCTTCCCGATTTTCATCTCGATGTTGTGGACGATCGTGCCGACCGGCATGTTGCCGAGCGGCATGACGTTGCCGGGCTTCACGTCGACATAGTTGCCGGCAACCACCGTGTCGCCCGCAGCCAGACGCTGCGGCGCCAGGATGTAGGCCTGCTCGCCGTCCTGATACTTGATCAGCGCGATGAACGCGGTGCGGTTCGGATCGTATTCCAGCCGTTCGACGACGGCGGGAACGTCGACCTTGTTACGCTTGAAGTCCACCATGCGGTAGGCCTTCTTGTGGCCACCGCCGCGGAAGCGCACCGTGATACGGCCGGTGTTGTTGCGGCCGCCATTGCCGAGCTTACCCTCGGTCAACGCCTTGACCGGCTTGCCCTTGTAGAGCGCCGAACGGTCGACCATCACCAGCTGGCGCTGGCCTGGCGTCGTCGGATTGTAGGTTTTCAATGCCATCGCTGTGTCGCCTTATAGTCCGGTGGTGACGTCGATGCGGTGGCCCTCTTCGAGGGTCACGATCGCCCGCTTGACGTCCGACTGCGAACCGAAATTGCCGCGGAACACCTTGGTCTTGCCCTTGCGGACCAGCGTGTTCACGCTCTTCACCTTGACGTCGAACAGCTTCTCGACGGCTTCCTTGATTTGCGGCTTGGTCGCCTTGCCGGCGACCTTGAACACGACCTTGTTGTGCTCGGAAGCCACCGTCGCCTTTTCGGTGACGACGGGCGCGACGATCACGTCGTAATGGCGCGGATCGGTAATCTTCATTTGAAGCGCGCCTCCAGCGCATCGACAGCCGCCTTCGTCAGCACCAGCTTGTGACGACGCAGGATGTCATAGACGTTGATGCCCTGGATCGGCAGCACGTCGATGTTCGGAATGTTGCGGGCTGCGGTCGCGAAACCGGTGTTCAGCTCGGCACCGTCGATGATCAGCGCATTGGTCAGGCCGAGACCCGAGAAATGGCCGACCAGCGCCTTGGTCTTGGCTTCCTGGACCTGCGCATTGTCGATCACGATCAACCCGCCGTCCTTGGCCTTCGCCGACAGCGCGTGCTTGAGCGCCAGCGCGCGCACCTTCTTCGGCAGGTCGGTCGCATGCGAGCGAACGACCGGACCGAACGCACGGCCACCGCCGCGGAACTGCGGCACGCGGGCCGAGCCGTGACGGGCGCCGCCGGTGCCCTTCTGCTTGTACATCTTCTTGCCGGTGCGCCAGATCTCGGCGCGGCCCTTTGCCTTGTGCGTTCCGGCCTGGCGCTTGTTGAGCTGCCATTGCACGCAACGCTGGATGATATCGGCGCGGGGCTCGAGACCGAAGATCGCGTCCGAGAGCTGGACTGATCCGGCTTCCTTGCCTTCAAGGGTCGTGACTTTCAGTTCCATCTCACGCGCCCTCCTGCTCGGCCGGAGCCTCGGCCTGCTCGCCGCCGGCGACCTTGAACTTGCCGGGCTTCGGAGCTTCCTTCGGCAGCGGCTTCTTGACGGCGTCGCGCACCGAGATCCAGCCGCCCTTGGAGCCGGGAACGGCCCCTTCGACGAGGATCAGGCCGCGCTCGACGTCGGTCTGCACCACACGCAGATTGAGCGTGGTGATGCGATCGACACCCATGTGACCGGGCATCTTCTTGTTCTTGAAGGTCTTGCCGGGATCCTGACGTCCGCCGGTCGAACCGATCGAACGATGCGAAACCGACACACCGTGGGTGGCGCGCAGACCGCCGAAATTCCAGCGCTTCATGCCGCCGGCAAAACCCTTACCGACCGAGGTGCCGGTAACGTCGACGAACTGGCCGACCACGAAATGGTCCGCCTGGATCTCGGCGCCAACCGGAATCAGCGCGTCCTCGGACACGCGAAACTCGGTCACCTTCCGCTTGGGCTCGACCTTGGACACCGCAAACTGGCCGCGCTCCGCCTTCGGCAGATAGACGGTCTTGCGGGTGCCCGAACCGAGCTGCAGCGCAACGTAACCGTTCTTCTCGGTCGTGCGGTGGCCCAGCACCTGGCAGTTGCCCAGCTTCAGCACGGTCACAGGGACGTGCTCGCCGGTCTCCGTAAAGACCCGCGTCATCCCGACCTTTTGTGCGATCACTCCGGAGCGCATCGGCGTGCTTCCTGTTCTTTCTGTCCGCTAACGTTCGGACGATCTAAAAAATTAGAGCTTGATCTCGACGTCGACACCGGCGGCCAGGTCGAGCTTCATCAAAGCGTCGACGGTCTGCGGGGTCGGGTCGACAATGTCGAGAAGGCGCTTGTGCGTGCGCATCTCGAATTGCTCGCGGCTCTTCTTGTCCACGTGCGGCGAACGGTTGACGGTGAACTTCTCGATGCGGGTGGGCAGCGGAATGGGTCCGCGAACCTGGGCACCGGTGCGTTTCGCCGTGTTCACGATCTCGCGGGTCGACGTATCGAGGATACGATGGTCGAACGCCTTGAGACGGATGCGAATATTTTGGCCGTTCATTGCCGTTGTCTCTTTCTTCGTCGCTTGGTGCGAGTAGTGAGCGGCGGATAGCGAATGAAACATTCGCTATCCGCTTTTCGATTTCTCTTTACTCGATGATGCTGGCGACGACGCCGGCGCCGACGGTACGGCCGCCTTCACGGATCGCGAAGCGCAGCTTTTCTTCCATCGCAATCGGCACGATCAGGTGCACTTCCATCGCGATGTTGTCGCCCGGCATCACCATCTCGGTGCCTTCGGGCAGATGCACGACACCGGTCACGTCGGTGGTGCGGAAGTAAAACTGGGGCCGGTAGTTGGTGAAGAACGGGGTGTGACGACCGCCCTCCTCCTTGGTCAGGATGTAGGCCTCAGCCTTGAACTTGGTGTGCGGCTTGACCGAACCCGGCTTGCACAGCACCTGGCCACGCTCGACTTCCTCGCGCTTGGTACCGCGGAGCAGCGCACCGATGTTGTCGCCCGCCTGGCCCTGATCGAGCAGCTTGCGGAACATTTCGACGCCGGTGACGATGGTCTTCTGGGTGTCGCGCAGACCGACGATTTCGATTTCCTCGCCGACCTTGATGATGCCGCGCTCGACACGGCCGGTGACGACCGTACCACGACCCGAGATCGAGAACACGTCTTCCACCGGCATCAGGAACGGCTGGTCGACCGGACGCTCCGGCTGCGGAATGTATTCGTCGACATTACGCATCAGCTCGAGGATGGCGTCATGACCGAGCTTCTTGTCCTTGTCTTCGAGAGCGGCCAGCGCCGAGCCCTTGATGATCGGGATGGTGTCGCCCGGGAATTCATACTTCGAGAGCAGCTCGCGGACTTCGAGCTCGACGAGCTCGAGCAGTTCCGGATCGTCGACCATGTCGCACTTGTTGAGGAACACGACGAGCGCGGGAACGCCGACCTGACGGGCGAGCAGGATGTGCTCGCGGGTCTGCGGCATCGGGCCGTCGGCGGCCGACACCACCAGGATCGCGCCGTCCATCTGCGCGGCACCGGTGATCATGTTCTTCACGTAGTCGGCGTGGCCGGGGCAGTCGACGTGGGCGTAGTGCCGGTTCTGAGTCTCGTACTCGACGTGAGCGGTCGAGATCGTGATGCCGCGCGCCTTCTCTTCCGGCGCCTTGTCGATCTGGTCGTACGCCGTGAACGTCGCACCGCCGGTTTCAGCCAGCACCTTGGTGATCGCTGCGGTCAGCGATGTCTTGCCATGGTCGACGTGACCGATGGTTCCGATGTTGCAGTGCGGTTTATTACGTTCAAACTTTGCTTTGGCCATTTGACTCTCCGTTCAGTCGTCAGCTTCGAACCAACGACAATCAGGCAAACTTCTTCTGGACTTCTGCCGACACGTTCGCCGGCGCTTCAGCGTAGTGATCGAATTGCATCGTAAAGGTCGCGCGTCCCTGGCTCATCGAGCGCAGGTTATTCACGTACCCGAACATGTTCATGAGCGGCACCATCGCGTTGATGACGTTGGCGTTGCCGCGCATGTCCTGGCCCTGGATCTGGCCGCGCCGGGAATTCAGGTCGCCGATGACGGAGCCGGTGTAGTCTTCCGGGGTCACCACTTCGACCTTCATGATCGGCTCGAGCAGAACGGACTTGCCCTTCTGCAGCGCTTCGCGGAACGCCGCGCGCGATGCGATTTCGAAGGCCAGCGCCGAGGAGTCGACGTCGTGATACTTGCCGTCGACCAGCTGGACCTTGACGTCCACCACCGGGAAGCCGGCGACCACGCCCGAGCCCATCACGCTGTTAAGGCCCTTTTCGACGCCGGGGATGTATTCCTTCGGCACCGCGCCGCCGACGATCTTCGACTCGAACTCGTAGCCCTTGCCAGGCTCGTTCGGCTCGACGATGATCGACACTTCGGCGAACTGACCGGTACCACCGGTCTGCTTCTTGTGCGTGTACTTGACCTCGGCGCGCTTGGTGACCCGCTCACGGAACGCCACCTGCGGCGCGCCGATGTTGGCGTCGACCTTGTAGGTGCGCTTGAGGATGTCGACCTTGATGTCGAGATGGAGTTCGCCCATGCCCTTGAGAATGGTCTGGCCGGACTCCTGGTCGGTCGACACGCGGAACGACGGATCTTCGGCGGCGAGCTTCGCCAGCGCGACACCCAGCTTTTCCTGGTCGGCCTTCGACTTCGGCTCGATCGCAATTTCGATCACCGGCTCCGGGAATTCCATCTTTTCGAGGATCACCGGCTTGTCGGGATCGCACAGCGTGTCACCGGTCCGCGCTTCCTTCAGGCCAGCCAGCGCGACGATGTCGCCGGCATAGGCTTCCTTGATGTCTTCGCGGTTGTTCGCATGCATCAGCAGCATGCGGCCGATACGTTCTTTCTTCTCGCGGGTCGAGTTGACGACACCGGTGCCGCTCTGCAGCACACCCGAATAGATGCGGCAGAAGGTGATGGTGCCGACGAACGGGTCGTCCATGATCTTGAACGCGAGCAGCGCCAGCGGCTCCTTGTCGTCCGCCTTGCGCACGACTTCGTTGCCGTCATCATCGGTGCCCTTGATCGCGGGCACGTCGATCGGCGACGGCAGATAGTCGACCACGGCGTCGAGCAGCGGCTGCACGCCCTTGTTCTTGAAGGCCGAGCCGCACAGCACGGGATAGAAGGCGCCGGTCAGCACGGCCTTGCGGATCAGCCGCTTCAGCGTCGCTTCATCGGGCTCATTGCCGTCGAGATAGGCAGCCATCGCGTCGTCGTCGAGCTCGACGGCGGCTTCGATCATCTTTTCGCGATATTCCTTGGCCTGGTCGACGAGGTCGGCCGGGATGTCGACGTAGTCGAACTTCGCGCCGAGCGATTCGTCGTTCCAGATGATGCCCTGCATCTTCACGAGGTCGACCAGACCCTTGAAGTTGTTCTCGGCACCGATCGGAAGCTGGATCGCAATCGGCTTGGCGCCGAGGCGGTCGACGATGTCGGCAAGGCACTTGAAGAAGTCGGCGCCGGTCTTGTCCATCTTGTTGGCGAAGACGATGCGCGGAACCTTGTACTTGTCGCCCTGGCGCCAGACCGTCTCGGTCTGCGGCTCGACGCCCTGGTTGGAGTCGAGCACGCACACGGCGCCGTCGAGCACGCGCAACGAACGCTCGACTTCGATGGTGAAGTCGACGTGGCCGGGGGTGTCGATGATGTTCAGGCGCTTGCCGTTCCAGAACGCGGTCGTCGCAGCCGAGGTGATCGTGATGCCACGCTCCTGCTCCTGCTCCATCCAGTCCATCGTCGCGGCACCTTCGTGCACTTCGCCGATCTTGTGGCTCTTGCCGGTGTAGTAAAGGATACGCTCGGTGGTCGTGGTCTTGCCGGCGTCGATATGCGCCATGATACCGAAGTTGCGGTAGTTCTCGATGGCATGTTGGCGGGGCATGGGCTGTTCCTTAAATCCGTTCTTCGCCGTTACCAGCGATAGTGCGAGAAGGCACGGTTGGCTTCCGCCATCCGGTGCACGTCTTCACGCTTCTTGACAGCATTTCCCCTGTTGTTCGACGCGTCGAGCAACTCGGCCGAGAGCCGCTCCGTCATCGTCTTTTCGTTGCGATCGCGCGCAGCCGTGATGATCCAGCGAATGCCCAGCGCCTGACGGCGAACCGAGCGAACCTCGACCGGCACCTGGTAGGTGGCGCCGCCGACGCGGCGGGAGCGCACTTCGATGGTCGGCATGACGTTTTCCAGCGCCTGCTCGAACACCGGCAGCGGGCCCTGCTTGGTCTTGGCTTCGATCATGGCGAGCGCGCCGTACACGATGCTCTCGGCGGCGGACTTCTTGCCGTCGTACATGATCGAGTTCATGAACTTCGTGATGATGACGTTCCCGAACTTCGGATCCGGGTTCACTTCACGCTTCTCAGCAGAATGGCGACGAGACATCGATTCCGTTCCTGATTACTTCGGACGCTTCGCGCCGTACTTCGAACGGCGCTGCTTACGGTTCTTGACGCCCTGGGTATCGAGGACGCCGCGGAGGATGTGGTAGCGAACGCCGGGCAAGTCCTTGACGCGGCCGCCGCGGATCATGACCACCGAGTGCTCCTGAAGGTTATGGCCCTCACCCGGGATGTAGCCGATCACCTCGAAGCCGTTGGTCAGGCGCACCTTGGCGACCTTGCGAAGCGCCGAGTTCGGCTTCTTCGGGGTCGTGGTGTAGACGCGCGTGCAAACGCCGCGCTTCTGCGGCGACTGCTGCAGCGCCGGCACCTTCTTGCGTGACTTCTGCACCGCACGCGGATTCGCGATCAGCTGGTTGATCGTCGGCATGTCAGCCTTCACCCTTTAGTTCGCGCGGAACCTCGAATGGCTCCGCAAATTCTTCTCGGAACTAGCCGTTCCGTTCGGCCCGCCCTGCGCGAAAAAACTTCCACGCAAAACGAAATCGCGCCAACCACTCATCGCTGAGCGGAAAGCGCTTCGACGCCACAGAGGACCGCGAATTGGGACCGTTCAGCGTTCGCTGTCCGGCCTGCTTCCGAGGTCATGCATCCGAGTTCACTCTCAAGAGGACGTGCTCAAGAGAACTAAAATCGTCCTGGCATTGCCTAGCAATATAATCGACAGCGTTTGAGCAGCATTCGTCGAGGTTGGTGCCCGTCTCAGTCCAAAGCGGATTTGAAAGGGTGTTCCGTTCCGACGCTGGCGTAGCTCACCGCCTGTCGTTAAGTGGCCGTCTTCTATAAGCGGTGGATAGTGAAGTCAAGCGAAAGAACAACTCTGGAAATGCCTATGGCGGCAGCGGATTCAGCGCTTGCCGCGAATTCGGAGACAGCGTCGGCGCCACTCTCCGCCGGCATCCCTCCTCCGACTCGCAGCCCCGAGTCGGCGATTCCGACCCTAACAGGGGCATAATTATACCCGGATAAATTTATCTGAGGCTTCATCGTTCAGATTACACAACCCGTGCGAGCGCCCGATCAAGCGCTCATTGCCTCCCGCAGGGCCGGACCGAGGGGGAATCGGCATGCGATCAAACGCCGCGCCTATTCCTCCTCATCCTCGTCGTCGTCATCATCGTCTTCGTTGGCATCATCAGCCTGGCCGGTTGCATCATGCTGCCGGTGGCCCTGGTCGTCCCAGAGCTTGCGATAGACGCCGTTGGCAGCGAGCAACTGCGCGTGCGAGCCGCGCTCGATCGCCCTGCCGCCCGAAATCACGATGATCTCGTCCATTTCGACCACCGACGTCAGGCGGTGGGTCGACCAGATCATGGTCCGCCCCTCCGCCACGTTCAGGAGCGTGCGGTTGATCGCGGCTTCCGTGGTCTGGTCGAGCGCCGAGGTCGCTTCGTCGAGCAGCAGCAGCGCAGGATTGCGGATGATGGCGCGCGCGATCGCGATGCGCTGACGCTGGCCGCCCGACAGCGTATCGCCGCGCTCGCCGACCGGCGTGTCGTATTTCTGCGGCAGGCTCATGATGTAGCTGTGGATCTCGGCCTTGCGCGCGGCCTCCACGACCTCCGCGTCGCTGGCGCCCTCCTTGCCGAGCCGGATGTTTTCCCGGATCGACATGTTGAACAGCATGTTCTCCTGGAACACGATCGCCATGCCCTTGCGCAGCGACTCGCGCGTCACCCTTCTTATGTCGACGCCGTCGATGGTCACGCGGCCCTCGTCCGGCGTGTAGAGGCGCAGGATCAGGTTGAGCAGCGTGCTCTTGCCCGAACCGCTGGGTCCGACGATCGCGATGCGCTTGCCGACATCGAGCTTGAGGCTGAAATTGTCCAGCACCGGCACTTCGCTGCCTTCGTACTTGAAGGTGACGCGTTCGAAGCTGATGTCGTTGGTGATAGGCGGCAGATCCGGCGCGCCGGCGCGATCGGCGCCGCGGGTCGGTTCATCCAGCAGTTCCTGCATGTGCCGCACCGCCGCCGCCGACTGGATCGACACCGGAATGAAATGCATCAGGTGGGCGATGTTGTACGACACCTCCCAGAACGCGCTCTCGAAGGTGACGAAAGTGCCGATGGTGATCTGGCCCTTGGTGGCCAGATATGCGCCGATCGCCAGCACCACGAGGTGCAGAAGCAATACCGAGATCGTGACGGTACGCTCGACCATGGTCGACAGGAACACGGCGGACGCAGTCTTGATGCGCACATCCTGGTTGCGCATCGTGAACCAGCCTAGCGTCCGGCGCTGCAGGCTGAACGCCTTGACCACCGCCTGCGCCGCCACGTTTTCCTGAACGGTGCCGAGCAGCGCCGACTCGTTGAGCTTCTGCTCGTAATTGGCCTGTACTGCTTTCGGGGTCAGGATCCGCGGCCCGATCAGCGTGATCGGAAACACCAGCAGCGCGATCGCCGCGAGCTGCCAGTTCAGGAACAGCATCAGGATGATGCCGGCGATCAGTTCCAGGAACGGCAGCGCCGCGCTGTTGGCGAACGTCTTGATCGAGCTTTCGTAGGCTGCGAGGTCGATCGAGAAGCGCGAGAGAATCTCGCCGCGCTTGGTCTTTGCGAAATAGGATGAAGGCAGGTTCTGGACGTGTTCGAACAGCCGCGTCCGCGTGTCGGCGATCAGCCCTGCAGCCAGCCGGGCATCCCAGCGCTCGTACCAGACCGCGATGATCGAGGTGATGATGCCCGCAACCGCGAGCACGCCGAGGATCTTGTACAGCGCCTGGAAATCCTCCTCGCCGAGCGCATCGTCGATCAGGAATTTCAGGCTCAACGGCATGATGACGTTGAACAGCGTCTCCACCAGCACGCCGAACGTGACGAACGCTACCAGCTTCTTGTATTTGCCCAGATCCGGCTTGACGAAGCCGTAGATCGTTGCCATCGCGCCGGCGGCTTCCTTGGCGGTGAAGACGACGAGATCCTCGTCATCTTCATCGTCATCGAGCTCCAGCTCGTCATCCTCGTCGCCGTCATCGTTGGGAGCACCGCCAGCCGCCTTGCCGGTGGTACCGGAGCCCGGCGGAACAGCCCCCGGCGCGAGCTTCTTCTCGAGCTCAGGATCGTCCGCCGACGCGGGATTCCGATCATCCGAGGGAGGAGGCTTGGGCGCCATGAAACCAACCGATGCTGCACGGCCGGCATGACCGCAAAACGAGCGCGGTAGCCGCAAATGCTACCGCGGCGATCCTATGCGATCGGGATGAATTCGGCAAAACAATTGGCGCAGCCGGTGCTGAACACCGGCCCTGCCGGCCGTTTAGTCGTCCGATTCGACCTTGTCGAAGAACGAATAACGCAGGCTGTCGGCGTCTGCGTACCACTGCCCGGGCCCCTTGTTGGCGGCCAGCGTCGCCGCCCACAGCGCATCGGTGCAGTCGCGCCGATGCATCGAGAGGTCGAATCCGTTGCCGAAGAACAACTCCGACCATTCCCACCAGGTGCCGAGTTTCTTTACCCCGCGCAGCAGGTCGTAGCGGTCGATCAGCGCCGGCGCCATGTCGGACGTGACCGATCCAAACACCAGCCCCGTCTTCACGACACGGTTCAGTTCGCGCACCGCCCGAGGCACCTGCTTTTCTGCGACGTGACACAGGCTGGTCTCGAACACGAAATCGAACTCATCGTCCTTGAACGGCATGTCGACGATGGAGCCGAGCTTGTTGAATTTCCGCAGCGCCTTCGGCGTCCTGGCGTGGATCGCCCGGTTGTTTTCGATGCCCCAGGCATCGATGCCGCGTTCGCGCAGCGCACCGACCAGTTCGCCGCTGGCGGAGCCAGCAACAAGCAGCTTGTATCCCTTCGCCCTGTTCCAGACGATCTTGATCAGGTCGGTCAGATAGGCCGGATCGGTAAACTGGTTCCAGGCCTCGCTGTAGGGTCCGAGGCCACGGTAATTGTCGAAATAGCCGCGGTCGATCTTGTCGGAAACAGCCCCTGCCTCCTGCGCACGGGCGCGCCGCAGCCGGATCATCTCGGTGAGAATGATGTCGGTCGCGGCATCGGAGGAGTCGAGCAGGCCGTTGAGGGTCGAATCGAACAGATAGTCGCCGACCACCACGATTCCCGGATGCTGCTTCGGCTCGGGCCGATGGTTGGTCATGACGTCGCGCACCGGCAAGCCGCCAGGCAGCGCGTTCACCGACGACAGCCAGCGGTGAATCTTGCCTTCGAGGAAATGGTCGCGGGCGTTGCCGAACGACGCCGGCAGCGATTTCAGCGCGGCGTCGATCAGTTCCTGGTCGCTCAGGTTGGCGAACGCCAGCGCATCGGAGCCGGCGATCAGCCAGTTCAGCACGCCATGCCTGCCGACGTCATGGCGCGCGCCTTCGTTGTAGACGCAACAGCCGCCGAAGGCTTCCGACATGAACCAGGCGCCCTGGATCTGCTCGCCCCAGAACGGCTCGTCGAACAGGATCGAAACCCGCAGGTAATGCGCCGGCCGGTCGAAATAGGCGACATGCTTGACCATCGACTTGCGCAGCTCTTCACCATCCCAGCGCATGGTCGCGAGCCATGAGTGCGGCAGGCACATCAACACGAGATCGAAATCGCGCGTCTCCGGCCCCTTCCCGTTCATCATGTCGAGCTGATAGCGGCCGGAGCCGGTCTTGCCGACCTTGAGCACGCGATGATTGAGCTGGATGTCGGCGTCGACCTCGGAACGAAGACACTCGATCAGCTGCTCGTTGCCGTTCTGGATCGAATACAGGCCGATATAGCCGTCGATATCCATTACGAAGTTCTTCAGCGCATTCAGCCCGTTGGTGTTGTGGCTTTCGGTCGCGATGTCCGATCGCGCCATGACTTTCAGGAAGCGCTTCGCTGTGGGATCGGCGACTTCCTTGTCGAGCACTTCCTCGCAGGTCATGTAGGCCCAGGGATGCTCGTTGTCGTGCGCGCCGACGCCTTCGTAATATTCGATTGGCGACACCAGGTCGGAGCAACGCTTGCGGAACGCCTCGATCGCAGCAGCGGTCTTGGCGCCGTACTTGCGGCGCATGCCCGGCACGTCGTCGAGCAGTTCGCCGTCAAGCTGCACCTGCTCGGCGTCCATCGGTATCGTCTGCAGGCCGAAATGCTGGATCAACTCACGCAGCGGATCGGGACCGCTCATCGAATAATCGTAGATCTCGGCGACGCCGGCCTCGTACAGCGCAGGCGCTGAATCGAACTTGCGCGACAGGATCTTGCCGCCGACCCGGTCGGACGCCTCGTAGATCGTCACGCGGCAGAGATCGCCGAGCTTTTTCTTCAGATACCAGGCGCTCATCAGCCCGCCCGGGCCGCCGCCAACGATTGCAAGATCAAGCATGTCCGTTCCGTCGCCCCTCCGCCGCGTCCTGCCCTCAGGAACGGTCGGTATGATCCACACTAGCAAAAACGCCTTTCACCCTGAAAGAAAGATGAACAAAGCGAGCCCTCGCACCGCAACAAGGAAAGAAAGCAGCAAAAAGGCCGGCTTGCGCCGGCCTTTTGTCTCGGTACCGTATTTCTGCGGAAGCTCTATTCCGCAGGCGGCAGGGCCAGAGGCTCGGCCTCCGGGGCGGTCGGCACGATCGCCGTCTGCTTCTCGCGCTCGTCGAGGATCAGCTTGTCGCGCTTGACCGCGACTTCGCGGATCTTGGCCATCGACGCGCCGGTGCCCGCCGGGATCAGCCGGCCGACAATGACGTTCTCCTTGAGGCCTTCCAGCGGGTCCACCTTGCCGTTGACGGCGGCTTCGGTGAGCACGCGGGTGGTTTCCTGGAACGAGGCCGCCGAGAAGAACGAGCGGGTCTGCAGGCTCGCCTTGGTGATGCCGAGCAGAACCGGCGTTCCCGTGGCGGGCTTCTTGCCCTCCTCCTTGGCCTTCAGGTTGAGCGCGTCGAACTCGATCTTGTCGACCTGTTCGCCCGAGATCATATCGGTGTCGCCCTGATCGGTGATCTCGACCTTCTGCAGCATCTGACGGACAATCACCTCGATGTGCTTGTCGTTGATGAGCACGCCCTGCAACCGGTAGACCTCCTGGATTTCGTTGACCAGATAGGCCGCGAGTTCCTCGATGCCCTTGATCGCCAGGATGTCGTGCGGCGCCGGATTGCCTTCGACGATGAAATCGCCCTTTTCGACGATGTCGCCGTCCTGCAGATGGATGTGCTTGCCCTTCGGGATCAGGTACTCCCTGGTCTCCTCGGTCTTGTCCATCGGCTCGATCGAGATGCGGCGCTTGTTCTTGTAGTCGCGCCCGAAGCGGATGGTGCCCGCGATTTCCGCGATGATCGCCGCGTCCTTTGGCTTGCGGGCCTCGAACAGTTCGGCCACCCGCGGCAGACCGCCGGTGATGTCGCGGGTCTTGGCGCTCTCCGTGGAGATACGCGCCAGGATGTCGCCGGCCTTGACCTTGGCGCCGATGTCGACCGACAGAATGCCGTCGACCGACAGCATGTAGCGGGCATCGCCGCCACGGGCGAGCTTGAGCACCTTGCCGTCCTTGCCCTTGACGACGATCGCCGGACGCAGGTCCGCGCCGCCCCGCGACGCGCGCCAGTCGATGACGACGCGCTTGGCGATACCGGTGGATTCGTCCAGCGTTTCCGAAATCGACTGGCCCTCGACCAGGTCTTCGAACCCGATCGTGCCCTCGACTTCGGTGAGAACCGGACGGCTGTACGGATCCCATTCCGCGATGCGCTGGCCGCGCTTGACCATATCGCCGTCGTCGACGTGCATGCGCGCGCCGTACTGAATGCGGTGGGTCGCACGCTCGGTACCGTCGGCATCGACGATGGCAACGACCATGTTGCGGACCATCGCGATCAGGTGACCTTCGCTGTTCCTGGCGATGGCCTTGTTCCTGATGGTCACCTTGCCTTCGAAGTTCGACTCGACGAACGACTGCTCGTTGATCTGCGCCGCGCCGCCGATGTGGAACGTGCGCATCGTCAGCTGCGTGCCGGGTTCACCGATCGACTGGGCGGCGATGACGCCGACCGCTTCACCGTGGTTGACCGGCGTGCCGCGGGCGAGATCGCGGCCATAGCACTTGCCGCAGATGCCGTTGACGAGTTCGCAGGTCAGTGCCGAACGGATCTTCACTTCCTGGATGCCGGCCTGCTGAATGGCGTCGACATGCGACTCCTCCATCAGCGTGCCGCGCTTGACCACGACGCTGTTGGACGCGGGATCGCGCAGATCCTCGCCCGCGGTGCGGCCGAGAATACGCGACGCCAGCGACGCCACGACCGTGCCGGCATCGACGATGGCGCGCATCTTGATGCCGAGCTTGGTGCCGCAGTCGTCCTGCGTGATGATGCAGTCCTGCGCCACGTCGACCAGACGGCGGGTCAGGTAGCCGGAGTTGGCGGTCTTCAACGCGGTGTCCGCGAGACCCTTGCGGGCGCCGTGGGTCGAGTTGAAGTATTCGAGCACCGACAGACCTTCCTTGAAGTTGGAAATGATCGGCGTCTCGATGATTTCACCCGACGGCTTCGCCATCAGGCCGCGCATGCCGGCGAGCTGACGCATCTGCGCCGGCGAACCGCGCGCGCCCGAATGCGCCATCATGTAGATCGAGTTGATGTCGGCGTCGGCGCCCTTCGGCGTCTTCTTGGTCGAGGAGATTTCCTTCATCATCTCCTTGGCGATTTCTTCGGTCGCCTTCGACCAGGCGTCGACCACCTTGTTGTACTTCTCGCCATGGGTGATCAGGCCGTCGTTGTACTGCTGCTCGAAATCCTTCGCCAGCGTACGGGTGGTGTCGACGATCTTCCACTTCGAGTGCGGCACGACCATGTCGTCCTTGCCGAACGAGATGCCGGCCTTGAACGCGTTGTAGAAGCCGAGCGCCATGATGCGATCGCAGAAGATCACCGTCTCCTTCTGACCGCAGTGACGATAGACCTGGTCGATCACGCCGGAAATTTCGCGCTTGGTCATCAGCTTGTTGATGATGTCGTACGAAATCCTGGGCGACTTCGGCAGCAGGGTGCCGAGCATGACGCGGCCGGCGGTGGTCTCGATCCAGCGCTTGCTGACCTTGCCGGTCTCGTCGGTGCCCTCCCACCGGTACTTGATCTTGGTGTGGAGGTGGATGACCTTCGAATGCAGGGCGTGCTCGAGTTCGGCCATGTCGCCGAAGATCTTGCCCTCGCCGGGCAGGCCTTCGCGCATGATCGACACGTAGTAGAGGCCGAGCACGATGTCCTGCGACGGCACGATGATCGGCTGGCCGTTCGCGGGATGCAGGATGTTGTTGGTCGACATCATCAGCACGCGCGCTTCCAGCTGCGCTTCCAGCGACAGCGGGACGTGCACGGCCATCTGGTCGCCGTCGAAGTCGGCGTTGAACGCCGCGCAGACCAGCGGATGCAGCTGGATCGCCTTGCCTTCGATCAGGACCGGCTCGAACGCCTGAATGCCGAGGCGATGCAGCGTCGGCGCGCGGTTCAGGAGCACCGGATGCTCGCGGATCACCTCGTCGAGGATGTCCCAGACCTCGGGACGCTCTTTTTCAACGAGCTTCTTCGCCTGCTTCACGGTGGTCGACAGGCCCTTGGCGTCGAGCCGCGAATAGATGAACGGCTTGAACAGTTCGAGCGCCATCTTCTTCGGCAGGCCGCACTGATGCAGCCGCAGTTCGGGACCGACCACGATCACCGAACGGCCGGAATAGTCGACGCGCTTGCCGAGCAGGTTCTGCCGGAAGCGGCCCTGCTTGCCCTTGAGCATGTCGGCCAGCGACTTCAGCGGCCGCTTGTTGGCGCCGGTGATGACGCGGCCGCGGCGGCCGTTGTCGAACAGCGCG